>ERZ777011.1494-NODE-1494-length-24049-cov-2.986872_pt1 | contig 24049 bp, 21 predicted proteins | sample MGYA00374964_ERZ777011 | MGnify/ENA primary metagenome ERZ777011 (study PRJEB29310, sample SAMD00008975) | mouse gut metagenome | study: EMG produced TPA metagenomics assembly of the Metagenome analysis of fecal microbiota from mouse which was promoted... | reverse complement strand
GATACCTTAGAGAAAAGCGGTGGATAAATGGAAGAACAGGTAAAGGACGTACGGGTAAAGCAGGAAAAGGGAGTCTGGAAAAGGTATATAATACTTCTTTTTAAGGCGAGAGTGCCGATCGTGTGGCTGCTGATATACATAGCTGCTGAGATTTTTCTTGTAAATGTGGGCGTAAGCGAGACGGATTATACGGCGAAGCTTTTTGACGGCGACGTCAGTGTAAGGAACGTCACCAGTCTTGTCGTCGTGCTTATAATCAATATGGTACTGGGAAGCGTTTCCGTGCTCTTAAGGGAGATATTGACGGCGCGGACGGACCGAAACGCGAGGCTTTCGATCTGGAACAAGCTTCTGCATATTCCCATGAAATTTTTCAATAACGAGAATCCCGAGGAGGCGATAAGCCGAATCGTGAGCAACGCGACCTGTGTGAGCAGCACGCTTACATTTGTGCTTATCCCGATAGGGACGGCGGCGTACAGTATTTTTGCCTGCGTGAGAAAAGTATATCAGTATGACTGGAGACTGTCCGCGACACTGCTCTGCTCGATCCCGATTGCGATTCTGGTCGCGTTTATTACCGGAAGATTAAAGTATTCTGTAAACAAATCGGGCGCGAAAGCGCTGGCGGTGCTTACGGGACGCATTTCAGAGCTTATAAAAAGGATACCGATGATGAAGGCGTTCGCGAGAGAAAGCGCGGAGGAGGCGCGCGGTGACGACGTTACGGGACGGCTTTACCGCGTCAATATAAAATCAGGATGGATAAGTAACCTGTCGAGCATGGGAATAAGCCTTCTTGGAATTATAAGCAATCTTCTGATCGTGTTTGTGGGAGTGCTTCTTTTTAAAAACGACGCGATAAGCAAAAGAGCATGGATAGCGTTTTTTCTTTTTTCGGGAACGGTTATGGGACATGTGGACGCGCTTATCATGTATTGGCACAACACCAAAACTATACAGGGAATCATATCCCGCGTCGGAGAAATAATGTCCTATGAAAATGAGAAGGACGGAACAGTTCCGGCTGACGGTCTTACCGGCGATATATGCTTTGAGAAGGTGAGCTTCGGATACAGTGAGGACAAGACAGTGCTGTCGGAGTTTGACTGTACATTTAAGGAAGGCAGGGTAACGGCGCTTCTCGGCTTGAGCGGGTGCGGAAAATCCACGGTGGTGAACCTTATCGACAGGATATATGAGGTGGACGGCGGCGCAATCACGATAGGCGGAAAAAATATAAGCGATTATGTCATGGATTCCTACAGACGGCGTTTCGGAATGATACCGCAGAATGTCATGCTGTTTTCGGGCAGCATAAGAGAAAACGTGACCTTCGGAATAAACAGGGAGCTTTCGGACGGGGAGATAACGGAGGCGCTTGACAAGGTGGGACTTACCGGATTTATAGAGCAGTCGGGAAAGGGGCTTGAGCTTGACATAGGAGAGCGCGGCAATAAGCTTTCCGGCGGACAGAAGCAGAGGATAGCGCTGGCGAGGATGCTGCTTGCGGACGCTCACTATCTGATACTTGACGAGGCGACCGCGTCAATGGACGCGATCTCGATCGCGGAATTCAGAAGCGTGCTTGAGAAGATCGTTAAGGACAGAACGGTCATAATCATTGCCCATACCAATCACCTTATGCCGCTTGCGCAGGATGCAGTAGTGCTTGAGAACGGCGCGGCTGCCGCTTGCGGTGAATTTGATAAAGTGCTGGAAGAAAGCGTCTTTCTTCAGGATTTTATGAAGGGAGATGATGCATATGAAGAATAATGAAACCAAAGAAAATACGAAGGGAATGTGGAAAAGGACTCTTAAAATATACGGAAGCATGAGATTGCCCTTCCATCTCTACATAATTGAGTTTGTACTCGGAATCGTGTCAACAAAGGTCGCGCTGCTGTATATGCCGTATCTGAGCAAGATGCAGACGGGAAACATAATCGGCAATGATACGGTCGGGAAATATGTTCTCTTTGTTATGCTGAACGTGGCGATAACTTTTGTAAGCGCCATACCGACGCTGTATGCGGATAATATCGTCATAAAGCGCCTCCAGAATAAGCTTCTGCACAAGATCATCCGTATGCCTGTCAAGAAGTACGAGCAGGAGGGCGCCTCGGAGCTTATCTCGCATGTCACCTCCGATACGGAGTATGTAAATCAGCTTATAACCTCGGTTATCGGTTTCATAACGGGAATAGTAACCGCTTTTATGACGATGTCGGAGATGAGCAAGCTTAATTCGACACTCAGCTGGATTATTTTTCCGGTCACGGGATATGTGATACTAAGCACATGGCTTGAGGGAAAGCTGTCTTTTCTGAGCCAGAGAAGGCTGCGAAAGTCATATTCGGGCACAATGTCGTTTTTTGCGGAGCATACGGGTTCGCTGCTCAATATCAAGCAGCTTAACGCTCAGGATATAGAGCTTAAGCTCGGCAAAAAGGCAGTTGACATCATGTACAAGGGAGATCTGTACGCTGCGGCGCTAGGCATTTTCTCGACCTTTGTGTCAGGCTCAATAACGTCGATAATCGCGATAATAATATTCACTCTCGGCGCGGCAAACGTGCGCAGCGGAGCAATTACGATAGAGGAGCTGAATACCTTCTACAATCTTATGCTTGTGGCGTACGGGGCGGTGAGCATACTTCCGTCGATATACACGGATTTTATGCGCGCGAACGGAACGATGTTCTATGTCGGACAAATGGTTGACGGCAAGGATGAGGTCTATAAGAGAGAAAGGGGAATGGACTGTCCGGACAGCGATATTACCTTTGAAAACATAAGCTTTGCTTACGATGAAAGAAACATACTCGACAAGGTCTCCTTTACGATACCTATGGGAAAAATAACGGCGGTGGTCGGGGAGAACGGAAGCGGAAAAACCACTCTTTTCAAGCTGATAGAACGTTTTTATGAGCCAAACGAGGGCATGATAAGCTTCGGCGATACCGACGTAAGCAGAATAAATATTGACGAATGGCGCAAGAGCATCGGATATGTGCTCCAGAACGCACAGCTTTTCGACGGTACGATACGCGAGAACATAGCTTACGGAGTCGAGCGAGAGGTAAGCGATGAGGAGATAATGGCGGCTGCGGCTCAGGCGGGAGCGTACGAATTTATAAACTCTATGCCGGAGGGTCTTGATTTTATAGTTGGAGACGACGGAAGCAGGCTTTCTGCCGGACAGAGACAGAGAATAGCGATCGCACGCTCCATAATGGTCGATCCTTCGTACCTGCTGCTTGACGAGGCTACCAGCAATATGGATATATACGCGAAGGAGGAGGTCACGAGGGCGCTGCTTAGACTTATGGAGGGCAGGACAACGGTAATGATCACCCATGATATGAATATGGTCAGAAAAGCCGACCATATAATTGTTTTGAAGGACGGCTCGGTTGAAGCGCAGGGCAGTCCGGAGGAGGTTAAGAAAAACAGCGTTACATACAACAGACTTATGAATGGAGGTGCGGCATGAGATCAAAGATAAAAAAGCTTTATGATTACAGACAGGTAGAACTGCCCGAAACAGTTTATATTGAAGGCGTAAAAAGGCGTATGGACAGGGAGATAAGTACCCTGTGCAAAAAATTCAAGAGGATCGAAGAAGTCGGTTCGATTGAAAAAGGCGACGTAGTGACCTTGAGCTTAAAAAGCGAAAAGCCTAGGTTCAACAGGGAGAAACTTAAACTTAACGTCGGAAGCGGGCTTTTCGACGCTGATTTTGAAGCGCAGCTTATCGGTCTTAAAGTCGGTGAGACGGAGGTATTGAAGTCGGGAGAGGAAGTTGTTGAGGTAAAGGTGCTTGAATCAAGACGCAGCATATATCCCAAGCTAACAGATGAGATCGTAGCAGAGGGAATGATGCGCGAGGAATACAATGAGCCGGATATAAAGACGGTTGAACAGTATATGCCCGCTCTCCATGACGATGTTTTTGAAGTTCTCTGCGATGAGCGGCTGCGCGACGAGAGCGAGAGGCTTATGCGTGAGGTCACCGCGAGGAGCGAGGTCGAATACGATGAGGAAGAAATCGCCGTCTTGGTCGGCGAGGCGCTTGAATCTCTTGAGGAGGAGCTTAAGGAGGAGGGCAGAAGCCTTGACACTATGTCGGAGGAGGCGTACAGAGTTTCGTATTCCGGCTTCGGATATGAAGTGAGCAATAAGGAGGAGCTTAAAAAGGCGCTCGCGGAGATGTTCAGACAGTCGGTTGTGTCAAAGGCGATAAGCTGTCAGCTTGACGGAAAGGATTTCGACAGCCTTCCGTTTGAGGAAATTGAGGAGACCGCATGGGAAGTATTTTATAACTATATAAAAGAAAAAATCATATTCATTGAAAAGGAGGACTAAGAGATGATAAGATACGCGACAGATGATAATTACAGGGATCTGATTATGGAGGACGAGGTTACGCTGGTGGATTTTACCGCGACATGGTGTATGCCGTGCAAGGCGCTCGGAAGGATTCTGGAGGATATTGACGACGAAATGCCGTTTTTGAATATAATCAAGGTGGATGTTGACGACTGCCCCAAGACCTCGGAGGAATATAAGGTAAACGGTATTCCCGACCTTTATTATCTTAAGAACGGGGAAACGGTCTGCCACGGACCGGGAGCGGCTGACGCCGACGAAATTCGTCAGAAAATATCAGAGCTTTTATACAATTAATCATGCAAAGGAGAGAAGTTATGAAAAAGAAATTAATCGTAGTTATGATGGCAGCGATCATGGTGCTTGGAACGGTCCTCACGGGATGCGGAACAGATTCGTCTTCAAGCAGCAAGAAAGAGGACGCTACAACAGCGGCAGGGGGCGAATCAACGAAAGCTGAGGAGGACAAAACTACCGCTGCCGGTACTGACGAAACCAAAGACGGAGAAACCGAAGACGGAGAAACCAAAGACGGAGAGACCAAAGACGACGGAGTTACTGCCGGAGATTGGAAGAACAAGGATTTTGCCGACTGGAACGGCGATGATATCGGACAGTATTTCGTTGACAACGGAACATTTTCAAAGGTGGACTGGTACTATGTTCAGAAGGACGAGTATGTTGAGGGAACCGGACTGGACGCGAATGTAAGCTATTTTGATGAGGACACCGGTTCGGCGTGCGTTATGATAATGTGGTTCAATCCGGATTCAAAGCAGAGCAACAGGGACGAGGTCTATAATTACATCAAGGACAATAAGACGACTCCTGAGGATTTCGGCTCATTTCCTGTTGATCACCTTGTAGGCAATTTCGCGTTCAGTTATACTCTCTGCGCGGACAATGCGGAGTATGATAAGATGGATGCCGCGTATGAGGCTTTCATCAAAGAGTTTGATCTTACTCCCGAATTCTAAAGGAACGCATTGATCGGCATTTTACAAATTAAAGCTTAAAGCTGCTCCTTGCATGATGCCGAGGTATTGTGCAGGGAGTATTTATTTAATAAAAGTACCGGGCAAAATTTTTCTTTTGAGCCGGAAGGAGGAGAAAATAATTATGAAAAGCAAATTACTTAAAATGTATGATTATAAACAGACAAAGCTTCCCGAAGAGGCATATATCGAAGCGGAAAGCATACGCGAAGAGGAAAAGAAGGAAATGTCGCATATGCTCGCCAAGTATAAAAAAACTATCCGTCCCGATGTCATTGAAAAAGGCGATATAGCGATTATAGACATCGAGGGCGGACTGCCGAAGTACAACCGTAAGAAACTCGGAATAAATGTCGGAAAGAACCTTTACAGCGGGGAAATAGAGGAGGCGCTTGTCGGAAAGGCGGCGGGTGCGGAATTTGACGCTGAGGCGGACGGCGTTAAGGTCCGTATATTCGTTAAAGATGTGACAAGGCGCGTGCTTCCCGAGCTCACGGAGGAGATCGTAGCCGGAATAATGGAGGAGACAGAAGACGAGCATCCCGAAATAAGCACCGTATCCCAGTTTCTTGACTGGATCCACAAAAAAACCGTAAAGAGGCTGGGCGACGATATATGGGTCAGGTATACCGACGACCTTATGACAGAAATCATTGATAAAAGCGAGTGGAGCTATGACGATGAGGAGATTGAGCGGGAGTTCGAGGCGTATCTTGCCGATATGAGAAAAGATCTTGCCCATGAAAGACCGGGAATGACGCTTGAGACGATGCCCGCCGACGATTACCGTATGTTCGATGAAAGCGTATCTAACTTCAGCGAATTTGAAGTCTGGCTCCGTAAGATGATAAAGCAGGAGATACAGCTCCATCTTATTTACTGCGGTCTTAAAGGAATTGAAGATACAAGCACGGGCTTTGAGGACATGGAGGGCGACGCGTGGGGCACGCTCGTCGATTATGTTTCCGACGCTATAGAGATAAAAGAGCGCGTATAAACACCGCAGACTGTCGGGATTACGGCGTCTGATGTCCTTGCGGCGGTTTGTTTATTATGCTAGAATAAATTTACATTTACGGAGGTGTGCAGAAAATGGAAAGAGTTGACATAGCTATTATAGGTACGGGACCGGCGGGAATTTCGGCGGCGATAAACGCCAAGATCCGCAATAAGAGCTTTACGCTGTTCGGAACTGACAAGCTCAGCGCAAAGGTGGGGTGCTCGGAGCGCATCGAGAATTATCCCGGAATAGGCGGCGTTACCGGACCGGAGCTTAACGGGCATTTCCGTAAGCAGCTAGAGGACCTTGAGATTGCGATAACGCAGGAGCAGATAACCGGCATATACAATATGGGAAAATATTTTCTCATAATGGCGGACCAGACAGAATACGAAGCGACGTCGGTGATAATAGCCACGGGCGTTGAGGCGGTGAAAGCGATTCCCGGAGAGCGCGAGCTTCTGGGCAGGGGCGTGAGCTACTGCGCCACCTGCGACGGCAGGCTTTATAAAGGCAAAAAAATAGCGGTGGTCTGCGACAACGCCAATATGGAGGAGGAAGTCGATTACCTGTGCGGACTTGCCGGGAAAGTGTATTATTTCCCCCTGTTTAAAAGTGAGTTTACGAAAGAAAATATAGAAAGACCCGAAACAGTCATCGCCGGAATTGACGGGACGGACCGCGTTGAGGGCGTTACTCTTAAAAACGGGGAAAAACTTGAGCTGGACGGAGTGTTTTTCCTTAAACAGTCCGTGTCCGCGGATATACTTCTGAGGGGACTTAAAATGGAGGACGGACATATAGTCGTTGACAGGAATATGGCGTCGAGCGTAAAGGGCTGCTTTGCGGCGGGAGACTGCACGGGCAGACCCTATCAGATAACAAAGGCGGTCGGCGAGGGCAATATTGCCGCTCACGCCGCGATTGCGTATCTTGCGGAGCAGAGCAAAGCTAAAGAGGGAGAGCAGAAATGATAAATGGATATACGCTGACCGACAGCGCCGAGGTGGCTGACATTAAAGGAAAATGTCTGATATACGAGCATGACCGCACCAAGGCGAAGGTCGTTTTCATGGCGAATGAAGATACTCACAGGTCGATGAACATAGTGTTCAGGACGCTGCCCGAAAACAGCAAGGGAATTCCTCATATCATAGAGCATTCCGTTTTCTGCGGCTCAAAGAATTATCCGCTTAAGGACCCTTTTGTCGAGCTCATGAAAGGCTCGATGTATACTTTTCTGAACGCCATGACATATGACGAGATGACGGCTTTTCCTGTGTCCGGCACTAATGCTAAGGATTTTGACAATCTCACGGACGTATATCTCGACGCGGTCTTTAATCCGCTTATGCGCGAAAAGGAGGAGATCTTTTTACAGGAGGGCTGGCATTACGAGTCTGACGAAAACGGCGGCGTTTTTGCGAGCGGCGTGGTCCTCAACGAGATGAAGGGAATGACCGCATCGACCGATTTCATAATGGGAAACGCGGTAAAGAGAGCGCTTTTCGGCGATACGCCTTACCGCTATGTGTCGGGCGGGCTTCCAGAAGATATAATCGACTTATCATATGAGGAGCTTAAAGAGTATTATCGAGAGCATTATCATCCTTCAAACTGTATAATTATTTTTTACGGAAAGATAGACGTTGAGGAAAGACTTGCGTATCTCGCGGACAAGTATTTCGATAAATATGAGTATCGGGATATTGAACTTGTGATGCCGAAGCAGGAGAAGCCTGCCGAAAGAGTTTATGCCGAATGCACATATCCGGTCTCCGATATGAGCGCGTCGGATAAAGGGGCGTTTCTTTCGTATTCCGCTGTTGTCGCTGACGGTCACAGCGCTGAGGATACCGTGGTTATGCAGATGCTTGACTACGCGCTTTGCTCCGCGCCGGGGGCGTACCTGAGAGAAGCGTTTATGGAGAGCGGGATAGGCGAGGATTTTGACTCGCTTATGGACGGACATGTAAGACAGCCATACTATATGCTTCAATGCTCATATTGCGGCGAGCAGGATACGGAGGCTTTTGTCGGGACGATAGAGGATACTCTCAGACAGGTCGCCGATAACGGTATCGACAAGGACATGTTAAGGGCGTCAATGCAGAGCATTGAATTCAATTACAGGGAGGACGATTTCACCGGCTCGCCCAAGGGACTGGTTTACTCCGATATGCTGCTCGAAAAGTTGATTTACAAAGAGGAGGACCCTATCGGCCGCATAACTCTCGGACAGGCGATCCAAAAAGTCAAAAGCTATATAGATACGGATTATTTTGAGAATTTTATAAGGGAAAAAATTCTTGACAACCCTCACAAGGCGGTCGTGCTTATGAAGCCGGACCCGGACGGACTTGCGCGGACCGATGAACTTATCGTAAAAAAGACGGCGCGTAATTATGAGGCGGCGGACAAGGAGGCGGTGGAAACAGGACTTGAAAGGCTTGACGGGTACAGGAACAAAGATGACGGCGATGAACTGCGCAACGTGATCCCGGTGCTTGAAAAATCCGATCTGTGCGCGGACAAGGAGGACGTGCCTACTATAAATACGGAGGCGGCGGGAATACCGCTTATGCTTCAGCCGAGGGATACCAATGGAATAGGCTATCTCAATATATGTATGGATATAAGAGCGCTTCCCGAAAGGCTTATGCCGTATGCGCGCATTATAGTCGAGCTGCTCGCAGTGCTTGACACTGAGAATTATTCATACGGTGAGCTTACAAAGCTTATAGACCTTCACACGGGAGGAATATTTGATTTTATAGACGTTACTGACGGCAGCGCTCACGGAAAGCCGGTGGTTCCGATGATGGTCCAGCACAGCAGTTTTTTCTATGACGAGATGGAAATGGTGTGCGCTCTTAATCTGGAGATACTGAAGAAAACGGATTTCTCGGACGGCGATTACATATACGACCTGCTTTTGCAGCTTAAATCCGTATATGTCGGGCAATATAGCGAGGGTTCGTCGTCGGTTGCGGCAGGTATAGGGAGAAGCGGATTTTCAAAGGCCGCGGCGTACTACGAAAAGCTTCAGGGACATGAATTTTACCGTTTCCTTGACGGGCTTATAAAGGATTTTGACAGCAGGTTCGACGAGATCTCGGAGTGCATAAGCGAGGCGATGGAGCTGCTTACGTCACGCGAAAACTGCAGGTTTATGTATATCGGTGAAAAAGGCTCTTTTGACCGGATAAAGGAGATGCTTGAGAGGCTCGGAAACGAACTGGGCGGGCAAAATCCTGAAAAGCATAATGAAAGGTATGATATAGAGGTAAAACGCAAAGGCAGTATCGCGTATATAATTCCTTCGCAGGTGCAGTATGTGGCGCTGTGCGGACGGCTGGGAGATGAGGCTGTAAAGCGCAGGGGACATATTCTTGTGCTTGAGCATATTCTCAACTGCGATTATTTGTGGAGCGCTATAAGGGTGCTTGGAGGAGCTTACGGCGCTTCCTCGGATTTTATGTATACGGGAGCGGCGGCACTTTCTTCATACAGGGACCCGCACATTAGGGAAACCCTTGAGGCGTATAAAAAAATTCCCGAATATGTGAGGACGCTTGACATCACGGACAGGCAGCTCAGACAGTACATAGCGGGAACTATGAACAAGCTTGACACGCCGCTTTCTCAGGAGGGCGAGGGCATGTCGAGACTGCGTCTTGACATGAGCGGGATCACGCATGACGAGCTTCTCAGGATCCGCAGACAGGTGATAGACACTTCGCTTGAGGATATCCGCGGACTTGCGCCGCTTATTGAGGAATTTATCAAGGACGCCGATGCGGTCGTTCTGGGCGGAGGCGAGATGCTTGATAAGAACGGCGCTCTTTTTGACATAACGGAAAATATCTTGTAATTGCAGGGGTAAATATGAAACAGGAAGATGAAAAATATAAAAGATACATAAAGATTCTTGAAAGCGAGCTTGTGCCTGCCATGGGCTGTACCGAGCCTATCGCGGTCGCTTATGCGGCTGCGTACGCCAAAAAGGTGCTTGACGGGGACGTGCGCACGGTCAGGATCTATGCGAGCGGAAACGTCATCAAGAACGTAAAAAGCGTTACGGTTCCCAACACTGGGGGACAGAAGGGTATAGCGGCCGCGGCTGCGATAGGGATCGCGGCAGGGCGTTCTGAGCTTAAGCTTGAGGTGATCTCCGAGGTTGACGGAGAAGGAATCGAAGAGATGAAAAGGCTTCTTGCGGAGGTTCCTTTTGAGATTTACCGCATGAACGGCAGCTGCGCGCTGGACCTTGCGGTGGAGCTTTTGTCACAGAACGGTCAGAGCAAGGTAAGGATACGCAAGACTCATGAGAATATCGTGCTCGTTGAAAAGGACGGAGAAAGTGTTTTAAAGGTGGAGGAGGAGCTTGACAACGACGAGGGCTATGGGCTTGAGATGAAGGAAATCTATGATTTCGCCATGTGCGCCGACCTTGACGATGTGAGGGCTGTGCTTCAAAGGCAGATAGATTACAATTACGCGATCGCGAAGGAGGGGCTGAAGGGAGGATACGGCGCGGCTATCGGCAGGGGGCTTTTAGACACCTACGGAGACTCGCCCGAAAACCGCGCGAAGGCGCTTGCGGCTGCGGGAAGCGACGCGAGAATGGGGGGCTGCGAGCTTCCTGTCATAATCAATTCGGGCAGCGGCAATCAGGGTATGTGCGCTTCGCTTCCCGTAATAGCCTACGCCGAGGAGCTTCACAGCAGCGAGGAGCAGCTTTACCGCGCCCTTATAATCTCGAATCTTACGACGCTCTATCAGAAGCAGTTTATCGGACGGCTTTCGGCATACTGCGGCGCGGTCAGCGCCGGAGCGGGAGCGGGCGCCGGAATAACGTATCTGCTTGGCGGGGATTACAAGCATATATGCCATACGATAGTCAATGCTCTCGCGGTCACGAGCGGAATACTCTGCGACGGGGCGAAGCCGAGCTGCGCCGCCAAAATAGCGAGCGCGGTCGACGCGGGGATACTCGGATACAAAATGTATAAGGAGGGACACCAGTTTTACCGTGGAGAGGGCATAGTCAGCAGCTCGATCGAGAATACGATGGAGGGTATCGGCAAGATAGCGCGAGACGGAATGAAGGAATGCGACAACGAGATAATACGGCTCATGCTTGAGGAGTAGACCATTCACGCCATTAGAGGTTAAAAACGTCTTCTTTTATCCGATATAAAATACAGACAGCGTTTGATCGCTGTCTCGCCGCCCGGAAGGATGCCGGGGAAACAGACAGGTGCGACGGAACGGATTTGTTGTCTGTATAATTCGGTTTTAGGAGGTAGACGCATGAAAATTGGAAGTTCACAGATTTCCATGGCGTCGTCCAGACTGTATTCTCAGGTGGCGTACAGAGGATTTGCATCACTCACAAGCCAGCGGGGGCAGCAGGTCGCGATCGACAGGACGGACGGCGCAAAAAATATTTTTGACCAGATCAAGGATGAAAAAGCCGCGAGGGGCGGTCAGACCGGCAATCAGGGAGTAGAAGGCTCTCAGACGCTTCAGAGGCCTTCGTATAATTCGGACGGAAGGCAGACTATCAACAGCGTTGCGGAGCTCAAGGACATACTTATAAATCAGCTTATCGGTTCGCTGCGCGGCAGACGTTATCCTATGGGCGGTGGAAGATCGGTATGGGGAGGATTCGGCTTTGGTTTCGGCATAAGCCAGAATCTCGCGTTTATGCAGACTTCCATGCAGCAGGGCAATATTGTGCTCATGCCGCAGACATATGTAGTTCAGACTGTTCAGTCGGATTTTTACGCGGAGCGCGAAACGACGGCTTTTGTCTCTCAGGGCAAGGTAAGGACAGAGGACGGCAGGGAGATCGATTTTGATGTCAGCTTTGAGATGTCGAGGTCCTTTGAGCAGAGAACGGAAAGCTATTCGCAGCTCCAGTACGTTATGTGCGATCCGCTTGTTGTAAATTTCGGCGGGGATGTCGCGGAGCTTGGCGATCAGAAGTTTTTCTTTGACCTTGACGCGGACGGAGAAGAGGAGGAGATCTCAGGCTTCTCAAGCAACAGCGGATTCCTTGCTCTTGATCTTAACGGCGACGGCGTGATAAACGACGGCTCGGAGCTTTTCGGGACGAAGTCGGGCAACGGCTTTGCCGATCTCGCTAAATACGATTCGGACGGCAACGGCTGGATAGACGACAATGACGAGATTTTCGCAAAGCTCAAAATATGGACCAAGGACGCGGACGGCAACGACGTGCTTGTGAGCGCCAAGGACAAGGGCATGGGAGCCATATATCTCGGCAACGTAGATACGGATTTCAGCCTGACCGATACCTTTGACAACGCGTTAAAGGGCGCGGTGCGCAGAAGCGGAGTTTATCTCAATGAGGACGGGACCGCGGGAACCATACAGCACGTTGATTTTGCGGTGTAGCAGATTTTTGAATATAATAGATAATAAAATCAATATCAAGCCGCGGTCTACCGGACTGCGGCTTGATATTTTCGGTTTCTTCGATTATTATTTTTTAAAAGGAGGAATAAATATGGGGGCGAACGTATTTGCCGCAATGGCGGCGGCTACTGCGGCTGCCGTAGCTGCGCTTGCGGTGTCAGCGGCGGTGTTTAAGAAAAAGAAGCTTGCATACGCTATTCCCGCGGCGGCAGGGACAATGTTTTTGTACATAGGTTTCTCGCTTTTGGAGGCTTCGTCATGGAGAGCAATATCCGTTGGTGCTCTGGCAATCGGGGCAGCGGGAGTTATTCTCAGCGCGGTTCTGTTTATTTTCGGAATGAAACGTGAGAAATAATGCGTGGAATGAAATATTATTTTATTGCAGACTTCCCTTTTTTCTGATAAAATTATTCTGTGTGAATTTTAAACAGGAGAACAGGGAGGTATTTTTTTATGAATCATATCAAGAAAACCAATACCTTTGTGTTGATTTTGCTGTCTATAATCGACGCAATACTTATTGGCGGATATTTGCAGGACGCATCAAAGGGCAACATTACAATGACGTTCGGCGCTTCATTTGCCGCGTTTGTGGCTATTACTCTGATAGCGGATTATGTCTTGTATTTTATAAAAAAAGACGGCGCGGCGTTTAAATTCGTCACCATCGCGGGATATATCATAGTGTACGCGCTCGCCATGTTCAACTCTAAAAACGATCTTGTCTATACGATGGCTTTCCCAATATATGTAATGTATGTTCTTTATTTTAACACCGTGTTTATGGGAGTTGCGGGCGGCTGCTTTCTTTTTGTCAACATAGTATCGGTTGCGATGTATTTTATAAGAGGCACGATGCCGTCGGGACTTTCGATCGAGCTGTCAACGGTGCTTTTGCAGGTCGCGACTATCGGCGTTACGGCGTTTACGCTTACATGGGTAACATATCTTGAAAATTCGATGAAGCAGGAGCAGCTTGACAACATACGCGCCGAGAAGGATAAGTCGGAGGGACTTTTGGCCGACGTGCTTAATCTCGGTCAGGCGGTAAAGGATAATTCAAATAAAGCCGGAGTTTTGATAGAGGAGCTTAACGACGCGACGGTAACGGCGCTTGATACTTTAAGGGCGGTGGCGCAAAGCAACAGCGATAATGCCGAGAATATAGCCAATCAGACCGTAATGACGGGAAATATTCAGCAAATGATAATTTCCGCAAACGACAACGCGGTCGTTATGGCAACGGCTGCCGGAGATTCCTTAAAGCTTGTGTCCGACGGAAGAAGAGTGATCGAGGAGCTTAACGAAAAATCGACTCTGATCTCCGAGTCCAATGTGGAAACCATGCAGTCCATTAATAATTTTGTGGAGAGCGCGGTTGCGGTCAAGGGCATAACCGATAAGATAAACGGAATTTCTTCGCAGACCAATCTGCTGTCGCTCAACGCTTCGATAGAGAGCGCGAGAGCGGGCGACGCGGGTCGCGGCTTCGCAGTTGTCGCCGACGAGATCAGGGGACTTGCTGACGAGACGCAGGCTCTCACGGGAGAGATAAGCGGAATCGTGCAGAGACTTGAGGGTGATGCCAAGCGCGCGCGGGAAATAATCGGCGGAGTGGTGGAATCGATCGAGGAGGAAAAGAGGCTTATAGACGATTCAAGAGATACATATATACAGATGGAATCGACCATGAACGGGCTTTACGGGCGCGTAGAGGAGATTCAGGAGCAGCTTAAGCAGATCGTTGCATCAAACAACGCGATCGTTGACAGCATAAGCCAGCTTTCCGCGTCCAGTCAGGAGGTTGCGGCAAGCATGGACATGGCGGTGGAACTCAGCAATAACAATATGAGCAAGACCGCGGAGACAAAGGGACTTATGCAGAAGCTTGTAAATACCGCCGCCGAGCTTGACCATTACAGCAGATAACGGCCGTCGGCTGCCTGAAATATTTTATGCGGATTTATCACGCCCCGGCTTATGTTTAAGGCGGGGCTGTTTTCATCATGGGGGCTTTTTATGTTGGTTCGCACGCCTGATTATTATTCGGAATTCAAGTGCATAGCCGGAGAATGCACCGATACCTGCTGCGCGGGATGGCAGGTCGATGTGGACGACCGTTCTTTCGCGTATTACCGTATTGTTAAGGGGGATTTCGGAGACAGACTGCGCTCTGTAATGACGGAGGGCAGAAACGGAGCCGAGGGGCAGTTTAGAATCCGCGAGGACGGAAGATGTCCTTTTCTTAACGACGATAATCTATGCGATCTGTACGCCGCGCTCGGCGAGGACGCTCTCTGCGTCACCTGCGCGCAGTATCCCCGTTACAGCTGTGAGTTCGGAAGTCTGCGCGAGATTGGTATCGCGCTTTCCTGCAAAACGGCGGCGGAGCTTATTCTTAAAGACGACCGTACTCCGGGCTTTGCGACATATGAGGACGAGGAGTCTTTTCCCTCGCTCAACAGCATCGACGGCGAGCTGTTTCTTGCGCTTATGAAGTCGAGGGACAAGGCGTATAAAATAATCGGGAACCGCGGACGGAATATTTTTGAGCGCATGGCGGCTCTTCTTGATTTTGCCGGACGAGTCCAGTCCGTAATAAAAAAACCGCACAAAATAAAAAGCGTCGCCGAAGGATACGGGGAGGACGGCGGAGTTTCTTTTGACGGTGACGGAAGATTATCTGAAAAAGCTCTTGTAAAGACCTTTCGCGGATATTTCAGGCATTATCTGCGTCAGGTTATAATAAAACCCGAATGGCCTCTTTTGTGCGAAAAGACCGACGGCGCGCTTTATCGGGGCGGATACCGCGAAGTATCCCAAGCGTTCTGGAAATCGTACGGCGACAGGGAATACGAATATGAGAATCTTCTGACGTACTTTATCTTCCGTTATTTTATGAAAGGCGTTTTTGACCGCGACGTTTTGAGCAAGGTAAAAATGGGAGTAGTCAGCACGCTTATTATAATGCAGTGCGATATGGCGGTCTGGAAGTCTGATGGAGAACGCCTCGGATTTAAAGAGCAGGTGGAAATAGCGCATTTTTATTCGAGGGAGGTCGAGCATTCTGAGGAAAATTTTGACGCGCTTTGCAGGATTTTCAGGCAAAAAAAAGAGTTTGGGACCGAAGCGCTCAAAAGGCTGTGTATGTCGGTGATACCGATCTGACATAGAAAGGAAAGCCGGTAAATGAAGAAATTTTTTCTGTTTATTTTAATTTGCTTTTCGATGTTATTTGCGGCTTGCGCGGGGAGGACGAGCACGGTAATAAGTCTGCCCGACGGTAATCTGCCGGATGAAGAATATCTTACGGAGCTTGGAAGGCTTTTGGAGCGCGGAATGACGGCGGACGAGGTGATACGGCGGATAGGCGAGCCTGACGAATCCACGGGGATATACGATGAAGTGCCGTTCACTGCGCCTTTTTTAATATACTGGCGCGGAGAGTACAGATTGTTTGTAAGGTTCAGGGGCGAGAATAAGATGTCCGATTATATATTGCTGATACACTGGATAAGCGACGAGGATCAGGAATGGGTCTTTCATGAGGATTTAAAGGAAAAACAGGATTGAAATTTTATTTCGGAAGGAGGATTTTAATATGGCAAAACAGAATTGGAAGCCGGGGAATATGCTCTATCCCGTTCCCGCGGTCATGGTAAGCTGCGCAAGGCAGGGCGAAAAGCCGAATATAATTACAGTGGCGTGGGCGGGGACGATTTGCTCGGACCCGGCGATGGTGTCGGTTTCTATAAGACCTGAAAGATACTCATATAATATTATAGAAGAAACGAAGGAATTTGTCATAAATCTTGTAACCGAGGAGCTTGCGTTTGCGACGGATTTCTGCGGCGTGCGGTCGGGAAGGGATATTGACAAATTCAAGGAATTAAAGCTTACGGCGCAGCAGTCCGCCATCGTGCGCGCTCCTGGCATAGCCGAAAGCCCGCTCAATATGGAGTGCGTGGTCAGGGAAATCAAAAAGCTAGGCAGCCACGATATGTTTGTTGCGGAGATCGTAAACGTTACGGCGGACGAGCGGCTTATGGACGAAAAGGGCAAGTTCGAGCTTAACAGCGCCGGACTTGTGACGTATTCTCACGGGGAATATTTTACGCTCGGCAAAAAATTAGGAAAATTCGGATATTCCGTTCAGAAAAAAGGAAAATAATATGAAAAGCAATATTGTTCTTATAGGAATGCCGGGCGTGGGAAAGAGCAGCGTCGGGGTCGTGCTTGCGAAGGCGCTCGGGTACGGATTCGTCGATTCCGACCTTGTGATACAGAGCGTCGAAAAACGTCTTTTAAAGGAAATAATAGAGGATGAAGGGTACGAGGGTTTTATAAGTGTTGAAAACAGGATAAATTCCTCGATTTCCGTCGAAAGATCGGTGATAGCGACGGGCGGCAGCGCGGTATACGGAGCGGAGGCTATGAAGCATCTTGCGTCCGCCGGAACGGTGGTTTATTTGAGAGCGTCGTTTGAGACTGTGAACGCGAGGCTTACCAATCTTGAAGGGCGAGGAGTGGCGATGCGCGGGAAGCAGACGCTTTTGGACTTGTATAATGAAAGAATTCCGTTGTACGAAAAATACGGCGAACTTACCGTGGATATGGATGGAATCATTATAGAAGAAGCGGTGCGCAGAATTAAGGACAGACTATCTGTTTTTCACGGCAAAATATGACAAGAAAATAAATAATTCCCCTTAATTATAAAAAATAGCTTTACAAACATTGAAGAATCTGTTAGAATGCAATTGTTACAGAAATGTTACAAAAGTTAACAAGTTTATTAAGGAGAAAAAATGCAGTCATTTATCAAGCATTTAAAATCATATATGCCGTACTTGAAAACAGCTGTTATTACAGTCTTGTTTCTTGCTGTGGCAATACCTTTTACTCAGAAAATCGTCAGGACGGAAACGACCTATACTCCTGAGGACAGATACATGGTCGTGCTTAACGGCAAGGAGCTTGGTTATGTAAGCGACGGAGAAATCGCCAACGAAGCTCTTTTGGCGGCAAGAAGCAGGATAAGTGCCTCAAACAGCGGACTTACGCTTGTCGAAGCCGATATGGATATGTATGTCGAGAAAAACGGAGGAGCAGTGCTTTCAAAGGACGAGCTTGCCAACTCGATTTACAGGGAGCTTAAGTCGGACGTGCTTGAGACGGCAGCCGAGGAGGTCGCATATACGGTAAGGATCGATGACTTTACCGTTACGCTTGCTTCAAAAGAGGCGGTTGCGGAGCTTTTGGAGAAGGTGAAGAATAAATACAGCGATTCAAGCGGGTTTACTGTGGAATTAGTCGAGGACAGCAGCGGAGCGTATACGGCGCTCAAGACTAATTTTGTATCCGCCGATATGAAGGTGAATGAGGCGGCGAAGGTCCTCGCGTCGGAAAACGGCGGCAAGGAGGAAGCTGCAAAGGATGATTCCCCGGTTTACACGGACGGAGTGCTTTCGGTTGATTTTGCAGAGGATGTTGAGATAATAAAGACAAAAGCTCACGACAATGTTGTTTCGGTTGACGAGGCGTATGAGCTTATAACAAAGGAACATGCCGAAAAGGGCGTATATACGGTAAAAGCGGGCGACAGCTTATGGGGCATCGCCGAAAGCCACGGGCTCAGCCTTGACGAGCTTTTTGCCCTTAACTACGGTATGACGATCGATACCGCAATATACATAGGCGACGTGGTTACTGTCACGGTTCCCGCTTCCGAGATTTCTCTTGTGGTCGTCGAGGAAAAAACATACGATGAGAGCTATGACGCCCCGGTGCAGTATATTGACAATAATTCATGGTATATCGGAACTGAAAGAGTGGTTCAGAACAGCGTTCAGGGCGAGCGTTCGGTCGTCGCTCTTGTGACTACCGTAAACGGAGTGGAGTCGGAGCGCGAAATAATCCATCAGGAGATCGCAAAAGAGGCTGTTCCGCAGATAATCGAGAGAGGAACGCTTACGCCTCCTACCTATATCAAGCCGGTAAACAGTTCGTACATTACTTCTCCTTACGGAGGAAGAGTACATCCCGTATACGGCTATCAGGGCTTCCACAGCGGAGTTGACTGGTATGTGCCGAGCGGAACTTCGGTAAGAGCGTCGTCTTCGGGCGTGGTAGTAACCGCCGGATGGAACGGAGCGTACGGCTACTGCGTGGATATCAAGCATTCCGACGGAAGTATGACGAGATACGCGCATCTTAGTTCGATTGCCGTCGCGTGGGGACAGAACGTAACACAGGGACAGGTTGTGGCGTATTCCGGAGCTACCGGAGTCGTGACGGGACCTCACCTCCATTTTGAATTGTATATTAACGGCTGCACTGTCAATCCTGTGGAATATACCGGTAATTAACGACATAATTAATAATAAGCTGCCGCCTGATGATTACTTATCATATGGCGGCAGTTATTTTTTATAATATAAAATAAGCCGGGCTCCGTCTAATTCACGGGGCTTTGCGTCAATGTCAGGGAGGAATACTGAAATGGTCAATGAAAAGGTCTCATGGGCTATGTACGCCATGAATATGTTGTTTTTCGTGTATTTTGCGGTGCTTTACGGGGAAAGGCTGCAAAGCTTTATACGTTCGGTCAGAGATGCCGACGTGCGTCTTTACGGATCCGCTTTTAACGGGTTCGTGTATACTGTTTCGGCAGTGTCGATGATTGCGGCGGCGGTGCTGCTTGTCGGTTGGAACAGGGATTTTTTTGCCGGACTGTTTGGCAGGAGCGCTGAGGTTTACAGCCGCATAAACTACGCGCAGCTGAGTATCGCCGCCGGAGTTCTGCTCTTTTCCGGTATGGTGCATACCGAGCATACGATACCCGTAGTTCAGTTTGTTTCATACGGCGCTCTTATCGTCGCTATGGCGCTTAGGATAGTGACGGCTCACGGCGGCGACAACACTTTTATGAGATGGTTTTCGTTCGCGTATCTTACCGCTTTTTCAATGGCGATCCCGGTCATGTACCATTCGCAGATAAAAGCGGCATCCGCGTTTCATATAATTGAGGCGATAGTTATGGCGGCGCTCGTGATCTCGTTCACGTTTATGATGAGACAGCTTTTTATGGGTAAGGGGGCGGATCTTTTCTATATAGCGCCCATAGTTATAGCGGTGATCGGCGATGCTGCCGTCATAATCATGCGCTGGAAGGAGAAGGTAAATACCTTTGTGCTTATATTTATCGCGGCGGCAGTGCTTTTGTACTGCGCGGGGAAAATCCTGTCGCGTAATATGCTGAATCAGGCGTAATAAAAATAGGTTGTATTTGAGGTCGTATTCGGGGTTATTTTTTGGTAAAAATTTCCGTTTCTTTGAATAGACATAATTTATAGTTTACAAAACTTTTTTTTGTGCTATAATGTTTTTGCGTGTCATTTGATAAGATTATGAATTTCTGAGGTTCAAATAAATGGAACAATATGTCATAAGAGGTGGGAACCGTCTGCATGGCGAGGTCGAGATAAGCGGCGCTAAGAACGCGGCGCTGGCAATTCTTGCCGCCGCCGTTATGTCCGACGAGACGGTTACGATTGAGAATGTACCCGACGTAAGAGATACAAGAGTTGTTATTGACGCCATAAAGGATATAGGCGCGATCGTTGAAAAAATAGATAAGCATACTTTTAAGATTAACGGAGGAACCATTTTCTCCACTACCGTTAATTATGAATATATTAAAAAAATAAGGGCGTCATACTATCTGCTCGGCGCGCTCCTCGGCAAAAAAGGAAACGCGCAGGTAGCGCTGCCGGGAGGCTGCAATATCGGCAGCAGGCCCATAGACCAGCATATGAAGGGCTTCAGGACCTTGGGCGCGACAGTGGAGATAGAGCACGGTATGATATGCGCAAGCACAGAGAAGCTTGTCGGGGGACATATTTACCTCGATGTTGTGACCGTGGGCGCGACGATAAACATTATGTTAGCCGCCTGTCTCGCTGAGGGCAGGACTATAATAGAGAACGCCGCAAAGGAGCCGCATGTAGTTGACGTGGCGAATTTTTTGAACTGCATGGGAGCCGACATAAAGGGCGCGGGAACCGACGTAATAAGGATAAAAGGCGTTGAGAAGCTCCACGGTACTTCATATTCGATAATTCCCGACCAGATCGAGGCGGGAACCTTTATGATTGCCGCCGCGGCAACCAAGGGCGACGTTTTTATTAAAAACGTTATACCCAAGCATCTTGAGGCGATTACCGCGAAGCTTGTCGAAATAGGGTGTGTAGTCGAGGAATACGACGAGGCGGTCCGCGTGGTAGGTACGGACGCGCTTGAGCATACCAATATCAAGACGCTGCCGTATCCGGGATTTCCCACGGATATGCAGCCGCAGGTGACGGTTATGCTCGCCATATGCTCAGGGACGAGTATCGTGACCGAAAGCATATGGGAAAACCGCTTTAAATACGTTGACGAGCTGTCCAGAATGGGATGCGATATAAAAGTCGAGGGTAATACCGCCATAATTTCGGGCGTTGATAAGCTGACGGGAGCGGAGGTCACCGCACCGGATCTGCGCGCGGGAGCCGCGCTTGTCATTGCGGGGCTTGTGGCAGAAGGAGTTACGATGATCGACGACATCAAGTACATCGAGCGCGGTATGAGGATTTTGACAGCAAAATGAGACTGCTGGGCGCCGAGATGGTCAAGGCGGAGTGCGAAAAGGACGTAAGACAGTTTGATTTCCGCATAGTCGGATAATTTAATATCGTATAAAACGATATTGCAACAGGAACGAAAGCCATACTGGTCAGGAACGGAAAGCATCTTGATTAGTGGGGCTTTTTTTATAACATGGACAAGGAAAAGCGCAAACGGCGTTTTAATGTGCAAACTCCGTGTACATAAAGGATGAAAGGGCAGGGGTGCTTTGAATGGAAAACATCATTGAGCTTAAAGATATTAAGAAATGCTTTGAGGATAATTTTGTCGCGGTGGAGGACTTTAACCTTGAGGTAAAAAAAGGAGAGTTCGTAACTTTTCTGGGTCCGTCGGGCTGCGGAAAGACTACGACGCTGCGTATGATAGCGGGCTTTGATATTCCGACCGAGGGACAGATACTTTTAAACGGGGAGGATATAAGCAAGCTGCCGCCCCATAAAAGACCGATAAACACAGTATTTCAGCGATACGCCCTTTTTCCGCACCTCAATATTTTTGATAACGTCGCGTTCGGACTGAAGCTCAAGACTAGAGAAGTGACCTACAAAAACGAAGCGGGCGACGTTATAACGCGTAAGGAGAAGCTTTCAAAAAAGGAGATAAAAGAAAAGGTCAGGCGCGCGCTTGAGGTAGTAGACCTTGCGGGTTTTGAGAAAAGAAGCATAGCCACGCTGTCGGGCGGCCAGCAGCAGCGTATCGCGATAGCGAGAGCGATAGTCAATGAGCCGGAGATCCTTCTTTTGGACGAGCCGCTCGGCGCACTTGATTTGAAGATGCGCAAGGAGATGCAGCTTGAGCTTAAAGCGATGCACAAGGAGTTAGGAATCACATTTATATATGTCACGCACGATCAGGAGGAGGCGCTTACGATGTCCGATAAGGTCGTGGTTATGTCGGACGGAATGATACAGCAGATAGGAACGCCGGAGGAGATATACAACGAGCCTCAGACTGTGTTCGTGGCGGATTTCATAGGAGAAAGTAATATTTTTGACGGCAAGATGACCGGAAGAAAGCGTGTGCATTTCTGCGGCGCGGATTTTGACTGCGTTGACGATATGGCTCTCGGCTCGAAGGTGGACGTGGTCGTAAGACCGGAGGATATAATCATGACTGCGCCGGAGAACGGAATTATAACGGGAGTGGTAAACTCGGTCATATTCAAGGGTATGCATTATGAGATCATCGTCGAGTCGGGCGATAACGAGATAGTTATACAGAGTACGCAGAACGCCGTGGTCGGTTCGACTATCGGCATGAGGCTTGAGCCGGACGGAATACACGTTATTCTTGCGGAAACCAACCGGAATGTATTTGACGGAGAGCTTACAAGAGATTATACCGTGCTTTTCGCGGACGGCGAGTTTGAATGCGATCTGACTAAGCTTTATCCGGGGTCAAGAATGACGGAGGACGGCGCGCTTGTTGACGAAAACGGCGACGGAATAAATACTGCGTATGTGCCGGTTACGGTTACGGTGCCTGTTGAGGCGGTAAGCATGAGCGATGACCCCGAAAAGGGAGGGACCCGCGGAAATATCATATCCCTCATATATAAGGGCGATCATTACCATTATATAGTAAGGACCGAGAACGAGGAGGATATACATCTCCATGACGAGTATCTGTGGAACGAGCAAGACTATGTAAGTATCATTATCCCCAAAGAAAGCATTGAGCTTTCCTTCAGGGAGGAGGAAAAGCAATGAGATTTCGTTTTTCGCGCAAACAGCTTTGCATACCGTACGCGGCGTTTTTGGTGTGCTTTGTCATAGCGCCGCTCCTTGTGGTGCTTTATTATGCCTTTACCGACGGGAAGGGCCATTTTACCATAGCCAATCTCAGAGGATTTTTTACAAGTCCGAATACTGTAGGAACGCTCTGCTACAGCATGGCGGTCGCGGTGACGGTGACGGCGGTATGCCTGCTTATCGCGTATCCGGTGGCTTACATTCTCGCTAAAAGCCGTATGAAGCGCAGATCTGTGCTTCTTGTGCTTTTTATCGTGCCGATGTGGATAAATTTTACGCTGAGGATCGTGGCGCTCAAAGAGGTGCTGACCTTTATTGAAGGAAATCTTGCTTTTCATCCTTTTCTCAATACGGTTATAGGCATGACGTACGATTTTCTTCCGTTTATGATACTGCCCTTGTACACCACGATAAGCAAACTTGACAACAGCCTTATCGAGGCAGCGGCTGATTTGGGCGCAGACAGGGCGGCGGCTTTCTGGAAAGTGACCGTGCCGTTATCCGCGCCGGGCATAATCAGCGGAGTTACCATGGTGTTTCTGCCCGCAATGACGAATTATGTCATTCTTGATATGCTCTATAACAGCACTTACATAATGGGAAGTCTTATCGGAAGCTATTTCAACGCTTACGACTGGAACAGCGGCTCCATGATCTCCATTGTGCTGCTTTTGATAATTTTTATTATTACATGGGCTACCAACGGTTTTAGCGAAGAAGAATCAAACAGGGGGGCGCTGCTATGATAAGAAAAATATTCCGCACTGCGTGGCTCG
>ERZ777011.1491-NODE-1491-length-24079-cov-6.384074_pt1 | contig 24079 bp, 23 predicted proteins | sample MGYA00374964_ERZ777011 | MGnify/ENA primary metagenome ERZ777011 (study PRJEB29310, sample SAMD00008975) | mouse gut metagenome | study: EMG produced TPA metagenomics assembly of the Metagenome analysis of fecal microbiota from mouse which was promoted... | reverse complement strand
CTTGCACAGACATTTCCCTGTCAGGAAAGCGGGCAGGTCTTGCCGGAGAGCGAAGTGGATTATTTTTTACGGTTGCTGGTCTGCTCAAAAGCACGTCGGCCCAAGATAGACCCCGCATCCTTATCGTTGAGAATGTTAAGCATCTTCTGTCAAGCAAGGGAGGCGGGGATTTTACCGCCGTTCTGCTTAACTTATGGCAAGCAGGGTATGACCTTGAATGGCAGTGTGTCAACAGTAAGGACTTCGGTGTCCCCCAGCACAGGGAGCGGGTGTACCTTGTTGGACATCTTGGAGGAATCCGTGGACGAAAAATATTTCCTATCAGCGGAACAAACACAGCGTCTGTTAAAGAAATTATAGGGGGACACCAGGGGAGCCGGGTTTATGATTCAGGCGGGCTCTCTGTTACCTTGACGGCTCAGGGGGGCGGAGCGGGAGGAAAGACGGGTCTGTACCTCTGTGAGACAAAGAAACCGGAGGAATGGATGGAATGCCTGCAGGAGAACGGCAGGGAGGTATGCGGTGCGCTTAATTATGCCGGGTTTCTGACGCAGAAGAAGGAGCCGGATATGACAGGAATATCTCGGTGTCTGGTGTCCCACTACAATGCGGGGATCACAAGGTTTGGGGAAAGTTCCGGTGTGCTGCACTGTAAAGCATGTGACGAAAAGTGCGTACAGGCAAGGGCAGCCCTGCTGGAGAGTGAGAATGAGAAACAGAACGGCAGGGGGGGGCAGAAAGAGGGGGAACCGGGATTTACCCTGACCGCTGTTGACCGCCAAGGTGTGATGCTGCTGGAATGCCCGTACCAGAACGGTATGCCTGTCAGGGCGGCGACCAGACAGGGCTATGTGCTGGCAAGGCATGGGGACGGGATCAGTCTGACTTATCCTAACAGCAAATTCAGAAGAGGGCGGGTAGGGAAACAGTGTTCTCAGACGCTTTTGACAGAGGGCGGCATGGGGGTGGTGGTCTACTGCCGTATCCGCAGGCTTACTCCCAGAGAGTGTTTCAGGCTGCAGGCATTCGAGGATTTTCTGTTCGACCGGGCCAGAGCCGCAGGGATCAGCGACGCACAGCTCTACAAGCAGGCAGGCAATTCCGTGACGGTCAATATTGTCTATGAGATTGGAAAGCGGCTTGCGGAAATGGAGGATAATATCCTTGAAATTTAACATTCTTTATGTGGATCCCCCATGGGAATATAAGGCATTCAGAAAAAAGGGACCGTGGGGCTGTGTTATCGGTCATTACCATACTATGAACAAGGAGGACATTTACGGGCTGGATATACAGTCCATAGCGGCGCCGGACTGCATTCTGTTTTTGTGGGTGACATTCCCCTGTCTGGAGCAGGGGCTGGAAACAATCAGGAGGTGGGGCTTTCATTATAAGACAGTTGGTTTCTGCTGGGTGAAGAGGTGCAGAAAACAGCAGAACAAATGGTACTGCGGGCTTGGTTTCTGGACCAGAGCTAACCCGGAATTGTGTCTGATTGCCACAAGAGGGAGACCAAAACGTGTGTCAAAGACGGTTCGTTGTATTGTAGATACACCAATGGAGGCGCACAGCAAGAAACCGGATATTGTCAGGGAAAGAATTGTGGAGTTGATGGGAGACCTGCCCAGAGCGGAACTGTTTGCAAGACAGGAATATCCGGGGTGGATATGCGTGGGTGATGAGATCGACGGCATGGACATCAGAGACAGCCTGCAGAGGTTAAAAGAAATGTGAGGAAGGAGAAGGGTTTGATATGGACTATGGAATTACATAGCTTTTGCGCAGCGGTCTCCGCCAGTTTCCTGTGGGGGATGCTGATGGATATGCTGCTTAAGAGACTGACCGGTTCCGATAAGGTCAGGTATGTGGCGGTGCTGGCTGGGGCCGTCACCGCCGTATTTGTGGGAGTATACGGAATGGGACCGCATACCCTTGCCTGTATCTTGTTTGGGCAGGTGCTCTTGTATGCGGCAGCGTATGATTTTGCAACCCATACGGTGCCGGATTATGTGCCGGTGCTGATATTGCTGATTGGTCTGATGGAAGTGGAGTTTGTCCCGGCATTCCTGGGACTTGTCTTGGTGCCGTTGCCTTTTCTGGCGGCAGCGCTGATCAGGGAAGGCAGCATCGGAGGCGGGGACATCAAGCTGATGGGCGCCTGCGGCTTTGTACTGGGGGTAAGGCGGGGGTATGCTGCATTGATGCTGGGATTGTTTCTGGCCGTAGTGTTCCAGACGGCATTTGTAAAGAAACGGGACAAGGGCTTTGCGCTGGCGCCATATCTGGCGGCAGGGTGCCTGCTTGCTCAGTTGCTATAAAAAAGAAATTGGAAATCGGAGGAAAAAGAAGTGAAAAATTTAATGAAGAATCGTATTGTGATTGGCCTGATCTGCATCATTCTTTCGCTGGTGATCTGTTTTGGCCTGACGCCTATGTTCAACAATGCTTTGAAATCAAAGGTGTCTCTGGTTCGGGTGAATGCGGAGATCCGCAAGGGCGATCAAATCACGGAGAAGATGCTGACAACCGTGGAGGTGGGAGGGTATAACCTGCCCGGAAATGTGGTTTACAGGATGGAGGATGTGGTCGGGCGGTATGCCAACACGGACCTTTACAGAGGGGATTATATTTTAGAGAGCAAACTGTCGGACACTCCCATGCTTAAGAATGCCTATCTGAGCGGGCTAAACGGGGAGAACCTTGCTATTTCCGTCAGTATCAAATCCTTTGCCGCCGGATTGTCTGGAAAGCTGGAGGCAGGGGATATTGTGACGCTCTTTGCCTCGGATGTAGGCGATATGAGGGAGACGCTCATGCTGCCTGAGCTTAAATATGTGGAGATCATTGCGGCTACGGCAAGCAGCGGGGCGGACAGTGATGTGCAGGCAGATGCGGAAAATGGGGAAGAGCAGGAACTGGCATCCACTCTCACAGTGCTGGTTGCGCCGGAGCAGGCAAGGCTCCTTGCGGAGCTGGAACAGAAGGGGAAGATCCATGCAGCCCTGGTTTTCCGTGGAGACAGTACGCAGGCCCGGAAGTTTTTGGAGGAACAGCGGAAGGTCCTGGAAGAACTGTATGTAGAGGAAGAAACGGAAACCGGGGAGACGGGGACGGCGGAGGAAACGGAAGAGCCCATTGTGGACGGAGCGGAAGTAAACGCAGGAGGACAGTAGGATGGAGCAACACGGAAATATGCTTGCCATTGCAGGGAGCCCCGGCAGCGGCAAGACCACGCTTGCGGTAAAGCTGGCGGCGGAAATTGCGGGGAAAAGAAAGAATGTGATCCTGGTGTGCGGCGATCCCTTTGTGCCGTCCATCCCGTTTCTGCTCCCCATGGAGGGGGAACAGGAGGTGTCTCTGGGAGCGCTCCTTACGGCTCCGGCGCTGACCCAGGATCAAATACTGAGAGCCTGTGTGCCGGTTCCGGGCTGTGAATATGCCAGCCTGCTGGGGTATAAGCTGGGGGAAAACCTGATGTCCTACCCTAAAGTCACAAGGGAGCGGGCAGTGGAATTTCTGGTATGCTTAAGGCATCTGGCGGATTATGTGATCCTGGACTTAACCTCCGTTTTCGAGGCGGATGTCTTTTCCATTCTTGCCATGGAGATGGCGGATCGGGTGCTGAGGGTGGGAACTTCCAATCTGCGGGGCATATCCTATTACCGCTCTCATGCGGGTATGCTGGAGGGGCGGGCGGACAGGGGAAAATACCTGAATGCTATCGGAAATTATAAGGCGGGGCAGGAATGGGAGAGCGTCGCAGGGCAGTATGGCGGGGCAGCCTTTCTCTTTCCCTATGTGGCGGAACTGGAAAAGCAGTATGACGAGGGGCGTCTGTGGGAGGCCATGATTTCCAGGGAGGCCCCTCAGTTTGAAAAAGAGGTGAAAAAACTTCTGGCGGAGGCTTTTGGACTGCGGGAGGCAAGGCAAAGCGCCGGAAACCCGGAAAAAAAGAAATTGGTGGTGCGCAGTCCTTTTGTCTGGAAGAATAAGGGCGAGTTTTAAGGAGGGGTGGAGAGATGCAGGAAATATTGAATATACATGAGACTGCCGGGCTGCTGAATAAGAACGTGGTATACCGCACGTTTCCGGAAGTGTTAAAGGATGTGCAGGAATACATATCCAGACATTTTGCGTCGGTACTCCGTGACAACCCGGATGAGAACAGGGAGCTGATACAGTCCTATATCGGGAAGTATCTGGAGCAGAGCGGCGCAGGCGTGGAGGGAATGGAGCAGGGGGAACTCTGTGAACTCCTTTACGGGGAAATGACGGGCTTTTCTTTCCTGACGCGCTACCTGTACCGGGAGGATGTGGAAGAAATCAATATCAATCAGTGGCGGGATGTGAAGATTACTTATTCCAGCGGGGAGATCATTCCGGCAAAGGAGCGTTTTAACAGCGCCGGTCATGCGGTGGATGTCATCAGAAGGCTTTTGCATAAGTCAGGCATGATCTTTGACAATGCCCAGACCATTGTGGTGGGACATCTGAACAACAAGATCCGTATCACGGTCATGGGAGACGGTGTCATTGACAGAGAGAAAGGACTGGCGGTATCCATCCGCATCGTCAATCCGAAGAAACTGACAAAAGAGCAGTTTGTCAGTTTCGGGACAGCCACAGAGGAAATGCTGGACCTGCTTGCCATGTGTTTTACCCATGGCGTTTCCATGTGCATCACCGGGGCGACTTCTTCGGGAAAGACCACGCTGATGAGCTGGATTCTGGGGGAGGTGCCCTATAACAAGCGTATTGTCACCATAGAGCAGGGCTGCCGGGAGTTTGACCTGACGGCAGAGGATGGAAACGGGAATGTGCTCAACAATGTGGTTCATCTGGTGACCAGGTTTTCCGATGATCCCAGACAGAATATAGATATGGTAAAACTGTTGGAGACCACTCTCACCATTAACCCGGACTGCATTGCGGTGGCGGAGATGAAGGGCGGGGAGAGTATGCAGGCCATCAACGCCGCCAACACCGGGCATTCCGTGATTACCACCATCCATGCCAATTCCTGTGAAGATACTTATTACCGCATGGTGACGCTGTGCAAGCAGGAACAGCCCGGCATGGACGATGCCACGCTGCAGAGCCTTGCCACCAAAGCGTTTCCCATCGTGGCCTTTGCCAAGAGGCTGGAGGACAATTCCAGGAGAATCATGGAGATCACGGAGTGCGAGACCCTGCCAGACGGCGGGAAGAAGATGCGTACCCTGTACCGGTTCCGTATCACGGACAATATCACAGCGGAGGGGAAAACAAAGATTATAGGGCATTATGAAAAGGTGGAAAATCTTTCGGAAAGCCTGCAAAAGCGGCTCCGGGAGAACGGACTGCCGCTCAGGATGCAGGAGCAGTTTACAGCAGAGCGGTAAAGGAGGTGCAGATGAGTCTTGTGGCGGTAAAAAAGCCGTATTTATTAAAAATATCGCTGGATGAGGACGCTCCCAATCCACGGGAAACAGACGATAACCTGGGGAACATGGTGTGCTGGCACCGGCATTACAGGCTGGGGGATGCGCACTCTTATGAGGATCCCGGCGATTTCCTGCAGGAGCTTGTGGAGAAAAATGTAAGCGATGCGGAGCTGATCAGGAAGGCAAGGGCAGGCGAGATACAGGGCGTAAAACTGGAGTATGTCCGTGCGGAAAAGATATGGTCAGTGGAAAGCTATGATGCCGTGTCCCGCAAATGGGTCCGCTGGTATGAATTTGACAGGCCGTTTTCCAGATGCGAGTCACAGATTGCCGAGGCCATCCGCTCTGAAATGAGTAATCAGGCCCTGCTAAAGCTGGCAGGACAGAAGTGCTGCATTCTGCCGGTCTACCTGTTCGATCATTCCGGTCTGCACATATCCACTCAGGATCTGACGAAGGGGCCGGATGGCCGCTGGGACGCCGGACAGGTGGGCTGGGTATATGCCGATAGGAAAGCTATCCTTGCCGGGTATGGAAAGTGCGGCCCGGAGGAAATGAAACGGGCTGAAAAAGCTCTGGCATCAGAGGTGGAGTTGTATGATAAGTATCTGTCAGGGGAGTGTTACGGATTCCAGCTTTACAAGGACGGCGAGGAAATGGACAGTTGCTGGGGCTTTTTGGGAGATTTTGAGGAAGTCAGAAAGGACATTTCGGAGTATCTGCCGGAAGAGTGCTGGAGTCTTATGGATCATCTGACGGAGGCGCCGGATATGCGGCGAATGGAGTTGGAAGATTATGAGGAATTACTGGAAGAAATGGAGGTGTGATGTATGACGGTGCTTGTAACCATTGCATTTTTTATGGCGGTGACAGGATGCTTTATCATGCTGGGGCTGTCACCGTTTACGTTTTTAAGCGGTCTTGCGGGGTATCTGAAACCTGAGAGCAACAGCATGAAGAGGCGCATCAGGGAGAGCAGGAAGAAAAAGGAACCGAAAGGGCTGAAACTGCTGTTTGCAGAGGTAAAGGAAATTTTGCGGCTTACCGGGAAAAGCGGGCAGTTTGCCATGCTGTGTGTGCTTGCTATGATCCTATTTGTGGTGGGTGTGCTTGTGGCCCTTACCATGAACAACGTGCTGATGGTGCCGGTACTGGCGGCGGGCTTTGCGCTCCTGCCGTTTTACTATGTGAAATTTACGGCATCCAGACATAAAAAGCAGATTAACACGGAACTGGAAACGGCCTTATCCATGATCACTACCAGCTACCTGCGGAACAAGAATACCATTATCAGGGCAATCGAGGAAAATCTGCCCTACTTAAATCCGCCAATATCAGAGGTATTCCGTAGCTTTCTTATGGAGACAAAGCTGATCAACTCCAACACGGCGGAGGCGCTGGCGGGGCTGAAAAAAGGGATGGATCATGCGGTATTCCACGAATGGGTGGATGCCGTCATCGCCTGTCAGGATGACTACAACCTGAAAAACACTCTGCCGCCTATTGTCTCCAAGCTGTCGGATATGCGGGTGGTGTCGGCGGAGCTGGATCTGTTGATCTATGAGCCGGTCAAGGAATACATCACCATGGCGGTCCTGCTTTTGGGCAGTATACCGCTGCTGTATTTTCTGAATAAGGAGTGGTATGAAACATTGATGTTTACCGGCTTTGGAAAGGCGTTGCTTGCCATCTGCGGGACGGTGCTGTTTGTGTCCGTGGCGGCAGTGTCGAAACATACCAGGCCTATTGAATACAGGAAATGAAGTTGCTCTAAGGCATCAAAATACGCTGCCTGAGGGTAACTACGTCATTTCCGAAATGAAGAAAGATTGCGAGGTGAAAATAGATTGCAGAACCTGATTTTACTGCTCTTTGCCGTGTTCTTTTCGGCAGGGAGCTATTTTATTCTGGCGGAAGTCTTTCAGGTGCCGACCTACCGTGCCAGCCGGGCGATTCTGGCGGTGGGAAAGAGGCGAAAAAAACAGGCGGGAGCCGCAGACGCCTTTATCATGGAACTGTCTGGCAGAATCGCCCGTTTCCTGCCCATGGACGAATTTAAAAAGCGGAAACTGGCGGCCACGCTCCGTTCTGCGGAGATCCCGCTGACGCCGGAGCATTATATGGCGCAGGCATATGTGAAGGCCGGGCTTGCATTTTTGTGTATTATCCCCTGCCTTCTGATTGCGCCGGTATTCTTTCCCGTATTTCTGGTGCTGGGGATAGGGATATTTTTCTCCGAGAGCGGAAAAGCGGAAAAGCTGGTGAAAAAGCGGAGGGAGGAAATTGAGTTTGAACTGCCCAGATTTGTGGCGACCATCACTCAGGAACTGATGGCAAGCAGGGATATTCTTTCCATGCTGGAGACATATCAGAAAAATGCGGGAAAGGCGCTTAAGAATGAGCTTGCTATTACCACGGCGGACATGAGGACGGGAAATTATGAGGCGGCGCTGACCAGGCTGGAGGCCAGGATTTCCAGCGCCATGCTGTCCGATGTTGTACGGGGGCTGATCGGGTGCATCCGTGGGGATGACGGTGTGGCCTTTTTCCGTATGCTGTCCCATGATATGAAACAGATCGAGGTGCAGCGGCTGAAAAAGCTGGCCATGGAAAGGCCGCCGAAGATCAGGCGCTACTCTTTCCTGCTGCTTGCCTGTATGCTGTTAGTATATATGGGAGTCATGGGGTATCAGATACTGGGAACCATGTCAGGGATGTTTTAATTATGCCCGCTAAATCGGGCAGGGAGGTGTAAGGCTATGAAAAACAGAATACGGGATGTGTGCGCAAGCCGCAGGGGAGAGGGCTATATTGACACCGCTGTGGGCGTTTTCTGCCTGATGCTTGTGGTGGCGCTGGCTATGGTGCTGTTTCCGGTATTTATGAAGAAACAACAGCTTGATTCCTTTGCGGACGAGATTGTCAGGCAGGCGGAGATTGTGGGGAGTACAGACGTATCCGGCAGGATTGCCCAGATGAAACAGAAAACAGGGCTTGACCCGCAGATACAGTGGGAATGCGATTATTACAGCGGGAACAGGGTGCAGCTAAACGGGGACATCCAGGTGACGCTGACCCAGAGGGTGGATATTCGTTTTTTCACATTTGGTTCTTTTCCCATAGAGCTGAAGGCGAGGGCAAGCGGCAAGAGCGAGGTTTATTATAAGTGAGGGGGCAGGCATGAAAAAACTGAAAAAAACAGTTGCGGATAGAAAAGGCATGTCCTATCCGCTTACGGTGGCGCTGGTGCTGGCTCTGCTGATCGTGCTGTGTGTGCTGGCAGAATTTTTCCGGCTTTCCGTCATTGCATACGGAGTGAGAAATTCTCTTCAGGAATCTGTCATATCCGTGGCGGTCACGAATTATGATGAGGTCTATGACGGGCTGCGGGAGGGGTACAGCGGCGGTTATTTTATGACGGGGGACTGCTGGGAGGAAACCATTGATTACGGGGATGTATATACCCAGCTTGACAGGCTGCTGGGAACAAACCCGGACGGCAGTTATCATGTGAAATGGCAGGGAAACGGATATGAGTATCGGATAACGGGCTTAAATGTATCAATCCGCAATGCGCCTTTTGCGCCGGGGAATGCCGGACAGAATTTTGAGGCGGATGTTTCGGTACAGCTGGAGATACCGTTATCCTTTGGATGGGAGGTCCTGCCGCCTGTCCGTATGTCGATCAGGACAAAAGCTGTCTATATGCCCAAGTTCTAAAAGCAATGGATGAAAGTGCGGACAATATGGCGGAGCAGGAAAAAGATCAGGTTTTGATTGAGTATCAGCGTCCCATATGCTATACTGGATTTGTATCATTGAAAAGAAGGTTGGATGCGATTTTCCGAGAACGGAAGTTCTTTCAGATGCCCTCTAGTCTGACGAAAGAGGGTGATGCCCTATGAGTATAATGGAAGTTCTTACATTATTACTTGTGTTGTTTGCGGCTCTGTCTTACATAGACAATCATAAAAAGAAATAGCATCCCGCCCTGACAAGTTGGATGCTATTCTTTATTAGTTTTCCTACTGAGGGCATATCGGAACTCGTGTCCGATTACCTTTCTGAGTAAATTATACACTAGAGCTGCTTGAATTTCAAGTAGCTCTTTTCAAAAAGAATACTGATCTGAGGGAACGCCGTCTCATGAACAAAGGGAGTTGCGAAGCAGCGGAAAGCGCGTAAGCGCGACTTTGTGAATGGCGTGGGCTGAACTGTAACGAAAATGTCTGGACGCACGGAAAGGTTTGTTGTATGATGAAGTTGGATAAAAGCAGGACAGCATTTGCCGTAAAAGTGATTTTTATGGAAAGTGAGGTCATGATATGAAAAAAGAACATGAAAGTAAAAAGAGGCTGGTAGTTTTTTCCCTTGCAGTGGCAGTCCTGTGCCTTGCGGGAGGGTTGTGCCTGTATCTGGCTAAGATCGGGAAGGCGGCGGAGCCTGACAGGGAAAACATGCAGGAGGCTATAGGGCAGACAGAAATAACCGTTCCTGAAATCCAGATTCCGGAGACAAAGGAGTCTCCTGAAGAAACAGAAAAACCGGAAGAGACGGAAGAGCCTCAAGAGACGGAGACCGGGGAAAACGGGGCTGGAGGGGAAGAAGCGGAAAGCAAAGAACCGGAAACAGCCGAGAGCCAGCTGGACGATAATCAGGGGAGCGGGAACAGTGAATCTCCTAAGACCAGAGAAGATGCAAAGGCACCGACAGAAACGCCGGAACCCGTAGACGAAAGTGCAGTGGAGAACCCGGAGCAGCCGCCCCAGTATGAGCCGGAGGTTACAGAGCCCGAAAAGAAACCGGAAGAACCGGCAGGCGGGAGTACTAACGAGAGCGGAAAAGTGTATGTGCCGGGATTTGGATATGTAGATCCGCCGGGTGCCCCACAGGGAGAGTCCGCAGGCTCTACCGGGGACTGGGATAAACAGATCGGTGATATGAACTAGGTACAATAGAACAGGAATCATGTTTGGGAGCATGGCGCAGGCTATGCTCCTTTTTGGGCGAATTCATTTTGAGGCAGGAGGAAATGTGAAAAGATCATGTATAACAATAGTTTTGATATTTATTATGTTGTTCTCCGGCACACTGACCGCTTATGCGGAGGGGAGCGGAAATGTGGACGGCGGCGGTGGCAGTCTGAACCATGGGACAAAGTCCTATAACTGGCCGGGCAATACCTATCAGGGAGTGCGCGTGACGGTGGTGGACGCCCAGACTGGGGGAATTGTGGCAGAACCGGTGGACTTTACGAATAAAAATCTGTCAACTGTGGCGGGCAATATGTTCCACTTTGGAAAAGTCAGCAAGCTGCAGTATCGGGATGGGGCGGCGCTGACATTACAGCTGTCAGACTATACCTATTATGTGCCGGACAACCCCATGCCCAAGGTCATATCCAGCAACAGCAGCAAGGCAAGTATAGCGCAGATCAAGCGGTATTTCTGTTCGGAAGGGGCGGCATCCATGGTGGCGGCAAAGACTGGGATGGATATGGAAAGGCTCACGGATGGCTCCTGTAAGCTGGTGATTGAGCCGATCATCTATCTGATCTACAATAATCTGTACTTTGCCATGACAGTTACGGAGGCAGGACTTTACAACAGGATGACAGGGGGAGATCTGGGGGCTCATTTTCCCACGGTAGTCATGAAGAATCTTGCCCTTGCCCTGTTTCTTGAGAAGGCAGATCTTGGCTTTTCCGCCTACACCGGTTCCAGGACCACGGCAAGAACTACGGACGAAATGGTGCAGACGCTGGGCATCGGCATCATTAGCTATAAAGGGGCGCCGCCCACGGAGGCGGTGTATGATGCCATATACCGGATTGATACGGATGTGATTACTTCCACCACTTTATCCACTACGGATGAGATTAACAATGATGCCAGAGCCACAGTAACCTTTTCCATGGGCGGCAAGAACTATCAGATGACGGGGGTGGTGCTCCCGAAGAACGGGAGCCAGCTTGTGTGGGTAAAGTGGCATACGCCGTCCGAGCCGGGCGAGATCACCATAAGCATATCAACGAATAAGGGGAGGCTTGCTACCACCATCGTCAGGGCAAATGTGGTAGATCTGAATGAGAATCCGCCGCCGGATCCCATGGCGGACGACCGCTATGACGGCTATATCAGGCCCTCCCTGCCATCGGGACAGAATGTGACCGGCTTAAGCTGGGGTGTCTGGCGGTGCTGGTGGCACGCAAGCTGGGTATGGGTGCCTGACTGGAAATGGGAGCGGGGAAATCATGGCGCAAGCTGTCCGGATGACTGCACATCCAGTCACGGACGCTGGGTAGACAAGGGGGAATGGAAGGATAAGGGCTGGTATGACTATGCCTGGGACAGCTATTCCGCAGCTCTGTCCGCAACCATGCGGATTATACCGGATGAAAAGAACCCTACCGCCGCAGGCACCGTCCTGAAATCGGGATATGGCATCAACATGACGGCATCGGCGCAAGTGGTCTCCGGTGCGCCCTCAGGCCATATCACAGAGCCCCAGACAGCGGTAGCCTATTTTCCGGAATTTCAATACACTGACTACTGGAGGCTGTTAGAGAGGACAAGTCCGGGATATTCGGCAGCATTTCAGTTCCGGGTGAATGAATACAGCACTTATGGCAGAAGAACGCATTTTACGCCGGTCTGGTTCCCGGACGGAAACTATACCGTGTATGCGCAGGTCATGGATGCGTGGACGCCGGCGGGGATGCTCCAGATACATTTAAGTGACACCCTCACGGTTCATGGTAATCTGTTTTCAGACTGGCATGTTCGCCCAATCAATTAAGAATCGGAGGAAAAAATGGAAAGTTTATTGTTTCCCATAATTATGCTTGCCGTCACCCTGGCCGGTGGCGGCATTTTGCTTTTGTTGTTAAAAACAGCCCGAAAATGCCCGCAGACAGACCCGGGCAGTGCGGCCATGCAGACTGCGCAGCAGTTTATTAATGTGAAGGACATCCGGGATAAGTACCTGTATACCCGTGACGGGATGGCCTTCGTCTATCTCAGGATTCATGCCGTCAGCATTGACCTTTACAGCAGGGCGGAGAAGAGTGCGCTGATCAAGACGCTGACGGCAGAGCTTTCCGACATCCAGTATCCGTTTAAATTCATGGCCCTATCCCGGCCTGTGGATATATCCCCGTTGATTGCGGAGATGGGGGAGATGTTAAAAGAGGCGGAGGACAAGCGGAAAGAGCTGTTACGGCAGGAGATTTTGCAGATGGGCGGTTTTGCACTGTCCGGGGAAATTGTGGAGCGGCAGTTCTATATTGCGCTCTGGGAGAAACAGGAAGAGGGAACAGAGCGGGAACTCTCCAAAAGGGCATCCCTGCTCTGTGAAAAATTTGCCGCCGGAGGCGTGGCCTGCGACATTCTTGTGGAAAAGGAGATCGTCAGGCTGCTCAACCTTGTAAACAACCCGTCCTATACTCATCTGGAAGATATGGAGACAGCGGCGAGCATACCCATGCTGAAGGGAGTGATAGAATGAAACGTACAGCGCAGACGGTGGAACAGGCGCCGGTGAACAATGCCCTGTTGAACGTAGTGACGCCTCTGGGATTGTCTTTTGAAAAGAACCGGCTTTCCATCGGGGAGAATATGGGAAAGATTTACGGCATAATACGCTATCCGCAGAAGGTGGAGGTGGAATGGCTCTCCAGGCTGACGAACATCCCCGATACATATGTTTCTATCGGTTTTAAACCGGTGGATAACGGAACCCTCATCAATGCCATCTCCAGAAGTGTGGTGCAGCAGAGAGGGCTGGCGGAGAGCGCAAAGGATCCTCTGTCAAGGCAGCGGGCGGAAAAGGCCGCCGAGGACGGGGAGAAAGTTATCATGCAGATTGACAGGGAGGGCGAGACGGTAGGATTGATGAGTGTGGAGGTTATGCCGGTGGCAGGTGAGGAAAAGGAGTTTAAAAAAGCCTGCCGCCGGGCGGAAAGTATCGCAAGCGTCATGAAATGCAGGATGCGGGCAATTCCCAATCTCCAGAAAGAGGCGTTCATGCACCTGTCCCCCAGCTTTTCCAACCATGGGAAGATAGAGAGCATCCTGCAGAAGGTAGTTCCCATTTCCACTTTTGTGGGAGGTTTCCCCTTTGCCAGCAGCGGTTTTAATGACGGGGAAGGATATTATCTTGCCAAGGACAGAAACGGCGGGCTGGTGATCGTGGATGTGTGGAGGCGCGGCGAGGACAGAACTAACAGCAATTTCTGTGTCATGGGTAATTCCGGCGTGGGAAAATCCACGGCTATCAAGCATATCATGCTGTCGGAATACATGAGAGGCACACGCATCATTGTCATCGATCCTGAATCCGAGTATAAAGATCTGTGTCAAAATTTAGGCGGCGATTGGATCAATGCGGCGGGCGGTTCCAGGGGCATGATAAACCCTCTTCAGGTCAGGCCGTCCCCCAGGGATGACGAGGACGAGAAAGAGGAACTGCGGCTGTATCGGGATGAGGGCTATGGCATGAACGATCTGGCATTGCATATGAAGAACCTGGAGATTTTCTTCAGCCTGTATATTCCCTCGCTGACGGATATGCAGAAAGCTGTCCTGAAAAAGTGTCTGGTGGAGCTGTACCAGAAGTTTGACATCACATGGGACACGGATGTGACCGGGCTAAGGCCGCAGGATTTTCCTATTTTTTCAGACCTCTATGCCTTGGTGCAGGAAAAGGCAGGGGTGGAGAAAGGAGCCGGTGTCTATACCGACCTTGCGATGCTTTTATACGATATAGCAAAGGGAGCGGACAGCTTTATATGGAACGGCCATACCACCGTGTCCGGCGGCTCCTGTTTCACAGTTATGGATACCCATGCCTTGCAGGAAACCAGCGACAATGTGAAGAGAACCCAGTATTTTAATATTCTTACCTATGACTGGGAACAGATGAGCCGGAACCGGGAGGAACGGGTGCTGCTTGTCTGTGATGAGGCATACTTAATGATCGATCAGAAAGTGCCGCAGTCCCTTGTCTATCTCAGGAATGTGATGAAACGTGCCAGAAAATATGAGGCGGCGTTAGGCATCATTTCCCACAGCCTTGTGGACTTCCTGCATGAGAGTGTCAAGCAGTACGGACAGGCCCTGCTTGACATCCCCTGCTATAAGATTCTGATGGGGACGGACGGAAAGAACTTGAAAGAAACGGCAGACCTGTATGATCTGACGGAGGCGGAGCAGGAGCTGCTCCTGGCCAGAAAGAGGGGACATGCCCTGTTTATGGCGGGGGCGAAACGGCTCCATATCCAGTTCGACATACCGGAGTACAAATTTAACTATATGGGCAAGGCAGGCGGGCGTTAAGCGCCTGCCTCTTTTTCGGAGGTGATAAATTGGCAGATCCAATCATAGCAAAACTGCTGGCAGAGGCAGCTTTACAGGCGGCAAAAGACAAGGAGGGCAGGAAAAGGCTGCTTGCGGTCATTTTAGGCCCGGTGATTTTTCTGCTGCTCCTGATCGCTCTGGTGCTGTATCTCGTTACAAGCCCTTTTTCGGCCTTGGCCGCCTGGCTTACAGGGGGAGAAACCGCTGCTGTGGATGCTTTCCAGAAAGATTACGGTTACAGTAATGATTCCGGTATCTTTGACAGGGATTTCCGGGAGGCGGACGGGCAGGAGTATGACGAGGACATTCTGCTCGGCAGGGACGGAGAAATCCAGGTGGTTTATTATAATCAACTGGATGAGCGGTGGAAGGAGGAACCATATGGGGAGGATAAGATCGGCACCCATGGGTGCGGCCCCACAAGCATGAGCATTGTAGTATCTACCTTTACGGATAGAAATGTGGATCCGATAGAAATGGCAGCGTGGTCTTATGAGAACGGCTATTACTGTCCGGGAGGCGGCTCCTACCACAGCCTGATACCAAAGGCAGCGGAACACTGGGGGCTTTCGGTGGATAGGAACCTTGCGCCGGAGAATGTGGCGGATGCCCTTGGGGAAGGAAAGCTGGTGGTTGCCATTATGTCAAAGGGGCATTTTACAAAGAGCGGGCATTTCATTGTATTGCGGGGAATTACGCCGGAAGGGAAGGTACTTGTGGCGGATCCCGCCAGTTTAAAGCGGAGTAATCAGGAATGGGACTTGTCGTTCATTTTAAAGGAGGCGAAAAGGAGGGTGGGGGCAGGCGGCCCGTTCTGGGCTATATCCAGATGAATGATGCAGACGAATGCCGTTTCGCTTTGCAGAAAAGTGTAAGGTATCGGAATTTTATGGTTGACAGGGAGAGAATGTCCGCTCAGGGCATTCTCCCGGAAAGGAGACAGTGAGATTATGATTTTATACTTGTCCTCCCAGCAGCACACCAATCTGCTGGATTTTCTGGCGGAGCATGAGGACGCCCTGCCGGTTAAGAAGATGACGGGGAATTTCATGTTAAAGCAGTTTGTGGTCTATGATATGCGTAATTTCTCCCATTGTACGGAACTTGTGCTGGACCGTATCGCTTTTGGGGATGAGGATGAAGATTTTGCTCATGCCATTGAGGAATTTCTGACAATGTATAACGCCAGAGTCACGGTAATCTGCGAGGGGTTGAAAGAAAGTGATCCGCTTTGCCGGGCATTGCTGGCTGCCGGGGTAGGCAATATCGTTGCCAGCGTGGAGATAAGGGAGATGCAGGATGAGATCAGGCAGTCTCTGAGCAGCCGGGGCATGACAAAGTTTTCCCCCAGAGAAAGGGAAAAGGGTAAAATGCAGGAGGAACAGTATCGGTTTACGGCGGACAGGGTCAGGATCGCCATGGTAAGTTCCCAGAGCCGTATCGGGACAACGACCACGGCTCTAGGGTTTGCCGCATGGCTGGGCAGCGTGGGGGCAAGCGTGGCTTATGTGGAGAAAAATGGCAGCGGCATTATTCCCTATCTGAAGGATGCCTATGAGATGGAGGATGAGGCGGGGGGCTTTCGGCTGGAGAAGATGTGGTATGGCACACAGGCACCGGAGGCGGGATTTCACTTTTTGATTGAGGATTACGGGACAGGCAGACCGGAAGTGGATGCAGATATTTTGCTGCTAGTCTGTGGGATGAAACCGTATGAGATGGAGCATACCATGAGGCTGCTGGGGCAGTATGAAACCAGGGCTGCTATCATACTGTGCCCCTTTGTGGAAAGGTCATTACGGGGAACCTATGCGGAGGCTTTTCAGACAGAATATCACAAGGTGCTTTTTCTGGAATACCAGCCGGACTGCATGGATGGTAGCCCAAACGCAAAGATTTATAAAAACATCATAGAGAGATATATCGCCGGGGAATGATTCTCCGGCGCTGCTGGGAAATGAAAACACAAGTAATGATTAAAATAGGAGATTGCGAGGTAACGAATATGAATCAGTTTGAAATGAAGAAGTTGGCATATCAGTCACAGTTAAGGAACAGGGCGCTGCAGGTGCTTTTATACCTGATCGACCGGTCCAATACGGAACAGACCTGTTTTCCGGCTGTACCGACTATCAGCAGGGAACTGCATATCAGCATATCCACAGTAAAGCGAGCTATGCGCGAGTTGGTAGAGGCGGGATATGTGGCAAAGGAAAGCCGGTTTCGTGAGGGGAACAGAGGGCAGACTTCAAATCTCTATATTTTACATTTTCCAGTGGCGGAAGAGGTATCGGAAGAAACAGCGGTATCAGATAAAATTGTACAAACAGAGCAGGCGGAGCAGACGGATCAGGCGGGCATGGAAACAGAGCCCGCCCTTAAAATGGCGGGAGAAATTAAAGCGGCGGAAGAATATAAGGAATCTCTGTCCGAAGAAAAAGATATAGATAAAGCGAAAAGCGTAAGCGTAGCAGAAAATAATGACGGCATAGATGCACTGGATGCTGTCCTGAATAGATATGGGATGGTGGAACAGCCGGATTGTCGTATAAATCAAGGGAACGGTGTGAATACAGATAATTTTGCCATCGCAGGACGGAACGGAATGCGGGGTTATAGGAAAATAGCAGAAATAGCCGAAATTTTGCTGCGGAAAAGCAACATGATTGTCTGCGGCTTTCAGTGGCCGGGGGCGGGGGTCAATCTGATACCGCCTTGAGCTTTCAATTTAACAAAATGCTAAAGAGCGGAAAAGAAGTATTTATTTAGGTGAACACCTGAGCATATCATGATACGGCCTGAATGCTGAGCCTATGATTTTGGGTGCGGATCCAGAATGCGCTTAAGTACTGTGGAAAGCAGCAGGAGGTCGCTCTCCGGCAGTTTTTCAATATCGTTCATTATGCTCCTTACAAGGCTCGGATTGTTGATCGTGGGGTTAAAAAATTCAGCGGGCGTAATATCAAAATAGGCGCAGATGTCGAGAAATGCGCCCATGGAAGGCAAATTGCGGCCGGATGTAATTGACTGGATATAGCCCTGGCTATGTCCAAGATCCAGGCTGAGTTGATATTCGGAAATATTCTTTTTCATGCGTAATTCATTGATACGCTCCTGAATAAATTTTTCGTACATATCCCACCTCCATAAAATTAGTTTATACTATTTCAAATATCTGTAATATATTTGAAATATTTGTATTTACAAAAAAATGAAAAAAGAGCATACTTAAAATATCTAAATGCTAATTATAGAAGGATTGGAATAAAATATGATGCAAAGCGGAGGGTTGAATTATAAACATGAAGGATGTATTATTTTGCAAAACTAATATTGCGGGAGGCAGTATGTATAATATAGGGATATGTGATGACGGCAAAAATATTTGCGCATTACTTGAGGAAATGGTGATACAGTATGCGGATAAGAACAAACTGAAAATAGACACTCAGGTATGGTATACCGGCGAGGATTTGTGTAAGTATCTTGAACAGGGCGGTCATCTGGATATATTGTTTCTTGATATTGAGCTGATAAAACTGACAGGAATTGAGGTGGGCGATTTTATCAGAAACAAGCTGGAGGACAGAGGGATGCAGATTGTTTATATATCCGGAGAATCCTCCTATGCGCAGAAATTGTTCAAGACCCAGCCCATGGATTTTCTGGTAAAGCCAATAACCATGCAGCAGATAGAGGATGCGCTTAAACTGGCCATCAAGCTGCTTGAGAAAAATGCAGAACGGTTTGAATTTCAGAATGGCAGGGATTATTACTATATCTCATACCATGAAATCATATACTTCGAGAGTGAAGGGCGGAAGATAAAGATAGTGGCAATGGATGAGGAAAGAGAGTTTTACGGGGCGATAAGGGAATTGGAGAAAAAGCTGCCCAAGGAGTTTTTTACGATTCATCAGTCCTATGTGATAAACAAGATACATGTAGTGCGGTATACTTATGAAACGGTGGAGATGGATAATAACACGATACTGTCGATCAGCAAAGCATATCGGAAACAAGTTAGGGAAAGGCTGCTAAGGGGATAATATGACGGATTTTATTATTTGTGTTACAACAAACTTGTTTAGGATTTATCTAATCAGCAGATTTATCCATATATTTTTAGAGGATGAGGAAAAGGAAACTTGTGGTAGCCGGATGAGGCATATGCTGGTATATGGGGGATTTTTTATAATCAATACGGCTGCTTATCTGATTTTTCATACAGTATGGGTTAATATTGCCTGTAATCTGGTGGGGATTGGACTTATTGTTCTGACATACACAAGATCAATAAAGATGATTTTGTTTGTGACCTGTTCTGTTTATATGATTAACATGGGCTGTAATACGATTGCTGTTCTGCCTTTTGTAAATTATAAGGATGGTGTGGGGTTCAATCAGATTTATGAGGTTGTTACTGTATTTCTGGTATTGGTCTGTGAGTTGCTTACGGAAAAAATCGTAGATGCCCGGCGGAAAATGAGGGGTGTTGGAAATATATCCTTAGGTTTGGTGCCATTATGTAGTATTGGAATGCTTTGTATGATGATATACACGAAGAGCAGCACCGAAACGGGGCTTGTTATCACCAGTGTAGGGCTTATAATTGTTAATTTTTTTACCTTTTATCTGTACAATATACTTTCCGATGCCCTTTTTCATCAATATGAGAATGAGGTGCTGCGGAAAGAGATACAGGGTTATGCAAACCAGTTGGATGTAATGCTGCAGGGAGAAGAAAAAGTAAAGGCGTTGCGGCATGATATGAAACATCATATGAATGAGTTGAAGATATTGGCGGCAAAAGGAGAGGATAGGGCGATTGAAGAATATATAGGCGATATGGAGGAATTTATAACAAATCCCAACGAGATTGTGTCCTCTGGCAACCTTGAAATAGACAGTGTGATGAACTATTTGATCCGCAGGGCAAAGGAAGAGCTACGCACCGTCAATGTCAATGTACGACTTCCGAAACAGGTAAGCCATTCCTTTGACATCAACGTAATCTTGGGGAATCTGCTGGAGAACGGCATTGAGGCGGCTAGGCAGACAGAAAGTAAGAGGATGGATATAAACATTGAATTGCAACAGGGATTTCTTAGAATTCAAGTTGAAAACAGCTACAATGGGAAACTGGAAAAAAGACATCAGCGGTTGTTTACAACGAAAAAGACAAGTGGACTCCATGGCATTGGTCTGGAGAATGTAAGGAAAATGGTAGAGAAATATGATGGGATTATGGAAGTATGTCCTGAAGGAGACATGTTTCGTGTCATATTAATTTTATATATGTCAGAAGTAAAAAAATAAGATTGCACTACTATTAGGGCATGACTGATAACAGATTTAGTCATGCTTTTTTATTGCCTATTTGGAGCTTTTTAATGCCGCATTTTGATGAAAATTCCAATTATTACATAAATATAGCCCAATTAATACAAGAAACGGCACAGTAAGTTTTTTTGTGCTAATATCATCTGCGAAGGAGGTGAAAGCAATGAAAATGAAGGAACGTGCCAAAAAGGGAGTTGAACAGGCTATTGCGAGAATTGCAAAGAAGTCTGCAAGCGTGGAGGCCAACACCACATGTCCGTGCTGGGGTTATCAGCCCCAAGAGCCCAAGCAAGTCAAGGCATTGCGGAAGTTTTGAAGACTGAAAAAGCCTTAGCAGGAGTGCTCCTGAGGGATGGGATTATCTCACCAGACGAAGTAGGGATTGTAGAATATGGTTTGGAAAACATCGGGAGCAGTATGCTTGGGATGCTGATTACTTTGGTGATTGGATTTTGCTTTGATTACCTCTTTGAGAGTTTTCTGTTATGGTTGTTGATTTTTCCGTTAAGGAAGAACGCAGGAGGATTCCACGCAAGGACCAAGGGGAGATGCCTGCTGTTTTCAACGGCCATGCTGCTGGTATCTATTATTTGTTTTGTGCAGATAGAGTGGCCAGTTACGGGGCATATATTGATTGTGGCAATCTCCACTGTAGTTATTTTTACAACGGCGCCAGTTGAGAACAATAATAAGCATCTGGATCAAGCAGAACAAAAAGTGTACCGGAAAAGAACTAGAATGATTTTGACGTTGGAATGTATGCTGTTTATATTCGCATTGGCACTGGACTTGAAAGGGCTGGTTGTTGTAATAACAATAGATTTTTTTATTGTCAGCATATCTCTGTTGGCAGGAAAAATAAAATTACAAATGCATATAAAATAGTTGGTTGTGTAAGTATTATCAGCTTTCAAGCAGGAAATGAAGAACAGCATTCATTACAAAGATAAGTTTCATATTTAAATACACAGGAGGAATACAAAATGGGATATTACACAATTACTTCACATTCGGGAAATGGTCTTCGTTTAAATGTTGCGGCATCAGCAGCGCTTAACGCTCGCACTAATGTTAACATCTCAAGTGCTGCCAAAAATAATAATCAGATATGGGTTATTAGTTCATTGGGGAGCAATGTGGAGGTTAAAAGTGCCAGCAATATCAGGTATATGTTAAATGCGGCGACCGCATCTAACTGTGATGTCTATACGTCAAATGCTGACACATATATCAACTTTGTAAAAGTAAGTACCGGTATATATCGGTTACAATTACAATCCAACACCAAAAAGTATTTAACGGTCGATGCACAGACCAACGGTACTACGGCAAAATGGGCCGAACTGGACACAAATAATGCCGGCCAGAAGTGGAAGGTGGCTACTACTACCTGTGAATATATTATGGGAACTTCATGGCTTAAAATGTATACAAGCCCGACAGGAACCGATGGCCGCACTGTCAGTATGCCGACAGTTGATTCTTTTAAGGGCACAGATGGATACACTTATAAGTTTACTGATAAGAATTATTGGTATTCTTATGAGAATCCATATGGTACAAAAAGGATTAACCCTTATGCAATTACACAGATTAAAGCTGTAACAGGTAGCGATCCGGTAATTAATGTAGGTGACGAAGGTGATTACACGGATCCTAATGGAAATTACTGGATGGCTGTCGGCCCCAATGTTGTGAATCCTGATCATAAATCAAATGCGTCAATTACTCCGAGTGAGATGTATGCAAAGGGCAAACTTGATGTTGTTGTAAAGGACAGCGCCGGTACCCTGTTTTACATTCCTGGTGTAGTTGGGGATGCAAAAGCACATACCTGGAGTAATGGAATCATACAGACATTCAGGAGTTATCCCAATGGAGTTTTAGAATCAGCTAAAGGAAATTTTAATGGCCTTGTCTGTGCAGAGTTTATTGGCTCGTTGTCCGGCAAGCTCAAAGGATTGGGTGACTTTTCTATAGAAGAGATTATTTTTTATGAGACTTAATGGCATTGAGATTTTTTCCTGCCTTTTGTGATGTATGGATAAGGCCAGTATAGTGTGTTTCCGTTACTCAATAGAGAAACGGGAACACACTGAGAGTGAAACTACTTGTATCTGCACATGATAAAGAGAGATGCAAACACCATATCATCTTTACTTCAAATCATATAAGGAATAAATGAATAATAAAATTGATATAATCAACTAAAAGTTTCCCAATTTTCAGGACTATAGATTTTTACAAGAAAATGCCCATTTTAAGCCATTTGCAGATTCCTACATATATATTGATGGGGCTTTCGGGACAAAAACATTCCTCTTTACAAATAAAATCAGCTATTAAACCAGATATTGGTTGCAAAATTGCATCAAAATTCGCATAATATATAGTCCTATTTTAATATAAATGAACTATATATTTTACGCGCTTTTCATAAAAACGGAGTCTAAAACTGCCAATTTATCAAAGTTATTTGTACATCTGGCAAGATATAGTCCGACAGATTGGGAAACTTTTAATCAACAAAAGGAATTTTTATAACAAAGGTGCATAGCAGATTTTCTATGATAAAATGAGGTCGGCTTTGTGCTCCGAAAATTTTTATTTATGGAGGAAGATGGATATGAGAGAAAAGATGTCAATAGAAAAGATGGCAAGAGTTATCTTTATATTGATTATGATTGTTTTAGTTATTTTTATTTGTGCGAAAATGAAAGAAAGGTACTCTATTGAAGATAAAGGTGCGTCAGATTCTGAGCAAACGGTATTAGGTAGCTCTGTTCAAGATAAGGTTGATGTGGAACCTTCTGCTTCTGGCAAGCCAAATACAGATACGAATATGAGTGCTGATGAGATATATAAGGCGGTTCTTTTGGGGGAGACCTCATTTCGCTATCCAACCGATGGGAAAATGGAGACTATCACTATAACAGATGTACCCGCTCTCTTTGATCCAGATGATTCTTTCATGAAAATATGGGAGTTTGCGGTAGCGGATCTAAATGGAGACGGGGAAGATGAAGTCATTCTTTTTGTAGTTGGTGCGGCGGGTGACGCAGGTGGAAAGGTAATTCTTCATCAATCAGATGATAAGGTTTATGGTTATTTAACTGATAACAGAACTTTAGTGGATTTGAAGATCGACGGAACTTTTAATTTTTCGGATCCTACAGGAGTTACGGAGTCAGGTATTGCGGCTATTACCAACTTTACAAAAGAGGGCTATACAGTAGATAAAATATCCTATGAAACCGGAACATATAAAGGCTGGGATTCTTTTGTAGTAGACCATCATTCTGCCACAGAGGAAGAATATTTGGATGTGGTATCTAAGCAGGAAAAAAAGCAAAATGCAGAATGGTATGATTTTAACAATGAAAACATTAATACCATGTTTTGAATCATGATCAATATGTTGGTAATAGATGATTCGCAGGGCAAAGGAAGAACTACGCACCGTCAATGTCAATGTACGACTTTCGAAACAGGTAAGCCATTCCTTTGGCATCAACGTAATCTTGGGGAATCTGCTGGAGAACAGCATTGAGGCGGCAAGGCAGACAGAAAGTAAGAGGATGGAGATAAACATTGAATTGCAGCAGGGATTTCTTAGAATTCAAGTTGAAAACAGCTACAATGGGAAACTGGAAAAAAGACATCAGCGGTTGTTTACAACGAAAAAGACAAGTGGACTCCATGGCATTGGTCTGGAGAATGTAAGGAAAATGGTAGAGAAATATGATGGGATTATGGAGATATGTCCTGAGGGAGACAAAAAAATAAGATTGCATTACTATTAGGGCATGACTGATAACAGATTTAGTCATGCTTTTTTATTGCCCATTTGGAGCTTTTTGACGTCGTATTTTGATGAAGGTTCCAATTATTACATAAATATAGCCCAATTAATACAAGAAACGGCACAGTAAGTTTTTTTGTGCTAATATCATCTGC
>ERZ777011.1489-NODE-1489-length-24119-cov-80.232921_pt1 | contig 24119 bp, 22 predicted proteins | sample MGYA00374964_ERZ777011 | MGnify/ENA primary metagenome ERZ777011 (study PRJEB29310, sample SAMD00008975) | mouse gut metagenome | study: EMG produced TPA metagenomics assembly of the Metagenome analysis of fecal microbiota from mouse which was promoted... | reverse complement strand
TGGACTATTATTTAAATTGAGGAAAAAGATGAGGGGGGCTTTTTAGTCAGCCCCATTATTGAACAAACATTTTCTATTCGGGATATATACACTATTTGCCTGTTTCTATACTATGGCAAATAGTAGTTCTCGCTGTATTGTTAGACTGTAAAATACATAGCTTGTGAAGAGGTGAATAGAGGTGAACACTGTATTTTGTATGAATTGTTCACCGGAAACGTCTGAAAATGAGATGATATGGACCGTGTGAAGAACGTGAAGAACGGATAATGAAGTTAAGATTGGCAAGATTATGGAGGGATTATTGCTGGATGTAGAATAAAATTCGTAGCTTTGCTGCATTATTTATAAAGAAGATTATGATTGAAGTTGTAGAATCAGCTTTACAAAAGGCTGCGGGTGAAGGAATGGATGAATTTATCCAGGCGTTTACAGATAAATATAAAGAGGTGATCGGTGGCGAACTGACTGCGGAGACGATGCCTTTGTTGACGGGAGAACAACATTCTTTGCTAGCTTATCAGATTTTTCGTGACGAGATGATGGTTGGCGGGTTCTGTCAATTGATTCAGAATGGCTATGGCGGTTATATATTTGATAATCCGTTTGCGAAAGTGATGCGTTTGTGGGGAGCGGAAGAGTTTTCGAAATTAGTTTATAAGGCTAAGAAAATCTTCGATGCCAACCGGAAAGACTTGGAAAAGGAACGGACGGATGATGAATTTATGGCTATGTACGAGCAATATGAAGCTTTTGATGAATTGGAAGAAGCCTATTTAGAGATGGAAGAACAAGTCACAGCATTGATTGCAAGCTACGTAGATGACCATTTGGAACTTTTTGCAAAAATAATAAAGTAGTATTTTGACAAAACTGACAGTTAAAATCTTGATAGGAGTATTACTATCGTATGTATTTCTAGTAAGTTCTTGTTATAAAAAGAAAGGTATTATTTCTTCTTTTTCATCTTCTTTATCAGAAGCGGAATTGCTAATTCTAACTTACCCTGATTCAGCTTTATCCTTGTTAGAGAATTTAAATCCTAATAATGAAGATATTTCATTAAAAGCGAGATATGCTTTACTCTTGACTCAAGCTGAAGATAAGAATTATATTTTACATACGGATGATTCGTTGATAAATATAGCTGTGAGTTATTATGATTCTGTCAGAAATGTGGAACAGGCAGTAAAGGCACATTATTATTTAGGAAGAGTTTGGCAAGATATGCAAAATGAAGCGGCGGCTGTAAATGAATATTTTATTGCATTACATTGGGCAGAGCAGAGTGGAAAAAATGAAATGCTTTGTTTGCTCTATGGAAATTTAGGACAAATATACTTTCAACAGGACTTGTTAGCTAAGGCAGACTCCTTATTTATGCTTTCTGAAAGTATAGCTATACAGAAGAATGATTCTTTTAATTTATGCATGGGATTGGTTGCACGTGGTAATATTTATTTGCGGAAAAAAGAATATTCTAATTCCATGGAGTCTTTTGAACGTGCTTTGGCTATTGCTAGGAACGTGCACAACGCAAATGCGCTGGAAATAGTGTTTAATTCTATGGCGGCTTTTTATGCATCGATAGATTATCCGGAGAAAACGATTGAATATACTCAAAAGGGGTTGTTGTATAAGACTGATTCTTTAGATTCTGCAAGATTATATTTGTTGGAAGGTACTGCTTTAGTTCAACTTGCGAGCTATGATTCTGCAAAAATCAGTGTTTCTAAAAGCTTAAGTACGAATAATTTGTCAACAAAGGCTGCTGCGTATTTACTGTTGGCAGACATTGAAAAAAGACAAGGAGATTTGAATGAAGCCCTTTCTTTTCATGATATGTATATTGAATGTCTTGATTCTATGGATGTAATGGAGACTAGAACTCGAAGTGCTATTTCTAAAGGTGATAGATTGTTACATATAGAAAGATATCAAAGACTTTTGAGTAGTTATCAATTTTATATCTATGGTCTTTTACTGTTTCTTCTTTTGTTAATTATTTATTGGGTTAATAAGCGATATAGATATTATAATAAGATTCATACATTGACATTAAAGAAGGATTCTCTAGAATGTCAGTTGAAAGCCTTCTCTGTGATACAGGAAGATTTGCGAAAAAAAGAGCAGGAATTAAAACTTCTTCAAGAATTTGTAGGTACAGCAGAAGAAGATAAAGCAAAATTGTATTGTTTAACGAATCAGGTGAATACCTTAAAAAAAGAAAATCAAGACTTCTTCATGAAGTTATTAGAGGGTACTAAAGTTATAAGTTATTGCTGCACTTGGTTCAAAAGAAAAAAGAAAACTATAAATATAGAGAGTCCTTTTCCGAAAAAGATTGGAATTTATTATTGCAAGATATTAATTACTTTTCTAATGGTTTTGTTGACCGGCTGAAATTGCGAATGCCATTGTTGTCTAAAAATGATGTGCGTTTTTGTTGTCTGTTTAAAATTGGAATTAGCTATGTAGATATGGCTTTGGTTTTTGATAGGACATTGGATGCTATGTATAAAAAACGTAATGCTATTCTTTTGAATAAACTTTCAAATATGTCAATTTCTTCTTCTTTTGAAGAATTAATTGATTCTATTTGATATGTATTTGGGGATAATTATGATTGTTGTTAATATATAAAGAACTTTCTTTTAGTTAAATTGTTGATTAATAACTATTTACTTAAATGACTCTATCTCCGTTTTTAACAAAAAACTCTTATGACTTTTTTTTGTTATTGTAAGCCTTGTTCTTACATTTGAGGTGTCGAATCAACTTAATAAAACAATGAGAAAATTATCGTTATTATTTATTCTTTTATTTCTATTGTCGGGTTTGGTTGGTGCAGGAAATTATCTGCAACAATCGAACGGAAAGAGAAAAGTATCTATAAAAAGTACTACTGGTGTTCCTGTATTTCGTTCTCCTATCTATTCACCTATACAGGTTTTTATTTATGGTAATGTTCTAATGATTGATTTTCGAGAGTCAATGGAGGGGATACTTGTAAAAATTGAAAATGTAGAAACGCATGAAACTATTTTATTAAAATCTTATGATGCTCAAGTAGGGACTGTAATTGATATTCCTATATACGAAACTGGGATGTTTCAGATAAGTTTTAGTACGGATACTTATCAAGGGTATGGAGAATTTATGGTTTATGAGTGATGGAGTTTATAAGGTGTAAGGTACATCTATTGTTTTACCTAAAAATGTTACTGTTATGAAAAAGATTATGTTATTGCTTGTATGTATTTTAGCTTTTGTTTCATGTGAACAAGAGGATGTTTTGTCTGAACTTCAAGTTAAAAGTAATGAAAATGAATTGCCATTAACAAGAAGTGCAATTGATGTTCCTAATGCAATAGAACAGTTGGACGGAATTCCAGTTAATATAAAATCTGTTGCCAATGGAAGATATTTGAGTGCTGAATCCAGTGGTAAATATTTATATGTTGCTGCCAGTGATGATGGTAGTTTGCGTCAACGGTGGAATATAAAGCAAAAAGGCTTAATGTTTAGGTCGAATATATTTCTTGTTGGTGGTAATGATACATTTGCGCCAGGATACATTCAAGCTTTTACAAATTCCAGTGGAAGTTCTTATATTCCTTACCTAACTTCGTATTTTGATGGTATGACGAATATTGACGTGAGAACTTCTAGTGATGGGGTTTCATATACAATAAATACAATAGGTGAGGTTAGCCCTTTTCCGACCCGATTTCGTTGCATGCAACCCGTAAAAGCAAATAGTTCAAGTTTAATTTTTGATTATCCTGAAAATAAGGGAGATTTAGTAAAATGGGATATTATACCTGTGGATGAGTTTAGGATTGAAGAAATTACTTATGATTTGACTACTGATGATAAATTGTCTGTGGTTCCAACACAAATAGCAACAAAAACATTAGTAAATGATACAGATGTTGCTGCTACTAGAACTTTAACTTTTCAGGAAACTATAACCAATGAATCTTCTTTTTCAGAACTCGTAGGCTTAAAAATTACAGATAAAATATCTGCTACATATAAAGTTGCTATTGCCAAGTTCTTGGATGCTGAATATACAGGGGAGACGACATCAGAATATACATGGAATTATACTGTAGGACAAAAGGAAACTCAAACTTATACAATTTCTGAAACTGTGACACAGGAAATTCCTGCAAGAACAACCATCGAAGCTAAATTAATGGCTACTAAGTATGATGCAACAATGACTTATATAGCTAAATTATATGGTATAAATAGTGGTAAAACTATCTATTTAAAAGGAAAGTGGAATGGTGTTGTTGTGCAAGAGTCGAAAATTGTTTTGACTCAAAAAGGCAAAGTCTTAAGAACTATAAAACTAGATAAGTAATAGAAAATATAGAATCTTAGATTTATTGAGAAAAGGGCAGTTATCTAATTTATATTATTAGATTCTGCCTTTTTATTTATATAAAATTTATAGTAGCAGAAAATGTGTGTTTAAATAGAAAATTGTTTTATCAAATAGGATTTATCTTATGCAAAGAAAAAAAAGAGATAGGGATGCAGTATTTTTTAAGTTCTTGCATTTAGTAGATATGAATTAGAATTTATATCTTTGCAAAATCTAAAAAATATGTTTATGAAACAGATGAAATTTTTCTTGGTGGCTTTGATGGCTGTGGTGATGGGTATGTCGGTTACTTCTTGTATGAACGGAGATGATAATACACAAGTTAATAATCGCCCTATTCTTGGTAAAGTAAAAGATAGCTTCTTAAGTTTAACCTTTACTTCATTAGATGGATATACTTTTAAATCTAAAAATGCAGTTGAAGGGACAACGAATTTAATGACTAATGATTTTATAGTTGCATCGTGTAGCTATGATGCTGCTGTTGATATAGACCCTACAACAAATACTATTAATGCAACGATAGATTCTGTCGAAAAAATTTCGGGAAATAGTGTTTGGGGAACAACTAAAGCGAATGATGAAGGAGAAAATCCTGACCATGCTTCCAATAGAGGTGTGATAAGTGTTTCAGATTTAACACCGTTTATGATTGATAATTATAACTTGCTTATCCCTATTCAATATTTTGCTTTCGAAAAAATTGCTAGCCATACATTTTCTTTAGTTTATTATAGTGATGAAGATGAATTAAAGGGTAAAACTGATTTGAAATTGTTCTTACGCCATACATCAATAGAAGAAGATGAAAAGGAGATATATAGGGCTTTTTCGTATAGAGTTTTTGACATAAGCAATGCTTTACAGGCTTATAAAAGTTTTAATGATAAATATCCTAATAATATTATAATTGTAGCAGAAACGAATCCTAGTGATAATGATGTTCCCAAAACAACAACGACTTCTTCTGTTACTTATACTTTTAAAGAATAACATTGAACTACAAAGAACTATTTAACATAGCAATGAAATTGATTTCCTCTCCGGCCAAGGCCTGGGAGGAAATTTCTATGGAAGAGGATAGGCGAAAAGTATATGTGGCTTTTGTCTATCCTATGATTGGTTTATGCGGTCTGTCCGTATTCATCGGTTCGTTATTGACGAATGGATGGGGAGGTCCGCAAAGTTTCCAGATAGCTATGACCAACTGTTGCGCCGTAGCTGTGGCCCTGTTCGGTGGCTACTTTCTGGCAGCCTATGCCATTAATGAAATGGGGACAAGAATGTTTGGCATGCATAGCAATATGCCGCTGACACAACAATTTGCAGGATATGCGCTTGTTGTACCTTTCTTGCTTCAGATTGTAACCGGACTATTACCTGATTTTAGAATTATTGCTTGGCTATTACAGTTTTACATCGTCTATGTGGTATGGGAAGGAGTTCCTGTGCTGATGGGAGTGGAAGAAAAACAACGATTGAGATACACCCTTTTGTCGTCTGTATTGTTAATACTATGTCCGACGGTGATTCAATTTGTGTTTAATAAACTGACGGCCATACTTAACTAATGTGTGAAGATGAAACAACCCTCTGTAAATATTAAAAATAAACGGGCTACGTTTGATTACGAACTGATAGATACCTATACAGCAGGTATCGTATTGACCGGTACGGAAATCAAATCCATTCGTTTGGGAAAAGCAAGCCTGGTAGATACGTTTTGTTATTTTGCGAAAGGCGAATTGTGGGTGAAGAATATGCACATCGCCGAATATTTCTATGGATCGTACAATAACCATACGGCACGTAGAGAGAGGAAGTTGTTGCTTAATAAAAAAGAATTGGAGAAACTTCAACGGGAGATGAAAAATCCCGGCTTTACGATTGTTCCTGTACGCTTGTTTATCAATGAAAAAGGTTTGGCCAAACTGGTGGTCGCTTTGGCGAAAGGTAAGAAAGAATATGATAAACGGGAATCCATCAAGGAGAAAGACGACCGTAGAGATATGGCAAGAATGTTCAAACGATGACATGATAGGATAAATGAAAAAGACAATTTCTCAAGTCGTATCCGAGCGCATCCTTATTCTGGATGGGGCAATGGGTACAATGATTCAACAATATAACCTCAAGGAAGAAGATTTTCGTGGTGAACGGTTTGCGCATATTCCCGGACAGTTGAAAGGGAATAACGACTTATTGTGTCTCACACGTCCCGACGTGATTCAGGATATTCATCGTAAATACTTGGAAGCTGGTGCGGATATCATCGAAACCAATACATTCAGTTCGACTACAGTTTCTATGGCTGATTATCACGTAGAAGAATACGTGCGTGAGATGAATCTGGCAGCCGTAAAACTAGCCCGTGACCTTGCCGACGAGTACACTGCAAAGAATCCCGATAAACCGCGTTTTGTAGCCGGTTCTGTGGGGCCAACCAATAAGACTTGCTCTATGAGCCCGGACGTGAACAATCCGGCTTATCGTGCTTTGAGTTACGACGAACTGGCTGCATCCTATCAGCAACAGATGGAAGCAATGCTTGAAGGTGGCGTAGACGCCATTCTGATCGAAACAATCTTTGATACCTTGAATGCCAAAGCAGCTATTTTTGCAGCCGAACAAGCAATGAAAGCAATAGGTATCGAAGTCCCTGTCATGTTATCTGTAACAGTGTCCGATATTGGCGGGCGAACATTGTCCGGACAAACATTGGACGCATTTCTCGCTTCCGTGCAGCATGCCAATATTTTCTCTGTCGGCTTAAACTGTTCATTCGGAGCCCGCCAATTGAAACCATTCCTTGAACAACTGGCAGCTCGTGCACCTTATTATATTAGCGCCTATCCGAATGCCGGATTACCGAATAGCCTGGGTAAGTATGACCAGACACCTGCTGATATGGCTCACGAAGTGAGAGAATATATCGAAGAAGGACTAATCAATATCATTGGCGGCTGTTGTGGAACGACGGATGCCTATATTGCCGAATATCCCGCCCTCGTGAAAGGTGCTAAACCTCACGTCCCTGCTCTTGTACCGGATTGTATGTGGCTTTCCGGGCTTGAACTGTTGGAAGTCAAACCGGAAATTAACTTTGTAAATGTCGGCGAACGTTGCAACGTAGCCGGTTCTCGTAAGTTTCTTCGTCTGATAAACGAAAAGAAATATGATGAGGCTCTCTCCATCGCCCGTCAACAAGTGGAAGACGGTGCCTTGGTGATTGACGTCAATATGGACGACGGACTGTTGGACGCAAAGACAGAGATGACTACTTTCCTGAATCTTATCATGTCCGAACCGGAAATAGCCCGTGTCCCGGTTATGATTGATTCATCCAAATGGGACGTGATTGTTGCCGGATTGAAATGCCTGCAAGGTAAGTCAATCGTTAACTCTATTTCTTTGAAGGAAGGGGAAGAAGTATTTCTCGAACATGCCCGGACTATCAAACAATACGGAGCTGCTGCTGTCGTAATGGCTTTTGATGAAAAAGGGCAGGCGGATACGGCCGCCCGCAAGATAGAGGTCTGTCAGCGTGCCTATCGCCTTTTGGTTGATAAAGTCAATTTTAATCCTAATGATATTATCTTCGACCCCAATGTGCTTGCCGTAGCTACGGGAATCGAGGAGCATAACAACTATGCCGTAGACTTCATTGAAGCTACCGGATGGATTAAGAAAAATCTTCCCGGCGCACATATCAGCGGTGGGGTGAGTAACCTATCTTTCTCTTTCCGTGGCAACAACTATATTCGTGAGGCCATGCATGCCGTATTCCTTTATCATGCCATTCAGCAAGGAATGGATATGGGAATTGTGAATCCGGGAACTTCCGTTTTGTACAGCGATATTCCGGCTGATGTGCTCGAAAAGATAGAAGATGTTGTTTTGAACCGCCGTCCCGACGCAGCAGAACGTCTTATCGAATTGGCGGAATCTCTGAAAGCAACTATGAGCGGAGCAGCAGGCCAACCGGTTGTCAAACAGGATGCTTGGAGAGAAGAAACCGTTCAGGAACGTTTGAAATATGCCTTGATGAAAGGGATTGGCGATTTCCTTGAGCAGGATTTGGCAGAAGCCTTGCCGCTTTATGATAAGGCGGTAAATGTAATTGAAGGTCCGTTGATGGATGGAATGAACTACGTAGGCGAACTTTTCGGAGCAGGTAAAATGTTTCTTCCGCAGGTGGTGAAGACTGCCCGGACAATGAAGAAAGCCGTCGCTATCCTTCAGCCTATTATTGAATCGGAGAAGACGGAAGAAACAACCTCTGCCGGAAAAATATTGCTTGCTACAGTAAAAGGAGACGTGCACGATATCGGAAAGAATATCGTTGCTGTAGTGATGGCTTGCAACGGTTATGAGATAGTTGATTTAGGGGTGATGGTTCCTGCCGAGACAATCGTCCGGCGTGCTATTGAAGAAAAGGTGGATATGATTGGACTGAGCGGCTTGATTACTCCTTCGCTGGAAGAAATGGCTCACGTAGCCCTGGAACTGGAAAAGGCGGGACTGGACATTCCTCTTCTGATTGGGGGGGCCACTACCTCAAAGATGCATACTGCATTGAAGATTGCTCCTGTATATCATGCTCCGGTGGTACACTTGAAAGATGCCTCTTTGAATGCTGGTGTCGCTGCCAGACTGTTGAATCCGCAGATGAAGGTTGAACTGGTGAATGAGTTGAAGAGAGAATACGAGGCACTGCGTGAAAAAAGCGGCTTGATGAAACGTGATACCGTTTCACTGGAAGAAGCCCGGAAAAATAAGTTGAACCTGTTTTAAATATTTCTTTCGGCTGTCCGGCCACAAAAGAGAACCCGAAACAGATATTTGACGAGAAAAGGACGACCCCCAATGAATACATTTACTCTTGGACTGATTGTGTGATAGCTTTTATCTTTTTCGGCTTACGTACCCGACGTATGGGGGTGAACTGAATGTGAGTACTTCCCCACAGTTATTAGGCCGGTATTTCCGTTTTGTCGGGGGTGGTCTGCTGACTTATAAACGATGATTTATAAATAAATGGTGATTACTTTACGCTTTGATTTTCTTTTTGTAAGACTCATAGCGCGACATGATATCACGGACGAAATTATAAGTCTCTATGCCACGGAAATAACCGTTTTTACAAACGGGGTCAGTGAAGTACTCTTCATTGCTTTTGAGTAAGATAAAGTTTTCTACATTATCTTTCCATACCAATTTGTTCTTGCCGTACTTCTCCGCCAGAGCCATGGCATCGTAAATATGCCCTAAACCGGCATTGTAGGAAGCCAGAATAAAGTTGAGACGTTCCTCTTTATCGGGAATCATACTGAAACTGCGGTCAGTGGCAGCAATGTATCTGATAGCTGCCTTAATGCTCTCTTCCGGGTTCTGTTCTTTACCGGCAGGTACTCCCATTGCCCGGGCGGTGGCGGGCATTAGTTGCATGAGTCCTTTGGCACCGGCCCAGGATACAGCCGTTGTGTCGAAATTGGATTCCGTATAAGCCAGCGATGCAAGCATACGCCAGTCCCATCCGATTTCTTTGGAATACTTCCTGAACAAATCGTCATAATGGGAAATCTTTCCCTCTTTCAATGAAAGGATAGGAGAGTGGGACATCATTTTGCTATTTTCAAAATAGCGTTTCATACTGGCAGTATAAGCCGGAGAAGTCATATTCTCCTGATGCCATTTAGTGGCGGCTGCGGCCAGTTTCGGACTGTCTTTCCGTACTGCCCAGGAAGAGCGCTGGTCGAAACTTACAGGTAGACTGATATCCAGATTGGAATAATACGTTTTGTTTAATTTCGCCAAATCGTTGTCCGTCACTGTATATGGTATTTTTCCTTGCGCCACTTGGGTGATTAAGTCCTCGGTGGTAATGCTGTCATTGGTCACCTCATGGATTTGGATTCCGCCGCCTAACTCACTGTTCAGATTGACGAGACGGTCATAATACTTTCCGGGCTTTACATATACGTCCTTTCCAATCAGTTCGGTAACATCTTTCAAAGGTTTCCGCTTTCCTCTTCCTTGCTGAACAATCACCTGATGGGTAATCACGTCTTCACCGCAATAAAGGAGACTGTCTTTCCATTCTTTGGTTATGGGCAGGTTGTAGGCAATCATGTCCCCTTCGCCTGCCAGTAATTTCCGGAGCAGTTCGTCGACGCTGTTGGCTACTTCGATTCTGAGTTTTAGTCCCAGGCTTTTGGCAAACTGTTCGCTGAGTTCATACTGGAATCCCATTTCCTGTCCCCGGTAAATGAAATATGAAGTAGAGCTGTATAATGTCAATACAACCAGTTCACCACTATCTTTTATCTGTGGGAGATCATGTGCGGATTCATCCGTCTTGCTGTGCTGTTTGTCCCGGCATCCGATTACGCAACAGAATAACACAAGAAATAAGGGGATAATCAGTGTCTTGACATTCATAACTGACATTTTGGCTTTTAACTCTCCACTCTCAACTCTTCAAGTGCTTCTTGATGTACATGGTCAGTATATCAATAGCCACCTTATTGCTGCCGCCTTCCGGCACGATAAGGTCGGCATAGCGTTTGCAAGGTTCGATAAATTGCAGGTGCATCGGTTTCAGAACCCGTGTGTAGCGTTCCATTACAGCTTCGGCCGTGCGTCCTCGTTCTACAACGTCTCTTTGGATGACACGTATCAAACGTTCGTCCGGATCGGCATCTACGAATATTTTAAGGTCCATCATATTACGTAGTTTCTTGTCGCATAAAGCAAGGATTCCCTCGATAATAATGACTTCGCGTGGCTCGATATGAATTGTTTCGGGCTGGCGGGTGCATGTCAGATAAGAATAGGTGGGTTGTTCGATGCTCTTTCCTTCTTTCAGTGTCATGACATGTTTGGAGAGCAGACTCCATTCAAAAGCATCCGGATGGTCAAAATTAATGTTCTGGCGTTCTTCAACCGGGACGTGGCTACTATCCTTGTAGTATGAGTCCTGAGGTAATAATACTACTTCCCCTGCGGGGAGACTTTCTACGATTTTTCGTACGACGGTGGTCTTTCCGGAGCCAGTTCCGCCTGCTATTCCTATAATTAACATCTCTTTAAGTGTATATTTAAATCAAATAAAGTAAATTTGCATTGTTTATACAAAGTATTAATAAGACAAATATAGAAACAATTCATTAAAATAACAACGTAATGGTAAAACACATTGTATTATTTAAGTTAAAAGACGAAGTTTCTGCCGAAGAGAAGCGGGCAGTTATGACGAAATTTAAGGAAGCGATAGAAGCGCTTCCTGCTAAAATCTCCGTAATCCGGAAAGTTGAAGTCGGATTGAACATGAATCCCGGAGAAACGTGGAATATAGCACTTTATAGTGAGTTTGATACTCTGGAAGACGTGAAATACTATGCAACGCATCCCGACCATGTAGCTGCCGGCAAGATTCTGGCTGAGACGAAGGAGAGCCGTGCGTGTGTAGATTATGAATTATAACCCTCCAATTATTGAAAATGAAAAAGTTAATTTCTTTTCTGCTTTTAAGCTTTGTTGGCTATGCTTTGCAGGCACAGATTAAAGATCCGGTAAAGTTCAAGACCGAGTTGAACACTCTTTCTGATACCGAAGCGGAGATTGTATTTACCGCCACCATTGATAACGGATGGCATGTTTATTCTACCGAACTTGGAGATGGCGGACCTATTTCTGCGACATTCAATGTCGATAAGAAGAGTGGACTGGAGCTTGCCGGTAAACTGAAGCCGGTTGGTAAGGAAGTGGCTACTTTCGACAAGTTGTTTGAAATGAAAGTGCGCTACTTTGAGAATACTGCGAAGTTTATTCAGAAAGTAAAACTCACAGGCGGGGCTTATGAGATAGAAGGGTATCTGGAATATGGAGCTTGTGATGACGAGAGTTGCCTTCCGCCTACCGAAGTTCCGTTCAAGTTTTCCGGAGTAGCAAAAGCCGGAAATGCGGCTGCGGCTAAAACAGAACAACCGGAGAAAAAAGAACCGGAGAAAAAGGAAGAACCTGCTCCCGCTCCTGCCGAAGTGAAAGATTCTGCCGCTATGATGGAGCTGGTGCCCGCCACTCCGGTGGATGCGGCTACGGATATTCAGCCTGCCGTTGCATCCGGTGAACTTTGGAAGCCGGTTATCAGCGATTTGCAAGCGTTGGGCGAAGAACATGGTCAGGAAGATATGTCCTGGATATATATTTTTATAACAGGTTTTCTTGGCGGATTGCTGGCTTTGTTCACTCCTTGTGTATGGCCGATTATCCCGATGACTGTCAGCTTCTTCCTGAAACGCAGCAAGGATAAAAAGAAAGGTATTCGTGACGCGTGGACGTATGGAGCATCCATCGTTGTGATTTATGTGGCATTGGGGCTGGCTATTACATTGATTTTTGGCGCTAGTGCGCTGAATGCGTTGTCTACCAATGCAGTCTTTAATATTCTCTTCTTCCTGATGCTGGTGATTTTCGCAGCTTCGTTCTTTGGAGCATTCGAAATCAGACTTCCGTCGAAATGGGGAAATGCAGTGGATAGCAAAGCGGAATCTACAACCGGTTTATTGAGTATTTTCCTGATGGCTTTCACGCTTTCGCTGGTTTCTTTCTCTTGTACAGGCCCGATTATCGGTTTCTTGCTTGTGCAGGTTTCCACAACAGGAAGTGTCGTTGCTCCGGCTATCGGTATGTTTGGGTTTGCCATCGCACTGGCTTTGCCGTTCACTCTGTTCGCATTGTTCCCGTCATGGCTGAAGTCTATGCCGAAATCAGGCGGATGGATGAATGTGATTAAGGTGACATTAGGTTTCCTCGAACTGGCATTCGCGCTTAAATTCTTGTCAGTGGCCGATTTGGCTTATGGATGGAGACTGCTTGACCGTGAAACATTCCTTGCTTTGTGGATTGTTATTTTTGCTTTGCTCGGATTCTATCTGTTGGGTAAGATTAAATTCCCGCATGATGACGATGATAATAAGGTGGGAGTTACCCGTTTCTTTATGGCGCTTGTCTCTTTGGCATTTGCGGTTTATATGGTTCCCGGTCTGTGGGGAGCACCGTTGAAAGCGGTAAGTGCATTTGCTCCGCCTATGCAGACGCAGGACTTCAACCTGTATAAGAATGATGTACATGCGAAATTCGACGACTATGATTTGGGCATGGAATATGCGCGTCTGAATGGAAAACCTGTCATGCTTGACTTCACCGGATATGGTTGTGTAAACTGCCGTAAGATGGAAACAGCGGTATGGACTGATCCGAAAGTGAGTGATTTGATTAATAATGACTATGTATTGATTACCCTTTATGTAGATAACAAAACTCCTTTGAGCGAGCCCGTGAAAATCGTAGAAAACGGTACAGAACGCACTTTGCGTACGGTCGGTGATAAATGGAGCTATCTGCAACGTGTGAAGTTTGGCGCTAATGCCCAACCTTTCTATGTATTGCTGGATAATCAAGGCAAGCCGGTGAACAAGTCATATGCTTACAACGAGGATATTCCTAAGTATATCGAATTCTTGCAGGCCGGACTGGAAAACTATAAGAAAGCGAAATAATCGTTTCTCTGATAGATTGATAATAGAAAAGCGATCTCATTTTTTCGATGAGGTCGCTTTTTATATTGTTATTTTACTTCGAAGAAGGTTTCCAACCCATTCTGGCTATCTGTGCCAATCATTATTTTGAACTTGCCTGCTTCCGCCACTTTTCTCATGTCGATAATAGGTATAACTTTGTATTTTCCTTCATGTTCCATATGTGGGGTGAAACGCACGGGTGAACCGTTGCGGACTTTGGATTTCAGGAAAGTGGGGCCATGGGCCATATCCTACTCGCTTTTTTTATAACCTCCCAATCATTATTGGTGGATATGTCCAAATCGCGGTCGTCTATCAGTATCTCAGAAGAACTGCCATCCAATAGTGGATTTTCGTGTAGCAATGCTTGTACTTTTTGGGTGATCAATGGTTATCCTCTATAGACTCGTCTTTTGAATAATTCTATGCCTGTATTTCATCTCTTAGTTCTGGGAACGGTTTTATAGAAATAAAGTAATTCCTGAGTGTAGTCTTTATGTGTTTGAATGATTTCCGCCCCTTCTTCATAAGATGCTTCTGGATAGTTATGGTTCATTCCAATCATATCAGTCGAAAACCCTTCCCGGTTATTTATATCCGTTGTATTGTTTGGCAAATTTTCCGTTCGGGTGATTTCTATTTTGTTGGCAGGATTATCGGTGAGGCAGTTAAGGAGCAAGATCAGGTCAGTGCCGGTAATGGAGTGTTTTTCCAAATACGTACGAAGTGAACGTAATGAAGATGAGATATGCTCTTGTACAGTATTGATAGAAATTCCCAATGCTTCTGCAATTTCTTTGTGAGACATTTGTTTTTCACGGCTCATTTCGAATATTTCCCGTTGGCGGGAAGTCAGTTGTTCCAGTGCTTGGAATACAAGTTTTTGTAAATCATTTGCAATGATTGCATTATTTGTCTCATTGCTATAGTCTATAGCTTGTGATAGAATCTGTTCTTTCAGCCGGTCTTCACTCGCTTGTTCACGCAATTGGTTTAGAATCCGGTTGCGCATGATTGTATATAGATAAGAAGAAAAAGAGGTGTCCGGATTAATAAAACGGCGACTTTCCCAAATTACAGTGAAGGCATCCTGAAAGATGTCTTCAGCGTATTCGCGTGACTTAAGGAAACGCATGGCAAAATATATCAGGCGATTTTTATAAGCCGCATAGAGTTCGCAGAATGCATCCTCATCTCCGGCTATCAGACGGATGATGAGCGAACGTTCATTACCGGGAATATTTGTTGCGCACATATAGCATTTAGGTTTCAATTCACAAAGGGATTGCTTAGATTGTCACAAACGTACGTAAAATCCGGGAAATAAAAAAGGAAAGAAGTAGCTAATCTTTTTCAGATTTATTTCAGTATCATGATTTTTCTTTGCCGGAGATAATTTACTATATTTGCAATTTTAACCCGATAGTCAATGAATAGAATATTATTAAATACTAAGGTCTGGCTGTTTGTTTTATTAGTTGGAACAGCCTCCTCCGTACGGGCACAAAGTGATGATTTCACTACATGGACTAAGTTCAAAGTGAATCATAAAATAGATTCCCGATTTTCTGTTTCCGGTGATTTGGAACTGCGCACGAAAGAGGATATGAGCAGAATGGATCGTTGGGGACTTGCTGTCGGCGGTGTTTACCATGCATATTCCTTCTTGAACTTTGGCATCGGTTATGAAACTCATTTTCGGAGTCTGGGAGACTCGGATTGGAAACTCAGGCATCGTTATCATATCAGTGCGGTTGCAAGTTATCGTTATCAATGGTTGAAAGTTTCTTTGCGGGAAAGTTTTCAGCAGACTTTTGACCGTGGAGATTCGGAAACTCGTCTGCGTTCCCGTTTAAAATTAGCCTATGCACCGGCAAAAGGGGTTGTTTCACCTTATTTCTCTCTCGAAATTTATCAAAGTTTGGACGATGCTCCTTTTTGGAGGGCGGATCGTATGCGCTATCGTCCGGGAGTAGAATTTGATTTAGCCAAACGTTGGTCATTAGATGCGTTTTATTGTTATCAGTATGAGGCTTCACGGGGGAAACATATTGCCGGAATAGAAGTGGTTTATTCTTTCTAAAAAATGGTGCTTTCTTAATATAATAAGGTGTAGGTTTAAATCGATTAAATATATATGTAGTTTGCTAATTGATTGATTATATGATGATTAAAAATAAATTGAGAAAATTTCTTAATTGAAGTATGTCTTCTCTTAACTATAATATGTATTTTTGCTCTTGGTATTTCAAAATGGAATGCTGAAATTAACGATTCTACAGTAACAACAGACGTGTTGTGTGTTTCATAACTGAAAGCGAATACTTCCTCTTATGTCATTCTTCTGCTCAATCAGCGATTTCTAGTTTTGACCAAAAAAACAATAATAATGAAAACATGTCATGACCTATTTGTGGGAGTAGGTTTATTTATTCTGTATTCTGTTTCGTTAACAGCTTGTGTAAATCATATTTCAGAAGAAGGAGAAAGAATCAATAATGGAGATATCCCATTGAAATTTGTAGCTGATATTCACGAAATAGTCAGTACTCGTGTGGCAAATAATAATTTTGAAGAAGGGGATGAGGTTGGTTTGTTTGCACTTGCCGGTAACACAACAATGCAAGAAGAACGTTACGCTGATAATCTTCATTTTGTACGTTCTTCCAGTGGTGAATTTGTTTCTGATGAGTCGGTTTATTATCCGGACGATGGAGTAGCGTTGAATTTAATCAGTTATTATCCGTATCAAGAAGAAGGAGTAGCAATGGGGGAAAGCACTATGCAAGTATCGGTTGCTACGAGTCAGAATAAATCTATAGATTATTCACATTCGGATTTTCTGATTGCATCCAAAGAAGATGTGTTGGCAAGTAAAGAGGCTGTAGCTCTGACTTATAATCATCAGTTCTTCCGTTTGAAGATAGTTCTTGTCCCGGGTGAAGGAGAAAATGTAGAAGATATGTTAGCTGCCAATCCTACACTTTCTGTTAGTGGTTTTTATACTAAGGCTATTTATGATTTTCAGAAAAAGGCTTTTTCTGCTTATTCCGAAGAGAAAGAAATAATTCCTGCAGGCGAATGGGAAATAAAAGAGGGGCGATTGGTAGGAAAAGAACTTATTCTGATACCGCAGGAAGCGACGATGGGATACCAGTATATAACATTGGAAGCCGAAGGAAGACCATATACTAGTTTGCTGCCTTCTACTTTACAATTGGCAAGCGGTAAGCAAAGAGAATTGGAAATCACATTTGTAGCAGATGAAGATATATTAATGAGTAAGGTCAGTGGAGAAATCGGTGATTGGGATGGGACTGAAGTAGATCGGACTGAATCGGTGACTCTTCATAAATATGTAGATGTATCGAAGTTGACTTTTGAGAAATCGAATGTGTATAAAGTATTGAATTCAGGAAAACAAGTTGCTGAAATATGTAAAGAGTATTTGGTGACTCCGGAATTTTCTTCCCAAGCGATTGTTGCTTATCCGATGAAAGAAGATGGCAGTGTTGATTTATCACAAGGAATTGTTGCTCAACTATTAGAAAAATCAGGTAAGGTTCATGGTGGAAGTGTTTCATGGAATGTGGAAGATAATTCTTTGACTTATGTTGCCGGAAATCTAACTGCCCGTAATAATGTTTATATACTGGCGGACGGGAGAATTTCATTGTCAACAGCAGTCGCAGATAATGTATTATCAGTTTTGGCATTAGAAGACGTCGTCCGTGATGTACGTGGAGGTATGATTCACAACTATCCATTGGTGAAGATTGGGACTCAATACTGGATGCGGGATAATTTGGAAACTGCCTTGTATGTGAATGGTGACGAACTTCCTAAGTTGGATGCCGTAACAGAAAATGCTGTCGGATATTTGCAATCGGATGCAGAACATCATTTTTACACTGCTAATGTGGCATTATCTGCTGATTTCTTACCCGAACATTGGAATATACCGAATAAAGGGGATTGGAACCTCCTGAATACTTATCTAAAAGGAGATGCTTCTTTGTTGAAATCAGGAACTTGGTTACCTCTGAAAACAGGAGAGACAGCGCAGCCTGCTAATAATCTTTCTGGTTTCAATGCTGCCCCTATAGGCATGTGGGTTGAACCGAATAAGAATATATTTGGAGGTAAGCATTTGGCATATTGGACATTGGATGATACAAATACAGCAATAGCCGATGATGTCTTTTACCTGAAAAGTGATGAAAATACGATCGGAAAGTCTGCTCCAGGTGTCGAGAGAAAAGCTTTTGCAATTCGTTGTATCCGAAAGTAGATTAGTGGAAATCATCCTTCTTTTTCATATTTTGCTTATATTTGGAAGAAAAACTAAAAAGAGAGAATCATGAAGAAGATAATAAATCCCTGGAAAGGTCTGGAGGGGTACAACTGTTTTGGTTGTGCTCCTGATAATGAAGTTGGTGTAAAGATGGAATTTTACGAAGACGGTGATGAAATCGTAAGTATCTGGAAACCTCGTCCTGAATATCAGGGTTGGATTGATACACTGCATGGTGGTATTCAGGCTGTATTGTTGGATGAAATTTGTGCTTGGACGGTACTTCGTAAGTTGCAGACAACAGGGGTTACCTCCAAAATGGAGACTCGCTATCGGGGGTCAATTGATACGAAAGACTCGCATGTCGTACTGCGTGCGTCCATTAAAGAGGTGAAACGTAATATTGTGATTATTGAAGCCAAACTATATAATAAGGATGGCGAAGTATGTACGGAAGCTGTTTGCACTTACTTTACTTTCTCGAAAGAAAAGTCGAAGGATGAAATGCATTTTACTTACTGCGATGTAGAACCGGAAGAGATTTTATCTTTAATTTGAAATAAAAGCTCAAGTTTTTGTGATAAATGTTTGGAAGTATAAAACAAATGCTTTAATTTTGTCGCAAATAATAGAAGAAATATGAAATATACAGCTACACATCATCATCATTTTCCTAACGAATAGTCGGTGGGCATAGATGATATTTTGTATACTCTATATAACGATAACGAAGGCTTACCGAATACGGTAAGCCTTTTTTATTTTCAAATTCGAATAGTAATTAATAATAAAATAAGATCATGTTAAGAATCGCAGTACAGGCCAAAGGACGTCTCTTTGAAGAGACAATGGCACTTTTAGAAGAGTCGGATATCAAGTTGAGCACTACTAAACGTACCTTGTTGGTGCAGTCATCCAATTTTCCTATTGAAGTATTATTTCTTCGTGACGATGATATTCCACAAACGGTAGCTACCGGTGTAGCCGATTTGGGTGTTGTTGGTGAAAATGAATTTATGGAAAAAGAAGAAGATGCTGAAATCATTAAACGCTTGGGATTCAGTAAATGCCGTTTGTCATTAGCTATGCCGAAAGATCTTGAATATCCCGGATTATCCTGGTTCAATGATAAGAAAATAGCCACTTCTTATCCTGTTATTCTCCGCAACTTCTTGAAAAAAAATGGTGTGAATGCAGAAATCCATGTTATTACCGGTTCTGTAGAAGTATCTCCAGGCATTGGTTTGGCTGACGCTATTTTTGACATTGTAAGTTCCGGTTCCACTTTGGTCAGCAACCGTTTGAAAGAGGTGGAAGTGGTTATGAAATCGGAAGCTCTGCTGATTGGTAACAAGAACATGAGCGATGAGAAAAAAGAGGTGCTGAATGAACTTCTATTCCGTATGAATGCAGTGAAGACAGCGGAAGACAAGAAATACGTGTTGATGAATGCCCCGAAAGATAAGTTGGAAGAAATTATCACCGTATTGCCGGGTATGAAGAGTCCTACCGTTATGCCATTGGCGCAAGAAGGCTGGTGTTCCGTTCATACAGTACTTGATGAAAAACGTTTCTGGGAAATCATCGGGAAGTTGAAAGCTTTGGGAGCAGAGGGCATCTTGGTATTGCCGATTGAAAAGATGATAGTATAAATATGAACTATGAAATTGATTAAGTATCCTTCTAAAGAACAGTGGACGGAGCTTTTGAAGCGTCCGGCACTGAATACGGAAAGTCTGTTTGATACGGTTCGTTCCATCATAAATAAGGTAAGGGCAGAAGGCGATAAAGCTGTACTCGAATATGAAGCGACCTTTGACAAAGTAACTCTGTCTGCGCTTGCTGTCACTCCTGAAGAAATACAAGCAGCCGAATCATTGGTGAGTGACAAATTGAAAGATGCCATCTCTTTAGCAAAACAGAATATTGAAACATTCCACTCTTCACAACGCTTTGTCGGAAAGAAAGTAGAAACGATGAACGGTGTAACCTGTTGGCAGAAAGCGGTAGGTATCGAAAAAGTAGGACTTTATATTCCGGGTGGAACAGCTCCGCTTTTTTCAACGGTACTGATGCTGGCTGTTCCCGCGAAAATTGCCGGATGCAAAGAGATTGTACTTTGTACTCCTCCTGATAAGGAAGGAAACATTCACCCGGCCATTCTTTTCGCTGCTCAATTGGCAGGAGTAAGCAGGATTTTCAAGGCAGGCGGTGTACAAGCTATTGCAGCGATGGCTTATGGAACGGAAAGTGTTCCTAAAGTATATAAGATTTTCGGTCCTGGTAACCAATATGTCACAGCCGCCAAGCAATTGGTCAGCTTGCGGGATGTGGCTATTGATATGCCTGCCGGTCCTTCTGAAGTGGAAGTTTTGGCTGATGCATCGGCAAATCCGGCTTTTGTGGCTGCGGATTTATTGTCGCAGGCAGAACACGGAGTGGATAGCCAGGCCATATTGATTACGACTTCCGAGAAACTACAAACAGAAGTTATGGCAGAAGTAGAGCGTCAATTGGCTGAATTGCCTCGTTGGGAGATTGCTGCCAAATCATTGGAGAACAGTAAACTGATTCTGGTGAGGGATATGGCTGAAGCATTAGAGCTTACAAATGCTTATGCTCCCGAACACTTGATTATAGAAACGGAAAACTATATGGAAGTGGCTGAGCGTGTCACCAATGCCGGTTCTGTCTTCTTGGGTTCTTTGACTCCTGAAAGTGCGGGCGACTATGCTTCCGGCACGAATCACACCTTGCCGACTAATGGATATGCAAAAGCATATAGCGGTGTAAGCCTGGATAGTTTCATCCGTAAGATTACATTCCAGGAAATCCTTCCGGAAGGAATAAAAACTATCGGTCCGGCTATCGAAGAAATGGCTGCCAATGAACATTTGGACGCGCATAAGAATGCTGTCACTATCCGTCTCAAAGCAATTAATAAGTAATAATTGAAAATTAAAAAGTATTGCTGATGAAAACGTTACAAGAACTAACCCGACCGAACATATGGAAGTTGAAACCATACTCTTCGGCTCGTGATGAATATAAAGGTTTTACGGCATCTGTCTTTTTGGACGCGAATGAGAATCCATACAATACACCTCATAACCGTTATCCGGATCCTATGCAGTGGGAGTTGAAGACTCTCTTGTCGAAAATCAAGAAAGTATCTCCCGAACATATATTCTTGGGGAATGGTAGTGATGAAGCTATTGACTTGGTTTTTCGTGCATTCTGCGAACCGGGTGAGGATAATGTTGTAGCTATCGACCCTACTTATGGAATGTATCAGGTTTGTGCCGATGTGAATGATATAGAATACCGGAAAGTGCTGTTGGATGATAATTTCCAGTTTTCGGCAGATAAACTGTTGGAGGCTACTGACGACCATACCAAACTGATTTTCCTCTGTTCACCGAACAATCCGACAGGAAACGACCTGCTTCGTTCCGAAATAGAAAAGCTCCTTTGTAAGTTTGAAGGACTGGTAATGTTGGACGAGGCATATAATGATTTCTCTTCCGCACCTTCCTTCCTGAAAGAACTGGATAAATATCCGAATCTTGTCATATTCCAGACATTTTCCAAAGCATGGGGATGTGCCGCCATCCGTTTGGGAATGGCATTCGCGTCAACGGAAATAATCGGTATCCTGAGTAAAATCAAGTATCCTTATAATGTCAATCAATTGACTCAGCAGCAGGCTATCTCTATGTTACACAAATATTATGAGATAGAACGTTGGGTAAAAACACTGAAAGAAGAGCGTGACTATTTGGAGGAAGAATTTGAAAAACTACCCTGCACCATCAAACTATTCTCGTCTGATGCGAACTTTTTCCTGGCTAAAGTGACGGATGCTGTGAAAATTTATAATTATCTGGTAGGTGAAGGTATCATTGTCCGTAATCGCCACTCAGTATCACTTTGTTGCAATTGCTTGCGTGTAACGGTGGGTACCCGGGTAGAAAATAACACATTGCTGGCAGCTCTTAGAAAATACGAAGAATGAGGAATATGAAGAAGAAAGTATTATTTATAGATAGAGACGGTACATTGGTCATTGAACCACCTGTTGATTATCAGCTCGATTCATTAGAAAAGTTAGAATTCTACCCGAAGGTTTTCCGTAATTTGGGTTTTATCCGTAGCAAACTCGATTTCGAATTTGTGATGGTCACCAATCAGGACGGATTGGGCACTTCTTCTTTTCCGGAAGAAACATTCTGGCCTGCCCACAATCTGATGTTGAAAACATTGGCAGGAGAGGGGATTACTTTTGATGATATTCTGATAGACCGTAGTTTTCCTGAGGATAACGCACCGACTCGTAAACCGCGTACTGGCATGTTGACAAAATACATCGACAACCCCGACTATAACCTTGCCGGAAGTTTTGTGATTGGTGATCGTCCCACTGATGTGGAACTTGCCAAGAACTTGGGATGTCGTGCCATCTATTTGCAAGACTCAACTGAAAGTTTGAAAGAAAAAGGTTTGGAAGATATTTGTGTGCTTGCAACAACAGATTGGGATAAGATAGCCGAGTTTCTTTTTGCAGGTGAACGAAAAGCGGAGGTCCGTCGTACAACTAGAGAAACGGATATATATGTAGCTCTGAACCTTGATGGAAATGGTACTTGTAATATTTCTACCGGTCTTGGTTTCTTTGACCATATGCTCGAACAGATTGGAAAACACTCCGGCATGGATTTGACAATTCGTGTAGAAGGAGATTTGGAGGTAGACGAACATCATACCATCGAAGATACTGCTATTGCTTTGGGAGAGTGTATTTATCAGGCTTTGGGCAGCAAGAGAGGAATCGAGCGATATGGTTATGCATTGCCTATGGATGATTGTCTCTGTCAGGTTTGCCTGGACTTCGGCGGTCGCTCTTGGTTAGTATGGGATGCTGAATTTAAGCGCGAAAAGATAGGAGAGATGCCCACGGAAATGTTTCTTCATTTCTTCAAGTCATTAAGTGACGCTACAAAAATGAATCTGAATATCAAAGCAGAAGGGCAGAATGAACATCACAAGATAGAGGGTATTTTTAAAGCCCTTGCACGTGCCTTGAAGATGGCGCTCAAAAGAGATATCTATCATTTTGAACTTCCGTCCAGTAAAGGCGTACTTTGATTGATTACTAATTTATAATTGTGACCTCGTAGATTTATGAAAAGACGAATCTTATTGAGTTTGCTTTTAGGGATAATCTTCTCATTATCAGTTTTTAGTCAAAATTTGAAAGCAGAGAAGATTATTCTTCCTGGCAGTGAATTGGCCAATTTGTATAAGATAGACGTGGGAGTATACCGTTCAGAGCAGCCTTCATCAGCCGACTTTAAAGCTCTCGAAAAATATGGAATCAAAGAGTCTCTTAATCTTCGAAACAGACATAGTGATGATGATGAAGCAAAAGGCACAGCTGTGAAGCTTCATCGGGTAAAAATGAAGGCGCACTCAGTCAGTGAGGAGCAATTAATAAGAGCATTACGTATCATAAAGAATCGCAAGGCTCCTATTGTAATCCATTGTCATCATGGTTCCGACCGCACAGGAGCCGTTTGTGCGCTCTACCGCATTGTATTTCAGAATGTCTCTAAAGAAGATGCGATTCGCGAAATGACTGAAGGGGGCTTTGGCTTTCATCGTATTTATAAAAATATTATTCGAAGAATCAGAGAAGCTGATATAGAAAGAATAAAAAAAGAAGTGATGTAATAATTTAATAGATTGTATGATTTAGTCGAGTCATAAGGAAGATTTTTACCCATATAATACTTAGAGCCTGTTTAAATTTTCCTGAGATGATGTTAGATAGGCTTTACCGACCTGT
>ERZ777011.1488-NODE-1488-length-24148-cov-50.757440_pt1 | contig 24148 bp, 25 predicted proteins | sample MGYA00374964_ERZ777011 | MGnify/ENA primary metagenome ERZ777011 (study PRJEB29310, sample SAMD00008975) | mouse gut metagenome | study: EMG produced TPA metagenomics assembly of the Metagenome analysis of fecal microbiota from mouse which was promoted... | reverse complement strand
CAATCCGTTTGAGCCTCTTATGCCTCCGTTTGGGGCTTTTTTTCTCCATGTGGAAACTCTTGCCGCTGCCCGAAGGCCCGATGCAGAAGAAGTTGGCGTTGTCGGTCATCTTTAACTTGCCCTCCTTGCCGGTTATGTCGATGCACACCGGTAGCCCCCGGCGGTCGGTGTAATAGGTGGTGAGAGGCGTGTCCTCGCATCCTTTGAGGTGTTCCTTGAAAAAGAGGCACAGGGCGGCGTCCGATAACGTGAGGAAGAGGTCGTAGTCGGGGTTGAAGCCGTAGGCGTTGCCCGGAAAGGAGTCGATGAAAAGCTCAAGCTGGTTGTAGGCCGTGCGCGACGGCATTATGCCGCACTCGTAGAGCTTGGTTTCGAGGTACGAAGTCACGGGAGTAACCTTGTCCGGGGCGCAGCTCACTATGATGTTGAAGTTTGTATTTACAAGCAATGATGAATCCACAGCCAGGATGTTCAGCACCTCCTCGATGTCAGCCTTGGCGATTTTATTGCTGGGGTCGGGCATCGAGCCGTGACGCTTCGCCTTACCTTGGAGCTTGCGGAGCAGTTTCCGCTGCCCCGGTATCTGCACCACCTGGTTGAACACCACGCAGTCGGCGTGCGGCACCTCAGCGAGAAACGACAGCACGTCGGTGGCTATCGGGTAGCCGTTGACGCTTGTTTCGGTATATGGCCTCACCACCGACGGCAGGTTTATCTCGTCTATATCCACCAGAGGATACGAGCGGATTATGCGGTTCCCTGTCCTGAGATATTCGTCGGAGGCCTTGAAATTGGTCATGGAGAAAGCCCCGTGCCTGAAGTGTAAGGCCATGAAGCGGTGTATGTACTCGGCGACCTCCGGCTTGGAGAGCCTGCGGTGCCGGATACCTTTCTCGGAAAGTATGTCGTCCACCTTTGACACCTTGGAATGAAAGTCGAGCCACCGCTTGGGGTCGTACTGTACGAACTGCCCTTTGGGAGCTTCCTGCGTTATTATGAGATATGTCTTTATCTCGGTGTACCCGCGTCCATCGAAGTATGCGAAATAGCTGCGTGTCAGGTATTCCGCGCCGTCGGGTATCTCGTGGTGGTAGCTCTGGCGGCAGAATATGTCCTGCTTCTGAAGGGCGTACCCTTCGCCGAGGGTCTGCACTATGTTTGCGAGGACATCCTGAAAGAGCATATAACGCTCCGGGTCGGTGCATAGGCGCGGCACCGGATTAGTCATTGAGAATATCACCGAGGGGGAGCCCTTGGCGTCGAACAGCACAACGTCGCCGTCCGTTTCCTCCAGTTGGGCGAATATGCCGTCAAAGACTTTTTTATGCGTTTTTGCCATCTGTCAGCGTTTGAACAGGTTGTGATAAATGAAAATTCCACGGTCACGTTTCTTGTTGTGGAGTCCGCCGCGCTGTTTGACATAGATTGTCACCAGCCCGACGGCGGCCATGACAAGCATGGCGACAAACCCGGCGAGCTTCCCCAGCGCGATTGAGAACACGATGAATCCCACGAATGACACGCCTATCGCCGCTGCCGCAAGCGTCAGGAAGCGTCCACGGATTCCCATGAACTCCAGTGGTTTCTGTAACCCTTTGAAAACAGGGTAGCCGTCGTTGTATGCCGCCATGAATGTATGGTTTTCCGCTTCCGGCTACTTGAAGAATAGGGGCAACGCCTCACTCAAGGCGATGAACGCGATACATCCGCCGATGGTGAGCATGATGGTTTTCTTCACGTCCTGGTCGCCGTTTTGCATCTTGAAATAGACGTTAAAAGCTCCTACCAAGACAATTACGGCTGCGATTGCCTTCATAAGATTGGAAACCGGGGTCTGGTAGGAGCTGACCTCCTGCGTGGCTTTCGTGAAGCCTGCGGCACCCTTGCTGGCGGCCATAGCGTTGCCGACGGCCACGGTCACGGCGGCGAGCGCGAGCGTGCCCTTGCGGGCGAACCCTGAGCGGCTGAAACGAGCCAACGCCCTCAGGCATTTTGTTTTAATCTTCTGCATTTGCGATGATATTCGTTTTTGAAAAAAGTTATCGGGCGGTAAAGGCAATGCAGGGCGTTAAAGACAGCTTCGGGCGATAAAGGCAGTATTATAAAGAGAGAGTAGAATGGGATTTATTTACATAGTGATAAGTCAGGCCGGTGGCCGGGGCAAGAGTTATGCCGCCTCACACTTATATACAAGATTGTCGAGGTCGTCATATCTACCGGATTCAATGGCATTTTTTGTCTTGCTTATCAGGCTATCTACGGGATAGCCGTTTGTCATTACAGGCTCCTTATACCTGACCGCACCCATATTCTGCGGTACTGTCGTGGGCCGGGAATTGTCGCGATTGATCTCAACTGGTTCAAAACCGCCCGCAAGTCCGGATATGTCAATTTCGGCTTCCTCGTTTTTGGCTTCCTCGGATGCTTTCATTCGTTTTGCGGCCATAATATCCATAGTTACCAGACCTGCATAATATAGAATCAGCAGAATGAACAGCAGCGTTATGATTTGTCCGTATGTCATAGTGTCAGAGCTTTACGCATAGTTTGTTATCTATTGTTTCCCACGGCTCAAAGCTGAGGCCGACGCTTCTTCCGGCATTCTCGCGCCGATGGTCGCGCTCCATTTCCGGATGATAATACATCACATTCTGGCCGCGCTGTACTATATATCCGGCTTTCTTCAAGGCGTGCCGCAACTTTATCCGGTGCTTGTTGGTGACAACCTTTATTCTCGTCAGAGGGGCGAGCCCGAAGATGACGCGCCGTTTCTCCCGGTCGGTAATGTTTCTCCTTATACGTGAGCGTATTCGGTTCTCCTCTCTTTTTGAACGGTTAAGCCCCAGTTTGGAAATGATCCTTGCGACGGAACGTAGGGGGATGCCGGTTTCCAACGCGATTTCAGTATATGAGCGTGAGCTGTAAAGCCCGCGCACTTTTTCAGCGCGCTCCAGCCATTCCGGGTTGATGCCCTTGTCAAGACCAAGCTCATGAGCCTTGTTCGATAATGTCCTGCGGGATACGCCGAGCCGTGCGGCCATAACCGTGTCCGATATAGCCGGGTAGTTCTCCATGAGATAAGTGGTTTCAGCCTCAGTCCAGTTTTTTCTTTTCATATATTGTCGTTTTTGTCAAGCAGTGACTTGTTTTTCTTTCTATAAGTCCTTAGCCGGGGAAGGAATGCTGTTATGAATGTCCTCACGATGGCATTGATTACGTCGGAGCGGCATTTGCGGTCGATGTCGCACTCATCGAGGGAGTCGGCAATATCCTTGTCAATCATGCAGACCTTCCGCTCGTCTTTCCGTTCACGAAAACCGTAGGACGAAAGGTTTTCCATGAAAGCCTCCCATACCGGATCTGCGGCATCAATATTGATGCAGGATTCGGCAGTATTACCGGGTTCCTGTATCCCGGCAGCCTCACGCGACGTAGTTGTTCCGGCAGCATGGCCGACAGGCGTAGCCACATTACGGATGCTTCCGAGCAGTCCGTCTATATCAGGGAAATTATTGTTATCCATTTTCAGTGTCAGCTTCGATGTGTCCGAATATTTCTTTGAAGATTGTGTCGAAAGCGGCCTGTGTGACCTCTAATTGTCCGTCCAGATCCGATAATGTGCAGAAGCGTTCCATATCTGCCCTTGAATTGATTTTAGGAGTCACAAGACCATAGCGGCTGAATGTTTCCCTTGTTTCCTCCCACAGCATAAGCTCGCTACGGCGTCCGACCCTCGCGTCATGTCGGTTCGGCACGAGAATCAGACGGGCGTTCATTTTCCCGGCCATGACGTTTTTCAGCTTTTGCAGAAATGCGATGAATGTGGCGGTCGAGGGGATGGTGGTCCTGTCGTAGTGGTAGGGACAAATTATATAGTCGGAGTTGGCGAACAATGTCACGAGTCCCTGCTGTTTTAGATTCCCTGGAGAATCGAATATTGCCACACACCGTGTTTTGCGGATGTTGCCTATGAACCCGAATAGGGCTTCTTCCTTATTCAATGAAAAAGGAAGAACCTCATAGGGGATGGCGGTATCTCCCGAAGGATAGCGTTTCAGGTCGCTCTCACGCCGTTGCGCCAGACTCTCCTGCGAATCGCAGTCAATGACAATCACCGGGAGCCCCTTCTTTACAAGATAGTTGGCAAAAGTGACGCATAGAGTTGTTTTCCCTACGCCCCCTTTCTGATTGGCAAATGTTATGATTATTGATTCGTCCATTACACCCTGGTTCAATGATTCATATGGCAAAATTACCACGGTGCTTCATCGCGATATGTAACTTTGGACACCTTTCTTCAAATCTTGGGACTTTATTGTGATACAGTTTTGCAGTCATAAAAGGATAAAGCCTTGCAGACATCATATACTGCTGTCTGCAAGGCTTTATGTCGCAATCGCGGCATGGTGACAAAATCCCTTGTCACATCTCTATGCTGTTTTCATCATCTATGCGGTTATAGTCGCCACGGTAGCCAACTTCCCACTCACGGTTTTCCCCACGTCCGGAAGCCGCGTCACGCATACCTCTTATGCCGCGTCCGGTTGTTTTGTCACGAGGCTTTTCAGTTGATTGTCTGCGACGGAGTTTTTCAAATCTCCTGTATTCGAGCTTACGGGTGTCAAATCCGACTTCCGAAAGATTGATGATTGTTTTTGATGAAAAATCTATTGCGAACCATTCATCGCCTTCATGTCTGATGTGGAACCCTGAAGAACGTATGGCGGCACGGAGATTTGTTATACTGTCATCATCAAAGAGCAGGTTCAGGTTATTCACCGCGTCATGGTAGCCGTTATCTCGTGACGGGGTGAGCCTTACAAGTTCCGGAGTATTCACCTTATATATACGGCAGAGCAGGTCGCGCTCGGACGCTGAGCCGGGATGGAAAGACTCTATCCTCCGAATCTTGTCATTCCGTAGAATTGTGGAGGCCATAAAATCCTTTAGCGGCCGTGTGATTCCTCCGCAATATATCACGCCTCGTCTTATGTATGCGTTACTGCGGAATAGTTTTTTGTTGATGGCCCATGTGTCTATTGTCGGATTATCCTCCAGCAGCCTGTCAATGAAAGCGTCGATACGTGCGAGTTTTTCTTCCGGTGTGGAGAAATCAAGAAGTGATTTTATAGACAACACCCATGCGCCGTTATATACGGTTTTGTTCGCATGATCCACTATCATGTAGCCATAGGGATTGTCAGAGCGTCCGAAGAAAACGAGATCAATTCCCAGCTTGCGTTTAACCGCGTTCTGTAGTTCCCGGCGGTCGGAGCTTACATCCCGGTATTTCCGCAGCATGGCCCACAACTGCCTCCTGCGTTTGTCGTCAACACTGACCCTCTGGAATCTGTCGCTTATCTCGGCAAAGTTAATCTTTACCTGCACTACACCGTCGCGCTTGATATACACGACATCGTTCTTCTCATACACCTCATAGCCCATCGAGGACATCAGGGCCTTGTATTGCGCGAATGTGGAGAATGTATAGGTCAGTGAGGCTGCAAGATCCTCACCGGCCTTTGCCTTTACATCATTTCCGACAAGCCTGTTCAACACAGCTTGTGACCTAACCCTTTCATGGTGGTCGCTGATTTTCTTTCCGTCTGGAGAAATGCGGGAGGTGATTATATGTATATGTGTGTTGTCGGTATCGGTATGTGAATATACCAGCAAAGGCTGCCCCTCGCTTCCATATCCCATTTCACCGAGATACCTGTGGGCGAAATCAAGCAGTTCATCTTCCGATTTTTCATGTCCTTTGCAGGATATGGCCAGATGGAACTGGGCTTTATTGATTCTCGAATTTCGGGACGAGTAGGCTATCAAATAGTCCTGAAGCTCTTTAGGTGTCGGCTGTGAGAGTACCCCGACATGGCCGAAATTGCTCATTTCAAGAAGGCGTGCCACTCCCAGGGCCACCTTTTTCTCATTATATGCAACTGCGTGAAAGTTGGAACTTGACGGAAGTATTGTAGCTATCATATATTATGTTTAGATCTCTATATGTCTTGAAACCATTATCTCTATATGTTTTGAGCCGATAATGTAAGACAGACTGTATGACTTGCGGCTAAGAGCGTAGCCTTGTCGCTTTCTTGGCAATGTGAGCCTGTTCCTCCTTTATCGATACCACGAGCCTCGATACTTTTTCAATCAGGGGGGATAGATTATCCCTGAAATAACTCTCGGACAGGATGCCGGCTACGGCAAGTTCGTTGGCTCGTTTGACAGCCTGATTCAGATTGCTTCCCATCCAGGACAGCTCATCTTGGAATTTGCGGCACAGCCGGGCTGTGTCGTTACACAATTCAAGGCGCGTCTTTGCATCGGTATCCGAAAACTCGTTGACCGCCATCCTTATAAAGTTGCTCACGCTGTGGTAGCGTTTCGATTTTTCACGGATTACGGCAATTTCCTCAGGCGTAAGCCTCATTTCAAATCTTTCAGTTCGCTGCTTCATATCCATATCATTAATTCACGAGGAACGATGTGATTCTCCACCGCCGCGCAGTGGTCGGCAAGTCGCTTTTCCATGGGCAAAACTCGGTTTTGTACGGAGAAAAGCACAACTTGCTACCCAATCTCTGCACGACAGGGCTATTACTCCCCATCGTTCACTCCGGCCACGAAGTTAGGCACCCCGTGACATACAGGCATTAACTTTGGACACCTTTAATGTTTCAAGCCCAGGTTATATCAAGATTATATGACTTAAAGACATCAAGTCATGCGGTAAATAATCATACAAGCGATAAAAGGGGTATGTTTTCAATATTTGCGGACTTGCAAGGATACTATCTATAAGATTATATATTGCCAAAAGATGTGACCTGCGTATCATAAAGACATGGGGTCTTAATCTATTCAAGTCATACAGTCTTTATATCTTCAAGACAATATATCCGCTATTCTTGATGTGATACAATGAATATGGCTTTAAGGGAAAAAGAGAGTATATTATCAACTGACCTTAGCCGGATGCGTCGGATAATTGTCAAAAGTTCAACGGTTCAGGCTGAATTTTATCGCTTGTAAATCTGCATAAGTCGTTGAAATTTAGTATATTTACATTCCAATGATAGTGTTGGAACGAGTTAATATGCATTTGATATGTTTGAGCTTTTACTGATTATATACCTGCTCCCTGTGGTTATTGTCGCAGCCTTGCTGTTGCGGCTGGCATTGTTCCTGCTCAAAAAGTCGATTAGAATTGCGCTATGGGTAATCCGGAAGTCGGCACTGATTCTGAAACTGCTTGTAGTCTGGCTTTGGAACCGTACCGTCCGCAATCGTCCGCTTTCTCAATATCCGTAATAGGGTGGAGCGGCGACGCTATGATATGAGCCTTGGAATGTGGGTTTGTTCCCTGCTGTGGATGCTTGTTTTAACGCTGGCCTTTGTGCGGCATTGTACGCAAGTGTTACCGCAAATGCAAACGGATGGTCAGATGTGGAGGCAAATGCGCAACTGAACGCTGAACCAAACGCAGGACTAAACGCAGAGGTGGACGCGCTATTAATTCGGTTGCCCTAAGACTTGTGATTGTTCGGACTCGAACCTAATGAAATTCTTATGAAATGTAATAGAGGGCTGTGGCGAGAAGTGGAAAATTCGCACACTAATTTTAATACTATTTAATAATTGATGGTGGCGAATTTTTCATAATCTCTATTGATGACGATTAAAGGAGGCTATAAAATTAGGCCAAATCTGCGCTTTGCGGAGGACGAAAAATCGGTAAAATTGAAATAGGAGGACAAAAGGAGGACAAAAATCAAAAGAGAAATCCCGCAACTCTTGATTTTCAATGAGTTACGGGATTTTACAGTGCCCAGAACAGGAACACGAATATTGGATTTAATTAGTCTGAGATAGATTTTAAGTAAATTCATAATTTTGGATTATTCCGCTGATATTAACGATTATAACTCAATTTAGATGATTTTGAATTTTTCGGAGAATTTGTCTTGATTCAGTTAAAATCAATCTTGGTTGACACGGCGTTGACACGAAAACTATTGTGTATGTCAACCGGATTGACTAACTTCGCGTTTAGAATTTAAATCACTCTCCTATGGCAACACTCACCCGTAATATCACGAAGGGGACAAACCCATTGGGAAAGGCGGAACTCCTGCTTCGCCTTTCAGTGTCCCGTAATCTTGTAGTCCGTCTGAAAACCGGATTATGGATGGATCCATCGCGATTTGACAAGGGCGTTTTCTCATTGCCGAAAGATCCGACTGCTCGCGCTGAAATCAGAGCTATTGAGGACAGGCTTATCGACATCGAACGCTTCCTCATCAATCTCTGTGAGAAAACGCCCGCCGATACTCTTACTAAGGATTTTGTGGTAGCTCAATATGACTTGTTCCTGCATCCGAAGCCGGAAAAGCAGAAACGGCAACCTCGTGAGCCAAGCTTCTTCGACATATTTGAGGATTACATCGAGAAGAAAAATATCTCGGAATGGCGCATCAAGCATCTGCGAGTCCTGAAACGTGCCTTGATGCGATATGAACTATATGTCCGTGCCAATGGTCGCAGTCGCTATAAGATCAAGCTCAATGACTTCACCGTCGACGATGTCAACAGCTTCGAGAAGTTCCTGCGCTCAGAACATGAAATCTATGAGAAGTATCCGGAAATCTACAAGGCTGTTCCGGCGGACACTCATACAACGAGAAAAAAGCCAAAGCCACAACCTAAGGGAGATAACACTATCATCGGTCTTTTCGGATTGATGCGGGCTTTCTATCGCTGGTGTCGGGATCAAGAACTGACTACAAATGACCCTTTTGCCAAGTACAACGGTAAGACTACGGAGGTCTATGGTACTCCTTACTATATTACTCTTGAAGAGCGCGACAAGATTGCCGACTATGACCTTTCGGCTAATCCATCACTGGAGGCTCAGCGTGACATCTTCATCTTTCAGTGCTTGATTGGTTGTCGTGTATCTGACCTCATGGCTATGACTCAGGCAAGCATCATCAACGGAGCCATAGAATATATGCCGCAAAAGACCAAAGGAGAACGTCCTCAGGTCGTTCGTGTTCCTCTCAACGCAAGGGCAAAGGCTCTGGTAGAGAAATACACCGGACGCGATGACTTGAACGGAAAACTCTTTCCCTTCATCAGTTCGCAGAAATACAACGTGGCCATCAAAAAGATATTCACGACTTGCGGAGTGAACCGAATGGTCACTGTTCTCAATCCGACGACAGGTGCTGAAGAGAAACACCCACTGAATGAAATCGCCAGCAGCCACCTCGCCCGACGCACCTTCATCGGCAATCTCTACAAGAAAGTCAAGGACCCCAATCTCGTCGGCTCCCTCAGCGGTCACAAAGAAGGTAGCAAAGCCTTCGCCCGTTACCGCGACATCGATGAAGACATGAAGAAAGAACTCGTCAACCTCCTCGACTGAATTTTCTTCTGCCCAGCCCCTATACATAAGTTCAGTTCAACGGGCATATATAGTGCCCGAACTGAACCATACTCAAGAGATTAGTACATACTAACTAAAATTTTACTCCTCCGCCCTCTATCTTCTATCGGTTTTGATGTCGCAAAATAAAAAGACAGACTTATGCGTTATATTAAAAAAGTTCGTAATTTTGTATCGTAAGACTAGAATTCTGAAAATGAAGGACATTGGCCAAAAGATCGCTGCTTTTGAATACGCTATGTATCAGTTGATTAACTGGTACAAGGAGTCTGTGTCTACAGAATTGCGAAATATTGAAACACATTTCACCCGTCTTACCTCTCTAAAACTATTGTTTCTATTGGCTAGTGTGAAGAATCTTGCACGCCAAAATCAAGATTTGCTTAATCAGTTTGACAATTTTTGTGCAATGCAATATGGACCTGTTGAAAGTGATATTTATACTGCAATTGTTTTGCATAAAACAAAAGTCTACCAATTTGGCAATCGGCAGATTTCAATACTTGACAGTTCTCCTCAATTTGAAAATTTAGACAGTACTTTGAAATGCGAAGTTGATGGCGCAATTACTCAACTTAAGAAGATTAATAATGATCTTATTTCTTATCATGCGTCACATCTAGTAGAAATAACCCATAAATGGGATTCATGGCGTAATGCTATGGCCATTGCAAACTGGATGGGTAAGGGGTCTGAACATATGTCTATTGAGTCAATACGAAACAGCACACCATTTTATGTCTAAAAAGGTAACAACATTTGTCAATAATTGTATTACTAAATATACAGAGTTATTTACAGACGATTGGATTTTAGATTTAGATTGGTCATCTGTAGAAAAAGCCAATGAATCCTTTAGAATTGGAAGAGGTAAAATAGAGGAATTTAATAGCGTCTGTTTTAAAAATATTGCATTATCTTTCCTCTCGGGCGAGTACATTATTGATCGTAAAACATTTGAGGGTGTTAAAAGTTCCTTTAAAAGGTATTGGCAACAAGAGCATTTATGTCCGAATCTGCCTGATGAAGACAAGGATATTTTCAAGATTAAATCAAAATTATATAAATTTTACGAAGATTTAGATAATCAGATCCGAGCCTTATTCTACACATACGCACATTTTGTCATCTCAGTAGATGAGAAACTTGAATATGCTCAACATGAATATCTATTTAAGGTTGAGACACAGGGACTTCGCGAAGTGTGGGACTTCAGGTATTTTATGTATTTGCGAAATATCTTTATCCCGCTCTGTGATATAGAACACCGGTTGGAATTTTGCAATTCAATTCGGACTCAGATTGCCGTCTATAAAGAGCAATTAGAGCAGATAAAGAAAGAAGAAGACGATGAATCCATCAAAACTGTTCTAAATATAGCGATATATAAGACTATCTTTTTGTTAAAAAAATTACTACATCCCTCTGATTCTTTCGACATACTTATCAACGGAGATAAAAAGACACTCAGTCGGGAATCCTTCCCTGAATTGCCATCTGGGCTCGCTAAAAAATTTCATACCTATGAATGTATTCACGAAAATAAAAGATATAGTGATTCTGAGATTGAGCATATCCGAATGCGATTCAATAAAGGCGCTGAAAATTTTGAAGATATAGCGTGCTTAATGGACTATTATTGCAAAGTAAATGGCTCAATACAACAGATAGATAATCTAATTAAACAATTCGATGAAAAACTATCAGTTCTTCTCCATAAAAAATATCATTATAATTTCGACAACCATGCACTTTGTACTTTGAGAAATTTCTTATACAATTGCAGATTGTCGTACAAGGTTTCCCAGAAATCTTATAATATTGACAATTTAATTGAAGATATCAATGAGATTGAGTCCATTCAATCCGAAACATTAGTGAACAATTTTTATCCATATAAAAAGGCATTAGATTATTTGTCAAAAATTATTAGAAATAATATTGAAATTAGAAATTTAAAATTCGACTATCAGAAATATATAAGTATATTTGAAGGGTATTTATCTAAGTTCAAGCAAAAACTTGATTGGTGTGAAATTCATAAATTTTACCCCATACAGATGCCTTTTAAGGAATGTCGTGTTAATATTGATGGCAACCTCTTAGTTGTTCCATCCTCAATTACGAGACCCATAAATTACCGTAAATTGCGGGATGCCCAATCAACTTTCCAATCTGATTTGGATTTTTTTAGATCTTCTCAAATATATTTTAAAGATAAGAATGAAACAGAATCTCTTAAAAATGAGGTAAGAGATATAGAGAAACGGTATCTTGAAATAGGAGGTGTCCTTATTGGCTTGGTAACATTCCTGTTTGGTACAATCGATATTTTCACCAAAACACCTGGCTCGATATCTCAAATGTTTCAATCCATCTTGGGCTTAGGACTCATTCTCATCATTTTCGCAGCTCTTCTTATTATTGTTATAGAGTATTGGAAAGGCTCACATAACGTAATCAAGATTGTATTCTGTGGTGTAATTGTCCTAATCTACACATTCTTAATTTCATCAATGCTATTCGACTCAAAGGTCGGTAGTGAATCTAAGAGCATTCCTCCAACTGTCATATCAACAACAGATCAACAAGATATGTCAAATATAGAAACGAAACAACTTGGAACCATCCAAAAAGCAGATTCAACTAAGCCATTAATAAAAAGACATAACTGATATCTATTTTAGAAAGGCAGTTCTTCTCCATATATTTGGATTGGTTCGTGTACATTTGATAAAGATTGAATATAGTTCAAATCAGGCAGTTTGCTAATGTATGTAGAACAGATATCAATTTGACGAATTTCTTCTCTGCGAGACTTACTTAGAGATGCAAAGTCCCCATCTTTTTCTATCCCAAGATATCTTCGACCACACAGAGATGCAGCTATTCCCGTTGTAGATGAACCTGCGAAGGGATCAAGAATCCAATCGTGTTCGTCTGTACTTGCGAGTATGATGCGGGCGAGAAGAGCCAATGGCTTCTGAGTGGGATGCTTACCGCATGACTTTTCCCAACGTCCGATTGCTGGAAGTCTCCACACGTCTGTCATTTGCTTACCGTCATTGATTGCCTTCATAAGTTCGTAATTATACTTATGAGGTACTTTTGGACACTTACGCGCCCAAATAATGAACTCTGTCGAATAGGTAAAGAATCGACATGATATGTTTGGCGGTGGATTAGTCTTTGCCCATGTGATAACATTAAGTATTTTATAGCCAAGTTCGGTCAGAACATTAGCTATTGAAAATATATTATGATGGGTTCCGGAAATCCAAATGGTTCCGTTGTCTTTAAGCTTTTCTCTGCATAATGATAGCCATTTACGATTAAACTCCATTATGGATTCCGGAGAACCGCCTTTATCCCATTCACCTTTGTCAACACATACTACCTTTCCAGCTTGATAACTTATACCTCCATTGGAAAGGAAATAGGGAGGGTCTGAGAAAATCATATCAAACTTAAAATCAAACTGCGGAAGCACATCGAAGCAATCACCATTAACAATGGTGAAATCTCGATTGTCTGATTTATAGAACGGTATGATCATGGGGTCTATCATTTAAGCCATTAATCCACCTCCGCCGTCACCAGTTTTGGTATAAGCGGTTTCCCAACCAGTTGCACCCAAAATGCTTATTGATTTGGGAGGCAGTAAGTTCTTATGTTTGGAACAGATTTTTATAAAAGGGCACTCCTTGAATTCTGTACCTTGAGGTAAAGATTTTGCGAATCCGGTCTGCCTAATGAATACTTCTCCTTCCGGATCATTACATGGGCACACCTTACCTATAAGATGGGCTTTTATTCTTTTTCTTCCTGCATTATGACATATTTGACAAGTTTTATTTTTACCACTATGCCATTTAAAGATATGCCCATATTCATCGCATTGAAAAATCGCAAGGTTTTCCTTACAAAAATCTTTGCCGACCACTTTATATACAAAGAAATCCAAAAGGGATGGGCTTTTAAGAGACTCTAATGGATACTTATCTTTCCAAATCTCCCATACTCGCCGCCATGCTAAAGCGTTCTGCTGCTCAATGTACCCATACTGATAGCAGAAAATATCCAAGAAACTGGAGATTAATGGTATTGCAGTAGTTAAGATACCTGTTCTAAGAGCTACTTTCATAGTGTTTACATCACTCGCAACATCAATGTCTTCAAAACCTTTTGTATTGTTCCATATCCCATGAACGACCATATCTCTGATGAACATGTCAGCCTTCTTATACCCATATCCTGCGTTACATCCAACCAAAGCTTCTCTAAATTTTGAGACATCATTGTTAAATGCATGTATGATATCAACAGGAACACAATTATGCTGCTTAATAAATGTTGCAATCGCAGACGCGTATTTCTTTCTTTTATCTGTCTGAGACTTATTTGATAATCCAATGTCAGCGATAAAGCCATCTGGGTCGGCTATGATGTTTTCATCGTCAAAGATAGTAGGGTCGTCATTGAATTTCTTAGCTAAAGGCGCAAATTCCAATGAACCTCTAAAATCTTGGTTTGCAGTAAATAATCTAACGCGGCAAACATCTCCATCTGATAAATTACATTTATCCCATATCTCAGAAAATGCTTTTCCTTCAGTTATTACATAAATATTGTGCAGAGCGTCAGCGACGCTCTCGCATGCATCGTCATCAATCTTACAATCCAAAATCTCGGAGTAATGTTCATGCCAGAATTTATGGAACTCTGAAAAGTAATCAAACGTTTGGCCTAAAACCTCAATGAAACCAATACCATCATGTGTGGTATATAGGAAGTCATTGATGATGCGCACAATTTCACGAGCTCCTGAAATATCAAGAACTGGTTTTGATTCCATTATTGACTTAATGGAATTCCCGAATTGAGCCAATGCTTGCATCGCTATTTCAATTTTTCGATGAATGTGTTGATGTTTGTAAGGTTATACACACTGGGAATGTGGGCGAAAGCCTCTTCGAGCTTGTTGCGGGCTGATTCCCAGCCGATGCCGTCGGTTATCCAGACAAATTCAAAGCCGGGAACTGCGTTTATCTTCGGAGCAAGTTCTGAATAAGAACGCGCAACCTCATTAAGTTTGGAGCCGCCTCCGGTATAGAAATTCGCCTCGATGAGATATGTCTTCTCTGGAGTCCGGATAACGAAATCGAAGCGTTTATTATCTGCCCCTAATGCCTTGACTATCTCCGGGAACTCTGTGTAATAAACTTCCTGCTCGAATGGAATACCATTTAGTGTGAGGATATTTGCAACAAGTCCTTCCATGATGTGTCCACCGCGATTTTTACGGGCGTTGGAATCAAGACCGACTTCTACGCCAAAGACATAGTCCACCAGATTCTTGATTTGCTTCTTCTGGAAAACCTCGGTAAGACCTGTCTCATTAAGGAATGCCGTCACCTGTTCCGGAGATGAGAAGTAATCGCTGACCAAATGGATGTTGCCATAAGCATCAATAGCTTTCTTCTTGTCCTTTGCTCTGACGGCAATAAGTACATCCAGCACGGAGAATACTTTAGGATTCTCATCCCATAGACGTTTAACAGCCGCAGCCATATCTTCTTGCCCAATCAGATAATTGAGTTGGTTGAGTTTTATTGAAATGGCTTCCACATTAGCTGCCACCTTGGGAAAATCCACATAATCCTTGAGAGAAAAGTGGGTTTCCTTCAACGGTTTCATGAAGTTTGAAAATCTGTCGGACATAACTCTAAATGTTAAAGAGATTCAAGGGTTCTCCCTGATAATTTTCATAGTTCCTTATCAGCAATTCAGTTAATGTCCCACGTTTGGCGGCATTAGCGTTAATGCATCTTTTCGCATAAACACGTTCTATAAAGAAGTCCGCATAAAGCCTGTCAAAGAAATCATCTTCGACATTACGACCTCTACAGTCCGAATTGCTGAGCATTGCATAACATCCTCCGGCTGAAAGGTCAGAATAGAAATCCTTTAATCGGATCTGTTCATTATCGTCAAAAGATTCCTTTACATAAGAATTAAAACTTGATGTGGAATCAAGAGGACGATAAGGAGGGTCAAAATAAAAGAATGTATATCCTTGGATATGCTCCGCAGTGTGAGAGAAATCTCCATTCAATATCTCAACCTTCTGCAACAGTTCGCTGTCGGCAATAATCAAGTCTTCATCACATATGGTAGGATTGGAGTAACGTCCAAATGGCACATTAAACCCACCCTTGGAATTTTCCCGATATAGCCCATTAAAGCAGGTGCGATTCAGGAATATCATATATGCGGCTTCTTCAACTCCTGTCAATGTCTTGTTGTTGAAATGGTTCCGGATATCAAGATAAAGTTCCTTTTGCTTATCATAATCCCCCAATGCCCTAAACTGATTTTGAAGGTCGTTTAAGGCATCTATTAGTGAGTATGGCTCATCTCTTATAATGCTATAAGTCTTTATAAGGTGTGGATTGATGTCATTGATTATGGCTCGCTTGATATTGGGGTATTTTTGCAGCATGTAGAATAGCATAGCCCCTCCACCTACAAATGGCTCAATGTAGGTCACATCATCCTCGTCTCTAAACGTATTCGGCAAGAATGAGTCAATGGTCGGAAGCAACTGAGTCTTGCCTCCTGCCCATTTCAGAAAAGGCTTAGCCTTTGTTTTTGTCATAGTTTGTACTATCATTCAGTTACAAGCTAATAAACGGAAAACTCCACGGTAGTATCTGAAGGCCGACCAAAGCCTGAACGACTACGATGGAGTTCTCAAAGTTCTTTCGGCTCTCGCCGTATGTCTTTGTATTAGTTATCTGGTCATTTTCAGATTGGCGTTACTTTTCCTACATACAAAATTACAAAGAATTTTTGACATGGCAATCGAATATGATCAGAAACATAACAAAACATCCCAACAAGGGGGACGTGGCTTGTCGGGATGCTGATGGGAGGGATTGGAACTACTTATCAGTTTCGGTATTGAGTTCGTTGAGCCTTTCTTCGAGACGCTTTTTTTGTTGTAGAGTGCGGGCGGTCTCCTGAACCCGGTCTTGATATTCGCGTACATCCTTTTCGATGCGCTTTACCATATCGGGATTCTGAAACCAGCTTTCGATGCTGTCAAGACCTTCGGGAGATATACCACCGCACATTTGTATGAAGTGATATTTGATGTCAGATGTGCGGCATTGCTCGATACGACCTTCCTGCCAGAAGGCAATCGCAAAGAACAAGATGAAACTGCCTACACAGGAGGCAAGAGTCAGATACCACTGCCAGCTTTCTTTAGCAACATGGTGGACGACCTCGCGAACCGGAGGTTTCGCTGTGATGGCATCGAGTTTCTCCGTCAGATGCGATTCCATGTCGTCAAATCTATCACATATACGTCCCTCGGCTTCCTCGACTGTCTCGCGGTTTGAGAGGGTGTTGTTGTCCATGCAGTTGCGCCAGTCGTTCAATATGCCCCACGGCTCAGAGATTGATTTGTCAAGACTCTTGATATTTGAGTCAATGGCAGCCTTGACATCGTTGCCAACTCGTTCAACATCCTCTACGGTAGCGGAATTGAGTTGAGTCTCCTTGATTTCGGTACAAGTACCGGAGATTGTGCTGAGTTCTTCGGCGATATTGCCGAGATAGCTATCGGCAGTATTGTCAAAATTATCGTTATTCATATTTTTCGTTTTTAGGTGAACATTACAGGCGAATGCCTTTCTTTTTCTTTTTGCGCCGCTGCATCTCACGGATGAATTCCTCTTCTTGCGGGTCGAAGCCGGGACCGATATTTACAATATTTCCAAGTCCACCAGCCATGTCAGCAGCAATTTCAGCTACGGAGTCTGCAGTCTTAGCCGCGATATTCTGGATTGTTTTTACAGGACGAAGCTGTGGTTTAGGCGCTGCTGATGGGATTTGAGTACGAGCTTTTTTGTTCCTGTCAATGGCCTCGCATATAGTTTTATAAGAGCATTTCCCGTCACGGTCAATTTGAGAAGCCTTGAATCTTCGACCGTCTTTTGTATAGGATAGGCCCTCAACCTCTGTAGTGCCACGCTTGAACTTCTTCCTCACGTTAATGCCGCTTTGTGCAAGTTGCCGTTGGAATGCAATCCAGTCTTTTGCCGTTCTTTTAGCCGCTTGAACTGCAAGATAAATTTCCTGACGGGTCTTACTGCCGCCTCTTAGCCGTTCAGTTTTCACTTTCTCCTTACCGTTACCAAAAGTCAAACCGTATTTCTTTTTCAGTGCTTTGCAGACCTCTTTGTTGCGTAATCTCTCGTTGCTGTCGCTGATACATTTACCGTCATTATCGACCCGGTTATATACAATGTGACAGTGCGGATGCTCTTTGTCAAGGTGCCGTGTGATAATGTATTGCGTGTTCACAATACCCATATTTACCAGATATTCTTGCGCCAACATGACCATTGCATCATCAGAAAGCCGTGCGGAATCTTCCGGTGAATAGGACAATGAAATATGTCCTACCCATTTTTCTACACGTTTATTCATTTGCCTCTGACACTCGAATCCTGCGATTATTGATTTCGAGGAATCATCCATAACGCCTTCGGAAAAGAGAAGCTTGGCTTCTTTGGTTGACTCATTTTCGGCAAGAGCATATTCGACACATTTTGCAAAATTGCTGCCGCTACTAATCTTTCCAATCATGCGACAGGCGGTAGTAAAGTGCTTTTATATTCTTGCAAAGTGATTCAACTTCCCACTTTACAAGTTTGAAACCGGCTTCATTGGCTCGTTTGGCAAGCTGGTTGAGATTGTTTGCCATGCTCCCAATCTGACGGAGGATGACCATGTCATCAGGTTTTGCGATGGCTTTTATGGTGGTGTTCAGAAGGGTTCGACGCCAATAATCGGATAACTTTCTACCGGATTCGTTGGCTTTGGCAAGGGTCGTGGCATACTGGTCGTCATTCAACCTCACGCTTACGACATGGTGCTTTTTCTGTTTTATTACTGTCCCTGCAAAGGCGGACTTTCTTGTAGAATTTCTCATAATTATGTGTTTTATAGTTTCTAAATGTGACCATCGGGAACGGACTCCACACTCCCGGTTTTTGGAGGGAGCAAGGCAGGAAATGTTTACATTGCCACAACCTTGCTATCCCTCCAAAAATAATTTTCCGGGATAACGGCTTCGTCGATGGCTACGCCACTTTTCTCTATAATCGGTAAGGTGATTTACCGATTATTTTCTCAGAGCTTGCGCCAGACTTCATGGTCGGAAGCGTAGTCCTCCATATGCTGACGAAGAACTGAATCGATGAAGCCGGAAACTGTTGTGTCGATGTCTCCGAGTCTACGAACCATCAGGGCGATGCGGTCATATAGCTCACGGCTGATGTTGGTCTGCTTGCGGTCGGTAAGTGTCTTCGATGAAAGGTAAGTCGCCTTATATTCCTCGAAGTCGAGTCTGCGCTGTCGGATGCCGACACGCTGCTGCTTCGGCTCGGCTGTTGAAGGCAGAGATGCCGATGCAGTTGATTCTACGGTTGATTTTTCGTCTTGGCTGATGATGCGGTCTTCAACATTTTGATTGAAGATGTTGTCAGCCTTTTCTGTCGGCTGAGTTTCTTTGAGTACTGGTTTTGTTGCCATAACTTATATTTTTTGTTGATTAAAAATTTTGTTGGTTAGATACTCGTTGAGGTCTTTGAACTCGGAGTAGAGTGTGGAGCGGTCGATTACGGTTGAGCCATATATGGCTGTCAATTCGGCGAATGCTGTTTGTCCGGCATTGTCGTTGTCAAGATAGCAGTTAATGGCGGTATAGCCTTTGAGATAAGGCACTGCCTTGTTGACATTGACAACCGAGTTGAGTATGATTGCGTCGGCTCCACTGATGATGTCGAGTGTGAGTGCCGAGAGATAATCAATGAATCCCTCGAACATGGCACACTCTGTTGACGGCCCGTCTCTCGCCCACGGCAGATATGAGATGTCCTTGCGTCCCCGGCAACCTTTGAAATAGCGGTTGCGCAGTTCCCAGCCATTGTTTACATTCTCAAACGCCACTGCAAAATATGATTTACCGTTGACACTGTAATGAGCCTCTTTGCAGTTCGCCTCGGCGATGTGTGCCGGAATACCACGATCTTGGAGGTATGCGACAAGTGCGCGGTGTTCCAATGGTACGACTTCGAACCGCGCCATACTCGGTGCAGAGTGTCGCTGGGGATAAGAGGAAGCGACTGTCTGCACCGATGGCATAGGATGGTTGTCAGCGATGCAACGCATGAGATAGCGCAGATCTGTTGACTGATACAACTCGGTTGCCAGGTCTATGATGTTGCCGCCTCCGCCAAGACCGAAGTCATACCAGCAGTTGAGCGCGGTATCGATCTTGAACGATGGCGTCTGTTCCTGTCGCAATGGCGACTTATACCACAGCCTCGTTCCTTTTCTCGCCGCCGGCTCGTGCCCGAGTTGGGACAAGAAAGCGGCTAAAGGGATTGTTTTAATCTCTTTGAGCATATCGAAAATATGTGTTGGGGATTTGGTTCAGGTTCAGCTCACATATATACACCCCGTACTGAACCGAACTTAAATCAGTAATAAAAATCTGGGTTGTATGAATATGTGCCGTTTTCCCGGACTACCATCCGTTTGTTCATCAGAAATGATTTCAGTTTCGTCACTTTGCCGTCGCCGTATGGAAACCCACATGCGGCATAGGCCCGCTTGATGCTGTCCTCGCAGTTCTGACAGCCTTTTATCGCGCCGTTGGCAAAAGCCATTTCAAGAGCCTGACGGTGCTGTTCAGGTGTAAGCTCCGAGTATGAGAAGGTCTGAACCTTTGATTTCCCGGCAAAGGTGTAATCGGCGGCAATTTCCGGCAGTCCGGCTTCGTTGACGATGAAAGCAAACGGAGGGAAGTCCATTGAGCGGATGCAGGATGCCGATACCTCGGTAACTTCACTGTTCATAGTGCTTTTGCAGACTTGCAACACGGTCTCCGCCTTGTTGTTGAGTTCGGTGCCTACATGACCGCGCACGTTATCATCGCTCTTGTTCAGATGCAGGACGGTATGGATGTGCATCTGATACTTGTCCGTCCACTCCATCAGTTTGCCGATGAGCCTTGACGATTCAATGGCGTTGTTGATGTCGAACATCAGGTCGCGTACTCCGTCTATTATGACCAGTCCGACATTGGGTGTGTTTGCGATAGCATTGTCGATAAGTTCAAGGCGAAGGTCTGGTGTCAGTGCGCGGAGCTGGGCGAAGATCAGATTTTCGGGATGCCTGTCAACCGGAAGTCCCGCAAGGCGCAACGCACGTTTCATCACCCGCTGGCAGTGGTGCGGACTTTGCTCGGTGTCGAAATAGAGGATTGTGCGTTTGTCGTCGGTAAACTCGGCGATGTAACGCAACACCTCCCCGTTGGTGAGCGCAGCCGCAAGGATGGCACTCACGTTGAATGTCTTTTTGCTTTTCGCCTTACCGGTCGATGCTGAGAAGTTGCCGAGTGTGCCGATTGCGGAACCGTTGCAAAAGAGAACTTCCGGGCTTCTGACAATCTCGTCCGTAACTCTGAGCTGATATGACTGCCAGAGTGCGTCCAATTCTTTAACATCTCTCATTTTGCTCCGCGCTCGATGATTAGACGCTCGATGTCTGCCTGACGGTAGCTTACCTTTCTTCCTATTTTCACAGGAATAAGATAGCCGCTTCGTGACCAGTTCCACAATGTTGTCGGGCATACGTTGAATTTCTCAAGGACCTCTTTCTTTGATAAAAGCTGCTCCTGAGCTGCCCTGACCATTACAGGGAGTAATTGTTCTTTGGCTTTCGCTATGAGGCTGTCTGCGAATGTCAAAAGGTCTTCACCTTTAATATTGAGAGTGAGGCCGGTGACACCGCTTCCGATGAGTGATAATATGTCATTCATAGATGAAAAAGGGTTCCGCCGGAATGATTCAAGAGCATACGGCGATGGCGGATTTGGTCGCCGTGGCTCTTTGCGTCACAATGGGACGCGGCTTCAATAAATGTTTCCGAAAAAACATAGCGTTGGTCGTACCGGATTGTATTGCAATCGGCTAACTGCTGGTTATCGGAAGTGTTTGGGATAGGGCGGGGACATTCCCCATAATGGTTCCGGTGGCTCTTTGGCGTTCCCTGCGCCTCAAGCATTGATAAGGAACCGAATCTCACCATATTGTCGGGAAGGATTATCCGCGGCGAATCCATTTTATCCAAACAACGAGCGGCGACTATACCTGTCACAAGGTCTGTAATTGCGCTGGAGCTTTTCAACGCTCCCGACTTGAATATTCATATCTGGAAAGCGAATTTCGACATGAAAAGGATGTTGGAATTTGCGATATGAGCTTTTCCAAACATATCACGGTTATGTCCGTGCATTTTGTATTGATGTTGAATACGCATCGTATGATAACATAACGCATCCGCATCTGTCAAGGATTATGGCATTTTCCATAGTGCCGACGATTGCCGACTGATTTCCGGCGATTGCCACCTTCGGTGTCATCTCTTGACATTGAAACAAGTCTTCGAAGCGGAAAGATTTTAATTCGTCAGCTTCTTCCCGACATCTCCATAAAGTTTCCCAATATTGCTCAACAATACTTTCATCGTTGCTCTGCCAGGGCGCTTATGGCGTCATCGCATCTGACACTCATATATCGCTTTTATCTTTGAAACATGCCTTATGGGAGAAATGATTTGCGCTGTCTATATTTTGCGTTACTCTGCGTAACGATTGCGCTACTTTGCGTTACTTCCCATCTGATCAATTACATACATATTAATAAAACTTTGATAGAGCATTTGATGGCTTATAGCTCCTAAAAACTGATTAAAACAAGGAATCCCAACTCTTTATGCTAATAACATAAGGAGTTGGGATTCCTTAGATGAATGACTCATAACTCAGGAGGACGTAATGAGGATATTTTTTCTGAGATTAATTTGTCCCAATTTACTTTGGTTCGATTAGCCAATACAAGATCAAATGGATTCATAGATTCTTGATATTTAATACTAGCTTCTACAAGATCAAATGGATTCATAGATTCTTGATATTTAATACTAGCTTCTTTCTCTGTTAACGGCTTAGAACCAATAAATTGTTTGGGGTATAGATGGTTGCTATATCCAGATAATAGTTTATCCATCTCTTTCACTTTATTGGAGGGAAAATATAGCAGAGTATCAAGAGAAATAACCGTCAGCGGTTGGATTTGATTCTTATTTATACCGCCTATTTCTTTATCTAAATACTCCTGAAACCAATTATTGAGTATCTGGTTAAATCCCGGTATTGAGAATATGTTGTCGGTTACCACAATGATGGGCCAAATTTTTACACGGCGTGGCTTATAAGTAGTATCCCATTTAACTAAACCGGATAATATATCGTCACAGTTATGAGCTAATTGAGTAACTCCTTTATTATGGCCCTTAGAATTTTTATAGAACTTCTCTCTTAATTCCGGCTCAATTACATTATAATCCTGAGACGATATAACCTTGGAGTTAAGTAACACATCCTTCAGTTCAAAAATATAAATTTTGTTTCCGTTTCTTATGTAATAATCTGGATTGCCTCTTCCTTCTGATAAAGGCTCCATTTCAAGCCCGCTTCGTTGAAGGTGATTATTCTTAAATACAGTTTTTATAGCGTTGTAAAACAACACATTTTCTGTAAACTCTGTACCTATATATGATTTTAAGTTGGAAACAATTTTAAGTTTCGAGTTTATTTTACTCAATCTGAAATATAATCCTTTATATACTTGTTCAATAAGGAATAAAGGCATAACAGGCATATAGACGTTATCTCCCATTTTGTGCATTGGTACAGACCTAAGTGATTTAAAATCTATATCTTCGTTAATATCTACATGGCTTAATGCATTGGCAAAATGTATAACCTCCTCATGCTCTTCATTTTGAGATACGATTATTTCAGTCTTTCGCTTCTTGACAATAGAGTCAATTGCTGGCAATACAAAATTGACAAATCTAATCAAATATTTTTCAATCGTGTTACATGAGAATTCGCTAAGCAACTCTCGGAATAATAATGGTTGATGCTTTTGTAAAAAATCCAGAAATGTATGGGCTTTAACAAACTGTGCATAAAACTCCTTCAATAATGAAACATTTATGACTGCATGATAACGAAGCATTGCAATTAACATCAGCCATGATGGTTTCATCTTAATATTATCTGGCAAAGTAGAGAGAATATGTTCGTCCTTATTGGCCTCAATATCGTTAAGCAGCAGGTAAGCCTTGAGAACCCCATGTTCAATCTCCTTAGGAGCGATTTCATCAGTTTCAGGAGTCGCAAGGTTAAAGATTCTTTCATAAAAGTTCAGTGAGACTGTTGAGGTTAGAACGAAATAGTCCTCAATATTAAAATTATCCCCGCGCCTTATATTAAGAATATCCAATCCTTGTTGGGCCAGATCTGAATTCTCATGGCTAATAAATTTCCCTATGTAATCTACAATATTGACGTTGTGGTGTGCTAAAAATGTTTGAGATATTTTCATTAGTGTAGATTTACTGATCCCTTTCAAGCATTCCTCAAAAGTCTCTCCAATCTTATCCTTAAAGAATAGCCTTGTCTCAAGGAGAATTTGACGTCTCATACTTCCGTAACTGTTCAGCGGACACGCTGAGGTAGTCGCCTATTAGAAAAGGGCGAGTATG
>ERZ777011.1487-NODE-1487-length-24167-cov-3.813122_pt1 | contig 24167 bp, 28 predicted proteins | sample MGYA00374964_ERZ777011 | MGnify/ENA primary metagenome ERZ777011 (study PRJEB29310, sample SAMD00008975) | mouse gut metagenome | study: EMG produced TPA metagenomics assembly of the Metagenome analysis of fecal microbiota from mouse which was promoted... | reverse complement strand
CGGTACCATAGAAGGACGTATATAATACGTCCTTCTTGCGTTTCCTCATCTCTGCTTTGCATCTCATTGCTAATAACTTTGCCCTGGGGTTTGTCGGTACTGCATCGAAAAGCCCGTCGCCCTATAGTTCCGAGCTAAATTCGCTCCTGGGTTTGCCTTATATTTTCTCTCCACTCTACATGTCTAATACAGTACTAAGGCAGCGGAGGGGGAAACCATGGTAGCGGTCACCCGGGCCATGCGACGGGTTCACACCAGTACCACTAAAGGCGAAGACGTAAGCGCTAGGCGTAGCGACGCCGTCAAAGCGAGTACTAGATCCACGCGACGACCACCAGTAACCAATGCTGCCAGCGTCCCTGAGAGTAGCACCACTAACACCAGGTAGATTCATGTACCCGCTGCGCACGAAAAAGTTGAACTTGTGCACGCTGTACAAGTTCAACTAGATTTTATCCCTGTAAATTTGGAGATTTTTGTAATTAATAAAGCAAAATTAGGGAATCGTCGCCTTCCATATACTTATTTTTAATGGTTTCGTAGATTTGGTCAAACTTTGACCCGAGGGCGCGTAGTTGACTAAAATCTAAACCACCTAGCTCTAAAATGTCAGGTTCATTAGCTTTGACCCACTCGGTTTGTTCGTTATTTTTGTTGGTGGCTTCTTGCTTGAGTGCTCTGCGAGCGGCGGAATTGAGGTTGCCGCCGGAGTTATTGTATGTCCAGGCGGCTTCAGCATAGGCTAAGGTTTTTTCTAACCAGCCTTCGCCATATTGCTGTAAAGTGGTGTTACCAGAATCTAGTAATGGCTGGGCGACAGCTTTGATTGCGGATTCGTTGGCTTTGGCAATCATGAGCGCGCGCTCGGACATGACAAACTCATGCCAGGCTTGGTAGAGCCTGAGCTGTTGTTTGAGGTTATCCGTGTTTGGAACAGCTAAGCGGAGGGAATTTGAAAATCCTCGTATGCGGCGCGCAGTTCACTGTCATTTTTGACACCGGTTGAGGCCCCGAGTTGTTCAACTGAGGTTTGGAGCTTAGCGAATTTTTCGCCGATGGTTTCGCAACCCTGTATGTAGGAATTGTACTTTTCTATATCTGGACTACGTGATTTGGCAAAATTGAGTACATTGGCACAATCGGTTTCGTAAGCCACTTGGCTAACCTGGGATTTTACGTCCTTGGCAAGCTGATAAGTTTCTTCGTAATCGACTTTTTTGGTAGTATTGAAGATGACGACGCCGGTCACTATGGTTACAATGGCGACGGCGCTGAGGATGAGTCCGAGGGTTAAAGGGGTTTTCTTTTTGGATGGGAGTGGTGTTGGTGCTGGTGTGGGGAGCGGTTGACTATCCATTATAGTGATTCCCGGAGTTATTTTGATTGGGGTGATTTTGGCTTATTTGGTTGGCGGGATGGTTGTTTGGGGTGTTTGGGTTGTTAAAATTACCACCGAAGTTTTGCATGGCGTTAGGCGCAATGCGGTAACCTTTTTGGGCGAGGCCGGCGTCGCCCTGGGTGAGAATTTGGATACCTTCGATAAAGCCCCAGACTTCGCTAGCACCGATGGCGAGCCAGCCAGCCCAGTTTAAGATTGAGATCAACCAGAGTATGCGATAGAGCGTCCAAAATGATAGTATTGAGGGCAGGATGGCTCCTCCGATGATGAGGGCTACCATGCCAGCGCCAAAGATGATGACGTGAGTGGTGCCTTTTTTCTTGTCGCCAAGATACCAGCAGTGGGCGCCGACTGCGCCGAGAAAAATTCCGAGTAGCCCGGCTGTGGTTGCTGACTTAAAACCGTTAGTGTTCATTCTACCTCCTTGTAGATTGGTTATTATTGTCGCAATGCCACAATCAAAAAAGGGCACCGCGAGGTGTACCAATCCTATCATAGCCACTGTAATCAGCAGTCTTCTAGGGACTCACGATGCCCCTTTTAACCACTGACCACAAGTGACAAAACCGGTGGCTATATTGTTGATAAAATTGGTACAATTTCAGTGTAACATAACGTTTTTAGTTTGGCAAAAAATTTCGTTGAAAATCGTGCGCAGCGGGTATGTCTACTTACCCACTACTGGTACTTTTATGAGCGCCAGCATTACTGCTGTCTACTGGTCGTCACGAGCGTCATCTACTCGCTATGATGGCACTACTACTCCTAGCGCTTATTACCTCGCCTTCCATGCCTCCGCAGTGAATCCGTCAGACGGTCCATACGAGCATTGGGATGGTTTCCCCCTCCGCTGCCTTAGTACTGTATTAGACATGTAGAGGGGCTTTGTGTTTTGGGGGAAGTTGTGTATAATATAGGGTATATGGCAAAACGGAGGTCGACGTCTAAGAAGAAGACGTCAAATAAAAAACGAACTACGAGTGCCAGGGCGCGGGCTAAGGAAGTAGCGCCAGAGCATGAGCTGCCGGGCGGTTTTTGGCGCCAGGTAATGGCAGTGTTGATGTTGGTAGTGGTAGTAGTATTGATTTTTGCATGGTTGGGCGATGGTGGTCCGGTATTGAATTCAGCGATTGATGGCTTAACGTGGTTGATTGGTTATGCGCAGTATTTGTTACCGTTTTTGCTTGTGTGGCTGGCGGTAAAAATTTTCCGGAGTGATGACAACCGTTTGCCGGTGGTGATGTGGCTAGCATCATTCTTGATGATTTTTTGGGTAGCGGGAATTGCAGGGATTCCTACGATTGGCGAGGTTGAGCCAACAGGCGGTATTGTGGGGGAGTGGCTGAATGGTTTGATGGTACAGATTGTGAATGCCGGAGTAGCAGTGTTTATTTATGTGGTATTGATGTTTGTGACAGCAATTTTCATTTTGCAGACGAATCCGGTGACGGTGTTTAAGGGAATTGCGGCAATTTTCCATACTGGTGCAAGTGAAGATAAGCATAATGAGAGGTTGGCACGTAAGGCCGAAAAGGGCGAGAAAGTTAAGGGCGGTGACTTAGAAATTAAAGTAAACTCTGGGGTAGCGGTAGATGATACGCCGGCGGCAGAGCCGATGTCTTTGAAGGCGCGCCTAGGTGGCAAGCCAGACAAGGTCGGGAAGAGCGTACCGGCTCCAGAGCCAGAGCGGGCATTGGTCGCCGTGAGTGACCCAAACTGGAAGATGCCAGATATTAGTTTGTTGGAGAAGAAGCAATCACCGGCTAATCCGGGCGATATTCAACAGAATGCACAAATTATTAAGACAACTTTGGGTGAATTTGGAATTGAGGTAGAGATGGAGGGTGCGAATGTGGGTCCACGGGTGACGCAGTATACCATGCGCCCGCCACAGGGAGTAAACTTGTCGAAGATTTTGGCGCGCGACAAGGAGTTGGCCTTAAACCTTGCAGTAGATAAAATTAGGATTGAAGCTCCGATCCCGGGGACGCGTTCAGTGGGTGTGGAGTTGCCAAATGCGAAGTCGGCGGATGTGCGCCTGCGGGGCGTGATAGAGAGCAAAGAGTGGAAGAATGCAACTGATCCGCTGACATTTGCGGTAGGCAAAGATATTTCTGGTAAAGCAGTGGTAGCGAATTTGGCTAAGATGCCACATCTTTTGATTGCTGGTACCACTGGTTCGGGTAAGTCAGTAATGACAAACACTTTGATTTCTAGTTTGTTGTATCGTAATGCACCAAGTGATATGAAATTGATTATTGTGGATCCAAAGCAAGTGGAAATGGCGCAATATGATGGAATTCCGCATCTCTTGACACCGATTATTACACAAGTAGATAAGGCATTGAGTGCTATGCGTTGGGCAGTGAATGAAATGGAGAAGCGCTATACTTTGATGGCGGAAGAGCGCGTGAAGAATATCGTGGATTATAATGCTAAGATGGCTAAGCAAGCGGAGGGGGAACAGAAGGAAGGTGAAGAAGGTCACAAGGGTGAGCAGATGCCATATATTGTGATTTTGATTGATGAGATGGCCGATTTGATGATGATGGCAGGAAAAGATTTGGAAATGCCAATTGTGCGGATTGCGCAGAAGGGGCGTGCGGCGGGTATTCACCTGGTGCTAGCGACCCAGAGGCCGGAAGTAAAAGTGATTACGGGTTTGATTAAAGCTAACATTCCGGGAAGGATTGCTTTTGCGGTGGGGAGTCAGATTGATTCGCGCGTGATGCTAGATATGACTGGTGCAGAGAAGTTGTTAGGTAAGGGTGATATGTTGATGTTGACGACTGAGATGATGGGTAAGCCGAGGCGGATTCAGGGTGCGTGGGCGAGTGATGAGGATGTAGCGAAATTGGCAGACTTTTTGCGAGCGCAGCGTGGTCCAGAATATAATGATGAAGTGGTCGCGCAGCCAGTGCAGATTAAAGGTATGGGCCCGGCGGATGGTGGCGCAATTGGCGACCTTGGCCGGCGATACGATCCGAATGATCCAGTAGTGCGTAAGGCAATTGAAATTACATTGAAGAATGGTAAGTTTTCGACGGCTAGTTTGCAGACTTGGCTGGGTAAGGGGCATGGTTTTGTGTCGGGATTGGCAATTTGGTTAGAGGAAATTGGGGTGATTGGCCCAGCGAATGGGCATAAGCCACGTGATGTATTGATTAGCTCGATGGATGATTTTGATCAGCTGGCGAATGGTGGTGGAGAATAGGCTATTTGATTTTAAAGCTTTGGGTTTGTAAATTTTGGTAATATCTTCCGCTGGTGGCAGTAAATTTTAGTACACAGTAGTCTGGGTCGGTTTTGCCCTTTTTGTAAAATATTGTGTCTCCAGTGCGCCAAATTAGATCTTTGGTAGTTTGGTCGGTTAAGACTTTCATTTTGCCTTTGAGTATAACACCGGTGTACTTGATGAGGCCTTTGTGGTAGAAATAAATGCTGGCGTTGGGATTATTGCGGTATTGTTGGACTTTGGCTGAAGAGGTGTTAGTAGAAAAGTAGAATTCTTTAAGGCCAATGTGTTCTCTGGGTTTTAACATTGCGCGGACGTTGGGGTAATTTTCGTCATCAATAGAGCAGATGAAGCTAACTTTTTGTTTGTGGATAAATTTTTCGATTTTCTTTGGATTCATTTAGATTATTATAGCAAAGTATCTTCTTCGCTAAAAGATGATTTTGCGGATTGACAGGGGTGGTGCAGTGTGATAGAATTAGAGGGATATTAGCTCAGCGAGCAGGTGAGAGAGCCGTGCTTGCTTTAACCAAAGGAGTTGTAATGAAAAATTACGAACTTACGGTCTTGGTGCATCCAGATTTGGAGATGAACCTTGAACCGGCCACTACCAAAATCAAAGATTTGATTGAGAAGAACGGTGGCAAGATTACCAAAGAAGTCAATGATGGCAAGAAGCGCTTGGCTTATAGTATTAAGGGTCAAGATTTTGCAGTATACTGCTACTATGAAGTGGAGCTGCCAGCCGATGCTCCAGTGAAGATTGAGAGCTCACTCAATATTACGGACGAAGTATTGCGTCATCTTTTGGTGACGGTGGATGAGCGGAAGTTGAAGGCGGAAGCTAAGCAAGCTGTTCGCCGGGCTCATGGTGCCGAAGATGAAGAGGAAACTGAGGAGGATAAATAGTGCGCGGATTTAGTAAAGCGATTATTGCTGGCAATATTACTCGTGACCCCGAAATGCGCACGACTGGTAGTGGTTCGCAAGTATGTAGTTTTGCGATTGCGGTGAATCGGTCGTTCAAGGATAGCAGTGGCAATCAGCAAGACCAGGTGTCTTATCTTGACTGTGTGGCTTGGGGTAAGTCAGCAGAGATTATTTGTCAGTATGTGCACAAGGGTTCGGCGTTGCTAGTGTCGGGAAGATTGGAACAGCGGAGTTGGGAAGATAAGAATTCCGGGCAGAAGCGTTCCCGGACTGAAATTGTGGTGGAAGATTTCTCTTTCATCGGTAATAATGGCAATGGTGGCAATGGCGGTGGCTATTCGAGCAATCGTGGTGCCAGCAAGAGCGCGGATGCTGATGTGGACATGAGCAGCGATGTAGTGCCGGATGATGTGCCGGACGACCAAATTAACCTGGATGAGATTCCATTTTAACGGGTGATAAAGAGGAGAATTTATGAGAAAAGTTAAAGTAAATCCAAATTTGTATTTTGATTATCGCGATGTGAAGACTTTGCAACGCTATATCGATATCTACGGTCGGATTGAACCAATTTCGAAGACTGGTTTGACGGCTAAGCAGCAGCGACAACTTGCTGTGGCAGTGAAGCGGGCACGACATCTAGCGTTGTTGCCATTCGTAGCAAGCAACTAGACTTGCTCTCGGAGCGAACTGCGGCGTTGAAAGTTGCGCTACGCGGGAGCAGTACTTTAAGTACAGCCCCCTTGCGTTGTTCACTTTCGCCTTGCATTTCATCTCCGATAGCTTCGTCTAAGAAATAAGTTAATTGTAAATAGGAGGCTGTGTTATGTATGGTCCAACCGATTTGAAGAAAAATGTACTCATTACGCTAGATGGTCAGCCATATAAGGTGGTGGAATATTCACAAAAAGTGATGGGGCGTGGTGGCTCGATTGTGAACGTGAAGGTGAAGAATCTGATTACAGGTGCGCTTTTGCCGAAGACTTTTAAGGGTCAGGAAAAGATTGAGCCGGCAGAGGTGACTACTAGAAAAGTGCAATATCTCTATAAGGATGACGAGAAGTTTTACTTTATGGACCCGGAAACCTTTGAGCAGTATGAGTTGAGCGCGGATATGGTGGGTGATTCTAAAGACTTTATGCGTGACGGTGATGAGATGGAAATCCAGTTCTATAATGGTACACCAATTAACTTGGTACTACCAAAGAATATTTGGCTCAAGGTGACTTATACTGAGAATGCCGTGAAGGGCGACACGACAAGCTTGGTGCAGAAGGACGCGACTTTGGAGACTGGTGTAGTGATTAAGGTCCCAGCCTTTATCAAGACAGATGATGTGGTTTCTGTGGATACGGAAACTTATGCTTATCGCGAGCGGCAGAAATAGATAGGGCTCGTTCTTAGCGCGGTCTACGGCGTTAGAGATTGCGGTACCATAGAAGGACGTATATAATACGTCCTTCTTGCGTTTCCTCATCTCTGCCTTGTATCTCATTGCTAATAACTTTGCCCTAAATCTAGCACAAGTCTCGAGCTAACTTTGCCCTGGGATTAGTGCTTGAGATATGATTTGGGTTGATTGATATTATGGCGTAGTTTTGATATAATAGTGGTAGTGAAGTTTCACGGGGCGCATTTTGATGCCTAGCGAGAGACTTCTTTTTTGTTTGGTAATGGCTAGATAGTGAAGATGCCGGTTTGGAAGATTTCGGGGGCGGGGATGTCTTGGTCGAGGAGATGTTGGATGATAGCGCCGGCGACGGCGGAGAGCAGGAGTTTGGCGGTGAGGGAGAGGCCATCTAGGGGTGCGATTTGGGTGGCTTCCATTTGCCCGAGGGAATAGGTTTTGCCGGCGAGCTCACCGAAGTATTCGCTGGCAGCCCAGGTGATTTCTCCAGTGTGGGTGCCAACTTGGTAGTGAATAGTTGTCATGAGGATATTATACCATCTGCCTCTACTCTACATGTCTAATACAGTACTAAGGCAGCGGAGGGGGCGACCGAGCCAGCGCTCCCACGGGCCGGACGACGGGCTGACATCAGAAGGCCCAAAGACGAGGTAGTAGGCGCTAGGAATAGCAGAGCCATTAGCGCGAGTAGACGACGCCCGCGACGACCAACCGTAGCCGCCGGTGCCAGCGTGCCTGAAAGTACCAGCAGTATCCGTCAAAGCGATATCTCCGCTGCGCACGAAGTAAAAGTTGAACTATTTCCATTGGAATAAGTTGCAGTTGTAAATAACAGATATGTAATGTATAATAAAATTAGTTAATTAGAGTTTGAGGTAATATGGAAAAAGACATTATAATTTACGAAACTGGGGGAAAGAATGTGCAGTTTAACCTAAACCCGGGGGAGGAGACAATTTGGGCGACACAGGCGCAGATGGCGGAGTTGTTTGATGTGAACGTGCCGGCAATTGTTAAGCATTTGCGGCATATTTATCAGGATGGGGAATTAGAGGAGAACCGAACTAGTTCCAATTTGGAAATAGTTCAAAAAGAGGGTGCTCGTGAGGTGCGTCGTACTGTGAAAGTCTATAATCTGGACGCAGTAATCTCTGTGGGGTATCGGGTGAATTCGCGCAAGGCAACGGATTTCCGGATTTGGGCGACAAAAGTACTGAAACGATACATCGTGAATGGTGCGGCGGTGAATGAGCGGCGTTTGAAGGAATTGTCGCAAACGGAGTTGAAGAAAGTGGCGGAGACGATGGCAGTGGTGAAGCGTTTGCTGGCGCAAAATGAACTGACTGGGGCGGAAGCGAATGGAGTGCTAGAGGTGATTTCGCAGTATGCGTTGACTTTCCGGACATTGCGCGAATATGACGATGGTTTTGTGAAAGTGCCGGAAGCGCCCAAGGCAACGCGGCTGCTGGGGGCGGGTGACTGTATGACGATGATTGTGGAATTGCGCGAGAAAATCCACGGTGGGGAAATGTTTGGCAAGCCGCGGGGTGACGCGTTTGAGGGGGCGCTCCGGGCGATTTATCAGAGTTTTGACGGGGAAGATGTTTATGCGACGGTGGCGGAAAAGGCGGCGAATTTGCTGTATTTTGTGATTAAGGACCACCCGTTCTTTGACGGGAATAAGCGGATTGCGGTGTTTCTGTTTATGGTTTTCTTGGCGATGAATGAGTATAGCCTGACGGCGAAGGGCGAGGCGAAGATTTCTGACCGGGCGTTGGTGGCGATTGCGTTGATGATTGCGGAGAGCGAGCCGCGTGAGAAGGGCTTGATGACGGCAGTGGTGTGCAAGATTTTGGAGTAGGAGCTGGTTCTCACTCTACATATACTAATACAGTACTAAGGCAGCGGAGGGGGAAACCGAGGTAGCGCTCGTACGGGCCATTCGACGTGTACACTGTGGAGGCATCGAAGCCGAGGCTGTAACCGCTAGGGATAGCAGAGCCATCATAGCGAGTAGATGACGCCAGCGACGACCAGTAGTGCCCAGTGAGGCCAGCGCCCCTAAAAGTACCAGCAGTGATAGCCGGATATACGTGCCCGCTGCGCACGAAATTAGCAAAATATTACTTTTATGTTTGCTAATTTCTTTCAAAATATGCTAGGATTACCTCACGAGCAATAGTAATTTGACATTCAAATCAGTAGCATCATGGGTAAAGGAGGTTGCTATGGTAGTACAGCTTTTATGTTTACGCCTAGAAGTGAAGTTGAATCCAATGGTTCGCTTACGCTTCGTGTTTAAGAAACGAAACAAAAAAGTTAGCGGCTGTAAAAACCGCTAGCTAACATAACTAACCCCATTCTCGCACAAACAAGGGACTGTGTCAATCCCTACTATTACTCGCTTTTTGTTTCTCGTGCGCAGTGGATATGTAGATTTATTTAACACTGCTGGTACTTTAAGGAACGCTGGCCCCCTCGCCGACTATTGGTCATCACGTGCCGTCACTACTACTGCGTACGACCTTCACTTTGATACTGCTGTGGTCCGCCCGTCGAATGGCCCGGATTACCGTTGGCAAGGCCTCTCCCTCCGCTGCCTTAGTACTGTATTAGACATGTAGAGGGGGAGAGAATGATATAATAGAGATATGAAATTGATTTTGGCGTCATCGGGATTTACAAATGAAGTGATTGTTAAGGCCTGTGAGGACTTGGTGGGAAAGTCGCGTAGTGCAATTAATTTTTTGGTTTTGAATGAAGCAATCAAGGCTGAAAAGGGTGATTGCCGGTGGTTAATTGACGGGCTTCAGGAAATTGCGGATAATTTTGGTGGAACAATTGAGCTACTAGACTTACAGGCACATGATTTGGATTATGTGCAAGAGAGAATTGTAACATGTGATGTGATTTTCTGTTTTGGTGGGCAGACTGATTATTTGAATAAAGTTTTTGAAGAAACTGGGTTTGCGAAGCTTCTACCGGAAATTTTGGAGCAGAAAGTTTGGGTGGGGAGCTCGGCGGGTTCGTGCGTTTTGTGCCATAAGGAAAGTAAGGATACGTCGGTCAATGTGTTTGGAGAAACTGTGGACAATCGGCATTATCTTGAACTGCTACCCTGGTTCTTCTTGCCACATTTTGGGTCGAGTTGGTTCCCGCAATTAACGGAGGGGGTAGCTATAAAAGAAAGTAAGCTAACTAATCTACCGATCTATCTAATATCGGACCGGTCGGCGTTGGTGGTATGTGGAGATTTAGATAATCCAGTCGTGGAACTGGTTGGAAATAATTTTGTGGTGGTGAAGAACGGTGAGGTAGTACAACGTGGATAAAATTGTCGGCAGAGCAGAGCTGAAACTTGCGGGGGCGGTGAAGGTGTTTGGTTATGATTTTCGAGGGAAGGTGGTGCTGGATATTGGTTCATCCACGGGTGGCTTTACGGAGCTGGCTCTCAGGCAGGGTGCGGAAAAAGTGATTGCGGTGGAAATCGGCACCAAGCAAATGAAGGCGACGCTCCGGTTTGACCCGCGGGTGGATTTGTACGAAAAAACCGACTTTTTTGATGTGATGGGTGTAAATAAAGTTGGTAAATTAGCGATAAGACAGGGAGAAGATGTAGGTGAACTTGTGCACCGCGTACAAGTTCAAACCGTGGTGGCAGATGTGTCGTTCGTGAGTTTGGAGAAGATTTTGGCACACGCTAAGGATGTTGTGGCGAAAAAGGCGGATTTTTTGGTGATGCTAAAGCCGCAGTTTGAGGCGTGGTCGGAACAACTGAATCGCGGAGTGGTGAAGAATGAGCGGATACGACGGGAGATTATCAAAAGATTTGAGCAATGGTTGGCACGGAATGGTTTTGTGGTAGTGAAGAAGCGTGATAATGACGTAGTGGGGAAGGTTGGGAAAAACCAGGAACGGTTTTATTGGTTGAGGTTGGCGTAGTGGCAAGATGACGGAGCGCGATGGTATGACGGGCGGGATTGCGGAATATCTGTGCGAGCGGTTTCGGGGTTTAAAACTATCCTCTCACTCTCTACATGTCTAATACAGTACTAAGGCAGCGGAGGGGGCGACCGCCCCAGCGTCTAACATCATCAGCGGAAGGGTTTAACGTGGATGCGATAATAGAAAGTGCATATCCATAATCAATGCTTGAGGTGCCACGTGGTGACCACCAGACGCTATCCCGTCCAACATACCTCAAAGTGCCATCAGAACTAGCCAAATAAATGTGCCCGCTGCGCACGAAAAAGAAGACAAAATGTTTGAAAATGACTCTTGCGTAGATTAAAGAATAAGCATATAATATAGGCATGAGCTTGATTCATGGAGTGGGCGATTTCTTCGCATTGGATATTGGTACGACCGCAATCAGGTTGGTGCAGCTTTCGGGCGATGCACAGCATGGTTGGGTGTTGCAAAAGTTTGCTTATGTGCCGGTGGAACGTAAAGTTTTGGAGGATGGTTCACCAGCTGGTGTACGGCGCTTGGGTGAGATGATTCTCGGCGCAATGCAGCAGGCTGGGATTACCACCAAAAATATCGCGGTAGGCATGCCAGCCGTGAAAATTTTTACCACGATTGTAAAAGTAGATAACCAACCAGAGAGCGAGCTACTAAATACCGTGAAGTATCAGTTGGATAAATACATTCCAATGCCACTTGATGAGGCCACGGTAGATTATGTGAGTTTGGGTGTTTGCCCGAATGATGCTACTAAGGCTGAAGTATTGATTTCTTCGACAGCGGTGGACTTTGCTGAAGCCCGAATGGAAATGATTGAATCGTTTGGTTTGAATGTGATTGCACAGGAGCCAGAAAGTTTGGCGATGGCACGGGCTTTGATGCCGCCGGGGGCGCAAGACGCACGACTGATTATTGATTTGGGTGAGCGTAGTACGGATATGGTGATGATGTATCGTGGTGTTCCGAGGTTGGTGCGCAGTATCCCAGGTGGGTTTGCTTTGCTGATTCGAACAGTAGTGCAGGCACTTTCAGTGAAAGAAGAACAGGCACGGCAGTTTATCCTGAAGTTTGGTTTGGCGCAAGATAAAGTAGAAGGTCAAGTGTTCAAGGCGCTAGATTCAACTTTGGAAAGTTTTGCTTCGGAGCTATCAAAGAGCATTCGCTTTTTTCAGTCAGAGTATATGAATGCGCCAGTGGGTGTAATTATTCTGTCTGGGTTTGCGGGGATGATTCCGTTTATTGCGGAGTATATCGAAGCGAAGACAAATGTGCCAACTACTCAGGGTAATCCGTGGCAACTTGTGAAAGTGAGTCCAGAACAGCAACAAGTTCTGCAACCAGTGGCGAGCGAGTTCGCAGTAGCGATTGGTCTCGCAGAAAGGAGCAATGACTAATGAAAGAATGGTTTGATGGTTTGATTGCTAAGATTACCGGGAAGAAGGCTGAGCCGAAGAATCAGTTAATTACAACTGTAGCAACAGCTTACGAGATTAACTTGGTGCCAGAAGTCAAGGCACAGATGATTCGCGCGCAGAAGATGCGCAACTTAGTATTATATATATGTATCATGGTATCAGTAATTTCGGTGAGTGTAGTGTTGGTGTTGTTCGGTATCAAGAGTGGTCAGGACATTGCAATTGGTAGCCAAGATAAGCGCCTAGGTGAATTGTCAGCCAAGTTGATGGGCTATGAGGAGCTGGGTGATTTGGTGACCATTCAGAATCAGCTATCACGTCTTGGCGCGATTGCCGAGAACAAGACTGTGCTCTCGCGTGTGTTTGGTGCGTTAGGGATTATGCTTTCGCAAGGTGAAGATTTCGTGAAGCTGTCGGAGTTGCGTGTAGATTTGGAGAACTATACTCTGCGTATGGAAGGTCAGACTGATGCGCGAGTGGCGCCACTGATTGATTACCGCGTATTGGAAGCGTTTAAGAAATCTGCAGCTTTGACTAAATATGATTATGGTCGCTATGTTGATGTAAATGACAAAGAGATCCCAACTTGGTGTATGCATGAGTCAGATGAGAATGGTAATGCTTATCGTGTAGGTGATAGTTATTACGCGTGGTGGGATTTGACTTCGGAAGGTTGTGGGGCTTTGCCATTGGGTGAGATGGTGCCAGAAGGTTCGAATATTGAGTTCTTCTATAATGATAAGTCCGAAGTAGAAGTGGCCGAAGTGGAAATGAGTTATGAAGATTTGACTGCGGCGGGGATTACCGTAGAAGTGGACGATGAGGGTAACGTAAAGTTATCCGATGAGAAAGTGGAAATTCGTGATGTGGATGGCGAAACCAAGTATTATCGAACAGCTGTAGCACGTGTGAAGGTATGGCGCACACCACAATTCACTGCTTGGAACAACGGTGGCTTGATGGAACTAGATGGCGCGATTTCCGGGATTGAACATTTCGAAAGTGATTGTACAAGATATAGTGGTCAGATGGTGAGTGGCCAGGCTACGGCGAAGTGGACTTCAACCAATGAGTGCTATTTAGCACCGGATGGTTTGACAGTGACAGATTCTTCGAATGGTCGTGATGAAAGTGATAATTTGGTCTTGAAGTTTACTGCAACAATGAAAGTGGAGCCAGCATTCTTTGCCTTCCAGAATAAGCATATGATTGCGATTGGTCCAATGGGTCAGAATGTGACTGACTCTTATGTCCAGATTGGAAACATGTTCACGCAGGAAGCGCGGGAATGTGATGAGAATGATACCGAGTGTTTGACAAACTCAACTAACACGGGAGGAAACACACAAAATGGCAACTGATGGTAGTAAAGGCCCAGCTGAGGGCAAGCGCGAGAAGATTTCTAAAGCGCAGCAGTATACGATGCTTGAGGTGCTAGGTGCATCCTTAGTGTTGGGTACTTGTATTGTGATGTCGATTTTCTTAATTAAATATATTAAGTTTAATGCGACGATTATCGGTGAAAAGAACAATGCGATTATGGATTATGACCAGACGATTCGGAATGTGGGTGTCTGTGTAGATACAGATGGTAATGGTCGGTTGAGTGCAGAAGAATTAGAGAAATGTAACCCAAATGAGGTGTCGTTAAGCAAGGTTACGAATAGTTTGCGTTACAAGGTGCTGTCACAGATGGCGCAAAATAGCGATTTGGAATCGGTAGCGAGACTTCGCAATGCGAACTGCTATGACGAGACAGGTGCACGTAAAGATTTCAACAAGATGTATGAGGAGTCGACTGACGAGAAAGAACGCCAGCAGTACTTGCAGTCCTCCAAGATTTGTTCGGCGTTGCGCGTGATTCCAGATGCTTTGCCTGCTTCTAAGAACACTGAGGCTTTGATGGCGAGTTTGAACGAGATTTTCCTAAGGACTGAGTGGGAACCAGAGAGGCTGTCGCCGCGCGATGATAGCGTAAAGAGCGACATCACTGGTATTGAAGTGATTCCAGTGTCGCTTCGAATTGAGGGGACGGATGGTATAGTGTTGGCAGTATTGAATAATATTGAGTTGTCGATTCGTGAGTTTGATATTACTACGGCGACGGTGGAATGGATGGCTAACGGGTTGAGCTTACAGGCTTCGGCAAACTCGTATTACTTAGGTGTGCAGACGCCGATTGAGACTACTAAGACTTTGTATGCTTCGCGCAAAGCACGGCTGAATGAGCGCAATAATGGTAGTAAAGTTGATTCAGCCACCAGTGCGAAGGATGAATTGCTGAAGGAGGGTAACTAATGAAACAATCTGATATTTTTACCTTGGTTTTGATTGCGGGCATTGGTACTTTGGCGGCCTTCTTCTTATGCAATGCAATTATGGGTGACCCGGATTTAGCAGTGACAGAGTTCAAAACGTTGAGTAATGTAATTGATAATAAGTTAGTGGCGCCAGACCCAGAGATTTTCAATGGTAATGCGATCAACCCAACAGTAGAAGTTTATGTGGGTAGTTGTGAGGACATTGACCAAAACGGGATTTTGGATATGGCCGAGTTAGTAGCTTGTGGTCGCGAAGAAGCGCCGGTAGATGCGACTTGGCCTCGAGAACAGTTGGAGGCGTTGCGCGATAGTGAGGCTTGTGTGTTGAATGCCGACGGCGTACAGCTGTGTGGTGATGAAAAACGGGAGTATATCGATAGCTTATTGAACGTAGACGGAGAGTAGGGTGGCATTGCTAACAAAGGATGGGCTAGATCGGGTGATACAACTCCTCGTGAACGAGGGGTTGGTTGATGCGAACGAAGTGGCGCAAACCCAGCAGGAAGTAGCGCAGACAAAGCAGCCACTATTGGCCACTCTGTCCAATAAAAAACTCGTGACTAACGAGATGATTGTGCATGCGACGGCGACGATTATGGGGGTGCTCTACGTCAATCTCAAAGACGTAGAGATGGATCAGAATGTACTGAAACTTTTGCCATACGATGTGGCAGAGCGGAGTATGGTGGTGCCATTAGGAGAGAGTAATGGTCAGCTAGTGGTGGCGATGCTTGATGTGGGGAACGTGCAAGCAGTAGATTACCTTTCGACTTTCACTGGACGACCAGTGCGAGCGGTGATGTCTTCGAGTGACGGGATTCAGGCGGTGTTGCGACAGTATAAGGGTGACTTTACTGGTGTGGCGCAAGCCGTGAAGGTGACCAATCAAGAGGTGGCACAAAAGGCGGCGAGTGCTAATGTAAAAACGATTACGCAAGATTCACCGATTTCTAAGGCTTTGACGTCGATTTTGGAGTTTGCAGTGAAGAGCAAGGCTTCAGATGTGCATATTGAGCCGTTGGAGAATGCGTTGGTGATTCGGTGCCGGATTGATGGTGTGCTCAGAAAAGTAATGGAACTACCCAAGGCAATTGAGCCGGCGTTGGTATCGCGGATTAAGATTTTGTCGAATCTTAAGATTGATGAGCACCGGATTCCGCAAGATGGTCAGTTTGCGGTGATGGTGAGCGATAAAGAAGTGGACCTGCGTATTGCAATTTCTCCAGTGGTGTGGGGAGAGCAGGTGGTGATTCGTTTGTTGGATAAATCCGGTACTTCGATGGAAATTGAGGGTATGGGCATGACGGGTCGCGCGCTTCGGGCGGTGATGCAAGGAATTAGCCGGCCAAATGGGATGATTTTGACTTCTGGCCCGACGGGTTCGGGTAAGTCTACGACTCTGTATGCGTTGATTAAGAAGATTAAGAGTGAGCGGATTAACATTGTGACGCTGGAAGATCCAGTGGAATACAAGATGGATGGAGTGAACCAGATTCAGGTGAACTTGGATGCGGGTCTGACATTTGCTTCGGGTCTTCGGAGTATCTTGCGTCAAGATCCGGATGTGGTGATGGTAGGTGAGATTCGTGACTCAGAGACAGCGAACTTGGCGGTGCAAGCGTCGCTTACGGGGCACTTGGTGTTTTCTACTTTGCACACCAACTCGGCGGCGGGTATTTTGCCACGTTTGCTGGATATGGGGATTGAGCCGTTTTTGTTGGCATCGACTTTGAACACAGTGATTGGTCAGCGCTTGGTGCGACGAGTGGCAGAGAAGCGTACAACTTTACAAAGTACGGAGATGCAAACTGAGGAAATTAATAACGTGGTGGGTGGCTTATTGCCAAAATCACAAGAAGATGTGGCTGAGGTGAGTGAAGATTTGGGGTATGCAGGCTTGCCGTTGGCGAACCAGAACTCTTATACTTTGGTGAAAGGCGTGGAAGATCAAGATGCGCCAGGCGGATATTCGGGCCGGGCAGGCTTGTATGAGGCAATTGATGTAGATGAGGACATTCAGAAGTTGATTATTTCACACGCGACATCAGCTGAAGTGATGCGTTTAGCAAAAGAGAAGGGGACTGTGACGATGCGTCAAGACGGAATGCTCAAGGCGTTGTCGGGGATTACGACGATGGAAGAAGTAAACCGGGTGGCGAGCGATTTGGCATAGTAATAGTTATAAAAGTGAAAGGCTTATGGTAAAATAAAGATATGGATAATGGCATGCAAAATACAAATATGACGACACCAACTTCACCGTTTGCACCGGCGGACATTCCGGATATCAATAATGTTCCGGTATCGAGCGCGATGCCTCCAATGGGCCCAGTGCCTAGTGGGGAAGGATATGGTATGCCAACACAGGCAATGCCGGCGCAGAATGTAGCTCCGGCTCCAAGTGTACCTAATCCAGCAATTCCAGCAGCTGATGCAATGCCGGCGCCAGATATGCAAATGAATAGTGCGTCAGTAAATACGACATCGACTAATGGTGTGAGTATGTCGGATATTCCTGAGCCAAAATTGGCAGCTGAAGAAGCACCTAAAGATTTGACGGCTAAGTCATCAGTGATTGAGAATCAGATTCCAAAGACAGATACACCAAAAGTAGCACCTAAGGTGGAGAAGAAGGATGCGGGCAAGCCAGTGGCTACGGTGAAACCAGCTGAAGGCAAGCGTCCGTTGGGTAGCGTAGCGAAGACTGAGAAGAAAGATATCGAGAAGGCGATTGAAAAGGATGATGAGAAAAATAGCGCACCAGTGGATATCGCTGGGGTGGCAGTGCCAACGAATGGTTTGGCGATTGAAACTTTGCTGGAAGAATGTATCCGGCATAATGCTTCGGACTTACACTTGCAGGTGGGTTTGCAACCAATTTTGCGCGTGAACGGGGCCTTGATGCCATTGACATCGTATCCGGTATTGGATGATATGACAGTGCAGCAGTTGGTGTTTTCGACTTTGGATGCGAATCAAAAGGTGATTTTGATTAAAGACAAGGAGTTTGACTATTCCTTTGCTTTTGGCGATTTGGGTCGCTTCCGTGTGAACGCCTTCCATGAGAAGGGGAATATGGCAGCTGCGTTTCGTTTGATTCCAAATGTGATTAAGACAATTGATGAGTTGGGCTTGCCTGGTGTGGTGTCGACTTTTGCTGATCATCCAAATGGTTTAGTCTTGGTGACTGGCCCGACAGGTTCGGGTAAAAGTACAACTTTGGCGGCCTTGGTGGACAAAATCAACACCGAGAAAGCTACACATATTATTACGATTGAGGATCCAATTGAGTTTACTCACCAGTCTAAGCGGAGTGTAGTGGCGCAGCGGGAGGTGCATTATGATACTTATAGTTTTGCCGCGGCACTCCGGAGTATCTTGCGTGAAGACCCCGATGTAGTGTTGATTGGTGAGATGCGTGACTTGGAAACAATTCAGGCGGCGATTACGGTGGCAGAGACTGGGCACTTGGTGTTTGCGACATTGCATACTAATAGCGCTGCGCAGAGTATCGATCGTATGGTAGACGTATTCCCAGCACATCAGCAGCCACAGATTCGGGCACAGCTTGCAAATATCTTGGTGGGGATTTGTAGCCAAAGATTGGTGCCGGCGATCGATGGCGGTCGGATTGCAGTGACAGAAATCATGGTGACGAACTCAGCGGTGCGGAGCATTATCCGTGAAGGTAAGACGCATCAGCTGGATATGACGATTCAGACGGGCATGAGTCAGGGAATGCAGACGATGGATCGTGAGCTGGCGAAGTATGTGAAGTCGGGTGTGATTGCGTATGATGTGGCGCGGGAATATGCCGTGGATATGGCGGAATTTGATAGATTGTCGAGAGGCTAGGCATGAAACGATATAACTATAAGGCGAAAGACAAAAAGACTGGCCGTGTGGTGAGCGGCAGCGTGCAAGCCGAGAACGAGCGCGCGGCTGGTCGGATTTTGCTGGAACAGGGTTATATTCCGCAGAAGGTGTCTGAGGAGCGTAAGGATGGTTGGTTGGCAAAATTCCAAAATCGGGTAAGTAGCAAGCAACGAATTATCTTTACACGACAGTTTGCAACTTTGATTAGCGCAGGTTTGCCGTTGTCGGCAGCGCTTCGAATGGTGGCTGAGCAGACCGAAGATAAACCAACCAAGGCTATGGTTGAAGACATTTTGGCGCAGGTAGAAGGCGGTAAAACCCTACATGATGCATTTTCTAAGTATCCGCAGGTGTTTAACAAGGTATATTTGTCGTTGATTGCGGCTGGTGAGGCGTCGGGTACGTTGGATGTGTCGTTGCAGAGATTGGCTGAGCAGCAAGAAAAAGATGCGGCGATGATTTCTAAAATTCGTGGTGCCATGACTTACCCAGCGATTGTGTTGTTAGTGATTGTGGTAGTGATTGTGTTCATGATGGTTGCTGTGGTGCCACAGGTGGAGAATCTGTATCGTGATTTGGGCGAGGAGCTGCCTTGGATGACCAAGGTGTTAGTGGGAATGTCGAACTTTGTGATGAACTTCTGGTGGCTGATTTTGGTGATTGTGGGGATTATCGTGTGGTTCTTCTTGCAGTTCCGTAAGACCGATGTAGGAAAGAAGTGGCTGGCGGTGTTTAAGCTGAATGTACCGATTTTTAAGGGATTGTTTTTACGGCTTTATAACGCGCGGTTTGCGCGGACGGCACAGATGCTTCTCTCTGCTGGGGTGCCAATGCTCGAGGCAATGTCGATTTCCGGTGAGGCAATTAACAATATTGTGCTAGAAGATCAGATTGCACAGGCGACAACGATGGTGCGTAGTGGTAAACCATTGAGCGTGGCACTGAAAGGCCGAGATTATATTTTGCCATTGTTGCCTCAGATGGCGGCAACTGGTGAGCAATCGGGTAAGATTGACGAAATGCTGGGTAAGGTGGCGAAGGTATATGAAGACGAACTGGATGAGCGGATTGCGGCAATTAGTACAATGATTGAGCCGATCTTGATGGTGGTGCTGGCCTTGGTGGCTGGTGGTATTGTGGGCGCAGTACTCTTCCCAATTTACAATCTAGTAAGCAAGATTGGTACGTAATTCTGCGGGTTGTGGGGAGACTTGTGTTATAATAAGTTTAAGTTAAAGTACTTATACTAAAAGAAAGGAAAAATATAGTGGCAGGTTCACGTAAAAATATGCGCAAAAAAGACACTGGCGATATGGGTGGCTTTACCATCATTGAGGTGGTATTGGTGCTCGCAATTGCAGGTTTGATTTTCTTGATGGTGTTCATTGCATTGCCATCTTTGCAGAGGAGCCAGCGGGATACGGAGCGTCGGAATAAGATGGCGAATGTGCAAACTAAGGTGATGGATTATCAGAACAACAATAATGGCAAATTGCCAAACGATGGCAGTGTGGACGCTGTGGAAGACGGGCAATTGGCAAATATGGATGATGAATGGGAATGTAGCCGGACTAATCCAAATGCCGCGAAGTGTTTCATCCGGAACTATTTGAACGGTGTGAATGCGACGGAGAATGAATTTGTTGATCCGCAGGGTTGGGCCTACGGTTTGACGATTGAAACTTTGGACGAGGATGAGTTCTTCTTACAGCCATCTGACTACGAGAAGTATATGGTTTACATCGAGAAGAAAGCTAAGTGTGATGGCGAGCGGGCTATTCCTTCTAACAATGCGCGCGATTATGCAATCTTGGTGAAGTTGGAGGGGTCAGGGACTTACTGTCGTAGCAATAACGGTTAGTTGATCAAAAAAGCCCTGTGGGGCTTTTTTGATGTAAGGGAAAGTTTTTATGGTAAGATAGAATTATGTTGGATACGACGATTACAATTTTTATTTTAGTGATGATGTTCATCCTGGGGGCGGTGTTTGGCTCGTTTGCGTGTTGTCAGGCGTGGCGCTGGCGTTATCATGTGATAAAAAAGAAGGATTTGGGGCAGTGGTCGGTATGTATGCACTGCAAGAAGCGAATCAAGTGGTATGATAACATTCCGATTTTTTCGTGGTTAATTTTGCGGGGGAAGTGTCGGAATTGCCATAAAAAGATTGGAATTGCAGACTTTTTGTCGGAAATTAGCTTGGCGGTGGCGTTTTTGATGTTGAGTTGGGCATATCTTTTGCCGATTTTGACGCAGTGGGGGATTTTGGCTTTGCATCCGGAATTTTTAGCGCTGAGACTGGCGATTTTCATTGTGACGCTGATTCTGCTAGTGGTGCTGATGGTACTAGCAGTGTACGATGCGAAATGGGGAGAATTGCCGACAGTGCTTTTGATTTTGTCGATTATTATTGGGGCGATGGTATGCGTGTTGAAGTTGTATGAAGTGCAGTTGTCGGATAGTCCAGATGTGAAAGGTGCGCTTTTGAGTACGCTAGGGGGCGTGTTGATTCTCTCGGGCACGTGTTTTGTGATTTATAAGGCGTCGAAAGAACGGCTGATGGGTGGTGGAGATTGGTTGTTGGCGCTAGCATTGGCGTTGGCACTGTCGGATTGGTGGTTGGCGCTGTGGACGATTTTCTTGGCAAATTTGTTGGGGGATATAATTGCGCTTCCGGGTGCGCTGAAGAAAAAAGGGCATGTGGTGCATTTTGGGCCGTTTTTGGTGGCGGCGTTTGTAATTGTGCTAGTATTAGGGAATTGCTTGCCGTTGCTAATTAAGGTAGGGATATAGGAAAACCCTGGTGTTGTCTTGACAATAATGGTATAGTGTGCTATTATTTTGATAGGCTCATGAGAAAGGTTGAGCTTGGTTGTTGGTGTACCAAACATCATAAGATTTTTGAGAATTAGGAGGAAGTGCGATGCTGGATTTGAAGAAGCGGTACTTTGTAGTTGTTGGTTGTCATTCTCTGAACACGATTGTAAGGTGGGCGAGTATGTATGCGATAAAGGTTGATGAGGAAATATCTCTGGCGACTTGTGGGCGTGCATATGAGTTGTGCGTGCAATACAATGATGAACTGGCGATTGAGACGAAAAAAGAACTGAATATTTGTTAGACGGAGAGTAGGTGATTGGATGCATCTCGTATGACTTGTTATTGACGGAAACATGTGTGGTGATTCATTCGGACTTTGAATAAGGAGGTAGAAAAACATGGCAAATGTTAAATTCGATTATAAGAATGTGGCAACTTTGCAACAGTATTTGGATCCGCATGGGAGGATAAAACCGAGACACAAGACGAAGTTGACGCCGCAGCAGCAGAATCAGCTGACAACGGCGGTGAAACGGGCGCGACATTTGGCACTTCTGCCTTAGCGGAACATAAGTAACTTATGTGAAGGCTGACCAGCTCAAAATATGGTCAGCCTTTCCTTTTTCTACATATCACGTAATGATAGTTACGTGACACAGTGTCGGTTCGGGGCAAGGAGAAGACTGTCTTCTCCTTGCCTACTTACACTCCTACATATCTAATACAGTACTAAGGCAGCGGAGGGGAAAACCGTACCAGCGAACGTTCGGGCCGCCCGACGGGTAGACCGTCGACGCATTGAATCCGAGGTAGTAAGCAGTAGCCGAAGTACTAGAGGTATAAGCAACAGCGCGCGACGACCACCAGGGGCCTTCGCTGCCAGCGTTCCTTAAAGTACCAGCAGTGTTAGGTAAGTCGAGCCACCCGCTGCGCACGAAGTAAAGAGAATTGATTTACTAATCAACTGTGTAAATTTATCATTTTTACAACCTGTTCTTGATTTTCTACCTCTGTTTTATCACAAAGTATAAGTTGTAAATTTGATGTTTTTACAGCTTCGTGCGCAGCGGAGTCATTGAACTACCTACTTCTGCTGGTACTTTTGGATATGTTGGCCAAAACGGTGATGGTTGGACATCGCGAGCTGGCATCTATACGTCTGGTACTAATGCAACTGCTTATGATTTTGCATTTACAAAATCAGTAATTTTTGCGTCACACAATAGTGAACGTTGGCGCGGCTACTCCCTCCGCTGCCTTAGTACTGTATTAGACATGTAGAGTGGAGGATGACTGTGCTATAATATGGTTATGCAAGAACTGTATGTGTCGGATTTGATTACGGATTATCTGGAGCATTTGGAAGTAGAGCGAGGGCGGTCGACGCGGACGTCGTTGAATTATGAGCGATATTTGTTTCGGTTCTTGGAAATGGCAGAGGAGATTGCAGGGAAAGATGATACCTTAAAACCGGTAGATATTACGCGCGAATTGGTGCGGAAGTTTCGGTTGCAGTTGAACCGGGTGCAGAATGAGCGTGGTGAAGGTTTGAAGCCGATTACACAGGCATATCATCTGATTGCGTTGCGCGGTTTTTTGAAATACTTGGCGCAGCGGGAGATAAAATCACTAGACCCGAGTTTAATTGAATTGCCACACGTCGTGCGGCCACAGGTGACGTTTTTGCACTTCGATGAAGTGGAAGCGTTACTAAAAGAAATTGATACTGAGACCGAATCGGGTTTGCGTGACCGGGCGATTATTGAATTGCTATTTTCTGGTGGCTTGCGTGTGTCGGAATTGACGAAGTTGAATCGCGATTCGATTAACTTGGAGCGGCGTGAGTTCTTGGTGCGAGGTAAGGGGAATAAGGATCGACCAGTTTTTATTTCACCGTCGGCGGCGGATTGGGTGGAGCAGTATTTGAACGCGCGCACGGACACTTTGGCTCCGTTGTTTTTGAGTAATAGTAAGCGAACACAGGCAGTGGATACAAGTGGGGATTATCGGCGATTGACGCCACGATCGGTGGAACGAATTGTGCAGAAATACGCGAAAGCAGCGGGGATTGTCAAACATGTGTCACCGCACACTCTAAGGCATAGTTTTGCGACGGATTTGTTAATGAATGGGGCAGATTTGCGTTCGGTGCAGACGATGTTGGGGCATGCGGATATTTCTACGACGCAAATTTATACGCACGTGACGGATCAACATTTGAAGGAAGTGCACGATAGGTTCCATACGGAAACGACAGAATGAAGCCGCAGAAGACAATTTATGTGTTTGACGGGGTAGTGTTTGATCAGGCGGAGAGGATTTTGATTGACCAGCGCGTAGGGGATGCGCTAGAGAGCGTAAACGGTCTATGGGAAGTGCCTGGAGGGAAGCTGGAATTCGGCGAGACGCCGGAGCAAGCGATTGCACGGGAGATTTTGGAAGAGATTGGCTGTAGGGTAAAAGTGAAGAAATTGATACCGTATACGGATGTGGGGACGTTGGAATATCCGGATAAAATTCAGCATACAGTGGTGTTTTATTATATTTGTGAGTTGATGGAGGATGAGGGAATAGAGGTGCATGACCACAAGATTGGTGGGTTTAGGTGGGTGAAGCCGGAGGAACTAGATGATTATGAGTTTATGTTTGGGAATCGCGTGGCGATTGACGTGGCGCTGAAGTTGAAGGACGTGGCGCCAGAAGATGGCGAATGTGGGGTGTGGGAAGGCTAGCTGCCTCTATATATCTAATACAGTACTAAGGCAGCGGAGGGAGAAACCATACCAACGATTATGTTCAC
>ERZ777011.1486-NODE-1486-length-24168-cov-3.435450_pt1 | contig 24168 bp, 17 predicted proteins | sample MGYA00374964_ERZ777011 | MGnify/ENA primary metagenome ERZ777011 (study PRJEB29310, sample SAMD00008975) | mouse gut metagenome | study: EMG produced TPA metagenomics assembly of the Metagenome analysis of fecal microbiota from mouse which was promoted... | reverse complement strand
TACCTTCTCTATCTGACAGGGCGCACGCTAAGCTGGGTGTATGTTCTGTACCAGGGACGTTTTCCGCAACGGAATATTCAGTTGCTGATCACCGCAGACTATATGATCCTGTTTGGCATCCTGTTCGCTTTTAACCTGCTGAAACTGGAACACATTAAGCGCTATTCCGTTATTCTGCCTGTCATATTCCTTTTGGGCACCGCTTCTCTGATTATGACAAAGCACAACATTGATACTAACTATCACGCGCATCAGGAATCCTGGGAAGGGCTGAAGTCCTACTGCATCGCCCATCCGGACAATCTTTACATATGGACCTGTGATTCGGGCACTCTGGAGAATTACTGCGAATCGCCTTTTGATCTGACATTAGATACTTATCATAATTTTATCTATACGAACTGGGGCGTCGTACTGAATCCCAATACCCGGACGAAGCTTACCCAGCATGGCGTCGGGAATTTCGGGCAGGATGTCATTACCAGTGACAGTACCTTTTTCATCCTGCGGGATGCGCCCCACAACGACGAGCATCCCGTCATCCTGTATTTCCGCCATACCTATAATGCCTATATGGAGACAGTGAACACGTTCACGGCTGGCGGCACCACATACATGGTATACCAGCTGCGGCCTAAAAACTGAACGGTCTGCGCCCGCTTATTGCTTATTCCACGCGGCCGATCCTGCGTGTCACCAGGGTCAGCCGATACTCAAAATCACGCCTGTTCTTGAGTGCCATATTGGATAATATAAGTCCTGCAAACAGCGACTGCACCGCTGCCAGACCGGTAAACCCGCAGACAAACAGCGTAGGAAAGCGAAGCACAAGCCCCGTCTCGACATAAGCAACCAGAATAGGAATAAACATGATCACTGCAATGATTGCAAGTACCGCGGAACACAGGCCGAAGAACCCCATCGGTTTATAGTCCCTGTACAGTTTCAGGATCGTGTGCAGTACCTTAAATCCGTCGGAAAAGGTATTTAACTTCGACTCGCTTCCCTCCGGTCTGTCCCTGTAATCCACGATCACATTCTCGATCTGCATGTTGTTATATACGGCATGGATCGTCATTTCCGTCTCGATTTCAAATCCCGTGGACAGCACCGGGAAAGTCTTGACGAATCCATAGCTGAACGCGCGGTATCCGGTCATGATGTCCTTGATCTCACAGTGAAACAGCCGGTTGATGCTGTTGCGCACGATCGTGTTGCCGAAATTATGAAAGGGTCTCTTATTCTCTGTAAAATAAGTCGAAGACAGTCTGTCGCCCACCACCATATCCGCATTATGACCAAGCACCTTATGAGCCATCTCCCCGGCATATTCCATGGGATAGGTGTCATCGCCGTCTACCATGATATAACACTCCGCCTCAATCTCACGAAACATGCGGCGGATCACATTGCCCTTGCCCTGCATATGCTCGTACCTGACCACTGCGCCCGCTTTCGTGGCAAGTTCCACCGTACGGTCTGTCGAATTATTATCATATACATAGACCACCGCCTCGGGAAGCGCCCGTTTCGCATCCCCGACCACCTTGGCAATCGTCTTCTCTTCATTATAGCATGGAATCAGAACTGCTATTTTATCCATTCTTCTTCGTTTATCCTTTCCGACATTCTACCCCTTTTTCTATTGTGTGCTAATTCCACATGTCTCATTCTATCATACAATCCCGCTCTTTACTATCTGTTTTCTCAGTGAAATACCAATCGCATCAGCTTTTCCTCAGAATCCCTGATATATAAATTCCCCCGCACTGTATCCGGGGCCATAGCAGCCAAGCAGAATCACGCTAAACAACAGGGCATACCAGAGCATCCAGCGCACCGGCAGCGCTTTGACCGCGATCATGTCCCTGACAGAGCCTTTCCGCTGCAGCAATGACACGCCAAGAAGCAGCGCCAAAGAAGCGGCCGCAATCAGCATCTCAATCGGTTCCAGCCCTAATTCCAGGAGCGCGCCATTCCACAACACCGACGGATTCCATACCGTCACCGCTCCCCGGATCATGGCAAAAGCATCTCCGACAGATGCCGCGCGGAAGAACAAATCTCCGATGCACACAAGGAAAAAGGTTCTGACAATGCGCACAATACCGATGCCCCTGCCCCTGAAATCAATATGCCATTTCTCCATAAGCCGCGCACAGGGCGGCGCAAGCAGCTCTTCCATTACGATATAGAACCAGTGCAGAAGTCCGGAACCGATGACAAACTTCCAGTCGCCGCCATGCCAGATCCCCACCGTCAGCCACAGGATAAACATTGCGGCAAAAGTTGCATACTGCTTGCCTTTCTTCTTGCCGAACTTCTCCCGCCATGAGCGGTTCAGATTCGTGAAGAACTTCGTCCGCAGTACCGGATAGAAAACATACTCCTTCATCCATACGCCCAGCGTGATATGCCATCTGCGCCAGTATTCCGAGATACTGCCCGCAAAGAAAGGCGTCCTGAAGTTTTCCGGAAGCAGAATCCCGAAGCTCTCCGACATACCGAGCACGATATCCATACAGCCTGAGAAATCCGTGTAAAGCTGAAACGCGTAACAAATCGTGGCCGCCCAGATAAATGCGCCCGGATAATCCGCATACGCGCCGTACACCGTATCAACAAGCGTCCCCAGACGCTCCGCAATCACCAGCTTCTTAAAAAAGCCCCACAGCATACGCTGGAGCCCTGCGGTCACACGCCGGTAGTCAAATGCGTGCGGTGTGAAAAACTGTTCGCCGTGTTCCCTGTACTGTAAGATCGGTCCCGATATGATGACCGGAAAATACATGCCGTACAACAGCAGCTTCAGATAATTCTTCTGCGGCTTTGCGATCCCGTAATACACGTCGATCACGTAGCCCAGCAGGGAAAAAGTGTAGAAAGACACACCGAGCGGAATCAGGAAATCCACACTCCGGATCAGTTCTTCCGAACTGCCGAACAGACGTGCAATCCCGTCTATCGTGTAAATACCGAAATTAATATATTTCAGTATGACCAGTATTCCAATATTGACTAATACAGTCATCGCAAGGGCACTTTTCCGTTTACGAGTCTCCTCCGCCGGAAGGGACAGCAGCAGACGGGTTCCCGCATAACACACCGTCACCGATACGATCGGGTACAGAATCAGCAGCCCGTTCCCGCTTAACAGATAATAGGCCGCGCTGCATAACAGTAAGAACCCCCACTGCGTCTTCTTTGGAAGCACGTAGTACAATATTAAGATGACTGCATAAAAGCACAAAAAATAAAATGATGTTATTCCCATATCCATTTGATTTTATCATAAAAAATGTCTGAAAGAAAGGTCGTTTATGCGCGAGATTTATGATTTGCATATTTTATCCAAATAAAGTAAAATTGCTATAGCCATGCGTCAGCGCCGGTAACAGACCGGTTCTGTAAAGTATGCGCACAAGGAGAATGATCATGCTTTTTAACTCTATGTCCTTTGGTATATTTATTGTCATTGTGTTTCTATTATATTACCTCGTTCCGCACAGATACCGCTGGTGCTTTCTGTTAGCCGCAAGCTATGCATTCTATATGAATCTGCACATCGGCTACGGTCTCCTTCTGTTCGGGGCGACCGCACTGACTTATATTCTGGCAAGGCGTCTCGAGCATGCACCGACTGCGGCGCTTAAGAAACGCTGCCTGCTCAGCGGCATACTCCCTCTGGTACTGATCCTGCTGTTCTACAAGACAGCAGCTCCGGTCATCGACCGGCTGAATCTGTTAGTCGATGCAGGTCGGCTGTCCATACAGCCGGTCACTTTACGTATCCTGCTGCCGGCCGGCATCTCCTTTTATTTTTTTCAGTCCATGGGCTATCTGATCGATGTCTATCGGGGCAAAATCCCGGCGGAGCGGCATTTCGGCTATTATGCGCTCTTCGTCTCCTTCTTCCCGCAGCTTCTGGCCGGTCCCATCGGCAGGGCCGACAGCCTGCTGCCGCAGTATAAGAAGGAACGCCCCTTTCGATATGATACTGTAACTTACGGTCTGAAGCTGATGGTATGGGGTTATTTCAAGAAGCTGGTGATCGCCGATGTCTTCGCCGGCGTCATCAACGAAGTATACGACAATGCCACCGCCTATGTCGGACTGGTCTTTATCATCGTCACTGTCATGTTTGCCGTGGAAATCTATTGTGACTTCTCGGGGTACTCCGATATTGCCATTGGCTGCGCAAAGCTGTTCGGCATCGACCTGATGACCAACTTCAGGAGCCCGTACTTCTCCTTCTCCATCAAAGAATTCTGGAGCCGCTGGCATATCTCTCTGTCCACATGGTTCCGGGATTATGTATATATCCCGCTGGGCGGCAGCAGAGTATCGAAGTGGCGGCACAGCCTGAATCTGTTACTTACATTTCTGGTAAGCGGTTTCTGGCATGGCAGCAGCCTGACCTATATCCTGTGGGGCGGACTCCACGGTCTGCTGCAGATCGTAGAATCGTGGATTTATCCCAAAACGCGTAACGGCACGGTTGTCAACCGGCGCAGGCACTTCTGGCAGCTTCCCGTCACGTTCGCGCTCGTGTGCTTTACATGGACGCCGTCTGGATCATTTCCAGACTCTTCTGGGATATCGGCAGACCGGCGAATTACCTGCAGACCGGCCTTACATGCCTGGGCATCTCGCCGGCTGCGGCCGTCGGCATGTGTCTGTCTGTCATCACACTCGCCGCCTACGATTTTGCCTCTCTTCACGGCGATGTGATCGATTCGCTCTCCCGGAAGAAATGTTTCGTCAGATGGCCCGTATATGTACTGTTTCTCGTTGTAATCGCGCTGTTTGCCCCTAAGGGTGTGGCAACCGAATTTATTTATTTTCAGTTTTAGCTTACCGGATCGGCTGGAAATGATCACGGCTGAAAAGCTCTGAATAGGTAGACATGATTTATCGACTAAGAAAGGCAGCGTTATTAAAAAATGAAAAAAAACGAAAAATTTGACGTGGTGCGTTTCGCACTGAAATGTATTCTGATTCCGGTCACCGCCATTCTGATTATCCTCGGTCTGAATATACCGTACCGGAAAATCAATGATCAGAATTACAGCGATCTCCTGAAATTCGACACGGTCGGCCGTGAATATTGTGAAATCCATGTCGGTAACCTCGGCAGTTCCCACGGGGCTTATGACTTTAATTACAGCCATATTCAGGAACGCGGCTATATATGCTTTAACTTTGCGAACACAAGCCAGAGTTACAATTACGATCTTGCGATTCTGCATGAGTTCGGACAGTATATGTTGGAAGACAGCGTACTCTTTATCCCCGTCTCCTATTTCTCCTTCAATAATGAAGTGATAAACAGTACGGAGGCACAGGCGATGAGCGTCCGCTATTACCGTTTCCTGTCGCCGGAAAACATTCCGGATTACGACCCCTATGTCGATCTGGTAACCCACAGGATTCCGGTACTGTCCGCCGGCAAGGATATCATGAAACTGTTACCCGAACGAAATACAGTTCTGACCGCTCATGCCGCAGGAGACGGCATCGACGAAGCGGAGTTTGCCCGCGGTGCCGCAGAACGCTACAGCAGGCATTTTGACAACAAAGACGAATATTTTATGCCGGAGCGGATCGAAGAACTGCGCAGCATAATCAGCTACTGCAAGGCGCACAAAATCACCCCGGTTCTGATCACGCCCCCGTTCTCAAAGCCTTACATTGATCTGGTATCGCAGGAATTTCTGCAGGAATTCCAGGAAACAGTCACCGGAATTGTAGATGACACAAATGTCAGTTACTATGATTACTCCCGTGACGAACGGTTCTATAGCAATCTGATCCATTTTTCCGACGCCGACCATCTCACGGAGGAGGGCGCCGCATTTTTCACGGAAATTCTGTGTGACGAAGTGACAGAACTGCAAAGGTTCCGATAGTATGCCATGCCTGCCGCACAGTGCGGACAGTACTGCTGTCATATAAAGAACCGGCTCATGCGGCAGAATATCTACCGCGCCGTCAGTGTTTTCACCCGTCTGACGGCCTCCATCTCCACATGACGATCCTGCCGCAGATAGAAATCCCTTGCGGCTTCCTCGCCGATCTCCTCTGTCACCTCCGCAGGCAGTGTAAGACCGGGATGAAACAGAATCTCCAGTACACGGTCATCCCGCTCCGCTTTCGCAGCAATCTTCGGGTATAATCTGACAATCCTGTCATAATCCATATGTCCGCTCATGACAAGTCCCCACAGATACATACGTTCCATGCCGTGTGTCTTCGCGTAGCGGTCCGCCCTGTGGGAATAGAGGGCCAGCAGTCTGTTCTTGATAAAATTCACCGGACGATAAGTCTTCCATAAAGAGAGTTCCGAGACAAACACGCCCAGCATTTCTTTGGAATTACGTATATACTCCACTTCATACCGCTCCTGCGCGATCACCTCTGTCAATGCCTCCCAGACGACAGGAATCATATGCGCGTGTTGATGTGAATCCACCCGCAGCTTCTTCTGACTGCATGGTATACCTTGTTCCTGCGCAATCGCAATGGCCTTCTGAACTGCTTTCTGCACAGTGCCGATCTGCGCTTTCATCTCCCGCTTCAACTGTTCCTTCGCCGTCTTGCGCTTCCATGGCAGACAGGAGCACAGGAACAGACCGCCCCAGGAAAGCCCCATAAGATCACTCTTCTCCCTGACCAGCAGCGGCGCCTGCTCCGCACCCGCAAGACATCGTCCCTCCACGAAGTCGAGGTGCACCGACATCCGCGGCAGAAAAGGCATCCCGGGAATCGCCTCGTAGAGTAATTCCATACATTCCTGAAAGCATGATGTATTGGGCACAATGCTGATACTGTCAAGCTGTCCCTCCAGCATACAGGACAGCATGTCCTTCGACGTATTGACCGTCAATGCGTAATCGTCTGCATGAATGTCTGTTTTTAGCATGTTATCATCGGACCTTTCTCTTTGCTATTCGGTTCTTTCCCCGCTGCCTTCTCCTCTATTATCCTCTTTCCAGACAAAAGTATCTATGATATAGCGCGGCCTGTGCTTCGCTTCCAAATAGATCTTACCCACATACTCTCCGATAATCCCCAATGACAGTAAAGTCACGCCGCCGATCAGCAGTGAGACGATCATCGTCGTCGTGTAACCGGGCACATTGTTGCCCAGCACCCAGTCCACCAGACTAATGATGCTCATAACGAAGCTGAATACAAACACAATAAAGCCGAGCGCGCTGATCAGTCTGAGCGGTCTGGTGCTCATGGACGTGATACCGTCCGTCGCCAGCGTTACCATCTTGCTCAGTGTATACTTGGAATGCCCCGCTTCCCTTGCTTTAACATCAAAATAAACCACATCCGAGGGAAATCCCATGGTCGGGATCAGCCCGCGCAGGAATAAGTTCGTCTCCTTGTATTCTGCCAGCGCGTCCAGCGCCTTTCTGGACATTAATCTGTAGTCCGCATGATTGGTGATCACTTTACTGCCCAGCAGGTGCATCAGATTATAGTACAGTGTCGCAGTACCCTTCTTGAAGATACCGTCAGAATGTCTGTCATTGCGCACACCATACACTACTTCGCTCCCCGCCATATATTTTTCCAGAAACTGATCCAGCGCCTCGATATCCTGCTGCAGATCCGCATCGATCGTCACCACCGCGTCGGCGTATACCCGCGCTGTCATCATTCCCGCCAGAATCGCGCTCTGATGTCCGTAATTGCCTGCAAGACTGATCACCGAGAACAAGGTGTCCCCGGCCGCGATTCCATGCAGCAGCCGCAGCGTATCGTCCTTACTGCCGTCATTGACAAACATGACTTTGCTGCCTGTCTTAATCAGTCCCGCCTGTGTCAGCCGGCGCATTTTATCCCCCAGTACCCGTGCGGATTTCTCAATTACCTCTTCCTCGTTATAGCACGGTACGACAAGGTACAAGACCGGAATGTTTCTCCCTTCTTTTTGTACGCCTGCATTCTCCTGCGTTCTCTTTGTTTCCTCTTTTTTTTCTGTTTGCATACGCTTATTCTGCCCCTCTGTCGGTCAACTCTTCCTGTGACAGCATCTGTCACTCCGGTATGTTTGCAAAACGGCGGCATACTGCCTTACTACACTTTATAATATCCGCGATACCACTCCACAAATTTACCGAGTCCTTCTTCAATCGAAGTGTCCGGTTTAAAATCATAATCCCGCATCAGATCCGTGACATCCGCATAGGTCTGATAGACATCCCCGGGCTGCATCGGAAGGAACTCCTTCACTGCCGTCCTGCCCAGACACCGCTCCAGTGTCTCTATATAGTCCATCAGTTTCTCCGGTTTATTATTACCGATGTTATAGAGCTTATAGCTTACGCCCTGCTCATTCACTGCCGGCGGATTACAGAGTATATTCTCCACGCCTTTGACAATATCGTCAATATAAGTAAAGTCCCTGTACATATCGCCGTTATTATAGATCTGGATCGGCTCACCGGCCAGAATCTTCTGCGTGAATTTATAATATGCCATATCCGGTCTGCCGTACGGTCCGTAAACCGTGAAGAAACGCAGTCCCGTCACAGGAATATGGTACAGCTTACTGTAAGCGTGCGCCATCAGTTCATTGGATTTCTTCGTCGCCGCATACAGGCTCACCGGACCGTCCACCTTATCTTCCGTGGAAAAAGGAACCTTCTCGTTGCCGCCATAGACGGAACTGGAGGAAGCATAGACCAGATGTTCCACCGGAAAATACCGGCATCCCTCCAGAATATGGAAAAATCCCATCATATTAGACTGCATGTAGGCATCCGGATTATCAATGCTGTAGCGCACGCCTGCCTGTGCGCCCAGATTCACCACCACCTGCGGCGCATATTCCTGAAACATGCGGAACACATCACTCTTGTCGCCCAGGTCTCCCTTGATAAACGTATAATTGTCATACTGTCTGAGGATCGCCAGCCTGTCCTTCTTCAGCTGCACGTCATAATAGTCGTTAAGATTGTCAAAGCCAATCACCCGCGCGCCTTTCTCCAGAAGGCTTTTCGATAAATGAAAACCGATAAAACCGGCTCCTCCGGTAATTAAATATATTTTATTCATATCTAAAGACTTCATCGCTCCTCCGTTTCATCAAATCTATGCCTGCTCACAGGATTACAGGCATTTACCCCTACCGCCCGATGCTGTAGTACTCTACGCCTGCATCCTTCATTGTTTCCAGGCTATACAGGTTACGTCCGTCGTATACGAGCGGAATCTGCATCCGCTCTTTGAATATCTCCGGTGAAACTGCTCTGATCTCATCCCACTCCGTAAAAATAAAACAGATATTGGCATCCTGCAGCGCTTCCTCCGGCGTGGACACATATTGGATCGTCCCATTTGCGCTCTTCCCTTCCGGGTATCTTGCTTTAAAATGCTCTGCGGCAACCGGATCGTATGCATAGATATTTGCGCCGCCCTCCAGCAGAAGCTGTACGTTATCCAGTGAAGGGGCCTCCCGCAGATCATCGGTTCCCGCCTTAAAAGCGAGTCCCAGAACCGCCACCTTCAGATTCTGAAACGTGATCATCCTGTTGCTTGCCTTATGAAACAGCTTCGTCTTCTGCTCCGCGTTTACGTCCACTGCCGCCTCCACGGTACGCAGTTTATAGCCGTGCTGTCTGGCAAGATATTTGAGTGCTTTCGTGTCTTTCGGGAAACAGCTTCCGCCGTATCCCACGCCCGCATTCAGGAACCGTGAACCGATTCTGCTGTCATAACTCATGCCTCTTGCGACGGCGTCGATATCCGCACCTACCAGCTCGCACAGGTTGGCAATATCGTTCATATACGAAATCTTGAGCGCCAGGAAATCATTGCAGGCGTACTTGATCATCTCTGCAGAACGCCTGTCCACGGATACGATCGGCAGTCCGAAAGGCTCATAGATCCGTTTGAGAATTGCTTCTGCTTCCTTACTCTCTGTCCCGATAATAATTCTCGCCGCATGCAGCGTGTCGTGCACCGCCGAGCCCTGTGCCAGAAATTCCGGATTGGATGCCACCTCGATCTTCACGTCTCTGGTCAGGAAGTCTCTGATAAACTGCTCCACTTTATCATTGGTTCCCACCGGAACGGTAGATTTCACGACAACAAGACAGTCCCGCTCCACCGATTCCGCGATCTGTCGGGACACCGTCGCGATATAGCTTAAGTTGGCGGAGCCGTCCGGCTGCTCCGGCGTTCCCACACCGATAAAGATCGCATCCACATCCTTGTAGGCATTTCGGTAATCGGTCGTATAGTGCAGTCTGCCCGTCGCATTGTTCTTCCGCATCAACTCTTCCAGCCCTTCTTCATAGATGGGCGATGTGCCGGAAGCCATCAGTTCCACTTTCTTCCCGTCCACGTCCACGCAAGTGACGTCATGTCCCACCTCCGCAAAACATACGCCCGCGACGAGTCCTACATATCCTGTTCCCGCAACTGCTATTTTCATGATTTCCTCCATTTCTGCGCTGCTTTCTGTGCATGAATGAGTTTGTGGCAAGCAACGCGCAGACACAAATCTCGCGATTGAAAATTTTAATTTTCAATCATTTCTCCTGTTCTTTTCTGTTATCGTTTCTCCCCGCAGAGCATATTCTTAAGTTTTCGTACTCCTCTCTCGAGGAGTGTCGGACCGTGATACCGCATCGCCTTCTTCTGATCAAACAGCTCTTTCAGATCCGGCTGGCTGTTGACATAGTCCCACCATAATACGCCGAGATTCGTGTCATAACGCTTCCATGGCTTATCGCCTGCAAAGTGCAGAATCACGGGATGCGCCATTGCATCGTCACATTCCTGTCCTGTAAAAACGCCCTCACTGACAAGTCTGTCATAATCCTGTTTTTCCAGATAGGCAATCCGGTTATAGCGCGGCGGCAGATACCTGACCGCACCCTGACAGGTAATATTCAGAATATCCTGGTCCTGATAATATAGCTTCTCTTTTGCCCACTCATCCCACTGTACTTCCAGATTGCGGTGGCGTATCTCCTGCAGATTAAGCACAAGCACACCCGAGTTGATATATCCGCCCTTTATTCCTTCCAGAGACTGCCAGTAAGGTCTGCTGCGATTCCATTCCCACTTGTCGGAGAGGTTTACCGGTCCTTTTACCGCCGCCACGACATCGTCTGTCATATCCGTCTGCCAGACCTGCAGCAGATCACCGCAAAACAATACATCAATATCCACATATATTATCTTATCCACATCCGGCAATATTCTGTGAAGCATCAGCCTCAGATAAGCCCCCGACGTGATTCCCCTGACTTCATAGGCGTCCCCGTACAGATTTTTTGCCACTTTTACATTTAAAAGCGATTTGCAATCCCGCGCCTCCACGATCCGCGCAAGCTGCGTCTCGATATATGCCGCTTTCTCAGTACATACACAGTAAATACTGTAATGTACCTGTTCTGTCACGCCGTAATCCAGAAGAGAAGCAATCGCCACTTTTACCTGTTCGACTAAATTTTCATCAAAGCAAAAAGCGATCTTAATCAACATGTATCCCCCTCTACCTAACACCAACTATTTATTATAGCAAATTTTGGCTGCAATTGCGATAAAAATCTGCCTTATCCGCAAAACTTACCGCTCTGTATTGCCATTCTCCGGCAGACGCGATAAAATATATAAAATCAGGTAAAACCAGTTGCGGATCCGTATCGCAAACACAGAAAACATGAAAGGGAAAAACATGTCAAGTCATCCTTTCTTAAGCGTCGTCATTCCGGTCTACAATACGAAAGAATATTTAACCTGCTGTCTCGACAGCATTCTGGCGCAGGACTTTACCGACTATGAACTGATTCTTGTGGACGACGGTTCTACGGACGAATCCGGCGTCATCTGTGACCGCTATGCGGCAGCTCATGAGCAGATCCGCTGCATCCATCAGCCTAACGGCGGACATACCTGTGCCCGGCAAAGCGGCGTCCGCGCAAGCCGTGGTGAATATATCACTTTTGTGGACAGCGACGACTGGATCGATCCTGCGATGTACAGCAGCATGTGCCGGGCCGCCAAGACCACCCATGCAGATATTGTCCACTGTGATTTCACTGCTGTAATGCCGCACAAAACGAAGATCTGCAGCGCTCCCTTCGCGTCCGGGTTTTATGACAAGACCCGGCTTATGGATACCGTTTATCCTGAAATGATTTATTTCGGAACCTATTTTGTATTTGGCATTGCCCCTAATTTATGGAACAAGCTGTTTCGCCGTAACATTCTGGAAAAATATTTGTTTCGTCTCCCTCAAAGCATTATCGTAGGAGAAGACGGTCCGGTCACATATGCGTGTATGCTGGAAGCCTCAAGCGTATATTTCTGCAGCGAAGCTTACTATTATTACCGGAGCAACTCTGCTTCTGTCAGTCACAATATGGATCCGAAACGCTTATCCGAAAACCACACAATGTTTGATACTTATGCACAGTTTATTGATCTGTCCGCATACCCTTTTATGCAAAAACAGCTTCACTATTTCTTTGTGTATCAGAGTCTATTGACTTTTGCCCCTGTATTTCAATCCATACGGCAGGAATCCGCCCGCTTTAAGCAGCTCTTTCGGGAGGAATGTGATAATCCGCATATCAGGGCAGCTTTCCAGGCCGTTCCCCTCGGGGACATCACCGGACTCCACAATAAATTGTATGCGTTCTGTATACGGCACAAACTATACCGGCTGTTTAAAATCTTATTGCCAAAACAGTCTTAATATCTGAATGCCGCCGCTCTATTCCATTACCATGCGCATACCCATGCAATATAATCCTTATAATATACCGGTTCTCCGTTTGTATCTACAAACTGTATCCTTTTGGCATGGCTGACCGGATCTGCAAAGTAAAACAAACATTTTTTATATCTGCCGTTATCTGTCTGCTCTGTCTGTGCGATCACATTGTTATCCGCATCCAGCAGCTGGACCGTGTAATCTGTGGTTTTCATCCGATCCGGACGCCTGATCATGACGCCGATGAGATTCTGCGCCTTTGTTTCATCCTGTATTTCATAGAAACTGTGATAACCGGATATCTCCTCTTCCAGATTTACACAGGAAGTCTCCTCAAAATAAGCATCTGTTCCCACCTGATATAGTGTAGCATTACGGCTGTAGCTCCAGTTGTCACCGCGGGTTGGTATAAAAAAGGCACTGTTTTGCAGTCCTTACAACTCCACCAGCCCGCATTAATATTTCCGGCATATACCCGCCCGTCCGAGGTTTCCGCTTCCGCCCATCCTGTCAGCTGCATAACCGGATTCGTCAGGCAGAAAACACCCATTAACACCAGGACCGCATACCGGCTGCAAGTTTTCATAATTCCGTGTTTCGGTCTGACGTCGTCCGTACCCGCCGTCTCTGCAAGCCCGTCTTTTGACTGCAGCATAATACTTCCTGTAAGCAGCAGCATATAGAAGCCTATGTCGGAAAATATCTCGTATTTGTGCCCCATCTGTCCGAATGCAACGCGGCCGATACTGCCCCAGGACTCCGGAACCGGTTTCACCGTCACAAGATAAAATGCCGATACAATCAGCTGGTACAACACAGCAATATAAAAATTTCTCCGCGCTTTGCTCACCGTTTTGCCCTGTATAAAGGGAAGCAGAATGTTTCGTATAAAATCCACAGCCAGAAAACCGACCAGTGCAAGCGTCAATACCAGAATCACCACGGGTATGCGCTGCACGTATTTTCCAAGCGGGAGCAGTAAATAAGCGCTAAATTCCACAAATACCCGGCTGACCATTCTGAGCAGAAAATCGATCCAGCCGCCGGAAGCTGCGGCGATCCAGCTGCCTCCGTCCCCCTGTCCGCCAAAAGCATATAGAACCTGCAACAGGGAAGACGCCCCCGCGGCAAATAGAAATATTCTGTCCCTTCCGGTCATACTGCGATGCATAAGAACCAGACAGAGAACCGCCAGCGGCAATACGACTGCGTAAGTCCCTTTGGACAGGCAGAGCAGCGCCCCGAACCCCGTCAGACCGGCATAGACCCACCCGTGGAATTCCTGCAGGTCCGCAATCATCATTAACAGTATAAAATAAATACCCCAATATGCATGATTGGTAAAAAACAGCGTCTCCTCGCAAAAACACGTCATCATAACAAGTATGCACCATAGAATCCTGTCAGGCAGCTTCATGATACCGTGAAAAGGATACAGTGCAAAAAAAGCCCATATCATGCTGCACAGCAGACAGGCCGTAGCCTGCATAAAATAAAGCGCGTATGCAGATGGCAGCCTGAGCACTTTAATATATAACAGTGCGATCAGCCGCGGCAGCAATGGAAGATATCCCGCATCGGTAATGAAAAAATTGTTTACAAAGTTCTCTTCCCTCGCATACTTCAGAAAATTTGTCACGGCTTCCGCATAAGTCGGCTCCAGATAAATTGAACTGTCCAGCAGATAAATGACAGCCATGAACATGACCGTCATAATGCCGAACACTGTCAGGCACTGCCCTCTGCTCTCGGCAGTTTTACTGCTTACCACAACCAGCAGTGCAACCATGCACAGCATAACGATTCCATAACACAGCAGTCTGATCCCGTACTCCATGCCGGTGATATGATAATGATACGCCTGCGCCAGTGCCAGTCCCTGTGTCACCCCGTTATAGTCCACAACACCAAACCCGTAATAATCCTGTCCCGCCGCAGCCGCAAGCTCTCCCCGTGCTACGCCTTCCGTGTAAAGCCGCAAAACAGCCTCTCCGCATACAGCCTTTCCAGGATCAATGCCGTCTAACGGCATCCATTCTCCACTTCTTATATCGCGCAGAGCAATCGTGTCCGTTTGCAGCATCTCCCCCTGTTCAACGGTAACCGTGACATGTCCTTCACTGCTTGTATCACATGTTGCAAAGTACAGTGCATAGTATCCCTGCCGCCAGTTCATTTCTTCCGTAAAGGTTAATGGCTGCCTGATTTCCATACCATCATATAAAGATAATTCTACTCCGATTTCCGTCTCGTCACTTCTGACATCAACAGGTTCACCGTTTACAATATACCGTGACAATATAAGCAATACAAGCAGAAGACCTGCCGCAAGAACGCGGCATCTTTTATCCGGTCTGAACTTCTTATCTTTGCTATTCCTCACAGCTGCAGCATCCATCTTTGCTCCTCGCTCTCATTCAGCTTTTCCAGTGTTGCTTCTCCATTCCGGTAAGTCAGTGCCAGATCATCTATCGTAATATAATACCCGCCGTCCTGCGCCGGATGCATCTTCCAGCGATAATACACTTTTTCCCGCGGCGTATACAAAGTATTCATCCCGTCGTCCAGATATGTGATCAGATCTGCCGTTTCTCCGCTCAGGTCGATTGCCAGAACCTGTTCATTGCTGCGGAAGCGCATGCACATGCCGCCATTGTTCCTTTGCAGTAAAATCTTATTTTCTATATCTTTTATCTTTGATACCTTTGTCACCGCGTCTGCACGCATGCCTTCCTGTGCATTCCCCGCGGTCTGCACGCCGGCTTCCGGCCCGGCTGTGACTGACACGAGTGTCATTTCCTTATCCCGTACTGTCAGCGCGGCATCCTGCGCCAGATATGGTGACAAATAATAATATCCCTCCCTGATTCCGGTCTTATCCGTCTGCGCGTCTTCACCCCGATGATAGAACTGCCACGCTGCATCTGCACCGTCGTTTAACGCAATTGTACGGTCAAACAGATTCGTCCTGCTCAGAAGCGCCGTCGCACAAATCACAGCTGCCAATACACAGGCCGGAAGCCATATCTGCCTTTTGCAAGCTGCAGACAGCAGTTTCTTTTTCACCGTGTGCATTCCCTGTACTTTGCTCCGCCGCACGGCATCGCCCAGATAAACAACGCATCTGTCTGCGCTCCTGATCCAGTCCGCAAGTCCCTTGACCGCATAAGGAATCATAACCACAAAATACGGAATCGTATAGGAGGCGCTGGATTCCCAGAAGAAATGAAATATATATCCGCCCAGGAAGACGACTGCTCCCATCAATTCGTATAGATTACGACTCTTACGCCTCATAATCAGATACAGAATAAAACCTGCCAGCAGCAATGTCTGCGCATAGTTTAACAGAACCGAGAGCACCACGCTGCCCTTTCCCTCAATCAGACTGTATGCGTACCCCGGAATACTGCCCGCCGCCCTTCCTTTCGTGCGGTCCAGACTGATAAAGGTCGGGTCATTCCACTGAAACGCATTCTTGCGCGCAAAAAAAGGAATACCCTCGTCAAGCGGATTTCGTATCATCTTAGCCATGATCTTCTTGATATCCGCAATCGAAGCCTCCGTGATCTTCTCCGTATCATACTCATATCTTTCAAATACTTCACCGATATAACCGCTGTATCCGCCCGGTCCCAAAGGCGTCTCCTGCAGTCCCATCACGATCCAGGACACCATCACTTCCCCGTCTCCGGCCTCATAGCCGGACAGGTGTTCCACATACTGGGTGCATATCTGGTTGCACCCCGCCACGCCAAGTCCCATCAGCGTCAGGCAGACAAGCGACGCAATCCACTGCCGTCCGGATTCTCTCTTCGTCAGCAGAGCAATATCGATTGCATCATAGAGCAGAAAACAACCGATCGCCACCAGATAAATCAGACAGTTCATCTTGATCACGGTCGCCAGCCCCATACACAATGCTGCCGGTATCATATAGCGGTAGTGTCTTGTCGTCAGATACTTTGCCGCAAAGTACACCGCCCCCAGCGACAGCGCCATACCCGGCAGTATGCCGTACAGATATGTGACATAGAAAGATAACGGCACCCACAGTATCAGCACCGCATACACAACAGACGGCAGTTTCTCATCCTCGCGCCAGAAGATCTCCGAGAGCTTCACAAGCAGCCCGTAAACCGCCGCCAGTGCAATCACGTTGGCAAACTGCAGACCGATATAGTTATCTATTCCAAAGATAAAAGATAACAGATAATAGAACAGGATAATACCTGCCTGAAAAGGATAGCGGAACAGATAACCGCCCTCCGCATACGCGGAAAAGTCCCCTCTGCGCCACTGCATGGCAATTGCATACACTTTCGCCGGATCGGAACCGGGCTGCAGTCTCGTCGCAAAGATCCAGACAGTACCCATAACCAGAACAATAATCGTGCCGACCGCATACAACCGCCCCGCTTTCCCTGAAACAGGAGTCTCTGTCCGCGCCCGGGCACGCCGCAGGCGGACACGCAGCCAGGGGATTCCCCTGTACAGCAGTATGCCCGTAACCGTGAACGCGGCGAAAACCAGCAGATGTCTCCATGGCTGATCCGCAATATTTAATGTTCTCTCCTGCAGTGCTCCGTCTTCCTTCGTGATCACGCCGACGAAACTGGTACTGAACACGCTCTGCAGGAACATGCCCGCTGTGATCAGCAGCAGTAATACACGTATCACATTATTTACAATCGGATAAAATGCTTTTTGAATTTTCATAATCTTAATTATCCCGTCTCACTACTGCGTCCGGCTGCAGCGTGCAATAAGCTAAAACTGCCTGAGCACCCGTATCGTCCTCTTCACGGTAATCAACAACGGATGGCGCACGCCGTTTGTCTTAAGCGCCAGATACCCCTCCTTAAAGGAAACCAGATAATTGCGCAGTCCCGCATTGCTTGTCCCGCCGTAATACATGGCGATCAGAACCTCCGGCACATATGCCAGACGGTTCTTTTCCTCCTTAAGAAAGCGGACCATAAACTCATAATCCGCTGCACACCGGTAACTGATATCATAGGTTCCGTACCGCTCATAGATCTCTCTTTTCAAAAAAAGAGTGGGGTGTCCCGGCATCCAGCCGTCTGTGAGCCGTCCATTCCCCATATGCCATGTCCTGACGATACGCTCCCCCTCCACATAGACCAGATCCGCATGAGCGCCGATACAGTTCCCGCCGCCCTGTTCGATTGCCCGGACCAGCTTCGTGACCGTATCCGGCGTGCACAGCCTGTCATTACACACTGCCACAATATCGCCGCTGCACATGGCCCATGCCTTATTCATGGCATCATACAGACCCTTGTCCGGCTCCGAAATCCATCGCACCATCATGGCAGGACACCCCGCCGTCCGCGTGCTCCCCGGATGTCTCTTTGCAAATTCACGGATCAGATCAACCGTCCCGTCATTGGAGCCGCCGTCCACGATCACCACCTCAATCGGTGCATAATCCTGTTTCTCGATACCTGCCAGCGTAACTGCCAGATCATTTTTCACATTATAGGTTGTTACCAGTAAGGATACCTTCATCATCATGATCAGATTTTACCTTATTTCCCCGGAATATGCAATCAACCCTTTCATTCCTGTATCAGTTCTGCCTGCAGCTTCCCTGTCAATCATTTTAAAACTGTGTATATTTTCCGCAAAAACCAACAACAATTTATTGTGCACAAATTATTTGTATTATTTTTTGAGTACTTTTCCAAATACATTTTATCGTTGTGTCATAATGCTCAAAAGTAAATTCGCTTTACGAACCCGAATGTGAGGTATACCATTATGAAAGAACTTCGTGAAAAATTGAGAGATCTGCGTGAAGATCATGATTTAAAACAGAAAACAGTAGCCGCGCATCTCGGTATCTCGCAGCAGACCAAGGATACATTGCAAAACGTTTGGGAGTAGTGCAGCAGACCTATTCCAATTATGAGAACGGTCATCGCGAAATACCAATCAGCGCGGTTATTGCTTTAGCAAAATATTATAAAGTCAGTACGGATTATCTCTTAGGTGCAGACAACGGTTACCCGGGCAGTACCAATCTGAATAATATATATCTGGATAATGTCACCATGCACGATGTTATGTATGATATCCAGAAACTGCAGCCGGAAGAACGCAAGGACCTTGTAAAATATATCCGCTATCTGAGTCATAATGACTGATCTCCCGCATCCGGCTGCCATCCGGACAGGATGCGCCTGTACGGCACATCACTTATTAATCTTAACATTCATCGTAATCTCAGGACCGGTCGTATTGATACCCTGCCCTTCGAATACAGCATACATCTTTAACTTATTGCTGGAACCGCCCGCAAACGAAACCGTACCCTTCAGCTTCACATACACATCTATGGAACCGTCCGCCCTCGGTGTACCACATCTGATCTCGAAGGAATCCTGCGCTTTCGTATCCTTCTCTCCGAATACAACATCCGCGATCCTGCCGATACTGCCTTCCTTCGGGGTAACTCTGAAGACAGCCTCATATGGCTTATTAGACAGATACAGGTTCAAGTCCTGTCTGTCAGTCGTAACCTTCGGCAGTACCTGCGCAGTCTTAACCTTCAATATTTCATTCACCATCATGCCTTCGTATCCTCTGTAAGTGGCAAATCTCACCCATATCTTGACCGGATACGTCGTGTTATTTTTGATGTCCGCTTCCTCCCGGGGCGAAACATATATCTTACCGTCGAGAACTTCCGCCTGGAAATACTGGCTTTCCTCGTCATCCGGCTCTAAAGCTCCGCCGTCGGCATCAAAAATCCGTGCCTCTTCCACCGTATCTTTCAGGTTCTTGAAAGACGGCGTATATACAATGCTGTTCTTTAATGTATACTCCTTGCTCTGTCTGTCCACCAGATTCAATACACCCTTTGCCGACAGCTTGACACTGGGGAAAGCGCTATAAACTTTTACGTTAAACCGGATACTCTTGCCTTCGACCAGACTGCCGCCGCTGCTGACATATACCGGCTTCATGGTAAAGGTATACTTCTGCTGGCTCACCTTGCTGTTTAACGAGATCAACAGTTTATTATCCTCGATATTCCAGTCGAATTTTTCTTTAACCGCACTTGCGCCCTGCATTGTGCATGCAATCGTATCGACTGTAGACACACCGTCAATCTCATATCCTTCCGGCAGTTTGGCATTCAGTGCAAGCTCTGCTGTCTCCGTATAGTCGCCATCCCATACCGCCGACAGATTCAGCGCCGGCGTTCCCTTTACCGTCATTTCAGGAAGCGTATTGACTACTTTGACCGTCAATGTAACCTTATTATAGAGTTCACCTTCACTGCCTTCTACATGATCGCATTTGAATTTATAAGCGCCAGGTTTGATATTCGAATCGACTGAAACCGTCCCCTCACCATCCATATAATCTACATGAATATAGTCAAACTGATCCGCATTATTCTTCCCGGGATCAGGCACAAAGTTCTGCATATCTGAAAGAACCGTATCAGACTGATTCGAAGTCAGATAGAACTTCTCTGTCTGCTCCGTATAGTTGCTGTTCAGATTGACTGTGGCCTGCTTCAGCTTAATCGTGGGGTCAGCTCCTGTTGCTTTGATATTATAAGTATATTCAAACGCTTTGCCTTCCGCCCATGCATGATTCCGAAGTGTCAGGACGACCTTGCCCGTCGGATTAAGCGCACCGTTTGCATGCATCACGATCTGCCCTTCGCCGGTAAGTTCAATCGTATCTCTCTCCACAGCATCCACTGTACTCTTCACAGATTTCTCGATTTCCCAGTCTCCATCTTCCCATACAACCGGCTTCTTCGTCTTGGTATCTATAAGTGTCAGCACGATCGTTCTGTCTGCCGGTGCTGTATTATAAGTATCTGAGGTCCTGTCCAGCTTATAGGACGGTTTTACCGTCTGCGTCGGGATCGTGATCTTATACTTCTTCACGGCGCTGTCCTTATATCCCTCAAAATGCAGCACCAGATTTCCGGTTGTAACCGGTTTTTTGTTTTTGTCAAGAAGCATCTGCTCACTCTTCTGGGTGATAATAATCTTCTCCGGGTCCTCTGGATCCTCCTCAATCTGAAAGTTATCGGTAAAATACCGGTCATATTTTTCCGGGTCCTTATTCAAAGGCTCTAATTCAAACCGGGACACTTTATCATTGCCCAGACCGGTGATCACAGGTCTGATCTCCGTTTCGTCATTGGCATAGAACAGGTTGATCTTCGGCTGCTTCTTATCGAAGGTGACCTTGGGGTTGGGCAGGGAATACTTCACTGTGATCGTAACCGGGGTCGGATTGACCTTGCTGTCCACACTGACCTTCACCTTACAAACCTGTTCTTTCATCGAATCATATCTTGGATTGATCTTGAAATAATGTACCGTATCCGAACTGGCCTCCCGGTCATATTCCCATTTAAAATCGCTCACGGTAACTTTATCATTGTCCGGCTTTACAAGCTTAAATGTATCCGGATCAATCGAAACACCATACGCGGTGATAACACGTAAAACTGCACCTTCCTCCTTATTCGGATTTAAGGTAAGCGATGTCGCGGACAAACGCGGCGTCTTATCCCGGACCTGTATGATAAATTTCTGTGATATAGTCTTCTTATCGGCATTCGTCGCCGACACGGTAATCGTTGCCTCACCGCTGGCATTCTGCGGAATTGTCACGGTGTTCATCGTGACGGCATTCGCCGTGGATGTCGCGGCAAGCCTTGCAACACTGCTGTCGCTGGTAGTCCACTTCAGCGCCACCGACATATCCTCCAGATCCTGATCATATGCAAGTGCTTCTAATACGATCTTTTCCTCATGCGCGTTCACGGCGTTAATATCCATAAACGCTGTCTGGATCATCTGCCCGCCTATTGTCTGTTCCGTTATTGTGATGATATCCTCGTCATAGGAATCCGCTGTCAGCTTCAGAGAGGCAACATCCGACTTTGAAACATGCACAACCGCTTCCCGAACGATCTCTCCGCTGCCGCCGGTCACTCTCATCTCTATATGTGCCAGACCTTCCTTCAGCGCAGTCACCATACCCGTACGGTCATCCACTTCAGCTATTGTCGGATTATCAGACTTAAACTTCACTTTTGAAGCCGGCACAACATTACCGTTGACATCCAGTATAAACAATCTCGTAGACTGTCCTATTTTAAGTTCCGCCCCGCCTTCTCCGTCAGATCCTCTGGAAAATTCATACGATATATCCGTTCCGACAATTGTGCTGCTTCCCCCTGTCGTCTCAAATTCAGCGATAAGCAGCGCTCCGCCCTTTGGCATCTCAAAGCTCATCTGCATCCCTTTATCATAAACAAGTTTCGTACCGTTACATGTCACACTGACGCACCTGCTTCCACTGGATGCCTGTGTTTTTACACAAATCTTTGTGCCCGCCTTAACGCCTTTCTTATTATTCTCCTGATTCGGGTCCTTGCCGGTATCCTTTCCTTCCTCGTCCAGTACAGATAATGATACCGTTCCGGTGCCTGTTCCGATTGTAACGATCTCACATTTATACGGTTCCGAACCGGAAGCCAGAATATCAATAAACTGAATTTTGCGCTCCTTGGTATATTTTTCTGCATCGGAGCCTTCGATTCCGAGCAGGTACAACGTGTCTACATCAGGAAATGCATCCGGCTGTATCTCACATTTATTAGGCAGAATGAGAACTCTGACCAGACCGGCACAATCTATGAATGCATTTGCTTCAATCAGACTTACCTGCCGCAGTTCTATACTTCCCAGGCGATAACAACTCTTAAATGCATATGCCCCCACCGTCTCTGTCACATTCTCTTTATTGAATGTAACCGACATCAATGAGTTACAGTCGGCAAATCCATACTGCGGAATCGCCGTAAGTGCTTTTGGCAGGATAACACGCTCCAAAGCACCGCAGGATTCGAATACATGAGCACCCATCGTGCTGATGTTATCTGAGAAATTAATCGTTTTGACAGCACTACACCTATAGAATGCGTACGCACCTATATTCGTCAATGACCTCGGAAACGTGAACTCTGTGTCAGAACAGAATTCTACAAGTGCAGAGCAGCCATAGAACGCATATTCACCGATATTCTGCAGCCTGCTGATCCCGATGCTCTTCATATATACCATAAACAGCCGCGAATCCCCGTAAAACGCGCGATTGCCAATGTCTTCGATCGTAGCGGGCAGCGCGAACTGTGTCAGCGCGCTGCATCCCTCAAAGGCACTTTCTTCTATAGCTGTTACGCCCGTGGGAATCGTCATACCCCGCAAAGCGGTACAGCCTTTGAAAGCATCCGCGCCGACTGTCGTAAGCCCCGCCGGCATCTTGATATATGTAATCTTCGTGTTGCCTGTAAAAGCGCCGGAACCGATGCGCTTGATCCCTTTCGCCTCATCAAGCACGACGTTTCCTTCGACTTCACCACCACCTGCTTTCGTGATGCCGGTCAGCGTACCACTCTCATCCACGGTATAATCATACTGTGCATTCGCGTCGTAGGTGATGCGCATACCCGTTTCATCCTGGAAAGTCATCATTCTGGGGGCAAGGCTCTGAACCGCCGCCGAATCCCCCTTCTCTTTTTCAGGCTCACCCTTCGGATCTTCCTCCCCGTCTGTCGGCACATCATTCCCGCTTATATCTTCTGTAACCTTATCATCAGGATCTGTCTCTTCTGTGTCATCCGGATCTTCTTCCTCAGAACCGTCCGGATTCTCCTGGCCGGTCTGATCATCTCCCTTCGAGTCATCCGGCTGTTCCGGATCGTTCTGGTCGTCTCCTGTCGAGCCATCCGGCTGCTCCGGATCGTTCTGGTCGTCTCCTGTCGTATCATCCGGCTGCTCCGGATCGTTCTGGCCGTCTCCTGTCGAGCCGTCCGGCTGCTCCGGGGCGTTCTGGTCGTCTCCTGTCGTATCGCCCGGCTGTTGTGAACCTGCCTGATCGTCTCCTGCAGAGTCATCCGGTTGACCCGTCTCACCATCCGCTGTCTGCCCGCTGCCTCCATCATCATCCGGTGCGGCTTCTCCGGCAGGAGTCTGTTCACCGGACGTTTCCTCAGCGACCGGACTGTCACTGTCTTCCACCATGACAGAAACACCCGATACGTCCGGTCCCGCAGCCAGAACCGACATGCCATTCGTGCCAAGCGCAAGACTCAATGCCAACAATAACGCCAATACCCTTTGTTTCTTCATTTTCCCTCCACCTTTTCCTGTATATCACCCTGAACCATGTTTTCTCTTTCGAAGCGTAAACGTACTTTCATCCGTTCCGTTTCCCGCGATCTGCCTTTTATGCAATAAGCGTAAGTTTATCTCTTTTCTCGACAAACTTACGCTTATTGTATCATTTCTAATTGTATGGTGCAAGAGGTTACACTACAAGATATTGTGTTTTTAAGGAAAACTTAATTTTTAAAA
>ERZ777011.1485-NODE-1485-length-24228-cov-6.395193_pt1 | contig 24228 bp, 23 predicted proteins | sample MGYA00374964_ERZ777011 | MGnify/ENA primary metagenome ERZ777011 (study PRJEB29310, sample SAMD00008975) | mouse gut metagenome | study: EMG produced TPA metagenomics assembly of the Metagenome analysis of fecal microbiota from mouse which was promoted... | reverse complement strand
GTTGATCGGATGCTGATCCGTCGTTGATCGGATGCTGATCCGTCGTTGATCGGATAACTTATGGACAAGTTCTTTCGAGCGAATGTTTTTTTCACTACATTTGTGTTGCGGGAAAAGTTGTGGGCAACCGTGAAAACACGAACTTCATGAATGATTTGGAACAACAAATAGACTTGCTCCTTCTCTGCCAAAAGCAGGATTGGAAACTGGCGAGGGAGAATTATGCTTCTTTGGCCAATGTGCAGACGCGCTATTTCCGGGAGGATTACAGGACAACGGTTCTTCAGTTTAATCCGGAACGGATTCGTTCTTCCGCCGCTAAGATCGACAAGGCATCCTTGCAGGCGCGTCCCTGTTTTTTTTGCCATCGGCCGGAAGGGCAAAAAGGAGTGACATATAATGATGCGTTTGAGATACTGGTTAATCCATACCCTATTTTCGAAGAGCATCTGACCGTGCCTCTGCGTTGGCATGAAAGACAACAGATAAAACCTTATTACGGGGATTTGCTGGACATCGTTTCGGATTTATCCGGCTATGCTTTTTTTTATAATGGTCCTAAATGCGGCGCTTCCGCTCCGGACCACATGCATTTCCAAGCTGGGAGGAAAGAGGAATTTCCGGTTGTGAGGAATTGGCTGAATTTCCGGAAACGGGTCGTTTGGGAAAGGGGACGGACGAGTCTCTATGCTTCTGCCGGCCTTCTTCCGGTCTGTTTTATCCTGGTGTCGGGAGACAGGAATGAGGCGGCCGCCGTTTTCGGGTTGTTATACGACAGGATGCCGATGGGGCCGGAGGATTACGAGCCGATGATGAATGTGGTGGCCTGGAGGGAGGAGGATGTTTGGATTACCTGTATCTTCCCCCGGCGGGAATTGCGTCCATCCTGCTATTATGCCGAGGGAGATGCCAATATTCTCATCAGCCCGGCGACGGTCGAGATGGCCGGTTTATTTGTCGTCCCTTTGGAAAAGGACTTTAAGAAAGTGACATTTGCAGACCTCGAAAAGGTCTGGGAAGAGGTAAGTATTACGGAGGATGAGGAGAATGAGCTCATCCGGAAAATAAGAGATGAAGTATGACAGCACATAAGCCTATGTCTGATAAGCCATCTGTACGGTCTCCTTGGTTTTGGGTTCCTTCCCTGTATTTTGCGCAGGGAATGCCTTATGTTGCGGTGATGATCGTCTCTGTCCTGATGTATAAGCGCCTGGGAGTTTCGAATACCGATATCGCTCTTTATACGAGTTGGCTGAATCTGCCTTGGGTGATCAAGCCTTTTTGGAGCCCTTTCGTGGATTTGCTGAAGACCAGACGCTGGTGGGTGGTCACCATGCAGCTATTGATCGGGGCTGGGCTTGCCGGGGTTGCGTTCACGATCCCGACGACATTCTTTTTCCAGGCTTCATTGGCGGTTTTCTGGTTGCTGGCTTTTAGTTCCGCCACGCATGATATTGCGGCGGACGGTTTTTATATGCTGGCCCTCGATTCGCACGAACAGGCTTTCTTTGTCGGTATCCGGAGTACCTTTTACCGGATTGCGATTATTGCCGGGCAGGGTGTGCTGGTCATGTTTGCCGGATTCCTGGAAAACAGTACGGGGAATATTCCGCTTGCCAGGTCTGTTACGTTTTTTATTTTAGGCGGGCTGTTTTTGGCTTTGTTCCTGTATCACCGGTATATACTTCCTTTCCCGAAGGGAGATAAGCCTTCAGTGACGGTGACTCCTTCCACGATCCTGAAAGAGTTTTTTGCGACTTTCGTCTCTTTTTTCAAAAAGAAACAAGCTTTTATCGCGATCCTGTTCATGTTGCTGTACCGTTTCCCGGAAGCCCAGTTGACAAAGTTGGTGACGCCTTTCCTGGTCGATCCCCGCGAAGTGGGAGGATTGGGACTTTCGACGACTGAAATCGGACTGGTGTACGGTACGATCGGTACGATCGGTTTGACGTTGGGCGGAATATTGGGAGGCATTGCCGCTTCGACGGGAGGATTGAAGAAATGGATCTGGCCGATGGCGTTGGCGATTTCCCTGCCTGACGCTGTCTTTATCTATTTGAGCAGTGCGTTGCCTGATAATTTGTGGATCGTCAATTTTTGCGTGTTCATCGAACAGTTCGGCTACGGCTTCGGCTTTACGGCCTATATGTTGTATCTGATTTATTATTCCGATGGGGAACATAAGACAGCACATTATGCGGTCTGTACGGCTTTTATGGCTTTGGGCCTGATGCTTCCCGGAATGGCAGCCGGCTGGTTGCAGGAACAGATGGGTTACGAGAACTTCTTCTGGTGGGTGATGGGATGTTGCCTGGTGACATTGTTTGTCACGGCTTGCCTGAAGATCGATCCCGAATTTGGGAAGAAACAAGGAGATAACTAAATATTAGCTTTGTATGGTGGCGAAAACGATATTGATAGCGGATGGCGGTTCTACGAAAACGGATTGGAGTATCGTGTCCGGCAATCGGGAGATAGACCGGATCAAGACACGGGGAATTAATCCTTTTTTCCAGACGGAAGAGGAGATTTCGGCTGAGATAAGGGACAATCTGATTCCCCGGATAAGGAAGTCCGATTCTGTCGAGGCCGTTTACTTTTATGGTGCTGGATGTGCATTCCCGGAAAAGAACGAGATTATACGCCGTTCTGTCACGCACTATCTGCCGGTCCCGGTGGAGGTCGGCAGCGATTTGCTGGCAGCCGCCCGTGCCCTTTGTGGAGACAGTCCCGGTATTGCCTGTATTTTGGGGACCGGTTCCAATTCCTGCCTGTATGACGGAAAGGATATTGTCAAAAACATATCTCCGTTGGGCTTTATCCTGGGAGATGAGGGGAGTGGCGCCGTACTTGGGAAATTGTTGGTTGGGGATGTGCTGAAGAACCGGTTGCCGGCAGCTTTGCAAGAGGCTTTCTTTGCAGAGTCCGGTTTGACACCGGCCATCATTATGGAAAAGGTTTATAAGGGGTCTTTCCCGAATCGTTTCCTGGCAAGCCTGTCTCCTTTTTTGCTCCGGCATATAGAAGAACCGGCAATACGTGATCTGGTGAACAATAGCTTCCGGGCGTTCTTTACCCGCAATGTCCTGCCGTATGGTTGCCGGGAACATCCTGTCCATCTGACTGGCTCCATTGCTTGGCATTATCAGGATATATTGAAAGATGTGGTTCGTGAGTTCGAGCTTCGATCAGGAACGATCGTTCAAAGTCCGCTTCAAGGTCTGATCCGATATCACAGTGTTTTATAAATAGTAAATTATCTAATTCGGTTTTTGTCATGAAAAAATCTTTATTCTTATTGTGTTTGTTTCTGGGCATGTTGGGGAATTGTGCGTTGGTATTGGCGCAGCCGGCCCAGAAGTTGGTCAATGTGGTGGTTTCGCCTGATCGTGTCGATTGGAAATGCAAGGTGAAGGAAGAAGTGAAGTTTACGGTGCAGGTTTTCAGGAATGAGAATTTGTTGGAAGATGTAGTTGTCGATTATGAGTTGGGACCGGAGTATTTTCCGACGGTTGTAAAGAAAGACGTTCGTTTGGCGGATGGAAAAACGACACTGAAAGCGAAGATGAATGAACCCGGATTCCTGCGTTGCAAGGTAACGGCCAAGGTGGACGGACGGAAGTATGAAGGGATGGCGACAGTAGGCGTGGATGAAACGAAGATTCGGCCGACAACGGTCAATCCGGGAGATTTCGATGCTTTCTGGACTGCCGCGATCGCTGAGGCCCGTAAGCAACCGCTGGATTCCAAGATGACTTTGTTGCCGGAAAGATGCACTTCTACGCAGAATGTCTATCATGTCAGTTTCCAGAACGAACGCCCCGGTTCCCGTATGTATGGCATTCTGATTGTTCCGAAGAAGCCCGGCAAATATCCGGCGGTCCTCCAGGTTCCCGGAGCTGGCATACGTCCTTACAACGGATTCAATTTGGGAGAAAATATCATTACGTTGGAGATTGGAATACATGGTGTTCCTGTAACGATGCCGCAGGAAGTGTATAACAACTTGGCTGCCGGAGCATTGAACGGATATAATGCGATGAACAAGAATAATCGCGATACGCATTACTACAAACGGGTCTATCTCGGTTGCGTGCGGGCTGTGGACTTCCTCTATTCTTTGCCTGAGTTTGACGGAAATACAGTCGGTGTGACCGGTGGGAGCCAGGGAGGAGCCTTGTCTATTATCACAGCCGGACTGGACCCGCGTATTAAGTTTCTTGCCGCTTTCTATCCGGCCTTGTGCGATTATGCCGGTTATCTGCATAAACGTGCGGGAGGCTGGCCGCATTATTACCGGAATGCGCAGCCTGTGGCTGACGAAGTGGAAACGCTCGCTTACTTCGATGTCGTGAATTTTGCCCGCCGGGTGAACGCACCGGGCTGGTATAGTTGGGGATATAATGATGTGACTTGTCCGCCGACTTCCATGTATTCGGCCTACAATGTTATTCCGGGAGCGAAGGATTTGCATCTTTACCTCGAAACCGGCCACTGGACGTATCCGGAACAGCAGTCGGAGCGTATTGAATGGTTGAAAGATAAATGCGGGAAGTAAATACGTTTCCCGGTTAATAATAATGGGTATGTTGAAATTAAAGTATTTTTTAGTTGGATTGTTAGTAGTCGCAATTACATCGTGTATGCAAAAGGAGAGTGAATTGTTTTTGTTTGTCGGGTCGTATGCAGATGCTGCGGAGCCTGGCATAAATCTGTATCGGTTTGATGTGGAGAAGGGGACGGCTGTGCTGGTGAAGAGCCTGACAGGCATTCAGGATCCTTCTTATCTGGCAGTGAGCCGGGATGGAAAGTTTGTTTATTCGGTGAGTGAAACTGCTGTGCCGGACGCGAAAGTATGTGCCTATTCGTTTGATAAACATACCGGGACACTTTCCTTGCTGAACGAACAGAAGACGGATGGCAGCGCTCCCTGTTATATCTGGGTGGACAGTAAACGCCGGATGGCTGTCACGGCCAACTACAACGGCCGAAGCATAAGTGTTTTCCCGATCTCGGACGATGGTACTCTGCAACCGGCTGAAGTATATGCGTATGAAGGAGGAACGCCGGGTTCCGAACGTCAGGAGGCCCCGCATCTGCATTGCGTGTACGCCTCGCCGGATGAGAGCTATCTGTATGCCAACGACCTGGGCACGGATCGGATTTATAAATATGATATCATTGTTTCCGATAAGAGCTTAAGCCTGCGGGAAGGGACGCCTGCCTCTTTCGGTTTGCCGGCGGGAGAAGGTCCGCGCCATACGGTTTTTCATCCGAACGGGAAATGGGCCTATCTGATCGGTGAGCTTTCGGGGCGTGTCGCTCTCATGAATTACGACAAAGGCAACCTGACCCCGGCCTGCTTTGTAGAAGCCGATACATTGCATGTTTCCGGTAGTGCCGATATACACATCACACCGGACGGCCGTTTCCTATATGCTTCCAATCGTCTGAAAGGCGACGGTATCGCGATTTTCTCTATTGATCCGGCAGACGGACAATTGACAAAGGTTGGCTATCAGTTGACCGGTATTCATCCGCGTAATTTTGTCATCACTCCCAACGGCAAGTTCCTGCTCTGTGCCTGTCGGGACAGTAATGTCGTGCAGCTTTACGAGATAGACAAGCAAAGTGGTTTATTGAGGGATACGGGAAAAGACATCCGGGTTGACAAGCCTGTTTGCTTAAAGTTTACTGACATGTGAATGTGATGTTTTTTGAATGAAAAAATATTCAATGTGTTGATTATCTGTTAATATATTGAAGACGGTTTGTTTTGGTCGTGATAGAAAGGTGATACTTTCCCGTACCTGGGCTTTGTGGTGGGTATATCCGGTTCTCAAGCGGCTCTGCAAGCTGTTTTGACAAAAGAAAAGCCTGTCTTGATGAAAAAAGAAGCCGTTTTAACATGTTTTGCACCTACTCCCGAACGGTCTCTGTTTTTATCGTATGATTGATACACAGGATGTTATCGTTTTTTGCCATGATGGTTATGATAGATGAATGATAGTTCAAAATGGCAACTATCATGACATAACATATTGGTTTAAAATAATATAAAGACGAAAGTGATAGTATGATGGTTGGTTTTGCAAAAACATTTATGTGGTTAGTCCGTATCGGTGGCGAAAACAGATGGACGCTTTATGATTTTGATGCGGTTGTTCCCTTTTTCTGTAAGAAGATGAGAAATGTATGGAAAAATATCTTTATATTTGTCCCATGCATTGTTCCTGTTTCGCGATCTGCGGAAAAGGATTAAAAGGGAATCGGGTGCAAATCCCGGACAGTCCCGCTGCTGTAAGCTTCAAAACGGATTGGGCAATTCTTTTATGCCACTGACGCGAGTTGGGAAGGCGCTCATGCCGGAAGTAAGTCAGAAGACCTGCAACGCATATTTTTTCGACGGCTTCGAGGAAAGGCCGGGTGAGAACAGTGAAGCCGCAGGCTTTTGCCTTTCTTTATTCTTGTTTCTCCGTAGCCTATTGTATTTGTTTTTAATTATTTTGCCATAATAATTAGGAAAAGAAGCATGAATCAGTGTGTGGGATGAGCTCCGCTTCCGGTTCATGCTTTCTTTTTTACGGGTGAAACACTTAGGCGGCAGTACTTGTTTATTATTTGAAAAGTGTGTTTATTTGTAATTAATATTAACTGATTAAAGAAAAAGTATGAAGAAGATTGTAGGGCTTATATTGTTTGCTGTGATGGTCTTGAGCGTCGTGCCTGCGAAATCCCAGATTAAGTTCGGTATAAAAGGCGGTTTGAATATTTCGTCCGTCCATTTCAACAAAGATATTATCGGAAAGGATAATGTGACCGGATTCAATATCGGTCCGATGGTGGAGGTGATGGCTCCGATAATGGGAGTCGGTTTTGATGCGGCTGTCTTGTATTCGCAAAAAGGGATAGGCGTGAAGAGCGAGAAAGACATTAAGAATGACTATATCGACGTTCCGGTTAACCTGAAATGGAAATTCGGTTTGCCTATTATCAAAGGATATCTGGCTGCCGGTCCGTATGTCGGTTTCCGTGTGGGCGGCGATAAGTTTTGGGATATTCCGGGATCGGTCGGAGACCAGTTGAAGGCAAAAAGTTTTAATGCCGGTTTGAACTTGGGGGCTGGTGTGGAACTGATCAGACATTTGCAGGTCGGTTTCAATTATGCTCTTGGCCTGACGGATGATTATAGCGCATCTAAGTTGGACTTGAACGGGAAAAACCGAGGCTGGTCGATTACGGCCGCCATCTTGTTCTAAGAGAAGATTTGTGATCGGATAAACCGAGGCCGGGCTTTAGTAGTCCGGCCTTTTTTGTTACTTTTGGCATCGCTATGAACATTGGTTCGTATAAAGAAGAATAAGAATGAAGTACGCAGACGTTATACTCCCGCTTCCGTTGGAGAACAGCTATACCTATAGCATACCGCCCGATTTGGAACAGACGGTAATACCCGGTTGCCGGGTGATCGTCCATTTTGGAAAGAAGCGTTATTATACGGCTATCGTCATGGATGTGCATGAGCGGGGAGCCGACAGCCAATACGAGACGAAGGAGATTTATGCCTTATTGGACGCCACGCCCGTGCTCCGTCGTCCGCAGCTTCGTTTTTGGAAATGGATCGCATCTTATTATCTGTGTAAGTTAGGAGATGTTTATAAAGCGGCTTTGCCTTCCGGTTTGAAACTGGAGAGCGAAACAGCCGTAACCTATAATGAAGAGTTTGAAGCCGACGCTCCTTTGCGACCGAATGAACAGGCTGTGCTGGATGCCTTTGCCGGTGTTTTGAAACTGACGGTTTCCGAACTGGAAAAGAAAACCGGGCTACGAAATGTCGTGCCTGTTGTCGCTTCCCTGATGGCTAAAGGTGCGGTTGAGGTGAGCGAGGAGTTGAAACGGGGCTTTGTGCCGAAGATGCAGACTTTTATCCGTCTTGCCGAGACGTATAAGGATGAAGAAAAATTGCAGGCCGTATTTGCAGACTTCAAGCGGGCGAAGAAGCAGGAACACTTGTTGATTTGTTTTCTGGAGCTCAGTCATGCGCTTAATCCGGCACTGGCACGTGAATTGTCGAAGAAAGAATTACTGGAGAGCAGTGGTTGCTCATCGGCCGTGCTGGACGGGGTGTTGAAACGGGGTGTACTGGAAAGTTATGAGAAAGAGGTCGGAAGATTGCAGATTCCGGTTTGCCGTTTGCATTCTCTTAATCCTTTGAGTGCGGCGCAGGAGAAGGCTTACGGAGAGATACATGATATTTTCCGGGAAAAAGAAGTCTGCCTGTTGCATGGCGTTACTTCCAGTGGAAAGACGGAAGTCTATATGCGGCTGATCGACGAGGTGTTGAAGGGGGGGCGCCAGGTTTTGTATTTGCTTCCTGAGATCGCCATCACGACTCAGATCACGGAGCGGCTTGCCAAGCTGTTCGGGGACAAGTTGCTGGTTTATCATTCTAAATTTTCCGATAACGAACGGGTGGAAGTCTGGAACCGTTTGCTGCGTACGGGCGAGCCGATGCTGGTGTTAGGCGTTCGTTCTTCTTTGTTTTTGCCGTTCAGGGATTTAGGTTTGATTATTATAGACGAGGAACATGAGAATACCTATAAACAGCAGGACCCGGCTCCGCGTTATCATGCGCGTAATGCGGCCTTGGTGTTGGCCGGCATGCATGGAGCGAAAACATTGTTGGGTTCTGCAACTCCTTCCATAGATTCCTATTTTAATGCCACTACCGGCAAATATGGATTGGTGGAACTGGCTGTTCGTTATGAGGACCGGCTGATGCCGGAAATACGGACGGTCGATATTAAGGAGTTGAGGCGTAAGAAGATCATGAAAGATACGCTCTTTTCACCCGTCTTGGTGGAAAAGTTGGGCGAAGCTTTGGGGAAAGGAGAGCAGGTGATCCTGTTCCAGAACCGCCGGGGATTCGCTCCGGTGATCGAGTGTAAGAGTTGTGGTTGGGTTCCCCATTGCGTCAATTGCGATGTCAGTCTGACATATCATAAGTTCAGGGGGGAACTGGTATGCCACTATTGCGGATATAAAATCCAGTTACCTCACCAATGTCCTGAATGCCAAGGGCCGGAACTTCGTATGATGGGATTCGGGACCGAGATGGTAGAGGAGGAGGTTGCAGCTATCTTCCCGGCCGCCAAGGTCGAGCGCCTGGATTTTGATACAGCCCGTACTCGTACGGCATACGAGCGGATCATTGCAGACTTTGAGAAAGGCAAAACACAGATATTGATCGGAACTCAGATGTTGTCGAAAGGGTTGGATTTCGGGAATGTCAGCGTGGTTGGTATCTTGAATGCCGACAATCTGATGAACTTTCCGGATTTTCGTGCCCATGAACGTGCTTTCCAGTTGATGGTGCAGGTGAGTGGCCGCGCCGGGAGACGGGAGAAGCGGGGAACGGTTGTCTTGCAAACATCCCAGCCTGGTCATCCCCTGATCCGGATGGTGGAGCGTTTCGCTTATAAGGAGATGGTGCGTCTTCAATTGGGTGAGCGGAGCATGTTCCGTTATCCGCCTTACTATCGTTTGATCGTGATTGTCTTGCGTAGCCGGAATGATTCTATCTTGCAGGAATTGTCGGTTCTATACGCCGAAAACTTGCGTCGTCGCTTGGGCGAACGTGTGCTTGGCCCGGTCACTCCGCCGATAACGCGTGTACAAACCCTTCATATCCGGAAAATTGTTTTAAAGATTGAGATTGCCGCCGCGATCGCACCGGTACGAGCGATACTGGAGTCGGTATATGCCGAGATGCAACGTTATCTGCCGTTTAAGCAGTTGATTGTGCATTATGATGTGGATCCGGTTTGAGTGTTAAAGTTGGAAATAAAAAGTTGGAAATTATGGAAGAGAGAAAAGAATATAAGGTGCTGTTTGTCTGTTTGGGGAATATTTGCCGGTCACCGTCGGCCGAGGCCGTGATGAAGAAGTTGGTTCATGATGCGGGGCTGGACGGCCGGATCAAGGTCGATTCGGCCGGTATCATCGGGTATCACGAAGGGGAAAAGGCTGATCCGCGTATGCGTTCGCATGCTGCCCGTAGGGGATATAAGTTGGATTCGATTTCCCGTCCGGTACGTACGGAAGATTTTTTTGATTTCGACCTGATCATCGGAATGGACAACCGCAACATCGACGATCTCAAACGGAAAGCTCCGGATTTGGAATCCGTGGAAAAGATACATCAGATGACGGAATATGCCCAGGACAAGTTGTATGATTATGTCCCCGATCCGTACTATAGCGGAGCGGAAGGTTTCGAGCTGGTCCTCGATCTGCTGGAGGATGCTTGTGCGGGGTTGCTGAAGGAACTCGTACGGCTTATTTCTTCAAATCCGGATAACTGATCCGTGTATGATACATGATCTTCAGTTTTTCCACAAAGACGTTCTTGATCGTTTCCACATCCTTGAATGTCAGCGGAGCATTCTTCATCAGTCCGTCAGCTATTTGACCGTTTATGATCTTGTCGACCAATCCCCGTATATTTTCTTCCGTATGCTCTTTTAGGCTGCGGGATGCCGCTTCGACGGAATCGGCCATCATCAGGACGGCCGTCTCTTTCGAGAACGGGTTCGGGCCCGGATAGGTGAAAGCCTCTTCTTCTATCTCGCGGTCGGGATATTGGTTTTTGAAAGAGTTATAGAAATATTTGGCTTTTCCGCGTCCGTGATGAGTCCGGATGAAATCGATGATGGCTTTAGGCAGCATTGCTTTTTCCGCGATCTTGATACCGTCATTCACGTGGTTGATGATGATTTTTGCGCTTTGGTCGAACGATAATTGGCTGTGCGGATTGATGCTACTTTGGTTTTCGGTGAAGAACGCCGGATTTGCCATTTTTCCGATGTCATGATACATGGCACCTGTACGTACAAGCTGTGCGTTGGCTCCGATGGCGGCAGTAGCTTCCGATGCCAAGATCGACATCTGCAAGGAATGCTGGAAAGTGCCCGGACACGTCTCCGAAAGCTTTTTCAGGATTGGTGTGTTGATGTTGGAGAGTTCCACCAGCGTAATACTGGATACATAACCGAATGTCTTTTCCAATATATATACTAATATGTAAGTAAACATCAGCAAGATAAAGTTGATGCCGAAGTAGAGCATCATGATCCAATGTATTTTTTTTATGTCTGCTTCCTGATAGATGGACAAACTGATGTAGCAGAGCGTGTATGACATGAAGATGAAGAAAGCGCAACGGATCAATTGCGAGCGTTCGTACAAGTCTCTCAAACTGAAAGTAACGACCATGCCGGCAATCGCTTGGAGCAATAGGAACTCGTGGGGAAAAGGAACCATCAGCGAGCAGATCAGTGCGATGACCAGGTGGGTAAACAAAGCCGTGCGCGAATCGAAGAATGTACGTACGACGATTGGTACGATGGCGAACGGAAGAATATAGACGTTGAACAAACCGTACATCACGCAAAGTTCAGTCAGGATGCAACTTACGAATACACATAATACAAGGAAGAGAGCATTTCTCCTGTTATGCAGGATCTTTAGCCGGAAAGACCAAAGATATAGCCAGAAGCAGAAAAGGATCCCGAATACCAGTACGAACTGACCTCCCAGAATGATACCTTGTCGCTGGGCGCCTCCGGACTTGGTCTCGTGTACGATCTTAAGGGAACGGAGCACATTGTAAGTGTGGTTGTCAATGATCTCGCCCCGGTCGACAATACGCTCTCCCGCCTGTATCATGCCATTAGCCAGCGGGATGCTGTTCAGGATATCTTCCCTGACTTTTTCCGACATCGCTTCGTCGTATGTGACATTTTCCTCTAAATAGTTATTGATATCGCAGGATTGCAATACAGACTTGTCCAGATAGGAGGGACAATTGTTGATGATAAACTCATACGCTGTTTTGACCGTAAAGAACTCGCTGCTGTAATATGGCTGCGCGACACTGCCCGCGAGCAGATTGATGCGGGGATATTCCTTTCTCTTGAGTTCGTCCATGTCTTGAGTGGAAATGATACCGTCCCGGTATAGTTTTTGCAAGTTGTTTTCTATATATTGCATATAGGCCGGAGTCGCCCGGTTCTTGAGTGTGCCTCGATAATCGGTACGGAGTTTGTCTATCTTTTCGGATTCGATTGTGTCATCCAGCCGATAATAAGGTTCGAATTTTTTGAGAGCGCTATCGCGTTCAGCCTCTACTTCCGCATCTGTCTTGTAGATCGGAAAGTCGCTTGGGGCGGTGAGCAACCCGTACCGCCAAGGCTTTCCTTCGTAGAACTGATAACGAAACTTTCCTTCCCGCGGAAAAAAGTAAGCGATCAACAAGGCCGCTACGATAAAATAGACACTCGGATGTATACTATAGTTCTTTACCTTCATAATGTTTTGTTTTATTGATCATTCTTTAAATGATGATTTATGGGTGTATAATAAAATAATGTCGTTCCGTATAACCGTGTCATTCATGTTTTACACCGACAAATCACTATTTATTTCATATAAAAAAATACTGTTATGTATTGAAAGGCGAAATGTACATAAAAAAGTTTATTAAGAGAAAAAAAAGGGCTATTTTTGCCGCATTATTATAGAATAAAAGAATTATGACTCAAAGGAAAGTTAGAGTCCGGTTTGCACCAAGTCCTACAGGAGCCTTGCATATCGGAGGTGTTCGTACAGCTTTATACAATTATTTGTTTGCCAAACAGAATGGTGGAGATCTGATTCTCCGTATTGAAGATACCGATTCTCAGCGTTTCGTTCCCGGAGCGGAAGCTTATATTATAGAAGCGCTTACTTGGCTGGGAATTCGATTTGATGAAGGTGTCGGCTTCGGAGGTGAATACGGTCCTTATCGTCAGAGTGAACGCAGAGATATTTACAAGAAGTATGTCGATCAGTTGTTGGATGCAGGTTGTGCTTATATTGCATTCGACACTCCTGAAGAGCTGGATGTCAAACGGAAGGAAATCCCCAATTTTCAGTATGATGCATCCACCCGTATGCAAATGCGCAATTCGCTGACTCTTTCCGGGGAAGAGGTGAAATCCTTGATCGACGCAGGCAATCAGTATGTGGTCCGTGTTAAAATCGAACCGGATGAGAATATCCATGTGAACGATTTGATCCGTGGCGAAGTGATTATCAACTCTTCTATTTTGGATGATAAAGTCTTATATAAATCGGCCGACCAGTTGCCAACTTACCATTTGGCCAATATCGTGGATGATCATTTGATGGAAGTGACGCATGTGATCCGTGGTGAAGAATGGTTGCCGAGCGCCCCGCTGCACGTACTGCTGTATCGTTATTTCGGATGGGAGGATACGATGCCTCGGTTCGCACACCTGGCTTTGCTCCTGAAGCCGGAAGGGAACGGCAAGCTGAGCAAGCGTGACGGTGACCGTCTTGGCTTTCCCGTGTTCCCATTGGAATGGCATGACCCGAAAAGCGGTGAGGTTTCTTCAGGTTATCGTGAGAGCGGTTATCTGCCCGAAGCGGTTGTCAATTTCCTGGCTTTGTTAGGATGGAATCCGGGTAATGATCAGGAAGTGATGAGCATGGACGAACTGATCCGGAGTTTCGATCTGGCTCGTTGCAGTAAGAGTGGGGCCAAGTTTGATTATGAAAAGGGAAAGTGGTTCAACCATCACTATATTCAGTCAATGGACAATAAGGAAGCTGCCGCCCTCTTTATGCCGATCCTTGAGAGCCATGGTGTGAAAGCCGATCCAGCATACGTGGAGAAGGTCGTAGCCATGATGAAAGATCGTGCCACCTTTATCAAGGATCTGTGGGATCTCTGTTCATTCTTTTTTATTGCTCCGACGGAATATGACGAGAAGACGCGTAAAAAACGCTGGAAAGAAGATAGTGCCGTCCAGCTTGCCGAACTGGTTGAAGTGCTTCGGGTACGTGAACCGTTCGATATCGAAGGAACAGAAGAAGAGGTAAAAGCTTGGATCGAAAGCAAAGGTTATCATTTGGGAAATATTATGAATGCGACCCGCTTGGCTCTTGTCGGTGAAGGTAAAGGTCCGCATATCTTCGACATAACGGAAGCCTTGGGTAAGGAAGAGTCTATCCGCCGTATCCAGCGTGCGATTGAAATACTGAAATAATGTATAGCCTGCTCATACATTTTTATGCTTTTATTGTCGCTCTGATTTCTCCTTTCCACCGGAAGGCGCGTCTGATGCGTTTCGGCCAATGGAAGACGAATAGCATTTTGCGTGAGAAGATAAACCGGAATGCGAAGTACATCTGGTTTCATGCTTCTTCGTTAGGAGAGTTTGAGCAGGGACGTCCTTTGATCGAAAAGATCAAGGAGCAATATCCGGGATATAAGATATTGCTTACTTTCTTTTCTCCTTCAGGCTATGAAGTGCGGAAAAACTATAGCGGGGCGGATGTTATCTGCTATTTGCCTTTCGATACGCCTTACCGGGTAAAGAAATTTCTGAATCTGGTGAATCCTGTTATGGCTGTTTTCATCAAGTATGAATTTTGGGGGAACTATTTACGTGAGTTGAAGAAGCGAGGAATACCGGTCTATATCATATCGGCGATTTTTCGTCCCGACCAGTTGTTCTTTCAATGGTTCGGAGTTCCTTACCGGAAGATGTTGCACTGTTTTACGCATTTGTTTGTGCAGGACGGTCGTTCGAAGGAATTGCTTGAACAATATGGTATCCATAACGTGACGGTTTACGGTGACACTCGTTTCGACCGGGTATTGGACGTGTGCAATCAGGCGCGTGAGTTGCCTGAAGTCGAACAATTTGTCTCTTCTTGCCGATCTTTTAAGGACTCGACTGGGAAAAGATGCCAGACTTTGATTGCCGGGAGTTCCTGGCCGCAAGACGAGGAAATATTAATTCCCTATTTCAACGAGCATCCGGAGATGAAACTGATTATCGCTCCGCATGAGATTCATAAAGAACATCTGATGTATATTGAGTCGTTGCTGAAACGCCCGTCTGTCCGTTTGTCCGATGTGATGCTGGACAAGAGCCTGCTCGAAGGGAAAGATTGCCTTATCGTGGATAGTTTCGGATTGTTGTCTTCCATCTATCGGTATGGGACGATCGCTTATATCGGAGGTGGTTTCGGAGCCGGTATTCATAATACGCTGGAGGCGGCGGTTTACGGTATTCCGGTGTTGTTCGGTCCCCGATTCCAGAAGTTCAAGGAGGCTCGTGACCTGATCAAGGTTGGAGGAGGATTTTCGGTTGCATCGAAAGATGAGTTCGTGGCCAGGATGGATGAGTTGTTGACTTATACCGAGGTTTTGAAGGCAACAGGTGAGAGCGCCGGCCAGTTCGTGAAAGGTAACGCAGGTGCGACGGATGGTATATTGAAGGATCTGGCTTTGTAGGTGGCGATTGTTTCCGGTCGTTGGTTTTATATGAATATGGTACGCTGATGGCGAGGGTTGAGGATCTGTCTTTTCGAAGAATTTGTATGAGTTCAATTTGAAAGTAAAGGACAACGTGCCAATGTAAATAGCATTTTAAATAAAAAGCCCGGCCAACCGCAAGGTTCACCGGGCTTTTTATTTAAAATGCTATTCTTATTCTCTTACTCTTCTTCAGCAAACATCGGGTCCCAAGCTGGTAATCGTGTCGGTGTTTGTTTCAATACTTCCTTGACCTTGGCTGTGATGAATTTCTTGTTGACGACCAGACGGAACATATATTCGTTGAACCATTCGTCCGTCATGATCAGGTGTCCGTTGTTGGCTCCCGGTCCCCAGCTGTTTTCCACCATCCATTTTTTAGGTTGGCCGTTGGCATCGAGGTCTACCGCCATCAAGGTCATGGCGTGGGAAGAACCGCTGGCGAACGTCTGGATGCGCTGTTTCTTGTCCATGCCGAAAGTCGTGCCCATCAGCGAACCGTAGTCATAATAGTCAACATCGAGCACTCCGCGGCTGCGATCGAAGAATTTGCCCACGTCACAGGAGAAATACATCATGGTGCTGTCCTTGATAGAAGCGATTGCCATTTCTTTGATATCTTCTATCGGAAGGTTAACATATGTCCAGTTTTTGCCGTCATAGGCATGGCGGTCAAAGTCGATCTCATATAATTTGTAGTAGTCGCGGCTCGGATCGTTCATCAACATGACATAGTTGTTCTTCAAATCTTCGCCCACGAATTCCTGATAGAACGATTGCGGAGTGTATTCTTTTGTTTCGACCGGTTTGCCGCTCGCGTCTTTGCGTGTCCAGGTGAATTTCGTAGGAGGTTCTCCGAAGTTGAGGACCAGCATACGGTAGATTTCGCCTAACATCTCGGTTTTGCGTTTTGCCAGTGCTTCCGGTTTCGAGCCTTTTGTATTGCGCAGTTCCAATCCGTATTCTTTCAGTTTCAGACCGATCAGGTTGGACATACGGCTGGTATTGTCGCTGCTATAGGTTTCGACCATGACACCGGAAGGAACGATGCCGTATTTCATCAGGTTGTCGGAAATACCGGTGAACTGTCCGCCGTCTCCGATCGGATTCTTGAATAGCCATTCCACCATCTTGTCGTTGATCGGTTTTTCGCGTGTATCGATGATTCCTTGTAAAAAAAGGTTCGCTTTCTCAAGTTGGTCCCAGAAGAAGTTATAGTTCTGCGAGAGCTCGAATTCCGGCAGGTTATACTTGGCGATGACCTGCGCACGTATTACGTTCAGTCCCGTGAACAACCAGCAACGGCCGGATGATTTCTGGTTCGTGATGCCTTTACTGTTCACTTTGTCGGAAAAGTAGGTGTCGAAATTGTTTTTACTGTCATTGTTGACTGCCAGTTTGTTGATGTCGTTGTTGCTGATGGCATTGTGAATGGCTTTGTCGGCCGGCGTTCCTTTGTAGGCTTGTTTGATTTCCTGCAACATTCCGGACGAGATACCGCCCCCTGCCTGCTGTCCGTAAGCTGATAACGATAGCCCGAATGCAAGGGTCGTTATCCACAGATTGTTCTTTCTCATGATGTAACTCGTTTAGTTTTTAAGTGTTCTGTCACAAAAGTAGTTTAATTTCTTTATATGGAGGTATCCGATGGTTCATTTAGCCTCTTTGCTTGGTTCATGTTTGGAGCGAGGATAAATGATATAATTGTATATATATATGAATAATGTTTATATGCTGATGAATAATATTTATTATTTCTTGCGTATTTATGAATTATTGAATATATTTGTTGTGAAATAATCTTTTAGTCAGATATAAGAGCCTGTTTAAATTTTGTTCAAAAAGAATTCTCAAAAGAATGCTGAATAAAATTAAAACAAGCTCTAAACAAGAATAAGAAAAAAGTCTATGAACAACGAGATCAAAAGAAGATTACCCTTGCAGTGTCCGGCTTGTGATGCGCCTCTAAAAGTGGGCCGGATGTTTTGTGGGCAATGTGATACAGAGGTGTGCGGTACGTTTGAACTGTCTGTACTGGCAAAACTGACGGATAAGGAACAGCAGTTTGTGATCGACTTCATTAAATCCAGCGGTAGTTTGAAGGATATGGCGAGGAATATGGGAGTCAGTTATCCGACTGTCCGGAATGTATTAGACGATTTGATAGATAAACTGAATAAAATCGAATAGATTATGAACAAACAACATCTTTATGGATTGATAAATCCTTTTGAACGGATTGCCGGTCTGGAAGCAGCGCTTTGGGGACTGGCTGGGATGGTGCTATCGACAGTTCTTTCTTATTATTCCGGTTGGCATTATCACGGGTTGCTACATTTTGGTCCGGCTCCGAATTTGGCTTGGTGGTGCTATGCGGTGGAGCATCTTGCCGTTTGGCTGATTCCGGCTGCTATGTTTTATTTGGGAGGACTGTTGCTTTCCCGTTCACGCATACGGATGGTCGATGTGTTGGGAACGGTTGTTTTCGCACAATTGCCGTTGATCGTCATGAACCTCTTCAATTTCTTGCCGCCTATGCAGAAACTCGCACAGATAGATGTGAACATGCCTCCGGCAGAGATCATGCAACAGCCTGGATTCCTTATCGGGATATGGCTGTCGCTGGTCTCTTTTGTCTTTTTGATCTGGGTGCTGATTTGGATGTTCCAAGCATTGAAAGTGTCCTGTAACCTGAAAGGCTACAAATTAGGAATCCTTTATTGCGTGGGGATCTTTGTCGGAGATGTGTTTTGTCGCTATCTGATAAAATGGGTGTGCTATTGATGGAACAGCAGATTGTGCAGTCCGGCAATATCTTCTGCGATATAGTCCGCCCCGGCTTTCGACAATTCTTCCCGGTTGCCGTAACCGTAAAGCACGCCGATCGAATCGAGCCTGTTCTCTTTGGCCCCGATGATATCATGTTTGCGGTCGCCGATCATGACGACTGATGGATGATCCGTCAGGTTATTGCTTTCCAATACATGACGGATCACATCTCCTTTTGTATAGAAGGAACCGTCCAAGCCGCTGCCTGCGACGAAGGCAAAGTAATGGGCGATATCGAAATAGTCCAGAATGCGTTTGGCAAAGACTGTCGGTTTGGATGTCGCCAGCATTAGGATACGCCCTTGCCGGGTTGCCTCTTCTAAAAAGTCTTTCATGCCGTCATACAGTTTGTTCTCATAAATGCCGGTGTCGGCAAAACGTTCCCGGTACTTTTCTGTAGCCTCTTTGGCTTGTTCGTCTGTGAAATGATAGAAATCCCGGAACGAGTCCAAAAGGGGAGGACCGATAAAAGGACATAACTCACGTAGGTCGTTTACCTGTATGCCGAAATGGTTCAATGCGTATTCGACGCATCGGGTGATACCGATCATCGGATCGGTAATCGTTCCGTCCAGATCCAGCAGGACGTATTTGTATTTTTTCATTTGCAATTGTGTTGTTTATCCTGTTCCATGATCCCGCTACAGGTAGCGGGTTAGCGTCCTTCTTTATACCAAGATGAGTATATGTGATAGTTCTTGGCTATCTTCTGATTGATCTCCTTTGCTTGTTCCGGGTCCACCTTCTTTACGAACTTGGCTGGTACGCCTGCGTAGATGCTTCCCGGCTCGACGATAGTCTTGCTTAACACGACCGATCCGGCTGCGACTATCGCACCTTCGCCGATCACGGCGTGGTCCAGTACGACCGATCCCATTCCGATGAGAGCGCCGTTGCATATCTTTGCCCCGTGGATCGTGACATTGTGGCCGACCGAGACATCATCACCGATCTCAATTGTCGATTTCTCGTATAAGGTGTGCAGGACGGAACCGTCCTGTATATTCACCCCGTTGCCGATCCGTATGGAGTTTACATCGCCTCGCAACACGGTCCCGAACCAGATGCTGCAACCTTCGCCTATCTCTACATCGCCGATAATAGTGGCGTTGTCTGCTAAAAACGTGTCTTTACCTATTTGGGGAGTAAAGCCTCTTACTGATTTTATTAAAGCCATAACTTTTTAATTGACAATTAATAATTGACAATTAACAACGACAAGCCAATTGTCAATCGTCTGTTGATTAAATTTCAGCCGTTTTCTCTTTTAACCAAGCTTTCTCTTCCTCGTTCAAATGCGGGCTTACCAAGTCGTATACCATCTGGTGGTATTTGTTCAGCCAGGCATGTTCGCGTACGGAAAGCATAGATGGGATAACCAGCTTCGTATCTATGTAACATAAAGTCAAAGTCTCGAAACCGAGGAATTTTCCGAATTCTGTTTCACTGTCTTCACGAACCAAGATCATATTTTCGGTCCGGATGCCGTATTCGCCGGGGCGGTACATGGCCGGTTCGTCGCTCATCACCATGCCCGGTTGGAGGATTACCGGGTTTTCTTCCATTCGGATGCTTTGCGGCCCTTCATGCACGTTCAGACAATGGCCGATGCCGTGGCAGGTTCCGTGCAGATAGTTGATGCCAGCATCCCACAAGGCTTTTCGGGCAAAAGCGTCGATCAAGCAGCCCCGTATGCCTGCAGGGAATTTGCATTTGGCAATTCCAATCGTGCCTTTCAGAGTGCGGGTAAAGTCTTTCTTCATCTGCTCGCTCGGTTCGTTGCAAAGGGCGATCGTACGGGTGATGTCGGTCGTTCCGTCCAAATACTGGGCTCCGGAGTCGAGCAGGTACAAACTATCCGTTTTCAGCTCCGTGTCTGTTTCGGGTGTAGGAGAGTAGTGCACGACCGCTCCATGCGGGCCGTAGCTGGATATGCAGGCAAAGCTGTCCATGACGTATTGAGGCTGTTCGGAGCGCAGAGCCGTCAACTTGGCGGCGGCACTCAGTTCTGTCACCCTTTCTCCGGCTTTAAGCATTTTTTCCAGCCAGAAATAGAATTTGGTCATGGCGATACCGTCTTTCAGGACTGCGTTGCGGAATCCTTTTATTTCTGTCTTGTTCTTGATGCTTTTCAGGTGGCTGGCAGGCGAGATTCCTTCTATCAGGATACTGCTTTCGGGCAGTGCATTGTAGATGGCCACGTTTGTCCGTTTGCTGTCGACAAACACCCGTGTCCGTTCCGGCAACCGTGACAGGAAGGTCGCCAACATGCCGTAATCGGCCAGTATTACTCCTTCTTCCTTTAGATGTTTTGCTATTTCGGTAGGGATTTTCTTCGGATTCACGAATAGTACGCTTTCCTTTTCGGAAACGAATGCATAACTGGTGACGACCGGATTATAGGCAACGTCCGTACCTCTGATATTAAAGGTCCAAGCCACTTCGTCCAATGCGGAGAGGATGGTGCAGTCAGCTCCTGCCTTGTGTAGCATTTTGTTGATATTGAGGATTTTGTCTTCAACTGATTTTCCGCTTAATTCGATTGGCATTTCAAACATTGGAGCTTCCGGAATAGCGGGGCGTTCTTTCCAGATCGGATCGATCAGCGAAGCGTTTGTGTTCAGTTTGATTTTTTTTTCCGCCAGTGACTTTTCCAGTGTGCGGGCATCTGCCAGACTGTATGTCTCACCGTTCAGTCCGACAGTCTGTCCCTCTTCCAGTTCGTGTGCTAAGAACTCTGGGATTGTCGGGGTTTCGGGCAACATCATTTTGAAAAGCTCAATACCTGTCCCTTCCAATTGGGCTGAGGCTTGAAGAAAATAGCGTGAGTCGGTCCAAAGCCCAGCTTTATCGGCTGTGATTACAACTGTTCCGGCCGAACCTGTGAATCCGGAAATCCATTCGCGGTATTTCCAGCAGTCGGCAGGGTATTCACTCATGTGAGGATCGGAAGTCGGAATGATATAAGCATTGATTTTATGCTGTTTCATTGCTTCTCTCAGGGCGGCAATGCGTTCGGGAATGTTTGTTTTCATCACATTTTGTTTTATGTCAACATTACTAATATTGCAAAGTTATTAAATTTATTGTGATAGATCTCAATCGCCGATGAAAGATTTTGTAAAATAGATTGCTCATAACCAATAGCATGAACAGCATTATTTTGTATCTTCGCGCAGAAAGAGCTGCTTGCCGACAATTGTCGGCAAGTATTTTTGTTTGATATAACATGATTCTGTTAAAGATGAATACCAATATAATCGATTTGAAGACAGTTCGTCTGAGTCAAGACGGGAGTGCTGTGATTATTCTGGATCAGACCTGCTTGCCGGAATCTGAAGTATATGTTTCCCTTTCTTCTGTAGAAGAAGTTTGGGATGCTATATATAGATTGAAGGTACGCGGGGCTCCGGCTATTGGGATTGCTGCTGCCTATGGTATTTATGTTTGCAGCCGGCAGATTACGGCAGACACTTACGAAGGTTTTTACAATGAGTTCCTCCGAATTAAAAATTATCTGGCCTCTTCTCGTCCGACTGCGGTCAACTTGGTTGCTGCTTTGAACCGGATGGAAAAAGTCGTGGCCGTTCATCCGATGAAGTCCGTTTTGGAAGTAATACAATTGCTGCGTGCCGAATCGGAGGCGATCCGAGCAGAAGATGCTGCTGCTTGCCGTAAAATAGGAGAGAATGGTTTGTCCTTGCTGCGTCCGAAAATGGGAATTCTGACTCATTGTAATGCCGGCCATCTGGCAGTCTCGGAATATGGAACGGCCCTGGCTCCGGTTTATTTAGGGGAAGAACGTGGATATAGCTTCAAGGTGTTTGCCGATGAAACGCGCCCGCTGTTGCAGGGGGCACGCCTGACAGCTTACGAATTGCAGAAGGCAGGCGTGGATGTCACTCTGATTTGTGACAATATGGTATCGGCCGTTATGCGCAAAGGTTGGGTACAGGCTGTCGTGGTCGGTTGCGACCGGGTTGCGGCAAACGGGGATACGGCTAATAAGATCGGGACTTCGGGGGTAGCGATTCTGGCACGTTATTACGGTATTCCTTTTTATGTATTGGGGCCGACATCCACTATTGATCCGAATTGTCCGGATGGGGATTCGATCGTGATCGAAGAAAGGAATCCCGAAGAAATTACGGATATGTGGTATGCTTCGCGGATGGCTCCTGAAGGGGTGAAAGCCTATAATCCGGCTTTTGATGTAACTCCTCACGACTTGATAACAGCGATTATAACCGAGAAAGGTATCGTTTATCCTCCTTTTCGTATGCAGGATTTATAAAAATATTTACGGAAAGTTTTGCTAATCCCGAAACAATCAGTAATTTTGCTGCCCAATTTGTGGATATAGTAATAAACAATATAATAAATTAAATTATGATCGTAGTTCCATTAAAAGAAGGCGAAAACATTGAAAAAGCGCTTAAGAAATTCAAAAGAAAGTTTGAAAAAACAGGTGTAGTAAAAGAATTGAGAAATCGTCAAGCTTTCGAAAAACCTTCTGTAGCAAAGAGAAAACAAACTATGCGTGCTGTTTACGTTCAGCAATTGCAGCAGGTAGAAGAATAAAAATACAAAATCTATCTACTAAGTTTGTTTTATTGGATTCTTATTCTTATTTTCGTTGCATAAAAGTAGATGCAATGTGAATGTGCAGATTGATTCATTTTTAGATTATCTTCGGTATGAGCGGAATTATTCCGAGTATACGGTTGGTGCTTATTCAAAAGATTTGCGTCAATTTGAAGATTTTGTAAAAGAGAAGAAAGAAGGCATATTTGTGCCGGAAGAAGTTGATGCGGATATTGTACGAAATTGGATTATCTGCCTGTTGGATAATGACATCTCGCCCGTATCTGTCAACCGGAAATTGAGTTCTTTGAAATCTTTTTTTAAATTCCTTATGAAGCAGGGAATTGTTTCTGTAAACCCGTTGCGTTTTGTGACTGGTCCGAAAACGAAGAAGCCTTTGCCGACTTTTGTAAAAGAGAAGGACATGGAAGAATTGTTGGACGGAGACGGGTTTGATGAGGATTTTGAAGGGATAAGGGATCGTTTGATACTTGAAATGCTTTATGATACTGGCGTGAGACGTTCTGAGTTGCTCGGTATACAAGATACCGATATAGATTATGAAGCCATGCAAGTCAAGGTGACAGGTAAGCGTAACAAGCAGCGCTTGATTCCTTTTGCAGAAAGATTAAGAAACTTGATGCTTGCATATACAGAAGTCCGAAATCGTGAAGTTGGTGCAGGAAGCGGATGGTTCTTTGTCCGGAAGAATGGAGAACAGTTGTCCACGGGTATACTTTATATGATAGTAAAAAAGAAACTCTCGGATATTCCGACATTGGCAAAATGTAGTCCCCACGTATTAAGGCATTCGTTTGCGACAAGTATGTTGAATAATGGAGCAGAGTTGAACGCTGTGAAAGAGTTACTTGGGCACAGCAGTTTGGCTTCTACCAGTATTTACACACATACAACCTTTGAGGAATTAAAAAAAGTGTATCATGCTCATCCAAGAGCACAAAAAGAAGGAGGTTTATTATGAACATTAGAATTCAAGCAATCCATTTTGACGCAACTGATCAATTGGAAGCGTTTATTCAGAAGAAAGTGTCTAAGTTGGAACAATATTTCGACGGCATTATATCGGCAGAAGTCAATTTGAAAGTCGTGAAACCGGAATCTGCCAACAATAAAGAAGCGGCTATTCGGTTAATTATTAAGAATGGAGATTGTTTTGCCGAGAAGGTGAATGATACTTTTGAAGAATCAATTGACGAATGTGTAGAAGCATTGGAGAAACAGTTGGTTAAATTCAAGGAAAAAATTAGATCCAAATAAAAAAAACGGTAGATAAATTTGGTATATAAGAAATAATGCCTAAATTTGCAGCCGTTTCGCCTTGGTGACGAAACGGCTGCTTTTTGAAGCAGGTTTGCCTCTTTAGCTCAGTTGGCCAGAGCACGTGATTTGTAATCTCGGGGTCGTTG
>ERZ777011.1484-NODE-1484-length-24250-cov-3.682000_pt1 | contig 24250 bp, 20 predicted proteins | sample MGYA00374964_ERZ777011 | MGnify/ENA primary metagenome ERZ777011 (study PRJEB29310, sample SAMD00008975) | mouse gut metagenome | study: EMG produced TPA metagenomics assembly of the Metagenome analysis of fecal microbiota from mouse which was promoted... | reverse complement strand
TATATTTTAAATGTGCCAAATCATAAGTAACCAATAATGCAATTCTATCTATCGTCATTGAAGCAATTGTTGTTTGTGAGTATTCAACTCCAATCATTTCTCCCGGGTTAATATGTCCCAATCCTGCCTTATTTATTGCGTATGCATAACAGTTATAATTTAAAAATCTCTCGCTCCATGGTGTTAAATATACACTGTACTGAAGCTTATTTCTGTCGTCTGCAAATGATACTATGCCTTCTTTATATAAATCATTTTCATCTATTCCCTCATATTCAAGAACTGCCTTCCTTATTTGCATTGCAAAGTCTTGTGCATGTGTATAATTAAACCAACTAATACGTCCGGGATCTTCTATTGTGCCATCTGCCACCTTCTTGACAAATTCCTCCAAATGCTGATAGTCACTATATTCATCAGGTATAATTAGCCCGTTTTGTATAAGTGTTTCCAAACATTCTTCTTTGGACATGTCCGTTAAACTTTTTTCCGTCTTCTCTGCCTTCACAGGGACATTAATACATAAGAAAAGTATAACCATGCATAAAATAAACTGCGTAACTTTTAATTTCTTCATTAGCAATATTCCTCCCTTTTTATATATTTTAATAATTATAAACTTCACTCAAAAAACACTTATAAAAATTTGAAATTTATAATTTTCTCACGAATGTCTTTAACTTCAACACAACATAATTTAATAATTTTTCTACTATACTAATGTTTTATCTTCATGTATTTTATGATATATAAAATTTTTATCAAATGTAAAAGAATTTCTTATTTTCTTAACATAATTATATTCATTTTTTTGCCCTTAGTCAATCCTATTTATTGTAACAACTAACTTAGGTTGGCTGATTTTTCTGAAATTTCAAAAAATTCTAATGTAAAATCATATATTTAAGAATGTCTTATACATTACAAAACCAATTCCTCTGTATATAACTGCAGATATACAACCTTCTCTATATAATCCGTTTATTCACTCCTGCACGCCCAGATATGCTTAAAAATTTCCCCGAAGAAAACATCGGGGAAATTTATAAAGTACTGATTTATACTTTAATCCTCTAAAAACTCATAATACTCCTCCTCGCTTGCAAATAATCTGTATGCTCCATCTACATATCCCATATATCCGTTTCCTACAAAATATCCTTTCATAAGTATCATCCTTTCTATTAATTTATATTGCTTTTTCCTAAGCCTGAGTATACTATACAACAATCAGTGTCCATTAAAACGGATTTATTTGTTATATTTATACTGTTTTACATTAATTTATCCATAATATTTATTATTTTTATATAAATTTATTTTTTTTTTCAAAATAATTTGCTTTTTTTAACTTTATGTGATAATCTATGAATCGGAAATAATAATACATATTATTTTGGCATGTTTTACGCCACTTTGAATTCGCTTTCGCGAAGGATTTTAACTTTTAACCGGTGTGTTTTTTACGCCACACATGACTCGCATTAGCGGGACAATATTTTTATTTATTTTTTGTTAAATTAATAGGAGATTTTATTATGAACCCACGTCAGGCAAAGAAACAGGATAACAAGGTAACTACCAATACTACAGTTGATACAAAAGATATCAAAGCAGAGGCTGCCAAGGCTGATACAAAAGAGGCTGTTAAGGCTGAACCTGCTAAGACTGAAGATACAGTAAAAGAAACCGCTAAAAAAAGTTCTGAGAAAAAAACTGTAGCAAAAAAGGCTGTTGAAAAGAAAAATGAAGCCGTTGCCGAAATTAAAAAGGCTGTTGAAAAAACTACTGCAAAGAAAGCTGTTAAAAAGGAAGCCGTTGCTCCTCAAATAGTTGTTCAATATGATGGCAGTGAAGCTACAGTTGAAGCAATCGTAGAAAAGATTACCGCTGAATATGTTTCAGAGGGACATAGAGCGTCATCTATTAAGGATTTAAGGGTTTACCTTAAGCCTGAGGATGGTCTTGCCTATTATGTAATCAATGAAAAGGTTGCCGGCAGCGTAAGCCTTTTCTAAATTAAGTTATAACTGTTAAAAAATGAGTGTCGTTTCAGACTAAAATATTAGTTATGAAACGACTCTCATTTTTTTATTTATTTATTACAAATTTGCTTTTATCTCTTTGTAAGCACATATTTAATATATTTTTGTAATTTCTATATTACTGTAGAAAAACTTCAATATATCGCTGTATTCCACTCCGTTATTTCCCATTGTATTTGCGCCGTTCTGGCTTAAGCCTACTCCGTGGCCATAGCCTCCGCCTATAATATTGTATCCGCTTATAACTCCTTCTGAAATAACTGCATCAAATACAACATATGCGCTTGGCAGCATACCCATGGTGCTGTTTACAGAGCCGTCATTTTTTATTATCTCGCTTGATACAGGATGAAAAAGCTTTCTTATGTAACTTTCAGTTACTACCTTTACGGTAGCCTCCGTACCATATATTACAACATAATCCAGCACTCCTCCTGTTCCTCTGCTGCCTATGGCAATACGCTTTACCTGGCCTGCCGAGGATATTGGCTGTGAATGAAACTCTCCGTCCTCTCCCATTGTAAGCACCTTATCAGGCCCTGACGAATATAAGCTGCCCAATACCTCATTAACAGTCTGTGTCATATCATTAAGCGTCATGCTTAAGTTCCATCTGTACCATGAATATGAGCTGTCGTAGGTGTCAAAATTACTTCTTATAAATGTGTCAAAATTAGATTCATCTGTCAGGTCAATGTCTGCTCCGTCCCCTGATAAAATATGCCCTTTAATATACGGCACGCCGCTCCCTCCCCACACGGTAGCATCTGCAGAGCTTCCGCAGGAGGTTGAAAAAAACCATGCGTTAACTATATCCTCTCCGCACATCATTATTTCTCCGTATGTACTGTCTACTGCATTTGTTGTAGTCTGCTTTTCCTCTGAATTATTGTATACCTGAAAGGATGTGCTGTCATCAACATGGGCTCCGAGGCTGCTTAAGCTGTTATTTAAAAGCTGCCTGTAAGCATAGCTTCTTGCACATACAGCCTGGGACTTAAGCGCCTCCGTACTGTAGGTGTAAGGCATTTCACTTGGAACAACTGCGTATAAATACTCCTCTATGGGAAGCTCATTTACAATAATAAGCCTTCCGTTTACTGCGGATACATCCAAAGTTCCTCTGTATGACGGTGTACCGTAACCCCTCTCTATTGACGAAACAGTTATTTTTCCGTTTACGTTTTGAGAGGATATTTTCATTCTTCCGCTTGAAAGATATGTACTGTTTACGTCAAGCTCTACTACCGTTCCACCGTCTGCAAGCTTACTCTCGCTTCCGTATTCGATAACAAAAGGAGTGTCTGAGGTTATTACAACCCTGTCATGATACATATCCGTATATCCGGTATTTCTGAGAAGAACACGTATATTCTTTGCATTTACATCCCTGTCTATGGCTATGGCTGAAATTTTATCCTCGTCATTTAATATAAATTTCTGTATATCATAGCCTACAAGAACATCACTGATTTTCTTCATCTCCATGCTTCCGTAGGTCTTATAAACCCTTACGTTTTCATCAAGGGCATATTTCCCCTTGCCCTCAAGCTCTATTTCACTGTTACCTGACGTAAGAACCTTTCCTGATATGGATTTGCTTTTTACCTTTAAATCCTCCACCTTTTTATTTTCAAGTATAAGGTCGGCTGCAACTCCACTGTATACCATATCTCTGTCCCTGGTTTCAAACTCCCTTACCGCCCCCTCTATATATGCCTTTATTCTTCCGTTTTCAACTGAAATAATCCATACATTGTGATACGTTACATCCTTAGATACCTGCCCTCTTATGCATAACAGCTCATTGTCCTTCACCAGTACCGATACCTCTCTGTCAATATAATAATCTATAGACAGACCTGTAAACAAATATTCCCCGCCTGTAGTTACAGTATGCCATGTATCCATTGTAGGGACATTTGCTACCGTACCGACTATACATATATTTTTTTCTGTTATTTTCCCTTCAGTATCAAGAAGCGCCGCAAGCTTTCCGTATATTTCGTTCCATTCTTTAGTCACTATGGGATTTGATACCTTATTGTTTTTTACATATGACCAAAGCTCCTTATCTGCCACCCCGATATTTGTAAGAAGTCTGTCTAAATCTCCATATGTAAACGCCGCCAATGCGCTGTTCTCCGTAGGCTTTATATCCTTTGTAAGATATAATGTATCCTTGTACATGGCATTCATATATGGCACATACCATTCGTCAGAAGTTCCGTTAAAATAATCCTCCATCTCCCTGCATTCATCTGTTGAATGATAAATCAAGGCAACAGCTCTTGCCACCTGACCTGCCGTAACCACGTTTTTATCCGGATTTGCGTCCTTATCTCCGTTATTTATCCTGTATATAACAAGACATATTACTAATGCTATACATATAAGTATAAGTATAACATTTCTTTTGGTTATAAAGCCTTCCCTGCCCATATGTACGTCTCCCATGCTTACCTCTTAATGCTGATTTTTATTATTATACCTGACTAAAAAAGTGCAGTTAATTTCTTATAAAGATAAAAAGGTGCCACCTTAAAGCGACACCTTAATTATCATATGTACCCCAAAATGCCGGTTCCTGTATTTTGAGTCCTAGCTGACGCCAGGTGGGCAACCGCATCTGATATTCTGCCTTCCACTTATAGAGGCCTGACATCCTACCAGAGATATAGGAATCCCTTTTACACAAATGTAGGTTCAAAATATTCAGGAGTTGTCGAACATTTCAGGAAATACGTTCCTGCTTTTTATGCCTTTAGTATACCCCATTATGTCATTTTTATCAAGTACTTACTTATTCAATTTTTGAAAATTTTTCTAAAAAATTTATTAAGCTTTGTATTAAACCTTATATTTGTTACCTGCATTTTTTTATAAAGCCATATCTAATTATATAAATATTTTTGTTTTTTATGACGGTCTTTTTACTTAAATACCCATTTAAGCTGTATCTGGTAGCTTATAATAAACAGCGCCGTGTCTGCAATAACTTTTTCTATAACCTTGCTTCCCCCAAATATATGATTTAATGCAATAACAATACCTGCCGATGCAAGCATCTGCACCACGCATAAAAAAAGATACTTTACAGCCTGCGGCTTTACTTTTCCGTCACTTTTAAACACACCTCTTTTATTTATTTCAAAATTGCAGAATGCAGATATTATTCTCGCTAATATTGTAGCGGCAACAATTTGTATATTATCGCTTAGGACGTCCAAAATAACGGTAAATATCTTAAACAACGACAAATCTATAATAGCTGCTGAAAGAGACGACATAATAAACCTTAAAAAGCTTCCAAATATTAATCTGTATATCTTAAAGGAATCTGCAAAAGGCCTGAAATGTGTTTCATCATTCTTGTTAATATATATGGTTCTTATGGGAATTTCTATTATTTTATGCTTATTTACTGCCCCATAAATAAGCATATTCATTTCGTACTCAAACCTTTCACCCTTTAAATCTATGTAATCTCCAACATATTCCCTTGGTATGCCCCTAAGACCTGTCTGGGTATCCCTTATCCTTTTTCCATAAAGAATACTGAACACCTTACTTGTAGTTTTATTTCCAAAGCTGCTTTTTTTAGGTATATCCCTGCCGTAAAAATCTCTCACTCCTAATATAAGAGCAGGCTCTTCCTGACTCTCTAAAGCCTTATGAATTTTTATAACATCCTCTACAGTATGCTGTCCGTCAGAATCAACGGTAATTATCCCCTTTACCCCTGAATCCTTCCCCCACAGAGTCATTGCATAATTCAAACCGTTTTTTAACGCTCTCCCCTTACCCATATTTTTTATATGGGTATAAACTGCCACATTACTAAATTCCTTTATCTGCTCAAAATATTTTTTATGCTCCTTATCGCTTCCGTCGTCAATTACAAGTATATGCTCAAATCCGTTTTCTATAAGCTCTCCCACATACTCCACAAACCCCGCAGGCGGATTAAGTGCAGGAATCAAAACAATACTTTTATACATATTTACCTCTTATCCGCACATATCCTCCCATGTATTTTTAAATTAATACATAATTTGTGCTTAAATGCTTTAATCATTGATACTATAAATGTAAATTATCCAGCCTCCATATCTCGTCAGATTTTTTTAACACTAAGTACATGCTTATTGTTTCATCGGAAAGACCTTCGGATATATATCCGTTTGCATAGGTCTTAAAGATATTATAATTAACATGACATACTATTATATCATCTGATACCTTTCTTATATTATCTATCTGCTTACTGTTCACCTTAATGCTTTCAGGCCTGTACACCCACACAATAGCCCTTGACGTATCCTTTATGCTGTTGTAGGCGTTACTTCCATATACGGTTACATTCAGCATGCTGTTCATATCAGAAAGCCTGTTAAGATAATTTATATATTTCATCATTATCTCATCAACTCTTGCCTCTATTGCAGCTTTGCCTTCATCACCCAAAAGCGTATAATCTATATATGAATCTGCCTGCGTGTAAGCAACCTCATTGCCATTCTTATCATATACCTTTAAATCACCCTTATCCAAAAGCTCATTTACCTTGTATCTTCTATACACAGGCTGCTCCTCCAAAGCGCCGGCAAGAGCCTCCTCCAGCTTTTTATCAAAGGGCTCCTTTATGTATTCCTCCGTAACCTGTATTCCGTTTATTTTTGCTGTCATGGTGGCGTCTATTACAAATTCTGTCCCTTCAAACTTAAGCATGTCCGTATTTATCTCAATTTTGCCTTCCTTCCAGATATTAAAGCCAAATTCATCTCTTTTGCTTACTCCAAGATATAATGTCATAAGCTTATCCTCTCCTGAAAAAATATTGTATACGGGAGAGTTATCCTTATACTGCTCCTGATTTTTTTCAAACCTTATATTTTCTTTGTCAAAAAAAGCCGTCATCCTGTCCGCAATAGCTTCCACGGTATAAAACTTATATTCTGTCTGATTTGCCTTAAGCAAAAGCTCCTTATACTTTTCCGCGGTAAATTCTTCAAGATAAGTCTCCATAAATAATTCCGGACTGCTTTCTTTCTTTGCCCGGTCATAATCTGACTGATAGCCTTCCAATGCATTCCACTCCTTTATACACAGAACAGCTATCGCTGCAATCACAATAAAAACATAGACTATCATTAGTTTTGTAAACAGCTTTAAGCCTTTTATTTTATCTAATATTTTTTTCATATTCATCTTCCTATTTTACTAATATTACTGTGGGCAGTCCTCTCATTCCTACAAGGGAGGAGCTGACATTTAATATATCGCCGTTATAATATAAAAGAGACGAGCTTCCTCCATCAAGATTTGCTGCATTTACTGCATTATACTGAAGCATTACATTAGTTATATCGTTCATTGAAGCGCCTATGCTTGAGGCCTGCCTGCCGTCTATCACAAGGATAAGAACTGCTCCGTCTGCCCTCTGTCCTATGGCAGTTCTTGGATTAAGACCTCCTCCTGTTCCGCTTACTGCTACAGGAGAGCCATTTACAATTAATATAGGACCAAATGAAACGGCATCTCTTATGCCCATATCTACAGCCTGCTTTCCTGTCATTTCTCCTACTACCAATATATTATCATTATTAAAGCCTATAACCTCATATGTTCTTTCAAGAGAGCCCCATTTCAGTTCTCCTCCGGATATTACTATACCGTCAGGTATTCCTCCCAGACCGTTCCCTCCCGGGTCATTAAAGCCTCCTGCGTTTGTTCCTGCTATTGCTTTTTGCTCCCTGGCAAATTCTATCAATGTTTTCCCCTTCACATCGTTTCCGTATTTTTCAAGGGAGCCTACATACACTCTTGACGGGTCTTTTATTATCATCATTTTACCTTTAAAGGTATTTCCGGTTACATCCTCTATCCTTATTCCATCTGTAAACTCTTCTTCTGTTTTTATATCAGGACTCTCTCCGTTTTCATTGCCGGTACTTCCGTTATTCTGGCTTATCTGTATAATAGACGTATCCGTTATTACATCTGCCTGCTCTACCTTATTCCGCTCCTCTATTTCCTTTATTTCCTCATCTGTGCAGAAAATATCTGCCACAAATCCCGCAGCGCTTGTCTCCCTAAGCGAGAGCACAAGCAAATCTCCCGCCACCCAAGACGGTCCGTCTATACATATCTTTATTACTGCAATTAATCCGCCTAAAATAAGTACGATTGTAACTCCCAAAAAAACAAGCGTCCTCTGAATTATTGTTTTTGCTTTTCCCTTTTTCTTCTTTTCCTTTTTTTCTTTCATGCTATACCTCTTCTTTAATCTGTGCTTTATAATTTAAGCTTTTATATACAGCCTTTAATCTATATCCACAAATATATTCCAGTTTGCAAGCTGCCTTTTTTTGTACATTTTGTCCATAGCGCCCGGCAAATCAGATACGGGATATATATTTCCTTCCAAATCCACCGCCACATGCCTGTTTGCTGCCGGCAGCGTATCTATGGTGGTATAAAGCCATCTATAGTAAGGACTAAGCTCTATATCCATATTGTTTGTTACATATGACATAACAAGGTCGTATCCCATATAAGAGATATCGTCATACTCTGCGCCGAAATTGTCCAATATAAGACACTGGGTATTATACATACGGTAGGTATTTGTAAGCTCATTATCCGTGTTAAAATATGAAAGCTTTTCATACAAATCCTCGCCTGAATCGCTTTTAAGAAACGGAAGATGGTCCCCATAAAATATAAGCATGGTAGGCTCTTCAAGAGTGTTAATATAGTCGTACAGCTTCCTAAGCTGCTTATCCGCGTCATATACTCCCTGGGCATATGACTTTAACATACCCGTTTCCTCCTCATTAAGCTTAGTTGAGACAACATCTATATCGTAGGCGTTATATTTTGTCTCCGTAAAGGGCATATGGTTCTGGGCAGTCAGCGCCATATAAAACAATGGACTATCATCCTTTTCTTCAAATGCATCTATAATCGTATCAGCCACAAAGTCGTCTGATATTCTCCCGCCCTTTTTATATTTCCTTTCTACACTTGTAATATATTCAGTCTCCCGTACGTCAAAATACTTGTAGACATTCATTGCATTAAACAGGTTTTGACCCCAGCAGGAGCTTATATGGGTAGTATATCCGTTTTTATTAAGCTCCCCTATATATGACATGGCTCCATAGTATTTATCGCTGTTGTACAAATTCATATATGGAATATAGTTTTCCGGAAAGTATCTTATGCTTCCCCCCGTAAGCATCTCAAATTCAGGATTGCAGGATATTCCTCCGAAGGAAGGCGATATCATATTGATAAGCATTCCCTCCTTTGAAAGCTCATGGAAATTTGAAGCCACGTCTACATTAAATTCTACCTCGTCTACCACCGTCACATCAAACAAGGATTCTGAAAATACCATTATTATATTCGGCTTTCCAAAGCTTCCATTCTCCTTTTTTTGTTCAGTATTATACATTTTTTCCACAGTATTCTTATCATAGCCCTCCGGCTCCTTCAATATGGTGGTAAGGTATTCTCCCACCATTCCTCCAAATACGCTGTGCTGAAAATAATACTTTGTGTTTGATACTGTATTGTTGTTTTTCTTTTCGTCAATCTCATACATGAGCCTTATAAAAAAATTATTTACAGGCTTTATTGGCAGAAACACTATAAGAAAAAAAACTGCAGGCACCGCTGCGGCAATAATTCTATACTTAGGCTTTTCCAGGGTATATTGGCTCTTGTAAGCCAGCACGCACACTGCGGCAAAAATACCTGTCATTTTCAAAACATTTTTTATCATTCCCTGTATTATTCCGCCTATATTTTCCTTTAATATATCGGTAAATGTATCAGGTGTTGACAAAAATCCTATATCCCTTATAAAAACAGGATTTGACGAATAAACTATCTTAAATTGATTTACTACCATAATAACGGTTACAAAGACACAAAGGGCAATGGCTGCCCTGAAGGAAGTTTTAAATATTCCCATAAACAGAAAAAACAGCCCGCACATTACGGCGTAGCCCATAATATGTGATAATATCTCCGGCTCCTTTGCGCTGCTTTGATTACTATATTTATAAAACCATTCCTGTGCTGCAAATATAAGAAACGGTATAATGGCAAGCATTGCTTTTCTATATATATTTTTTATTTTTTCCTTTTGAAGCTCTTCCATTTAAATCCTCATTTCCCACGCATATACTTTTAGCATAACATAATAATACAACTACAATGAGAATTTTATATTTTTCCAACTATCTCATTTTTGTTTTTATATATGGAATTTTCCTTAATATATCCTCTTACCATAGACAGAGGATAAATATTCGTATTGGCTCCTACCACCGTTCCCGGGTTAAGGACGCTGTTGCAGCCTACCTCTACCCCGTCTCCCAAAACGGCGCCCATTTTCTTAAGGCCTGTTTCTATTGCTTCATCTCCGCATTTTATAACCACAGGGGTTTTGTCTGATTTTACGTTTGAGGTAATTGAGCCTGCTCCCATATGTGACTTAAAGCCTAAAACTGAATCTCCTACATAATTATAGTGAGGCACCTGAACATTATTAAAAAGAATTACGTTTTTAAGCTCCGTAGAATTTCCAACAACAGAAGCTTTTCCTACTATGGCGTTTCCTCTTATAAATGCGCAATGCCTTACCTCCGCATCATCATCTATAATAACGTTTTCACCTATAAATGCTGTAGGCGCAACTCTTGCAGATTTTGCAACCCATATATTTCCTTCTCTTTTTTCATACTTATCACTGTCAAGCTCTTCCCCAAGAGCTTTTATAAAATCTCCGATTTTTGAAAGCGCCTGCCACGGATAAATTAATCCGTCAAAAATTTTATACGCAATAGTATGCTCCTTTATATCTGTAAATAAATCTGCTATTTCTATCATTATGATTCCCCTTTTCATTTTTGCTTAATTATTCAACCGTAACTGATTTTGCCAGATTTCTTGGCTTATCAACGTCACAGCCTCTCAGCACAGCCGTATAATATGCTATCATCTGCATAGGAACTGCCGCCACCATAGGCATAAGCGCATCCTTTACGGCAGGTATCTTCACCTGATAATCCGCTATGTCGTCTCCCACCCGGGTAGTTTCCTTACATATAAGGATAACCTTTGCGCCTCTTGCCTTTACCTCTTTTATATTGCTTATAGTTTTGTCAAGCAAATCCTCCTGGGTTGCAACGGCAATAACAGGCATCCCGTCAGTTACAAGGGATATTGTTCCATGCTTTAGCTCGCCAGCCCCATAGGATTCCGAATGAATATATGAAATTTCCTTAAGCTTAAGGGAGCCCTCCATGCTAAGGGCATAATCAAGTCCCCTTCCTATATACAGCAGGCTGTCTGCATTTATTAGCTTCGAGCCGATATACTGGCAGGTTTCTGCCACGTCAAAGGATTTTTCTATTTTTTCCGGCACGGATAATAATTCCTCGACCAGTTCCCTGCATTCCTTTTCTGTTATTGCTCCATTTGCCAGGGCAAGCTGAAATGCAAATAAATACATAATTGAAAGCTGTACGGTATACGCCTTTGTGCTTGCCACTGAAATCTCAGGGCCCGCATGGGTGTATATAACAAAATCACTTTCTCTTGCAATAGACGAGCCCTTGACATTTACAACCGATATGGTAACTGCCCTCTTTTCCTTTGCAAGCCTTAATACCGCCTTTGTATCGGCAGTTTCGCCGGACTGGGAAATAAGCATAACCAGGTCCCTGTCTCCTATAACAGGCTCCCTGTAGCGGAACTCTGACGCTATATCTACTATAACCTCTGTTCTCGCAAGCTTTTCAATGACGTATTTTCCCACAAGCCCTGCATGCATGGCTGTTCCGCATGCAACAATATATATTTTCCTGAAGCTCTTAAGCATATCCGAGGTTATTCCGCACTCGTCAAGAAACGGCATGCCATCCATAATACGTGGAAGTACTGTTCTCTTTAATACCTCCGGCTGTTCGTGGATTTCCTTAAGCATAAAATGCTCATAGCCGTTCTTTTCCGCCGCCTCCTCGTCCCAGCCTGCATGCTGCAATTCCTTTGATACCGGCTCCCCGTCTAAATCTGTTATGGAAACACTGTCCCTTGTTATAACAGCTATCTCGTTATGCTCCAAAAGGTAATAATCTCTTGTATACTTTAATATGGCAGGAACATCTGACGCTATAAAGTTCTCTCCCTCTCCCACTCCTATAATAAGGGGACTGTCCTTTCTTGCTGCAAATATTGTATCTGGAAAATCTGAAAAAATTATGCCTAAGGCGTATGAGCCTTCTATTTTTCTCAAAATTTTTGCTATTGTTTCCCCGGGATTTCCGTTATAATAATAATCCAAAAGCTTTGCAACCGTTTCCGTATCTGTTTCACTTGAAAACTCATAGCCCTTACCCGCAAGAAAGCGCTTTATCTTTATATAATTTTCAATTATTCCGTTGTGTACAACAGACACCCTTTTATTTCCGTGAGGATGGGAATTTATATCTGACGGCTCTCCGTGTGTTGCCCATCTTGTATGGCCAATCCCCACATGTCCCTTTGGCCTGTGTCCGGCTTCCATCTTTTCCTCCAGATTTTTAAGCCTTCCCTTTGCCTTTTCTACAGTTATGGCATTATCTTCAAACACGGCTATTCCTGCCGAGTCGTAGCCTCTGTATTCAAGCTTTGACAAAGCGTCCATGAGAACGTCTGTACAATCCCCGGGACCTGCATATCCAACTATTCCGCACATAAATTTTCCTTCCTAATAATAATATTCTTATCAAAAATATAACGGCAGTCCTGCTGCTTTTATGGCTGCGCCTGAGTTTTCTGCTGCGCCGTTACTTTTTTATAATTTACTGCCGTCCTGTCAAAATATTCTCTAAGGGTAAGCTGATTATTAAGGTTTCTTACGGCGTTCACCCTTCTTGTCACAAAATCATCAAGCTTAGTCATATATTCTTCCCCTGTGATTGTTCCCTCCGCCACATAAGTTAATCCCTTTTCCCAGCTTGCCGTAAGCTCAGGATTTAAAAGAGGCCTTATTGACAAATCAACAACATCATATATCATCTCTCCTGTCTGTGTAGGAGTTATAATCTGTGTCTTATTGTTAAGGGCAAGATACCCGTTATTTACAAGCTTTTTAAGAATCTCTGCCCTTGTGGCGCTGGTGCCTATACCGCTTCCCTTTATCTGCGCTCTCAAATCCTCATCCTCAATAAGCTGACCGGCATTCTCCATTGCCAAAATAAGTGAGCCGGAATTATATCTCTTAGGCGGGGAGGTTTCTCCCTCTTTTATTACACACTTATCGAATGTGATTTTAGCACCTTTTTTTATTTTTTTCAACCTCTCTATGGTATTTACGTCCGGCTTAATGTCTGTATCTTCGCCTTCCTTACTGTCTGTCCCATCCTTTGGCTCCTTTTTTTCACAGCCTTTTACAACCTTTAAATAGCCTTCCTCTATAAGCACCTTAAAGGATGCGAAAAAGCTTTCATGTTTTTTTTCCTTGTCATCCTTTTCCCCATGCGCTTTTACCGTATCAATTCCCATAACAAGGTTTATTTTCTGATATACTGCCGCCGGATAGAAAATACTTAGAAATCTCCGGCATATTACCTCGTATATGCTCCTTGACAGGCTGCTTAAAGAATTTATTGCCGAAAAGCCCTGACCTGTAGGGATTATGGCATAATGGTCCGTTATCTGTTTATCGTTTACATATTTTGTTTTAGCTATTGTTTTATAGCCTGTTCCATTAAGTATTTCCTCCGCATAGCCTTTAAATACAGGATAATTTCTAAGTCCTTCTATATTTTTATGTATTTCCTTTGACACTGCCGTAGAAAGCACTCTTGCATCCGTTCTTGGATAAGTCACCAGTTTCTTCTCGTAAAGCTCCTGAACAACCTTAAGAGTTTCGTCAGGACTAATCTTAAATAATCTGGAACATTCGTTCTGCAGCTCAGCCAGATTGAAAAGTAACGGAGGATTTTTAGATTCCTTTTTCTTCTCAATAGAATCTACCGCCATATGTTTTTCTATGCTTTTTATATCTATATTTTCATTTGAAACAATTAATGCCTTTTCTTTATCCCCTGTATTTTTTTCTTCTATATTAACATCTTTCTTTCCTGTAAGCATGCCCTGCCCATTCTCCATAACGGCTTTATCTATACAGGCTATAAGCTCCTTTGCAGTCTTTTCCTCCTTAAAGCCGTTTTCCTTATAGAGCGCAGGAGAATTGAAATACATGCTTTCCTCTCTCACTCTCCACTCTCCGTCAAAAACAAAGCCGTCTATGTCAAAGCCTGCAAGAACTCTGTAAAACGGCGTCTTTACAAACTCTCTTATCTCTCTTTCCCGTCTGACTATCATACCGAGAACACATGTCATAACACGTCCTACCGATATGACTACCCTGTCCTTCCCAAGATAACCTGATATGCTTCTTCCGTATTTTAAGGTAAGCACTCTGGAAAAGTTTATTCCCATAAGATAATCCTCCTTTGCCCTAAGGTAAGCGGCCTCCGAAAGATTATCATACTCAGACAAATCCTTTGCTTCCTTTACTCCTCTGAGGATTTCCTCCTCAGTCTGCGAATCTATCCACACGCGTTTTCTCTGTTTTCCCTTTACTCCTGCCTGCTGCTCTACAAGACGGTATATGTACTCTCCCTCTCTTCCGGAATCAGTGCATACATAAATGCAGTCTACGTCCTTTCTGTTTAAAAGTCCCTTTACTGTCTCAAACTGCTTTTTTACCGCAGGAATAACCTCATACAAAAATTTTTCGGGTATGAATGGAAGTGTGTTTAATGACCAACGCTTTAATCTCTCGTCATAAACCTCCGGATAGCTCATTGTGACAAGGTGTCCCACACACCATGTCACAATTCCGTTTTCCGCTTCCACATACCCGTCTTTTCTGCTTGTATTTAATTTTAACGCCTTTGCAAACTCTGCCGCCACACTTGGCTTTTCTGCAATATATAATGGTTTTCCCATGTATGTTCTCCGTTAATTCAGGTTGTAAGCTGTACGCTTTCGTCAAGTGTAAGGCTGTAAGCGGGAATAAAATTATCAAGAAAATAATCTGCCTCTTCCATCTTCATGTCCCTCACAGCCTCCTCGGTAGATTTTTTTGCCTTTGCAAAATCCATATTGCCCATTGCTATCTCCTCCTGACACTTTATAAGGGCGGAAAGCTTATCTGCCGCCTTTACGTATCTCCAAAGTTCTTTTTCATCAGGGTTCGGCAGAATAATATCCCTGTAGCTTCCTGACAGTTCTTTTGGAAGCGTTGACAATAGCTGTGTTCCTGCAAAGGCCTCCACATCCTTATAAGCATTCTTTATTTCAGGAGCGAAATATTTTATGGGCGTAGGCAAATCACCTGTAATAATCTCCGTAGTATCGTGAAACATGGCAAGCACCGCCACTCTTTCACTGTCTATATTTTTTCCAAAATATGTGTTGCCAATAATAGCCAGTCCGTGGGCTATTATTGCCACATCAAGACTATGCTCCGCAATATTTTCCGTAATGGTGTTTCTCATAAGCCCCCATCTGTTGATGTATCTCATTCGTGAAAGCATAGCATAAAAATTTTTGTCCATCATAACATAACCATACCTTTTATTTTTTTTACAGAAAATTAATTTTTTACGGAAAATTTATATACTGTAGACGTATGGTATGTCTCTCCTGCCTTTGTTACAGGCTGTTCAAAGGACGGTACATTTATTGCATTTGGGAAATACTGGGTCTCAAAGCAAAGTCCGCTTCTCTGAATATATTTTGCGCCCTCCTTGCCTGTAAGTGTTCCGTCTAAGAAATTTCCCGTGTAAAACTGAATACCCGGCAAATCCGTAAATACCTCCATAAATCTGCCTGATTTCTCATCAAAAAGGGATGCAACAAGAGAAAGCTCACCCTTCATTGTCTTTAATACCCAGTTATGGTCAAAGCCCTTACCCCAGTTAAGCTGGTCATAATCCTTTTCTATATCAAGTCCAACCTTCTTAGGAGTGGTAAAGTCCATAGGAGTTCCTGCAACCTTTCTAATCTCGCCGTTTGGTATAGACTCCTCATCCGCAAAGGTCATCTCGTCTGCATCAATCCATGCAATCTGGTCTAAAATAGTTCCGCTTCCCTGTCCTGCAAGATTAAAGTAGCTGTGATTTGTAAGATTTATTACCGTATCCTTGTCAGGTACGGCGCTGTATGTAATCTTCAGCTCATTATCCTCTGTCACCGTATATTTAACGGATATTTTAAGATTTCCCGGAAAGCCCTGGTCCATGTGAGCGCTCTCATATGTAAATTCAATATTTTGTCCGTTCTCATCATCATAAACATTAGCCTCCCACAGTCTCTTATGGTAGCCGTTATAGCCTCCGTGAAGATTATTATTTCCGTCATTTTTATCAAGCTCATACTCTGTACCGTTAAGGGTAAATTTTGCTCCTCCTATGCGGTTTGCATGGCGGCCTATGGTTGAGCCGAAATTCGGCTCGTTTACAAAATAATCCTCAAGATTATCAAAGCCTAAAACAACATCCTCCACATTCCCATCCTTGTCAGGTACATACAAGGAAACAAGTATAGCCCCGAAATCCGTAAATTCAGCCATCATTCCCCTGCTGTTTTTAATAGTGTAGATGCTTGCAGTCCTTCCGTCCTTAGTTTGTCCAAAAAATTCCTTGTCAGTTGCCATTATTTTTTGTTTCCTTTCTTTTTATTAACATCTTATTATTAACAGGCGTTTGCAATATCTTTCGTAAGCTTACTGCAAACGCCTTTTCACTGATTTTATTTTATACTATAAAGCGGAATAAATCAATAGAATTTAAGCTGTACTTTTTTCTCTTTATTTTTACTCTGCTATGAGGGCTGTCTGAAAATCAACCACCTTTCTTAAATCCTCTAAGCTTATCTGTACCTGGCTTCCTATTTTCCCGGCGCTGAATATAATTGTGTCAAATTCCTCTGCCTGAGTATCTATGGTAATCTTATACCTCTTCTTCATTCCTATGGGAGAGCAGCCTCCGTGTATATATCCTGTTACGGAAAGTAAATCCTTTGACTTTATCATCTCTATGGATTTTTCTCCAACGCTTATTGCGGCAAGCTTTAGGTTAAGCTCCTTCTCTACAGGTACTACAAATACATAGTAGCTTTTGCTTTTTCCTATGGTTACAAGCGTCTTGAATACCTGTCCCGGATTTTGGTTTAGCATCTCTGCTACCTGTGTTCCTGTGGTTGTACTGTCGCCGTCATATGAGTAATGCTTGTATTTTATCTTTGCTTTATCAAGTATACGCATGACATTTGTTTTTTCCTCTGCCATATTTGTCACCTCAGACCTTTTTTGCAGATTATATTATCATTTTTAATGTGGGTTTTCAAGCTTATACCGGTGATTTATCAGATATCCTCCATCACACGATTTTTATTGTATTTTTCTTTATTTTGTTCGATTTACTTGATATACAGCTATAAATAGCATATAATATAAATAACCTATTAGTAAAGGAGGCATACTTATGATTGTTACTGCAACCGAATTTAAGACAAACTTTGGTAAATACCTTGATATGATTGCCAAAGAGGATATTTTCATAACCCGCAACGGAAAAACCATTGCTAAAGTAGTAAATCCTCAAATTTCCGCTGTGGATTCCCTCCGTGGAATACTAAAGACCGTACCTTCTGACATTAACCTAAATTCTTTACGAGAGGAGCGATTGTCAAAGTATGAAAATAATGTGTGATACAAATATCATTATTGACGTTCTATTAGAAAGGGAACCTTTTGTTGAAGCTTCCTACAATGCTCTTAAGCTTTGCGAGGAACATAAAATTGATGGTTTTGTGTCCGCATCTTCTGTTACCGACATCTACTATCTGGTTAAAAAATATACACACAGCACTGAGCTTGCATATAAAGCGATAGGGAAGCTGTTGGAGATTGTTAAGATATGCAGTGTTACCAATAATGATGTTCTCATTGCTTTCCAACAAAAGGCTAAGGATTTTGAAGACTGTCTTGTTGCAACCTGTGCAAAATCCATTCATTGTGATTATATTGTCACGCGCAATAAAAAAGACTTTGAAGAATTTGACATTCCTCTTCTTACGCCAGAGGAGCTTCTTAATAATTTTCTATAAAAAAGTCTCGTCTAAAGCCGAGACTTGCAAGTTCGGAAAGTCTAAAAAACAGACTTAGCCAAACTTGTTGCTTGATTGACGAACTTTCCTATTATATAAAAAAGTCTCGTCTAAAGCCGAGACTTGCAAGTTCGGAAAGTCTAAAAAACAGACTTAGCCAAACTTGTTGCCGGCATGAAGTACTTTCCTATATGTTAAACTAAAACGGGGCTGCTGCCCCGTTTTAATAATTTTCTAAATTAAGCTTAAATCCTGCTCTATGAGAACTATGAGAAAATATCCTTAAGTGATTTTTTCTTTTTTCCCTTTTCCTCTTTTTTTTCTTCCTTTGTATCTGCTCCTTCGTCTGTCTCCGGCTCCTTTTCCGTGGTGCCTCCCATGGCGGCGTCAAAGGCTAATAGCGCTTCCCTCTGGGCTGCGTTTAGCTTTTCAGGCACCTGTACAACAAGCGTTACATATTGGTCGCCGCGCATTGATTTATTTCTAAGGGAAGGAACACCCTTTCCTCTCAGCCTTATCTTTGTATCTGTCTGGGTGCCTGCCTTTATATTGAAAAGAACGTCTCCGTCAATGGTAGATATTCTTACGTCTCCGCCAAGGGCTGCCTGCGCAAAGGATATAGGCGCGGTAGAATATAGGTTGTAGCCGTCTCTTTGGAATATAGGATGCCTTCTTACAGATACCTCTACTAACAAATCTCCTCTTGGACCGCCGTTTACTCCCGGCTCGCCCTTTCCTCTTATGCGGATGCTCTGTCCATCGTCTATTCCCGCCGGAACGGATACCTGTATCTTTTTGCGGCTGCTTATGTATCCTGTTCCGTGACAGTCAGGACACTTATCCTTTATCATTTTTCCTGTTCCGTTACAGTCAGGACATGTCTGCACACTGCGCATTGCTCCGAAAAGTGACTGCTGTGTATACATCACCTGTCCCTTTCCTCCGCACTTGGTACATGTGACAGGAGATGTTCCCGCCTTGGCCCCAGTGCCGTGACAACTGGTACACTCATCCTTTATTGATACGTCTATTTCCTTTTCACAGCCAAATACTGCTTCCTCAAAATCAATGACTATACGCGTTCTGATATTTTGTCCCTGCATAGGTCCGTTTGATGCTCTTCTGCTTCTTCCGCCTCCGAAAAAATCGCCGAATATATCGCCAAATATGTCGCCCATGTCGCTGAAATTAAAGTCAAAGCCTCCTCCTGCGCCTCCTTCAAAGGCTGCATGACCAAACTGGTCATACTGCTTTCTCTTTTCAGCGTCGCTAAGTACGGCGTAGGCTTCACTTGCTTCCTTAAACTTAGCCTCCGCCTCCTTATCGCCCGGATTCATATCGGGATGATACTTTTTTGCCAACGCTCTGTATGCTTTTTTTATCGCGGCATCATCTGCGCCCTTGTCTACGCCTAATACCTCGTAATAATCTCTCTTATCTGCCATATTTACCAACTTCCTCATTCACAATAGGCTGCCGCACTAAGAAAAAAGCTTTTCTTAATGCGACATTTCCTAAATCTTATTATACTTCCTTGTAATCTCCGTCTACCACATCATCATCTGCAGCCTGACTGCCTGTATTCATATCAGGCTGTGGGCCTGCTCCCATATTCTGTCCTGCTGCCTGGGCCTGCTCATACATTTTTGTAAATACGCTTTGGGCATCCGTCATAAGCTTTTCCTTAGCAGACTTGATTTCCTGTGCGTCTGTCTCCGTCATTGTCTCAGGTGTGCTCTTTGCAAGTAAATCCTTAAGGGTCTGGATATCTGCTTCAACCGTTGCCTTCTCTGTGGCGTCAATCTTATCTCCTACCTCGCCAAGGGCCTTTTCTGTCTGGAATACCATTGACTCTGCCTCATTTCTTGCCTCAATACCTTCCTTACGTTTCTTATCTGCTGCCTCAAACTCGGCCGCTTCCTTAACTGCCTTATCTATATCCTCATCAGACATATTTGAGCCTGAGGTAATGGTAATATGCTGCTCCTTACCTGTTCCCAAATCCTTTGCAGATACGTTTACAATACCGTTTGCATCAATATCAAATGTAACCTCAATCTTAGGTATTCCTCTTGGAGCAGGAGCTATTCCGTCAAGCCTGAATTCTCCCAAAAGCTTATTATCCTTTGCAAACTCTCTCTCTCCCTGTACTACTCTTATATCTACGGCGCTCTGGTTGTCTGCCGCTGTAGAGAATACCTCGCTCTTCTTTGCAGGAATTGTAGTATTTCTCTCAATAAGCTTTGTGGCAATACCGCCCATAGTCTCAATAGAAAGTGAAAGAGGAGTAACGTCAAGAAGAAGTATTTCACCTGCGCCTGCATCTCCCGCTAATTTACCGCCCTGTATAGAAGCTCCGATTGCCACGCACTCGTCAGGATTTAAGCTCTTTGAAGGCTCATGTCCCGTAAGCTGCTTAACCTTATCCTGTACAGCAGGAATACGCGTAGAGCCGCCTACAAGAAGCACCTTTGAAAGCTCGCTTGCATTAAGTCCTGCGTCCTTTAAGGCATTTTGAACAGGAAGGGCAGTTCTTTCCACAAGGTCGCTTGTAAGCTCGTCAAACTTAGCTCTTGTAAGATTCATGTCAAAGTGCTTTGGTCCATCCTGATTTGCCGTGATGAACGGAAGGTTAATGTTTGTGGTTGTAGCGCTTGAAAGCTCCTTCTTTGCCTTCTCCGCCGCTTCCTTTAACCTCTGGAGAGCCATCTTATCTGTCGATAAATCAATGCCCTCTGTCTTCTTAAACTCATCTATCATGTAATCTGTAATTCTCTGGTCAAAGTCATCACCGCCAAGTCTGTTATCACCTGATGTAGCAAGCACCTGAATAACTCCGTCGCCTATTTCAATAACAGAAACATCGAAAGTACCACCGCCTAAGTCATATACCATAACCATCTGCTCGTTTTCATTGTCAAGGCCATATGCCAAGGCTGCTGCCGTAGGCTCGTTGATAATTCTCTTTACATCAAGTCCCGCTATCTTACCTGCATCCTTTGTTGCCTGTCTCTGGGCGTCGTTGAAATATGCAGGAACGGTAATAACTGCCTCTGTAACCTTTTCTCCAAGATAGCCTTCAGCATCTGCCTTCAGCTTCTGTAATATCATGGCTGAAATCTGCTGAGGAGAATACTTTTTATCGTCAATAGTTACCTTGTAATCAGAGCCCATATGTCTCTTAATTGATGAAATAGTCTTATCTGCGTTTGTAACTGCCTGACGCTTTGCAGGGTCTCCCACAAGTCTGTCGCCTGTTTTTGTGAACGCCACAACTGAAGGGGTAGTTCTTACGCCCTCTGTGTTTGCTATAACCGTCGGCTTTCCGCCTTCCATTACGGATACGCATGAATTTGTTGTTCCTAAATCAATACCTATAATCTTACCCATTTCTTTTTCCTCCTATAACTGAATAATTATGTTAATATGTGTTCTTAACGCTTTATTTATGCAGTAATATATGCTGCAATTATTTTAAAACATGTAAAGCACGGGATTAAAGCCTATGCTTTATCAGTTTGCTACCTTTACCATGCTATGCCTTACAACGCTGTCTCTGTAAGTATAGCCCTTTTGAAATTCTTCTATAATTATATTTTCTCCTGCATTTTCATCCTCCACATGCATTACGGCATTGTGGAAATCAGGATTGAACTCTGTGTTTAAGGCTTCTATTGGCTTTACTCCCGCTTCCTCTAAAGCTGTCATTAGCTGTTTATATACCTTATCCATACCCTCCGCAAATGGCGAGCCCTTTTCCTCCTCAGGTACGGTGGCTAAACCCCTTTCAAAGCTGTCTACTATAGGAAGCATCTTTTCAACTATTGCCTTTGCTCCTATTTCAAACATAGCCGCCTTTTCCTTTTCAGACCTTTTTCTAAAGTTATCGAACTCTGCAAAGGTTCTTTTATATTTGTCAGTAAGCTCCTCTATCATAAGGTCTTTTTTGTCCTTCTTAGGTTTTTTTTCACCTTCCTCCTCTGATAGGGCTTCATCCTCTGTGGAAGCATTATCCTCTGTGGCCTCCTTTAAAGCCTCTTCGTCTGCCGCCTCCTCTACTACTGCTTTTTCGTCGGTATCAGCTGCTTCCCTGCTGTCGCCTCCTTCTATATTTTCTGCCTTAGCAGCTTCATTTTCAATTTTTTCTTTATCCTTATCTGCCATGTTACCACCTTTCCTCTGTCTTATTGTTAATATCAGCCTTTATGCCAATATTAGCTTTTATATTAATCAACCGTATTGTCATCCTTTTTGTAGACATTACTTAGCTGATTTTTAACATTTTTAATAGTCTCCACTACCTTCTCGTAATCCATTCGCTTTGGACCTATAATACCGATAGTTCCCTTAAGCCCGTCCTCAAGCTCATAGGTAGCTGTCACTACGCTGCAGTCCTTCATGGTCTGAACAGGAGTCTCGTCTCCTATATAAATCTGTATACCCTTTCCGTCCTGACCTTCCTCGTCTGAAATAAGATTTGTAAGGAGATGCTTTTCCTCAAGGGTACTTATAAGCTCGCTTGCTCTCTGACTGTCACTAAGCTCCGGATACTTAAATATGTTTGTTGCCCCACTTGTATATATCTGCAAATCATCCTCCGTACTCATGGCCTCCGCCACTGCGTCAAGGACATTTCTTGCAAGATTTAGCTGGTCTCCTGCCTGCATATTCATTTTTGAGATGGTGTTAAGGTTTATCTCCTCAAGGGTAAGACCATTAAGGGTGCTGTTAAACAGTATGTTTAGCTTAAGTATGGTTTCCTTATCCAGCTCCTCATCTATTTTTATAATCTTATTTTTTATAATGTTTCCCTCAAGAACCATTACGCATAGTACCTTACCGTCCTCAACCTCTGAGAGCTGTATAAACTTAAGCTTATTCTTGTGAATGTTTGGCCCTGTAATCATTGTGGCGTAATTCGTGTTGCTTGCCAGCGCTTTTGCCATGTGCTGCAGAAGTGTTTCTATCTTATCTACCCTTTCATTTAAGAGCTCCTGCATTTCCCCAAGCTCCTTTTCCCTGTCTGCAAGCTTTTCCTCCTGACTTAAAAGCCTTGCCTCACGCTCAAGCATCATATTGTCCACATATAACCTGTAGCCCTTATCTGATGGTATACGGCCCGCCGACGTATGGGGCTGGACTATATAACCAAGCTCCTCCAAGTCCGCCATCTCGTTTCTTATGGTGGCTGAGCTTAAGTTTAGGTCTGTATATTTTGAAATTGTACGAGAGCCTACCGGCTCGCCCGTTTCCAGGTAATTTTTTATGATTGCCTGAAGTATTTTCATTTTTCGCTCATCAAGCACTTCTTTTTCCATTCATTACCTTCCTTTTTCAAATACACCTGTTAAATGTTTTGCGCCTTTTCAGGCTTTCGTTTCTTTTGTTAGCACTCGTTCTATTGGAGTGCTAACATTAAGATAGCACCATTTTAGTATAATGTCAAGGGGAATATTAAAAAAGATTTTTAAATGATTTTTTTACATAAGATTTTTTATTTGTGTGTATGATGAAGAAAACTTGAGGTAAAATATTAATTTGTACGCTTGAAAATAAATTTGCTCACGTGTAGCCCGGGGCTTAAGAATAAAGGGAGCTTGGGGCGGCAGGGCGGCTTGGGAAGGGAGTTATATATTTTTTTAAAGCTTCGAAAAGAGGAAGAAATTCTATCAAGGGAATACCGCCACCTCCTAAGCTGCGAGCGTAACTCGCAGGGGCTGAAAAGCAAGCCCCTGCTCAGACAGACGCTCTACGCTAAGAAGCTGACGGTATTTCCTTGATGAATTTCTAACCCTTTTCTCAATGCTTTAAAAAAATATATAACTCCCTGCCCAAGCTGCCCTGCCGCCCCAAGCTTCCTTTATTCTTAAGCCCCTGGTTGGAAGAAAGTTACATTTTTTTATTATTTTCTATAATGTGTATGCATAAATATAAAGATATAAGCTTATTTGCTGATACACACTATATCTGCACATCTGTATCTTACAAATTTCTCAGAAGAAAAATAAACATATTCAATCTGA
>ERZ777011.1483-NODE-1483-length-24267-cov-15.133446_pt1 | contig 24267 bp, 27 predicted proteins | sample MGYA00374964_ERZ777011 | MGnify/ENA primary metagenome ERZ777011 (study PRJEB29310, sample SAMD00008975) | mouse gut metagenome | study: EMG produced TPA metagenomics assembly of the Metagenome analysis of fecal microbiota from mouse which was promoted... | reverse complement strand
GAAGCAGAATTGCCAGAAGAATATAAAACTTATGGTGTAGCATTATATACTCAAAGAAGAGCGTTTGCTAGGGAGTTATTAGAAAAAAATAGAGATTTAAAAGTGACCCCAAGAAGAAAAGAAGAACCAGAGGAAGAATTAATGATAGTATAAATTAAATGAAAAAGAAACTAACAAAAATTAGTTTCTTTTTTGTTGAAATAATTTGTATAAAAATATAGATTATTGCTAAAAAATATGATATACTTTTAAGAACTTATGTTTTTTAAGGAGTTATGGTGATGAGTGATAAAATTATAATAAAAGGTGCGAAAGAGCATAATTTAAAAAATATAAATATAGAAATACCTAAAAATAAATTAGTTGTAATTACAGGACTTTCAGGTTCTGGAAAATCATCTTTGGCTTTTGATACATTATATGCAGAAGGACAAAGAAGATATGTTGAAAGTTTATCTTCTTATGCAAGACAATTCTTAGGTTTAATGGAAAAACCAGATGTTGAAAATATTGAAGGACTTTCACCAGCTATTTCAATAGATCAAAAAACTACTTCTAAAAATCCTCGTTCAACAGTTGGAACAGTCACAGAAATATATGATTATATTCGTTTGTTATATGCTAGAATTGGAGTTCCATATTGCCCAAATTGTGGGAAGAAAATAGAAAAACAGACTTTGGATCAAATAGTAGATAGTGTACTTGCATTAGAAGAAGGAACAAAAATTCAAGTTTTAGCACCAGTAGTAAGAGCAAAAAAAGGTGAATATACAAAATTATTTCAAGATTTGCAAAAAAATGGCTTTGTTAGAGTTAGAGTAGATGGAACAACATACTACTTAACAGATGATATAGAACTTACAAGAACTAAAAAACACAATATTGATATTATAGTTGATAGATTAGTTATAAAAGAAGATATAAGAAATAGACTAGCAGAGTCTATTGAAACTGCAATGAAATATGCAGAAAATTTAGTTACTATTGATATAATTGGAAAACAAGAAGTTTTATATAGTAGTAATTATGCTTGTCCAGATTGTAATATAAGTTTTGAAGAATTATCTCCAAGAATGTTTTCATTTAATAATCCACAAGGAGCTTGTCCAGAGTGTACAGGTATTGGTTACTTAATGAAAATGGACGAAGATTTAATTGTTCCAGACAAAACAAAAACACTTTATGATGGAATAAAAGCTTTTGGGTCAAGTACAATGAAAAAAGGCGATACAATGGCAAAAATGTATTTTGAAAGCATAGGAAAACATTATGGAGTGGATATTAAAAATAAGCCTATAAAAAAATTGCCAAGAGAATTTTTAGAAAAAATTTTATATGGTACGGGTGATGAAAAAATAGATTTTGAATATACTTCAAGTGCAGGAACAAGAAAATTTACACAACCTTTTGAAGGTGTGCTTCCAACACTAGATAGAAGATATAGAGAGACAAAGTCACAAGGAATGAGAAGCTTTTATGAAATGTATATGAGCAATAGTCCATGCAATACTTGTCATGGAGCAAGATTAAAAAAAGAAGTACTTTCAATAAAAATTGGTGATAAAAATATAAATGAAATTACAGAAATGCCAATAAATAAGATAAAAGATTATTTAGCTAATCTAAAATTGACTAAAACAGAAAAAATGATAGCTAATCTTATTTTTAGAGAACTTGAACAAAGATTACAATTTTTAATGGATGTTGGACTAGAATATCTAACTTTGTCAAGAAGTGCAGGAACTTTATCAGGAGGAGAGGCGCAAAGAATTAGACTTGCAACACAAATTGGTTCTGGTTTATCAGGTGTGTTATATATTTTAGATGAACCAAGTATAGGGCTTCATCAAAGAGATAATGATAAGTTAATTAATACTCTAAAAAAACTTCGTGATTTAGGCAATACCTTAATTGTTGTTGAGCATGATGAAGATACTATGTATGCAGCAGATCAAATTATTGATATTGGACCAGAAGCTGGTGTGCATGGTGGAAATGTTATGGCACAAGGAACAGCAGAAGAAATTAAAGAAGTTCCGAATTCTATCACAGGACAATATTTAAGTGGTAGAAAAAAGATAGCAGTTCCAAAGAAAAGAAGAAAATCAAATGGTAGAAATATAGAAATAGTAAATGCAGTGGAAAACAATTTGAAAAATGTTAATTTGAAAATTCCACTAGGAGTATTTAATTGTGTTACAGGTGTATCAGGCTCTGGGAAATCAACACTTGTAAACGAAGTATTATATAAATATATTGCAAGAGAAATAAATGGTTCAAATGAGAAACCTGGAAAATGTGATAAAATTAAAGGCTTAGAAAATATAGATAAAGTTATAAATATTGACCAATCACCAATTGGAAGATCACCAAGATCAAATCCAGCAACATATACTGGTGTATTTGATGTAATTAGAGATGTATTTGCAGGAACTAATGAAGCGAAAATGCGTGGATATCAAAAAGGAAGATTTAGTTTCAATGTTGCAGGAGGTAGATGTGAGGCTTGTCAAGGTGATGGTATGGTTAGAATTGAAATGAATTTCTTGCCAGATATTTATGTGCCTTGTGAAATATGTAATGGAAAAAGATATAATAGAGAAACTTTGGAAGTTAAATATAAAGGCAAAAATATTTCAGATGTTTTAGATATGACAGTAGAAGAAGCACTAGAATTTTTCAGTAATTTGCCAAGAATTAAATCAAAAATACAAACACTTGCTGATGTAGGACTAGGTTATATAAAACTAGGACAACCATCAACAACTTTATCAGGAGGAGAGGCACAAAGAGTTAAACTTGCTACTGAGCTTTCTAAAAAAGCAACTGGAAAAACTTTATATATTTTAGATGAACCAACAACAGGACTTCATATTGCAGATGTTCATAAATTAACAGATATTTTACAAAGATTAGTTGATACAGGAAACACAATTTTAGTAATTGAGCACAATTTAGATTTAATAAAAACAGCTGACCACATTATAGATTTAGGACCAGAAGGTGGAGAAAAAGGTGGAGAAGTCATTGCAATAGGAACACCAGAACAAATAGTAAAAAATGAACGCTCATATACAGGAAAATTTTTAAAGAAATATTTAGATATGTAATAAAAAAGAGAAATATACTTTTAAAAAGTACATTTCTCTTTTTGACTAATTATATATTATGATATATAATTAATTTGCTAATAAATTATTAGCAAAAATAAAGGGGGGATTTTTATGAAAAAGACTTTAAAAATTGCAGTTTCTGTAATAATTGTAATTTTCTTGACAATTACAATCACATATGCTGCGACAAACGATAATACAGCATGTATATTGTCTGCTAGTAATGTTCGGCAATGATGAGGACAGACGATTAAGTATGTTAACGGCAAGATTGACATATCAATTATCTGGATATAATGTAAATAGTGATTTGGTTGATCCTCAATGCTTAACAGTATTTTCTAATTTAATATCTAAAACGGTTCAATTATATTTTTGTCATGGAAATGAAGATGTAATTTCTTTTGAAGATGGTGGATTGACTAGATTAGGTAGTGGATATAGAACATTAGGACTTGGAGATGATGCAGAAGCTAAGAGAAGATATTACTATTCAGTTGCCAATGTTAATATGTCACATGCGCATCTAATAACTTTGGCATCATGTAAATCATCTGGTCTAGGAAAAACAGAAAGCACATCTATTGCAGGAAAATTATATAATAATGCAGCAGATATGGTTGTGGGATGGTATGGTGATGTAAGAACAGATCAATTATTAACTTGGTTAGATAATTATCATAATGCTTTATCAAAAGGATATTTAGTTAAAGATGCGATAAAAGATGCAAATAATCATTTATATGTAATGTTTTCAGGAGTACAAGATAATTCATTTTTTTATCATGTTGAGGAAGGATTGTCTGCACAAGAAATATCAGAACTACCAAAAACAAATAGTAAGGATGAAAGAAAATTATTAGATTTATCGGATAAGAATACTACTATTGATGAAGCAAAAGATATTATAATTTCAAAAAATAATGATTTTAATGAAAATAATTATGAAAAAGAAATTGTAGATGGTTTTTATTCGTATAGTGAAGAAAAAGGATATGCTGAAAAAGAAAATGGTTATGTAAATTATTATATGAAATTAGGTGATTTTATAACTAATTCAGGATATGTAGTAACATTAGATAATAATAATAATGTTGAAAAAATATATGATAGTACTACTACAAGAGCTTCAAAATTATTACATATAGATAATAAAGATAATTTTAAAATTGAAGAAAGTGACAGACAATATTATATAGATTTGGCAAAAAGTAATGTAAAAAATAATGAAGCCATAATTGGTGAAAAAATAGTATTTTTTTATGATATAAATAAAGATGAAAAAAAGGTATATGTAACTTTAAATTTTGATGATACTTATGCCAAATCAATAGAAACATATACATATTCATATGATAAAAAGTCTAAATAAAGGTGATATAATATGAAAAATAAAAAAAGAATAGTAATAATAAGTATTTTAATTATAACAATAATGTTTTGTACAGATTTTTTATGTACAAAACTTGAAAAGAAACCAATTTTTTGTATTAAAGCAGGTTCATATAGTGATGGTGGTAGTACTCAATATATTGGATTAGGTTATCAGGTTATAGTTTTTAACAAAATAGTTTCCTATGGAGAAGATATGTTTACAGCTAAATATTATTATATAGGACCAATATCATCATTAAATTATGCATGGAAAAAAGTGGAAAATAAAGCAATACAAAAACATATAGATAATATGTAATAAAAAAAGAGAAATATACTTTAAAAAAGTACATTTCTCTTTTTGACTAATTATTGTTATTGTTTTTTTCTGATTTATTTCCTTTTTGTGAATTATTTTTGTTGTTGTTTGATTGGTTGTTATTGTTTTTATTACTCATAGTGAGCACCTCCTTTTAAACTTGATAGAATTATTTTGTCTCAAAATTAGAAAAATATTCAAGATATTGTAAATTTCAGAAAAATAATATATAATAAAAATATGTATATGTAAGAAAGGCTAAAAATATGGAAAATATAGTAATTGGAATAGAAGGTTTAGTAGGCGCTGGAAAAACTAGTATTTGTAGAGAATTACTTAAAGAAATTCCGAACTCTATTTTATTTCATGGCGGAAATTTATATAGAGCAATTGTGTATGCTATGATAAAAAATGGCAAAACATTAGAGGAATTAAAAAAGCAAGGCAAAAATTTAGACATAAAAGAAATGATGGATTTATTCAAAGTTAAAATAGAGATAGAAAATAACGAAACAGTAGTATATATAGATGGTGAAAAAATAGACGAAGATTTAATTCAATCGAAAGAAGCTTCCATTGCTGTTTCGACAGTAGGTGGTAAGGCTGATAATACAAAATTATTTGAATTTTCTAGGAAATTAATAGATGATAAAAAAAATAAATATAATGTAATTGTTTCAGGAAGAGCTTTAACAACAATTTATCCTGATTTAGATTATCATTTCTTTGTTACGGCAGATTTAGAAGAACGAGTAAATAGAAAATGTATTCAATATGGTAATAAAGAAAAGTTTGAAGAAATAAAAGCTAATATTGTAAAAAGAGATAAACTTCAAGAAGAAGCTGGATTTTATAAATTAAGCAAAAATACAAAAGAAATAGATGTTACAGAATGTAAAACTGTTCAAGAATCTACAAAAAAAGTATTAAATAATATAAAATTACCACAATTGGTATAAGAGGTTTTTATGGGATATGTAAATGGTAAATTAATTGAATTTAATACATATTTAAAAGGGCATAGAGTTGCCCTTATTGGACTTGGAATCAGTAATGTTCCATTAATAGACTATTTACATGATATTGGAGCAATAGTAACTATTTTTGAGCGAAAAGAAGCTCAGTATATAGAAAAGGCTGTTATAGACAAAATTATTGCTTATGATATGGAATTTTATTTTGGAGAAGATTACCTAGATGAACTTGGAGAATTTGATGTGATTTTTCGTACACCAAGTTTATTACCAACAAATGAAGATTTAATCAGAGAAGCAAAACGAGGTGCAATTATTACAACAGAAGTAGAAATGTTTATAGAACTTTGTCCTTGCAAAGTTATTGGTGTTACTGGTAGTGATGGAAAAACTACAACAGCTACTTTAATATATGAGATATTAGAAAAAGCGGGATATAACTGCTATTTAGGCGGAAATAATGGAAATCCGTTATTTACAAAAATTTATGATATTAAACCAGAAGATATAGTAATTTTAGAATTAAGTAGTTTCCAATTAATGAATATGAAAATAAGTCCAGATATATCAGTAATTACAAGTATTTCTGATACACATGTAAATATTCATTCATCTTTTGAAGAATATGTTGAAGCGATAAAATGTATATTTATAAATCAAAATTCAGAAGGCAGTTTGATTTTAAATTATGATTGCCAAACTAATAGAGATTTAGCAATAGAAGCTCCTGGAAATGTTGTTTTTTATAGCAGTGAAAGTAAATTGCCAAATGGCTATATGATAGATGAGGATGTAATAAAAATTGCAAGAAATGGTTTAAGAAGTCATATCTTTGATGCTAAGAAAGCAATTTTAAGAGGCAAACATAATTATGAAAATATTGCAGCAACAATATGTGCAACAAAAGATTTAACTACATTAGATATTCAAACAGAAGCAATAACAGCTTTTGAGGGAGTTCCACATAGATTAGAAATAGCAAAAGAAACACCAGACAGAATTATTTGGTATAATGATTCTTCTAGTGAATTTCCAAGCAGAACAAAAGCTTCATTAAATTCATTTCCAGGTAGAGATGTAATTTTAATAGCAGGAGGTTATGATAAAAAATTTGATTATACAGAGCTTGGAAAAGAAATTGTAAAAAATTGTAAATCTGCAATTTTACTTAGTCAAACTTCTGATAAGATAGCGAAGTCAATAGAAACTGCATTAGTAGGTGCAAAAAAAGATTTTGAAATAAAAAGATGTACTACTTTATATGAAGCAGTATCTATTGCAAATAAAATTGCACAAAAAGGTGATATTGTGTTATTCTCGCCAGCTAGCTCTTGCTTAGATAGTTTTAAAAACTATGAAGAAAGAGGCGAAATTTTCAAAGAATTAGTTAAAGAAATAGTATAAAAAGGAAAGTGTCTTTCATATAATGTTGTTAAGGAGGTAAAATTATGTTTTATCAAAATAACAATGACTATATGAGAGATGCTTTTTATTATAGTCAACCACAAAATACTACATATCAATATAATGGTATGAACAATAATGGCATGAATAATGCTTATATGCCAGCTACAAATGTGCAAAGTAATGGGATGTTTGGGCAAAATATGAATCCATATATGAATAATAGTTGTTCTACACAAATGTCTATGGATAGCATGTATCCACAGGTATATAGAATAATTAACCCTGTGGCACAAAGAGTTATTTCAAATAATGCTTATCAATACTATACAGAAGATAATATAAATAATATGGTAGATACGGTTTACAACATAGTCGAAGGAGATGTTAATACTTTAACATCAACAAGTACAACACAAGTTTCTGGTGATGATACAGTAACTCAAGGAGTGTCAAGAAGTGCTAGTCAGAGTAATAATGTTAATAATAACAATAATACAAATACTAGACAGGTTACAGCAGAATCAAGCAGATCTACTTCAAGTAGTGTAACAGTTCAAACTACAAGCAATAATAATCAATTATTAAGAGATTTAATAAAAATAATCATCTTAAAAGAATTGCTTTCAAGACCAAATAATAATTGTGGATGTAACAATAATTTTAATTGTGGTATGAACTCAATGAATACAGGAGTTCAAAATTGTTGCAATCCAAGATGTATGGGAATGATATAGATTTCTAGTATTAACATATTATAGGAAGTTGAGTGAATATTTTTATAATATAAAGTTTGATAAAAGAAAAAAATTATTGGATTGATTGATTGAAAAAAGAAATAGTAGCTACTTATTAAGTAATTACCATTTCTTTTTATTTTTATAAAATTAAATTCAACATGTACAAAAAGTGAAAATTAAAAGAAAAAGAGAAACGTGGTATTGAAAAAACATTATATAAATGATAAAATCTTATAAAGTATAATTATACTAATCTGTATTTTATAATATTAGGATAAAAACTAAAATAATAAAATTAATTTGTAATTTTATTTTAGTCTTATTAAGTATTGCAATTTTTATAATGATGTTTAAATTATATTATAATAGTAATTATAATATAAACCGAGATGAAGTGATAATTACATTATTTAAAGATACAGTAAATTTCCAAAGATATTGAATATTATTTAAAAGCTAAAAAAGAAATTGTCATGGAGAGTGAGTATTATAAAATACAACAAAAAATTTTTAATCAATAAAAAGATGTATAAGATATAAGAGGTAAATGAAAAAATATGTTACAGCACTTGTGACAATACATAACATAGGAGAATAAAGTGGAAATAGCGATATGGAAAATTAAAAAAGAAATTGACAGAGTAGAACCGTATTATATAGGTGTTGAACAATAAACTATATTCTAAACTATTTAAAATAATTATAAAGGAGATTAAATTTATGAAATTAAAATTCAAATTATCATGTGGACTTATCATTATAATTATAGGATGCTTATTACATATTGCAGTTTATGCTGAAAGCGAAGATATGATAACAAATACATTAGAAATTATTAATTATGATTTGAAAACGAAAACAGAAACAAAAGAAAGCTATGTATCAAGACAAAAAACAAATGATATATCTGCTCCTGCTATTAAACCTAATATTGCAAAGCCATTTTGGATTGTAGGCGATGATGATAGAAAACCGTTGTTAACTTTATCAGAATTTCCATATAGTACAGTATGTTTTATATATTGTCTATATCCAGATGGGAGCGAAAGCTATGGAACAGGTACAGTAATTGCTTCAAAATATCTTCTTACAGCTGCTCATGTTATATATAATGAAGAATTTGGTTCGGCTCAATGGGAACATTGGCCAGTACGTATTGAAATCAGTCCAGCTATGACACGGAACTAATCGTGAGGGATATTTAATAGGCGAAGGTTTTAGACCTTATGGTACAATAGAAGGAGACCATGTTACAATAGGTGAAGGGTATAAAAACAATAAAAATTTCGAGGATGATTGGGGAATTATAAAAGTTAATGTTGATATGGCAGACATAACTGGATTGCAAGGTTTTCGAGCACCAAGCGATTTGGAATTAGAATATAATACACTTGTTTCGAGAGGATATCCGTTTCCTAATGTATATAGTAGTATTATTGAAATGCATGAAGCATATGGAACAGTTAAAGCATATGGAACAAAGTACATACATACAGATATGGATATAGAAAACGGTCAGAGTGGTTCAGCAGTAAATTTTAGTGGATATACAAATACTACTATTGGTATAGTTTCAGGGGAAATTGAAGGGCTTTTAAGAAATAGAAACTTTATTGTTAGGTTAACTAATGATTTATGTAGTTATTTATCTGAACTTAGAGCTAAACAATAAATATAAAAAAGTAAGTATCAAAATATACTTACTTTTTTATTATTTCGACAGAATATTCGAGTTCTGTTGGTAAGGAATAAGATTCAATTATTGATGGATTAAATATAATATTCCAAAAATATTTTAGTGTTGGTTTTAGGTGCAACTTTATAATATTTCCAGTTTCTAATTTCACATCTGTTTTAATGCGAAATGTAGAGTTAGAAATTATTTTTTCAGGATACATTTCTATCGGAGTTACCATTGCAGTTTCTGAGAATTCATTTGTATCATTCACAATTCCAATAATGTATCTACTTTTAAAGAAAAAAACACATAAACATAATATTACCAATAATACTATCAATAATAAAAGTATTTTAAATTTTTTCAAAATAGCCTCCAAATTATATTTTATATTATGATAATTATATAAATAAAAAAATATATAGTCAAGGTAAGAATGTTGATGTTATGAGATAGTTAAAAAATATTAATTGAAAATTAGTAAAAAATATTGAAAAAATTGACGTAAAATGATAAAATAGTAAAAATTTATGTAAGGAGAAAAAAATGAGTATTTTATTAAAAAATGGAACAGTATTAGATTATGCGAGTAATACAGAAGAAGTTTTTGATGTTTTAATAAGCGATGAAGGAAAAATTGAAGAAATAGCAAAAGAAATTGAAGCAGGAGATAGCAAAGTTATTGATTGTTCTGGTTTATATATTATGCCAGGTATGATTGATGTTCATTGTCATTTAAGAGAACCAGGTGGTGAACATAAAGAGACTATTGAAACTGGATCAAAAAGCGCTGTTAAGGGTGGTTTTACTACTATTTGTCCTATGCCAAATACTAAACCAACCCCAGATAGCGCTATTGTTTTGAAAAGAATAATAGATGAAGCTAAAAGAGTTAATTTATGTAATGTTCGTCCTTATTCAAGTGTTACAATTGGAGAAAAAGGAGAAGAACTAGTTGATTTTGAAGCACAATTAGAAGCAGGAGCTTGTGCATTTTCCGATGATGGAATGCCAGTTGAAAATGCTAGAACAATTAGAGAAGCCATGATAAAAGTAAATGCATTAAATAGTTTTTTAGCTGAACATTGTGAAGAAAAATCAGTATCAGCAGGAGCTATAAATGCAGGACCAGTAGCTGATAAATTAGGTGTACAAGGTGTTTTACCAGAAGCAGAAGAAATAATGGCTGCTCGTGATATAGTAATAGCAGAAACAAATAACTTACATACACATATTTGCCATATTAGTACAGAAACATCTGTAAATATGATTAGAAGTGCGAAAGAAAGAGGTGTTAAAGTAACTTGTGAAACTTGTCCTCATTATTATAGCTTTACAGTTGAAGAAGTTTTAACATCTGGTGTAAATGCAAAAATGAATCCACCACTTCGTGAAGAAAAAGACAAGCAAGCCATTATAAAAGGTTTAAAGGATGGAACAATAGATTGCATTATTACAGATCATGCACCACATGCTAAGGAAGAAAAAGAAAAAGGACTAGCTAGTGCACCAAACGGAATTATAGGATTTGAAACAGCATTAGCTGCAACAATTACAAACTTAGTTGCAAAAGGATATATTAGTTATTTAGATATGGTAAGACTTATGTCATATAATCCAGCAAAACTTTTAGGAATAAACAGAGGTGAAATTAGAGTTGGTTCTACTGCTGATTTAACAATTTTTGATCCAAACAAAAAATATGTTTATGAAGAATCAAGTATTGTTTCAAAATCTCATAACACACCTTGGATAGGAAAAGAATTGCAAGGTCAAGTAATGTATACAGTAGTAGGAGGAAGAATCGTTTATGAAAACAGCAATAGATAGATTAATAGATAAAATAAAAGAAATGAATAATCCAACAGTAATTGGATTAGATCCTCGTTATGATATGCTTCCAGAATGCATAAAAAAGAAATATGGAACAGATTTAAGAGATGTTTGTAGAGCTATTATTGAGTATAATTATAAATTAATAGACAGTGTTTGCGATATAGTACCAGCTATAAAACCACAAATTGCTTTTTATGAAATGTTTGGAACTTATGGAATTGAAGCTTTTTGTGAAACTTGTAGATATGCAAAACACAAAGGTATGATAGTAATTGCAGATATGAAAAGAGGAGACATAGGAACAACGGCACAAGCATATTCAAATGCAGCAATAGGAAAAACACCGATTGCAGAAATGAACTATTCTATATATGATATTGATTTCGTTACAGTTAATCCTTATCTTGGAACAGATGGTATAAAACCATTTGTTGAAGATTGTAAAAAATATAACAAAGGTATCTTTGTTTTAGTAAAAACTTCAAATCAATCTTCTGGTGAACTTCAAGATTTAAAATTAGAAGATGGAAAAACAGTATATGAAAAAGTTGCAGAACTTGTAAATATGTGGGGAAAAGACTTGGTTGGAGAACATGGATATAGTTCAATTTCTTCTGTTGTAGGAGCTACATATCCAAAACAATTAGAAGAACTTAGAAAAATAATGCCAACATCATATTTCTTAATTCCAGGTTATGGAGCACAAGGTGGAAAAGCAGATGACATTGCATTAGGTTTTGATGACAACGGACTTGGTGGAATTGTAAATGCTTCAAGAAGTTTAATGTGTGCATGGAAATCTGATAAATGGAAAGATAAATACACAGATGAACAATTTGCAGAAGCAACTCGTGCTGAGGCAATTCGTATGCGTGATGAATTAAATTCAGCAATAAAAAATAAATAGAGAGATAGAGGTGAATTTATATGGCTTATAAATATAAATTAGATTGTGAAATTTTAAGGACAGAGAAATTAATTGAAGGAATATACAAATTCAAAATTAAAGCACCAGAAATTGCAGAAATTGCAAAAGCTGGACAATTCCTTGAAATTCAAGTATCTAGTACAGGAGAAGTATTTTTAAGAAGACCAATTAGTATTTATAATATAGAAAAAAGTGAAGGTGCAGTTGAATTTATATTCCAAGTAAAAGGAAAAGGAACTCAAATATTATCTAATAAAAAAGCAGGAGATATCATAAATGTTTTAGGCCCTTTGGGAAATGGAGCTTTTACAGTTAAAGAATATAAAAAAGTAGCAATAATAGGTGGTGGAATTGGAACATATCCATTATACGAACTTGCTAAGGAATTAAAAGAAAAAGCTGAAACTACAATGTATATGGGATTTAGAAATAAATCACTAGTTACATTAGAAAAAGAATTTGAAGATGTAACTTCAAAAGTAGTTATTACAACTGATGATGGGTCATATAAAGAAAAAGGTTATGCAATAAATATTTTAAAAGAAGATTGCAAAAAAGAAAAACCAGATATTATATTTGCTTGTGGACCACTTCCAATGTTAAAAGCAGTTCAAGAATTTGCAAATTCTGAAAATATAAAATGTGAAATGTCATTAGAAGAAAGAATGGGCTGTGGAATAGGAGCTTGTGTAGGTTGCAATGTTAGAATAGTAACTGAAAATCCAGATGAAGTTAAATACAATTATGTTTGTCAACATGGACCAGTGTTTGATTCAAAAAAAGTTATTATTTAATTATTTATAGGAATAAGGAGAGTAGAATAAATGAATACAGAAATAGATTTTTGTGGAATTAAAATGAAAAATCCTGTTACCGTTGCATCTGGAACTTTTGGTTATGGTAGAGGTCATAGTGAATTTATAGATTTAAGTAAATTAGGTGCGATAATAACAAAAGGTACATCTTTAAAACCTAAAATAGGAAATAAACCACCAAGAATTTGTGAAACAGAAGGTGGAATGATGAATTGTATAGGATTGGAAAATCCAGGTATTGATTATTTTATGGAAGTAGATTTACCTTGGCTTAAAAAATTTGATACACCAATAATTGTAAACTGCTTTGGTGGTGCAGAAGGAACAATAGATGCTTATGTGGCAGTTTGTGAAGTTTTAAATACTCTTCCAATTGATGGTGTAGAGATTAATTTATCTTGTCCAAATGTAAAAGCAGGTTGTTTAGCTTTTGGTACAACTTATGAGGGTGTAAAAGAAATAACAACGGCTTGTAGAAAAGTTTTAACAGATAAACCTTTAATTGTTAAATTAACACCAAATGTAACAGATATTACATTACCAGCAAGAGGTGCAGAAGATGCAGGAGCTGACGGAATTTCATTAATAAATACACTTACTGCAATGAAAATAGACATAGAAAAAAGAAAGCCAATTTTAAGTATTAATACAGGAGGACTTTCAGGTCCAGCAATCAAACCAGTTGCAGTTAGAATGGTATATCAAGCTAGTCATGCAGTTAAAATTCCAGTAATGGGATTAGGTGGAATTATGAATGGAGAAGATGCAATTGAATTTATGCTTGCTGGTGCAAAATGTATTTCAATGGGTTCTGCAAACTTAGTAGATCCTGAAAGTAGTATAAAAACAATAGCAGGAATTGAAAACTATATGAAAAAACATAATATTGAAGATATTAATTCTATTATAGGTGCGGTTCAAATGAATTAATTAATGTGGAGGAATGAGAATAAAATGTTAGAAAATTTACCAGTTTTATTAAGTGAAGAAGAAGTACAAAAAAGAATAGCAGAAGTTGCTGCTGAAATTGATAAAGATTTTGTTGGAGAAGATATTGTAGTTATTTCAATTTTAAAAGGTGCCATCTTTTTTACAGTAGATTTAGTAAAGAAAATGAAAACACCTATTGAATTAGAAGTTATGCAAGTTTCAAGTTATGTTGGAACAGAGACAACTGGAAATTTATTAGTAAAAAAAGATTTAGATAGAGATATAGCAGGAAGAAATGTATTAATAGTTGAAGATATTATTGATACAGGAACAACACTTAGCTATTTAAAAGAATATTTATTAAGTAAAAATCCAAAATCTTTAAAAATAGCTGTTCTTGCTGATAAAGCAGAAAGAAGAAAAGTTGATGTTAAATTAGATTATACCTGCTTTGTTATACCTGATAAGTTTGTTGTTGGGTATGGTTTTGATGTTGACGAAAAAGGTAGAAATATACCTTATGTAGGTTACATAGAAGATTAGGAGAATTTATGTTTAATATAGAAGAAGAACTTAAAAAGCTTCCAACCAAACCAGGTGTATATATTATGAAAGATAAAAATGATAATGTTATATATGTTGGTAAGGCGATTGTTCTTCGCAATAGAGTTAGACAATATTTTAGAAAAAATAACAAAACTGCTAGAATAGAAAAAATGGTCTCATTAGTAGACCATTTTGAATATATAGTAGTAAATAGTGAAGATGAAGCTTTAATTTTAGAATGTAATTTAATAAAAAAATATAGGCCAAAATTTAATGTTCTTTTAAAAGATGATAAAACTTATCCATATATAAAAATTGATGTTAAATCTGATTATCCTACTGTTACAATGACAAGAAGAGTAATAAATGATGGCTCAAAATATTTTGGACCATATCCAAGTAGTTCAAGTGCTAAGGAAATGATTAGTTTTATAAAAGAGAAATTCCAAATAAGACAATGTAAAAATTTCAAAAATAAAGATAGAGCTTGTTTAAATTATCATATAAAAAAATGTTTAGCACCTTGTATGAAATATGTATCAGTAGAAGAATACAAAAGGCAAATAGAACAAATTATGAAATTGCTTGATGGAAAAGTTGAGCAAATTATTTCAGAATTAAATGAAGAAATGAACGAATATTCTAAAAATATGGAATATGAAAAAGCAGCAAGTATTAGAGATAAAATTCAAGCTATTGAAAGAATTACTGAAAAGCAAAGAATTTCAAATATTTCAGAAAATAATATTGATGTTATAGGTTTATATAAAAGTAACATCGCAGTTTGTATTGAAATATTTTTTGTAAGAAATAGCAAAATGATTGGAAGAGAAAGATATATTTTTGAAGAACTAAAAGACATGGAAGAAAATGAAATTGTTTCTGGTTTTATAAAACAATTTTATATGAACAGTATTGAATTGCCAAATAAAATTATGCTTAGATATGATTTAGAAGATAAAGAAGCATTAGAGAAATGGTTGACAGATAAAGCAAAAAGAAAAGTTGAACTTAAAAGTCCTCAAAAAGGTGAAAAGTTGCGTTTTGTAGAAATGGCAGAATTAAATAGTAAAATAACATTAGAAAATAAATTAAAAGACAAAACAGAAATTTTAACAGAATTAAAACAAGTTTTAGAATTAGATGATATTCCAGTTAAAATAGAAAGTTTTGATATATCTAATATATCTGGAAATTTTATTGTTGCTGGTATGTGTGTTGCATATAATGGTGTTATAAAGAAAAATATGTCAAGAAGATTTAAAATAAAAACTGTATTTGGTCAAGATGATCCTCGTTGTATGCAGGAAGTAGTTTCACGAAGAATCAAACATTCTTTGGAAAATCCAAAAGGTGGTTTTGGTACTTTACCAGATTTAATACTGGCAGATGGTGGTATTACTCAAATTCGTGCAATAAAATCAGCACTTGCTGAAAACAATGTTAATTTACCAGTATATGGAATGGTAAAAGATGATAAACATTCAACGAGAGCTTTAATAAATGAAGAAAGAGAAGAATTTCAAATTTCAGAAACTTTATTTAATTTTATAACTAATTTACAAGATGAAGTTCATAATACAGCGATTGAATATCATAGAAAAGTTCGTGATAAAGAAATGACAAAATCTAGATTAGATTATATTGAAGGAATTGGTGAGAAAAAAAGAACTTTGTTACTTAAAAAATTTGGAAGTGTTAAGAAAATAAAAGAAGCAAGTATAGAAGAAATTTCAGAAATAAAAGGTATAAATGTAGATTTAGCTAAAAAAATAAAAGAAGAGCTAGAAAACTCTTAAAATATGTAAAGTAAAAATAGTAATAAAAATAAATATTCCAGAATACTTTAATAGTATGGAGGGATTTTATGAGAAGATTATTTTTTAATATTTTAGTATTAGGGACAAGCGTAAGTTTCGGCTTCATGCTTGGAATGCTTTATAGTTTTGTGGGAATTTTAGCCTCAGTGTAGTTGTTTTGCTTCTAAGTGTTAATATATTTTTTGAATGTCGAGTGGGGACCGTTCAATCATTTTCAAAAGCTTGAAAAGCTTTTGTTAAAATGATTAGAATGGGGAGAATGAAAAAAATATATTAACACTTAGGAGCATATAGAAAGCATTGAAATTCAATTGCATTCAATGCAGAAAGGAATATAGCAAAAATGGAAGTAATTGTTGGAAAATATGCAGGTTTTTGTGGAGGCGTAAAACTTGCAGTTCAAAAAACAGAGGAAGCAGTAACAAAAAATAAAGATATATATTGTTTAGGTGATGTTGTACACAACAAACAAGTTATAGAAAATTTACAAGCAAAAGGTTTGAAAATAGTATATGATATAAATGATGTTCCAAATAATTCAAAAATGATAATTAGATCACATGGTGAAGCTAAGAATATATACGAGATGGCGAAAGAAAAAAATATTGAAATTATAGATACAACTTGTGGAAATGTTAAATTAGTACATAATAAAGTTGAGAAAGCAAGTGAAGATAGTTTTATAATAGTTATTGGAGAAAAAGGTCATGCAGAAACTATAAGTCATATTGGTTTTGCTGGTGAAAATTCTTTTGTTGTAGAAGATGAAAACGATATTTTAGATGCATATATGAAATTTGAAAATACAGGTTTAGATAAAGTATATGTAGTAGCGCAGACTACTTTTTCAATGGAAAAATTTGATAAATTGGAAAAGGAAATTTATACAAATTTTATAGAAGCAGATGTTGTAGTTGATAAAACAATCTGCAATGCTACTGAAACAAGACAAAATGAATGTGAGGCAATGTCAAAAGAAGTAGATTGTATGATAGTTGTTGGTGGAAAAAGCAGTGCCAATACAAGAAAACTTGTAGATATTTCCGAAAAAAATTGTAAAAATGTTTATTTTATTCAAACCGTAAAAGATATAGAAAATGAAAATTTTGATGGAATGCAAAAAATAGGTATTATGGCGGGAGCATCAACACCTGAATACATTATAAATGAAATAAAAAATTATTTAGAAGAGGAATATAAGTAGAAATGAAAATAGCACAAGATTGGAAAGATTATGAAATTTTAGATATGGCAAATGGAGAAAAACTTGAAAGATGGAATAATATTTACTTAGTTAGACCAGATCCACAAATTATTTGGAAGGATAAGTCTTATCCTGAAAAATGGAAAAAAGCCAATGCAAGATATAGCAGAAGCAATACTGGTGGTGGTAGTTGGAGTTATCAAAAGAAACTTCCTGCATCTTGGCAAGTGAAATATAAAAATTTGACTTTTAATATAAAACCAATGGGATTTAAACATACAGGTTTATTTCCAGAGCAAGCAGTTAATTGGGATTGGATGATAGACAAAATAAAAAATTCAAATAGAGAAATAAAAGTGTTAAATCTTTTTGCATATACAGGTGGAGCAACTGTGGCATGTAGTTATGCTGGTGCTTCTGTATGTCATGTTGATAGTTCAAAAGGTATGGTATCTTGGGCAAAAGAAAATGTAGCTTCTTCTGGATTAAGTGACAGACCTGTTAGATACATTATAGATGATGTTACAAAATTTGTGCAAAGAGAAATAAGACGAGGAAATAAATATGATGCAATAATTATGGATCCACCATCTTATGGTAGAGGAAAAAACGGAGAAGTATGGCAATTTGAAAATAATATAGCTGATTTAGTAGAACTTTGCTCAGGAGTATTATCAGACAATCCATTATTTTTCTTAATTAATTCATACACAACAGGTATTTCTTCAAAAGTATTGGAAAACATTTTAAGTTTACAATTAAAAATGAAGAAAGGAAAATTATCATCAGGAGAAATCGGATTACCAATGAGTGATAGTAATTTGATTTTACCTTGTGGTATATATGCTAGATGGGAAATTTAGAAAACTAAATTTTCTAAATAGTTTTGAGAGGAATTTTATGAATAGTTTAAAAGTTTTGTATGAAGATAACCATTTAATTGTGGTAGAGAAACCTGTAAATATTCCTTCACAAGGAGATAAAACAGGCGATGTAGATATGCTTTCTATTATTAAAGCATATTTAAAAGAAAAATATAATAAACCAGGTGATGTTTATTTGGGTTTAGTGCATAGATTGGATAGACCAACTGGTGGAGTTATGGTATTTGCTAAAACTTCAAAATGTGCATCAAGACTTAGTGAGCAAGTGAGAAACAAAGAATTTCACAAACAATATTTGTGCATTATAGATGGAAAATTAGAAGAGAATAAAGGGACATTTAAAGATTATTTATATAAAAATGAAAAAAATAATACTAGTAGAATTGCTAAACCAAAAGAGAAAAATGCAAAAGAAGCAATTTTAGATTATGAAGTAATAAAATATAATGATGAAATAAATTTATCAGTAGTAAAAGTAAATTTACATACTGGAAGGCATCATCAAATTAGAGTACAATTTGCTAGTAGAAATCATAGTTTGTATGGAGATCAAAAATATGGAGCAAGAGGTCGTGGAAAGCAACTAGCTTTATGGGCATATTCGCTTTCATTTAGACATCCTACAACTAAGGAAGAATTGACTTTTGAAGATTATCCTGAAAAAATAGGAAGTTGGAAAATATTGGAAGATTAACCATAAATATTAAATTATTTATGGTATTTTTTTTCCTTTTATGATATAAGTAAATAGTAAAAAAATAAAGGAGAAAAAATATGCTAGAAAATTTGATATATTATGTGATTTTAATTGTAGTAACTTTCTTTTTTATGCAAATATTAACTAATGAAAAGAAAAAATTATCAATAGTTCGGTACAATTTTAGTGTGTTGTTCGGCTTTTACAATTTTAAGAAATGTAAAGGTAACCATTTTATGTGGAGAAGCTATGATAATATTATTTGATAATATTATTAAAAACAAAAAGGTTTTAATAAAAGTAATTTTATCAATGCTTTTGGGATTTGCACTTGGACATTATAGTAAAACTTATTATCATACTCATGAAGTAAATTCATTTTCTACTGTATTAGCATTTACTTATATTGCACTTGTAATTTGGAGAATATTGCAGTATAGAAAAGATTTTAAATTGACTAAAAAGACTGTTATAACAATGTTAGTATGTATATTAGTAGCATTACCTTTTGCAGGGAAAGTATTATATGATAATTGTCGTAATACAATACCTTCAACCTTAATTGAACGAGAAACTAATGGAATGATTCATTTATTTAGTTATGGTTATAGTGTATTTTTACCTTTTGTAGATACAGGGAAAAACATAGTATATTCTAGCTTTTTATCTATATTTCCACTATCCTTAATTATGGCAATGGCATATGTATATAAAAAAGAAGAACATTTAGATTTTTTTATGCCAATGATAATTGCAATAGTAGGTGAAAGCACATTTTGTATAATAAAAACACCAATATATATGTATTTTGATTGTGTAGCAGGAGCTGTGGCTCTTTCTTGTATTTACTTATATATGTATATGATTGCAAATATTGAAGAAAATGTATTTAAAATGAAAGATTCTGCAAAAATAGTGCTTGCGTTTTTGGTGTTTTATTTCCTAATACCAAGACCAGAAGTATTTATGAGTAAAGTATATATGTATGTTCTTGCAATGCTTGTTACACTTTTATATTTCCTATTTATAAATTTTGCAGATAAAAGATATCAAAGAGTTTTGCTAGTAGTACTTAGTATTTGGTCAATAGTATCAGTGGTTCCATTGATATTTATATAATAAATATTTTGAATATAAAATGTGACCTTATTGTGAAAAAATTATTTTTTTTGTGAAATAGATGTGAAAAAACTTGTCAATGAGTTTTCGTGTGATATAATTACAATGGTTTGAAAAGAGATAGTAGTTTTAGGAGGAAAATAATAAATGAAAAAAGTTTTATTAATTGGTGCAGATGGAATGTTAGGTGGAGAGCTTAGAGAAAGATTAGAAAAGATTTATGATGTTACAGGAACAACACTTCAAACATTAGATATTTGTGATAGAGAAGCAGTACTTGCAAAAGCAAAAGAAGTTAATCCTGATTTTATAATTAACTGTGCAGCATATACTAATGTTGATGGATGCGAAACAAATTATGATTTAGCTAATAGAGTAAATGGTTTAGCACTTGAAAATATTGCTGATGCAACAAAATCTACAAATAGTACACTTATACATATTAGTACAGATTATGTATTTGATGGAAAAATGGATGTAGAAAAAGCTTACACAGAAGACATGGAACCAGCACCAGTAACAGCTTATGGTAAAACAAAATTACTTGGAGAAGAAAATGCTAAAAAAGCTGAAAAATATTATATATTAAGAACAGCTTGGCTTTATGGTTTAGGTGGAAAGAATTTTGTTAAAACAATGCTTAAATTATCTGAAACACATGATACATTAAGTGTAGTTTGTGACCAACATGGAAGCCCAACTTGTACAACAACACTTTGTGAAATTATAGAAGCAATTATGGAAAAAGAACCAGAATATGGTGTATATCATTCAACAAATGAAGGATTTACAACTTGGTATGATTTTACAAGAAAAATATTTGAATTAGCAGGAAAATCAACAAAAGTTAATCCAGTAACTTCTGCTGAATATAAAGAGATGAATCCTGCTTCATCAGATAGACCAAAAAATAGTCAATTATCAAAAGAAAAATTACATAAAATAGATGTATATCCAAAAGCTTGGGAGAAAGCATTAGAAGAATATTTGAAGGAGGAATTAAAATAATGAAAGGTATTATTTTAGCAGGTGGAAGTGCCACCAGATTATATCCAGTAACATTAGCTGTTTCAAAACAAATGTTACCAGTATATGATAAACCAATGATTTATTATCCACTATCAACATTAATGATGGCTGGAATTAGAGAGGTATTAATTATATCTACACCAGTTCACTTACCAGCATTTGAAAGTCTTTTAGGAGATGGTTCAAAATTTGGTATGAAATTTGAGTATAAAGTTCAAGAAAAACCAGTTGGACTAGCTGATGCTTTCATATTAGGTGAAGACTTTATTGGAGATGATGATGTTGCATTAATTCTTGGAGATAATATGATATATGGTTCAAGAATTGAAAGAGTTTTAAAAGCAGCTAGTCATTTAAAAGAAGGTGGAATAATTTTTGGATATCAAGTAGCAGACCCAACTTCTTATGGGGTTGTTGAAATAGATAAAGCTGGAAAAGCAATTTCTATTGAAGAAAAACCTGCTGTACCAAAATCAAATTTAGCTGTACCTGGAATTTATTTTTATGATAATGAAGTAGTAAAAATTGCAAAAGAAATAAAACCTTCTGAAAGAGGAGAATTAGAAATTACTGATGTTAATAGAGTTTACATGGAAAAAGGAAAATTACAAGTTATTCCATTAGGAAATGGTTATGCATGGTTTGATACAGGTTCTCCTGATAGATTATCTGATGCATCAGATTTCGTAAAAGCTATTGAATTAAGACAAGGTGTTCAAATTGCTTGTTTAGAAGAAATTGCTTATAGAAATGAATGGATTTCAAAAGATACACTTTTAGAGTATGCAAATAAATATAAGAAAACAGAATATGGAAAATATTTAAAAAGAATTGCAGAACAAGATTGGGATACTTATAAAGAAATATATAATAGTGAATTATTTAAGTAAAGGAGCAAAAGAAATTGGGAAAATTTAAAAGAATAGATACTGAAATAGAAGGTGTTTGTATAATTGAACCTACTGTCTTTGGAGATAATAGAGGTTATTTTATGGAAACATATAGCAAACCAGATTTTGAAGAAATAGGAATAAAAGAAGAGTTTGTTCAAGATAATCAATCAAAATCTAAAAAAGGTGTTTTAAGAGGATTACATTTTCAAATTGAAAACACACAAGGAAAACTTGTAAGAGTTATAAAAGGTAGAGTTTTTGATGTTGCTGTCGATTTAAGAAGAGATAGCTCAACTTATGGAAAATGGGTTGGTGTTGAACTTTCTGATGAAAATAAAAAAATGTTCTACATTCCACCATATTTTGCACATGGATTTTTAGTATTATCTGATGAAGCAGAATTTACTTATAAATGTACAGATATATATAATCATAGTGCTGAGTCTGGAATTAAGTATGATGATCCAGCTATTGGAATTAAATGGCCAGAAGTTGATGCAGAAATACTTACTTCTGAAAAAGATGGAAAATGGCAAGATTTAGAAGGATTTACAAATAGCGAAATTTGGAAATAATTAGGGGGAAAAGAAAAGTGAAAAATATATTAGTAACTGGTGCTGCGGGATTTATTGGAGCAAACTTTGCAGAGCTAATGGTAAAAAAATATGAAGGAAAATATAATATTGTAGTTTTTGATAAATTAACTTATGCTGGAAACTTACACAATTTAGATTCTATAAAAGATAAAATTACATTTGTTCAAGGAGATATTTGTGATTTTGATTTTGTAATGGATACTTACAAAAAATACAATATTGATGCAGTTGTTCATTTTGCAGCAGAATCTCATGTTGATAATAGTATTAAAAATCCATTTGTATTTACACATACAAATGTAATTGGAACACATACATTATTAGAAGCCGCAAAACAGTATTGGGGTGAAGGAAGTGAAAACAGATTTGTTCATGTTTCAACTGATGAAGTATATGGTACTTTGGGAGAAGAAGGATATTTTACAGAAAAATCTCCAATTCAACCTAACAGCCCATATTCAGCTTCTAAGGCTGGTTCAGATTTAGTTGCATTAGCATATGCTGAAACATTTAAAATGAATGTATCTGTAACAAATTGTTCAAACAATTATGGACCATATCAACATCATGAAAAATTAATACCACACATGATATCAGCAGCATTAAAAGATGAAAAATTACCAGTATATGGTGAAGGTTTAAATATTAGAGATTGGTTGTTCGTTGAGGACCATTGTGAAGCAATTGATCTTGTTTTACATAATGGTAAAAAAGGTGAAAGATATAATATTGGTGGACACAATGAAAAGAGAAATATTGAAATTGTTAAATTAATTTTGAAGAGATTAGATAAACCAGAAAGCTTAATTTCATTTGTTGAAGATAGAAAAGGTCATGATTACAGATATGCTATCGACCCAACTAAAATTCATAATGAATTAGGATGGCTTCCAAAAACTAAATTTGAAGATGGTATTGTAAAAACTATTGATTGGTACTTAGAACATCCAGAATATTTAGATAAATAAAATAAAGAAAACTTACAGTTTTATATCTGTAAGTTTTTTATTATGTAGGAAAGTTCGTAAGAACTTTCCGCAATAACAAGGTTAAGTTACATATATTAGTGCGATTGCAAAGCAATCTGTACATGTGGCGAAGCCACTTTTCTTATAAAATTAATTTTTCGATTTTTTCGTTAAAATAGTATATTAACGACCTATTACAAAACTATAATACACATAAATTTCTAAGAAGTCAAGCTTTCCATAATAATTTTTTAGAGCAATTTTTTGCTCTTTTTTTATTGCCAAAAATCGATGAAGTTACTTGTATTACTAGGATATACAGAATTTATATTTTTCGTTAATATACTATTTTAACGAAAAATATTATGTAAATAATCAGAGGTGGTTTTCCTTCTGATTA
>ERZ777011.1481-NODE-1481-length-24307-cov-12.068448_pt1 | contig 24307 bp, 28 predicted proteins | sample MGYA00374964_ERZ777011 | MGnify/ENA primary metagenome ERZ777011 (study PRJEB29310, sample SAMD00008975) | mouse gut metagenome | study: EMG produced TPA metagenomics assembly of the Metagenome analysis of fecal microbiota from mouse which was promoted... | reverse complement strand
TAAAACGTAGGCCTCCGACGCCTTTGATGCAGGTTCGAGTCCTGTCGGGTGCATTGGAGTAAACCCTAGCGGGTTAACTCCGCAGGATCTAACGATCCTGCAGCGGTTAGTTTTGATTAAGAAAGGTTGAATCATGAACACATCAAACAACACGATACAGGGCTTCCTGAAGGCGAAGTTTGATGCGCTGAAAGGTTGGCTCGTAAGATATTCCAAGATCGTCCTGCCGGTTATCCTCGTGATCTGTGTGGGTTTGACGATCGTGATCGCGATCAATGCGAACAAGCGTAAGATCGAGCAGGAGGAATCAGCGGTGGCGCAGGAGGAAGGGGCAGGAGCCGATGATGCGCTGGAAGAGATTCCTTTGGTGCCGCTTGAAAAGGACGTGGTGCCCGGGATCAATGAATTTTTTGTAGGCTACTATAAAGCGGTGGTAGACGGAGATACCGAGACCATGAGCAACCTGGTGTATTATCTGGATGCGACGGAAAAACTGCGAGCGGCAGAGACCAGCAAATATACGGAATCTTCATCGATAGAAGTTTATACCAAAGCAGGACCGTCGGAAGGCACATACCTTGCCTTTATCTATGCGGAATTAAAGTTTTTTGATTATGACAAACCGTTGCCGGGATTGAATACGTTCTATGTCTGCACGAAGGAAGACGGTTCCTATTATATCAATGAGGACTGTGAGCTCAGTGACAGTGAGCGGCGTTATATCAGGGAAGTGCAGCTTCAGGATGATGTGATCGACCTGAATAATAAGGCAACGGCTGCTTATAACGATATGGTGGTTGCGGATAGTACCCTGGCAGATTTCCTGGTAGAGCTTACGGATGAAATTGAAAAGAACGTAGGTGAGACGCTCGCCCGCGCGGAAGGAACGGCGCAGACGGAAACGGAAAGTGAAGAAAGCAATGCGGAGGAAGCCGCAGATAATGAGGAAACGCCGGAGGAAAGCGGCGCTGCGTCAGAGACAGTAGTTACCGAGGTAAAAACAACTGATGTGGTCAATATCAGGACATCCGACAGCGAGACGGCAGATAAGCTTGGAAAAGCGGCAGTCGGCGATACTTTTAAGCTTCTTGAGGAGCGCGGCAACGGCTGGAGCAAGGTAGAGTATAACGGCGAAGACGCCTTTATCAAGAGTGATTATCTGGAGCCTTCAAAGACGGAAGTCAGAGATGCGGCGTCAGCGGAGGAGACCGAGCAAGATACGACTGAGACTGCGGAATCCGCAGAGACATCAGGCACGGTGACGGTAAAAGAGAACGTCAGGATCAGGAGCGGAGCAAGCGAAACTTCGGAGAAGCTGGCGACGGCTTATGCGGGTGAAAAACTTGAGGTGATCATGAAACAGGCCGATGGCTGGACGAAGATCAAGTATGAGGGCAAGACCGCTTATGTGAAGTCGGATTACGTGGAATAATTACTGATTAAAGGAGAGAAAAAGGGAAATACTGGACAGGTGAGAACGATTGCGTTCTCACCTGTTTTCGCGTATAAGCAGAGTCAAAAGATAGCACAGGCAGGCTGCATGCTTGCATGCGAGATTGCCTGTGTTATCTTTTGACGAGCAACGCGAATGAGAAATGCGCAGCATTTCGAATCTGCTTATACACGGGGAAACAGGCAACAGAGTCAGAACACGGAGGCATAAACCATGAGGCATGACGACGAAATGATCCTTAAGGAGATTCAAAAAAATACTCAGATGGGCATGACGGCAATCGATACGATCCTGGATAAGATCGATAATGATGATTTTTCTATGGCCTTATCCAAACAGTCGCTGCAATATGCGCAGCTTCACAACAGGGCGCTGGACCGGATCCTGCGAGAAGAAGGGGAAAGTTACCGTCCGAATCAGTTTGGGGAGATGGTCTTAAAAGGCAGTATCCATGCGAACACTGCGTTCAATATCAGTAGGGAACATTTGGCAGAAATCATGATCCAGGGCAGTAACAGGGGCATTACCAGTATGTGGAAAAGCCTGAAACATAACGGAATGGCAGGAGACGATACCGTAGAGCTGGCGAAGGAGCTGATGGATTTTGAGGAAAAAAGCATAGAGAGAATGAAGGAATATCTGTAGATGCTGCCATCAAAAGGCAGATATAACAGTGGTCAGTGTAAGTATAACAGGTTTTGTATACAAGTATTTTGGTATTATTGTACAATATATCTAAAAAATGCGGGAAAATTTTTTACACTTTAATTCGCTAAATTATCTTGTGGATTTCCATATGGCATACTATAATGAAACGTGGTAATGCAGACAAGCAAGAAGGAGGACAGTAAGGGATGTCATATGTTGATGAGGTTTACGAGTTAGTAGTAGCGAAAAATCCCGCGCAGCCGGAGTTCCATCAGGCGGTAAAGGAGGTATTGGAGTCTCTGCGTGTCGTGATTGAGGCGGACGAGGAAGCTTACAGAAAGGATGCCCTTTTAGAGCGTCTGACGGTTCCGGAGAGAATCGTACAGTTTCGTGTGCCTTGGGTGGATGACAAGGGACAGGTGCAGGTCAACAACGGGTTTCGTGTGCAGTTCAACAGCGCGATCGGTCCCTATAAGGGCGGTTTGAGATTCCATCCTTCGGTGAATCTGGGTATCATTAAATTCCTGGGCTTCGAGCAGATTTTCAAAAATTCCCTCACAGGTCTGCCCATCGGCGGCGGCAAGGGTGGTTCCGATTTCGATCCCAAGGGCAAATCCGATAGAGAAGTGATGGCATTCTGCCAGAGCTTTATGACAGAGCTCTGCAAACATATCGGTGCGGACACTGACGTACCGGCGGGTGATATCGGTGTGGGCGGCCGTGAGATCGGTTTCCTGTTCGGCCAGTATAAGAGAATCCGCAATCTGTATGAGGGTGTGCTGACAGGTAAGGGACTTACCTACGGCGGTTCCCTGGCAAGAACAGAGGCGACCGGTTACGGTCTGCTTTATCTGACAGAAGAAATGTTAAAGTGCAACGGCAAGGATATCAAGGGCAAGACCATTGCTGTTTCCGGTGCAGGCAACGTGGCAATCTACGCGATCCAGAAAGCGCAGCAGCTCGGCGGCAAGCCTGTGACCTGTTCCGATTCCACGGGCTGGATCTACGACCCCGACGGCATCGACGTAGCGACGCTTCAGGAAGTAAAGGAAGTAAAGCGTGCCCGTCTCACCGAGTATGCGGCAAAGAGACCGAACGCAGAGTATCATGAAAAGAAGAACGGCGAGCACGGCGTATGGAGCGTGAAGTGCGATATCGCCCTTCCCTGCGCAACTCAGAACGAGCTGGATCTGGATGATGCGAAGATGCTTGTGGCGAACGGCTGTATGGCGGTAGCAGAGGGCGCGAACATGCCTACCACCATGGAAGCGACCGAGTATCTGCAGAAGAACGGCGTGCTGTTCTGCCCCGGTAAGGCATCCAATGCGGGCGGCGTGGCAACTTCCGCACTGGAGATGAGCCAGAACTCCGAGAGACTTTCCTGGACATTCGAGGAAGTAGACTCCAAGCTGCAGGGCATCATGGTGAATATCTTCCACAGCCTGGACGAGGCTTCCAAGAAGTACGGCAAGGAAGGCGATTACGTGGCAGGCGCGAACATCGCGGGCTTCTTAAAAGTTGCCGAGGCAATGAAGGCACAGGGAGTTGTGTAAGACATCATTATAAGAATTTAGAAATCCCATATACTGCGCAGTTGGCGTGTATATGGGATTTTTTGTATTTAAACAGCCGCCTCTCTTTTTTGGTGCCAAGATAGAGAGTGTCTTTAGCGGCGGTAGACTTGCAGAGGGGAGAGGAACGGGTCATTGACATTGCAGAGAAATACGGCGACCGTTCCCCGACGGCATTTAACAGGGCGTATCAGCACCGCTTGATCGGGAAATCGAGAATAACTTTATGGTGTTTCCTAAGATGTGGCAGGAAGCGTCCGTTAACAAAACGATTCAGAAATTGGCAGCAGTGATGGATACGCCGCTTATGGGACTTTTGGGCGTGAGCGTCTGCAATGATGAAGAACAATGGAAATACTTTATTGCCGTTTCCAGTACAAAAACAAGTGATATGTTCGAAGAATACCCTGTTCCTGCGTCCACCTGGGCAATCTTTTCCGGAACGGGTACCAATCAGTCCATACAGGAATTGGAGCAGAAGATCATAACAGAGTGGCTTCCGACTTCCGGATATGAATATGCCAACGCTCCCGATATTGAGGTCTATTTGAATCCGGACCCACAGAACGCGCAATATGAGGTTGGATACCGGTAGCAAAGAAAAAGGCATAACGGAGGGACTTATGGACGAGAAAATTTATATGTTCATGGAAACGGTGGACGAGCGTTTTCGCGGCTTTGTAAGCCAAATCAATCAGTATCTGACGGCAAATGGCTGCAAGTGTGATATCAAACTGCAAAAAAGCGGCTATGTTGTCTCCTATGTGCGAAACGAAAACAAAAGAACTTTGGCAACATTTGTATCCCGCAAAACGGGCATGAAGCTCCGCATTTATGCCGAGCATATCCAAGAATACCAGAGCTTTCTTGATACACTGCCCGAAAAGATAAAACAGGAGATCAAGAAAGCGTCCGTCTGCAAACGACTGATCGATCCCAATGACTGTAATCCGATTGTATCATGGGATATACCTTTATACTGGATGGGGAGCAGTATCAGAAATGCCGTTACATGGCGTTTCAGCCTGCTTTGAGTGAGGAGAACAATCCCTATATCAAACAATTTTTAGAAAATGAGCTGCATGCAGGCACAAATTCTTAGTTGATATCCTGCTTTTGATAAATCTCCACAGTGATCCGATAAGAGAGAAAGAACCAGATTGCGGAAATGACAAGCACGATGGAAAAAGCTGGCAGCATATGGTCTTTCACGGAGAGAAAGAGATTCGTGAGCAGTACAAGTCCGACAATGATGCCTGTTGATGACATAAAAGACAGCATAAAAACGACCTGTGATTTTTCGGGATCGAATACATAGGCGCACGGTAAGCTGATGCCGCCGGCAAACAGCGCGGCGCTTATACCGATCGAGGCATACAGATACAGGGAATCGATCGTTATGGCGGTATCCGTTGGCATAAGGATGCAGCACGGGATCAGGGCAGCGATGAATCCGAGCCCCGCAAGTAAAATATAGAATACAAATTTTTCACCGATGAGCCGCTTTCTGGTTATCGGCATGGTGAGTACATTTTTATTCCATTTCGAGCCCGCGTCGCTTGTGATACTGATAAAAACAGCCGTCGTGGATACGGCTGGAGCCAGGACCAGAAGTGCGCCAGTTTCCAGTAAAAAGGATAATCCCAAACCCAATACGATCAAACTGACGACCGTTACGAGAATGTTGCTCTTTGCAATATAGAGATCTTTTAGTAAAACGCCTTTCATTATAGTTATTTTCCTTTCTGTGTGGTCTGTTTTTGCGTCGTTCCTTTTACGTAGAGAAGCATGATTTCATCGATCGTAGTCGGTACGATCAACGCCTTCGGATATTTTTTCTGCATGGCATCTCTGTCAGAGACCAGAACCTGCCATTCATAATCCATTTTCCGATAAGCGATGATATCTGACGGATCCAATGCGTCAAACTGTGCAGCCCCGCATTTGATCAGGCCGTACTGTTCCATCAATTCATCTTTCGGTTTGGAAAAAACAACTTTCCCTTCATGGATGAAGACGATGTAATCGGCGATTTTTTCCAGATCCCCGGTAATATGGGAAGATACCAGAATGGAATGGTCTTCCTCCTGCACAAAATCCAGAAGCATATCCAGAATATCGTCCCGGATCACAGGATCAAGACCGCTGGTGGCTTCATCCAGGATCAGCAGCTTCGAATGATGGGAGAGCGCCGCAGTAATCGCCAGTTTCATTTTCATCCCTTTGGAAAACTGTTTGATCGGCTTATCAGGGGGCAGAGAAAATTGCTCCAAAAGGCGAAAATAGGAGGATTCATCCCAGGAATCATAAACGTTTTTCATGATTCGATCGATCTTCCTTGGCGAAAGGATCTCCGGATAATTGCTGCCGTCAAACACGACGCCGATCTGCTCTTTTGTTTCATTATCCAGCGTATCTTTCCCCAAGAGGGAAACATGGCCGGCTTCCTTTTGGATCAGGCCTAATACGGCGTTGATGGTGGTACTTTTTCCCGCGCCGTTTTCGCCGATCAGCCCGACAATAGAGCCGACCGGGACGTCAAAGGAAACACCGTCCAAAGTAAAATCCGCATACGTTTTTGTCAGTCCTGAAATCGATAAAGCGTTGTTCATTTTTCCTCCATTTCTGCGCTGTTTTTTGTGCATGAACGAGTTTGTGGCAAGCAACGCGCAGACACAAATCTCGCGATTGAAAATTTTAATTTTCAATTCTCATAGTCATACAGCAGTGTCAATAAGTTAAGCAATTTATCGAGTGGGATTCCGCTTGTGCGGGCGATCTCGATCGCTTCGTTAAAATGTTCCTCTATTTTCTTTTGCTGTTCTTCCAGATAAAAGTCCTGATTCTGTGCCGACACATAGCAGCCTTTTCCGGCTGTGGTTTCAATAAAACCGTCTGTCTGCAGAAGATCGTAAGCCTTTTGAACCGTCAAAATACTGATCTGCAAGGATTTCGCAAGCGAGCGGATGGAAGGAAGCGGGTCTCCTGCTTTCAGTTCGCCGTTCATGATCTGCGCTTTGATCTGTGTGATGATCTGCTCATAGAGAGGGCGACTTGTTTTATTGTTGACAACGATTTCCAACGTTGCACCGCCTTTCTTTTCCTAACTGTACTGTTTGAACAAGTACAGTATAATACAACATATGACAGGTGTCAAGAAAAAGATATTGGAGGCGCAGATTGATTCCATGCGACAGTGAAATTTCACCTTGAATCCTCCGACAAAAATGGATATGCTATAACTGTATGGAAAAGAAGTACTTAACGGGAGGAGAGTAGTATGGCTTATCGATTTTATGGTTGGGAATGCGCAGACGTCCCGGCACTTACGCAGGAGTATCAGGGCATTGATACGCCGCGAAAACTTTATGACGTTTTGTCGGATATTTGGTGCGAATATACCTGCGCGCCCAGACTGCGGGAGGGCTGGAGCACAGAGAATAAGACGCTCGGGCAGTGTTCCATCACGGCCTTTTTGGTGCAGGATATCTTCGGCGGAAAGGTCTATGGAGTCCCCAGAGAGGGCGGGACATTCCACTGTTATAACGTGGTGGGAGAGAGCGTATTCGACCTGACCAGCGAGCAGTTTGGGGAGGAAAAGCTTTGCTATCAGGAGAATCCCGAGCAGTTTCGCGAGGTGCATTTCGCGAAGGAGGAGAAGCGGAAGCGTTACGAATATCTGCGGGACGTGTTAAGAAACAGCCGTTAAGAAACAGTGTGCCAAATAGAGAGCATTTCACGACGCCGCCAGTGCATCTGGCGGCACTTTTCTTGTGGGACGGCAAGGAACGTGATATAATGGCAGTCTTAAGGAGGCGGCACAGTGATTAGGGTTGCGATTTGTGATGACGAAAGCCGGACAGCGGATCAAGTCAAAAAACTGGCGTCAGATTTTTTTCGGGAAAAGAATGTGGAAGCATCCATAGTCTGCTTTTCTAATGGAAAAGAATTATTGAAATATGACAAGAATATGGATATTATCTTCCTCGATATCCAGATGGATGGGATGGACGGCATGGCGGCCGCCGGGAAACTGCGGCATCGGGGGTTCAAAGGGGTTATCATCTTTATTACCGTACTGAAAGAGATGGTGTTTCAGTCCTTTGAAGTGCAGGCCTACGACTATCTGCTGAAACCGATCGGGAAAAAGCAGTTTGCAAAGACGATGGAGCGCCTGTTTGATTCCATGAAGGATGTCAGTGAGGAAAAGCTGCTGGTGCAGAAGGGCTATGAGAGAAGCATTATTTCTTTTGATGAGATCGTTTATGCCGAGGTCATAGATCGGAAGGTGTATTTGCATCTGGCGTCGTCGGAAGTGGTGGATTTTTATGACCGGATCGAAAATCTGGAGGACAGATTGGACGGGCGTTTTTTTCGCTGCCATAGAAGTTTCCTGATCAATCTGAAATATCTGAAAAGCTATAAAAACGGTGCGGCTTTTATGGAAAATGGGAAAGAGATCCCGGTATCCAGACTGCGGAGCAAAGAATTATCCGCAGTGGTTTTGCAGTATATGAAGGAATGGAGACTGTGAGATGGCGGTGTATCTTACTTTTTTTAACAGTTATATCGAAAGCGGCATCCTGTTGCTGATCGGGTATTTCTTTTTTATCAACTGCCTGCAAAAGAAGGGAAAACTTTTCTATCAGGTGCTTTCGGCAGTGTCAGGCTGTTCGTTGATTTTACTGTTGCCGGTGGGAAGTGTCGCTTCGTACCTGATCTATGCGCTGTTTCTAATGGCAATCGGAATTTTGATCTATCATGTCGATTGGAAGTCCGTCCTCTTTTATGCGGCGCTGGCGGTGGAGATCATGGAACTTTGTCTGGGAATCGTCAATTCTCTGGCGGGTATCCTGTATCTGGGGATCGCTCCCCTGCATCAAAATGTGGCTGCAGTCACATCCGCCCTGTTGGGGATATTGGCATTTCTGCTGGCAATTGTTTGCTATCGTACGGTGTACCGTTATTTTGTCCGCGATGAGATGATGGAGAAGCAATATCTTTTTATGATTTTGATTCCGATTCTTTTACTGTTTTTTATGGATGAATATATCAACCTGACCCTCTATGGAAATACAGCGCTCAGGAATGCGGGCGGTGCCATATTTGTCAATCATTATCAGATGCTGTTCATTCAGTTTTTCGGGATGGCAAGTCTGTTCTGTATTTTGTTTGCCTACAAAAAACTGCTCCAGAATTTTCATTTAAGTACGAAGCTGTCCCTGCTGGAACAGGAGGAACATTTCCTGAATCAATATGTGGAGGAGGCGCGGGCGCGCTATGAGCAGACAAAATCTTTCCGACACGATATTAAAAATCATATCACGGTGGTAAAGGATCTTTTAGAGAACGGGAAACAGGAAGAAGCGCTGACCTATATCGGGGATCTGGCGGAGGGGACGGCGGCGCTTTCCTTTCCTTGCAGCACAAACAATCCGGTGGCCGATATTTTGTTGGGAAACAAACTGGGAATGGCGGAGCGTATGGGAATCAAGGTAGAATGCTCGCTGCTTTTGCCCTATCCCTGTCCGGTGCGGGATATCGACTTTTGCATCATCCTGTCAAATGCGTTGGACAACGCCATCCGTGCCTGTCAGGAGGTGGAGGACGGATCAGAAAAATATATCCGTGTGACGGGACGTATGCAGGGAGATTTCATTTTGTTGGAAGTGGAGAATTGTTTTCGGGGAAAGAAATCTGCCAACAGAGGGACAGGACTGTCAAATATTAAGGCGGTGGCGGAAAAATATCAGGGAGCAATGAGCATGAAAACGCAGAATACCGCCTTCCTTTTAAGTGTTCTGCTTGTCATTCCACGGCATACAGAAAGCATCCCACGGCAAAACGGTTAATTCTTATTCGGGGATGTCGAAATGAAACCTGGAAGCAGGGAAATCGGGCGACACGGCAGTGTTGCATTTTCAGTCTCTGCAAAGAAAAAGACAGGAGGATGTTCATATGGCAATGGAAATCAAAGTCAATGGCAGCACTTATCAAACCGATTATGAAGATCGGCTGCAGGCCGGGCGGGAGGAGGCAGCGAGGGCCGCAAACAGTCAGAACGGGGAGAAGGCTGCAAAAGCAGAAAATGTGCAGCAAGAGAAACAGGTATCGAATAACAGACTTGCGCCGCATGACGAGTATATCAGCAGCGAAAAGTCGGGTGAAAAGCCAAACGGCCTCTACCGTGTGGGGCAGGATGAAGACGGTAACAAAAAAATCTTTTTTAATGACCCGAAGAAAGCGGAAGGACATGGTCAGCCCGAGAAAGCACCGAAGGTAAATGGAGAGGAGCCGGCTGACGGCGAGGAGAAATGCGTCGGGAATACAGATCAGGTTGATCGGGAGATTCGGGAATTGAAAGAAAAGAAACAAAAGCTGGAGCAGCAGCTCAAAGAGGCTTCCGGGGATGAACAGAAGACGAAGAAGCTGGAGAATCAGCTGGCGCAGGTAGAGCGGGAACTTGCGCAGAAAGACAATGATACCTACAGGAAGCAGCATTCCACTTTTACGGATCAATAAGGAACAACGCATCAGGGCAGGAGAGCGTTTGCCGAAATCGGCAGGCGCTTTCTATTGCTTTTATGGCTGAGAATAGAGTTTATGGCGATTGACAAAAAGATGCTTTTAGGAGCAATATGAAAGTGTGAGAAGTACTTCTAAAACTCAGCAGCAATGGCTGCTTCGTTAAGAAGTACTAAGTCTCACACAGGAGAATGCCCAAGATACGGGCATTCTCCGCACGGATTTGAGATTCCGCATAAGCGGAATTATGTTGGTTAGAGTGACTGAACAAAAACAAGGAGAAGGCAACAGTGGAACAAACGATTCTGTTATTGGAAGACGATGCGGACTTGATCGACGGGCTGACCTATTCCCTGCAAAGAGAAGGCTATGCGGTGGAAGTGGCGCAGACGGTCAAAGCGGCGAGGGCCTGTCTGGAAGCAAAGACCTACAGTCTGTTATTGCTGGATGTTACCCTGCCTGACGGAAACGGTATGGATGTGTGCCGCCTCGTGCGAGAGTGGGACAAACTGGTGCCCATCATTTTTCTGACGGCGATGGATGAGGAGGTCAATGTGATCCGCGGGCTGGATAGCGGTGCGGACGACTATATCACCAAGCCTTTTAAGCTGGGAGAACTGTGTGCCAGGATCAGGACGCGGCTGCGGCAGAGTGGGATGCGTGAGGCAGGCGGGGAAAAGAGGTTGACTTCGGGGCCGTTAGCAATCGATCTGCTTGGAAGCTGTGCGCTTTGGAACGGTCGGCCGCTGAACCTGACGGCGGCAGAATATCATCTGCTCTGTCTGCTTGTCCAAAATGCAGGGCAGACTGTTTTAAGGAATACGATACTGGATGCACTCTGGGACGGCAATGGCAATTTTGTGGACGATAATACGCTGTCTGTTTATATCCGCAGACTGCGGGAAAAGATCGAAGAAGACCCGTCTGAGCCGAAGTATCTGCTGACAGTGCGGGGATTCGGGTACAAATGGACGTGTGAGAAGTACTTCTAAAGCTCGGCAGCAGAGGCTGCCTCGCTAAGAAGTACTAAGTCTCACACAGGAGAATGCCCAAAGTACGGGCATTCTCCGCGCGGATTTGAGATTTTGTGATGCGGAATCATGTGGGGTGGCGGAGGTTGTGACGAATATGTTACATGATAAAAATACACGGTATTGCATTTCGACTTTAATGGTTTTGTTTGGCACTTTTTTAGTGCTGACCTTCTTTTTTGCGTGGCTTCACGGAAGGGAGGCGCAGCAGCTTCTTTTTGAGCGGGAGCAGACTGTTGTGTCGTCCCTGCTGGAACAGGGTGTTGACAAAGCTTCGATTGCAAAGGCATTAAAGAATACGGAATCGACAGAGGCGGGGAGCGCTTTGATGCGGCAGCTGGGACATACGGATGCCGCATCGTTTGCTTTGTTCCCCGAAATAGAGGAATCGGTGCATCTGTTTGCCCTGATCGCGGCGGGGCTGGCAGCGATTTCGGCCCTGATCCTGACCGGTCTGACTGTTTATTTTTTGTGGAAACGGGAGAAGCTGTATCGCCGGGCGGAGGGCATCATCACCCAATTTTCCGAGGGAAATTTTGAAAGTCATCTGCCGCAGAATGAAGACGGAAGCATCTATCAGTTGTTTGCTGCGGTGGAGGAGCTGGCTGTGGCCCTGCGGGCGCAGAGCGAGAAAGCGCAGCAGGGGAAAACTTTTTTAAAGGATACGATCTCGGATATCTCCCATCAGTTGAAGACGCCGCTGGCGGCCCTGCATATGTATACGGAGATCATTGTGCAGGAACCGGAGCATGCGCAGACGGTGGAGCGGTTTTCTGCTAAGATCATGCAGTCTCTGGAGCGGATCGAGCAGCTTGTGCAGACATTGCTTACGGTGAGCCGCATCGACGCGGGGAGCATTGTTTTTCAGAAAGAGTGGCTGTCTGTGGTCGAACTGGTCAAAAGTGCGATGGCGGATCTGTCTGTGAGAGCGCAGAAAGAGGGGAAAAAGCTTCGCATGGAAGGAGACCCTGCGCAGATGTTCTTTTGCGATGGGAAATGGACCAGGGAAGCGGTTGCCAATCTGATCAAAAACGCACTGGATCATACCGATGTGGGCGGAAATGTCACGGTTTCTTGGAAGCAGTCCAAGGCGTTGGTCAGCCTTTCGGTAGAAGATGACGGCTGCGGGATCGCGCCAGAAGATATCCATCATATCTTCAAACGTTTTTATCGGAGCAAACAGGACGGCGACAGGCAGGGAATTGGCCTGGGTCTGCCGCTTGCTAAGTCCATTGTGGAAGGGCAGGACGGGATGCTTTCGGTGAGCAGTACGCCGGGAGAGGGGGCGGTATTCACGCTTTTGCTGCCGATCGGGACTAAGTAAGCTTGCCCGGCTTTTTGATTTCCGAAAGGATTCACCTTATCTTACAAATCTGTAAGGTTGCTTTCATGGGATTGTAAGCCGGCTCTGCTATTCTTTTCAACAGAAGCAGACAGTTGCGAATCGTAACGCCATAAGCAGACGCTTGAATCGTGTCCGTTTCGATCACTGAAAATGCGTTTGGCAACTGTCCGGGAAAGAAAAGGAGGAACAGTCTTACTATGGAAATTGTGGAAGTACAGGACTTGTGTAAGACATACGGAACAGGCGAAGCAAAAGTGGAAGCCTTAAAGCATGTCTCATTTACCCTGCAAAAGGGAGAGTTTGCCGCGGTGATCGGGGAGTCCGGTTCCGGCAAAAGTACCCTGCTAAACTGTATCGGCGCATTGGATGAACCCACAGGCGGAAAGATCCTGATCGACGGACAGGAGCTGTTTGCCATGACGGAGGAGAAGCGCACGATTTTCAGACGTCGCAATATTGGATTTATCTTTCAATCGTTTCATTTGATCCCGGAACTCAATGTGGAACAGAATATTATGTTTCCCCTCTTGCTGGATCATAAGAAACCGGATGCCGGACAGATAGAAGAAATTCTGGAAGTTTTGGGTCTGCAGGAGCGGCGCAGTCATCTGCCGGGACAGCTTTCGGGCGGACAGCAGCAGAGAGTGGCGATCGGCAGGGCGCTGATCACAAGGCCGAAACTGATTCTGGCGGATGAACCGACAGGCAACTTGGATCGGAAAAACAGCAGGGAAGTGATGGAACTTTTAACAAAAGCCTCCAGACAGTACCAGCAGACGATTTTAATGATAACGCACAATCCGAATCTGATCACATCCGTGGACAGGGTGATGCAGGTGGCGGACGGCATTCTGACGGATTTGGGAGGGAAGGTCAATGAAAAATTATCTTAATCTGATTCCCATCTCGGCGAAGGTGCATCGCAGACAAACCCGCATGACCAGATGGTGCATCATGATTTCGGTCTTTTTGATTTCCGCGATCTTTGGCATGGCGGATATGTTTTTGCAGAGCCAGAAAAATCTGGCCATCATGACGGATGGCGCGTGGCACGTGAGGTTTTGGGATCTGGACGAGGAGCAGACGATGATGCTTGCCGCAAGGCCTGAAGTGAAAACGCTCACCCGCTATGCGGCGGCCAACTATGCGCTGGATATGGATTATAAAGTGCAAGGCGTACAGACCCTTCTTTGCGGATATGATGAAACATTTTTTGCCTTATTTCCCGGCGTTTCTATCTTGGAAGGGGATTTCCCGAAAGAAAGGGGACAGGCGCTTGTGACAGAAGGTATGTGCGGCAGACTGGGCGTTTCTGTGGGGGACGAGGTGAAGGTAGAAACGCCTGACGGTTTTCTTGACTTTCAGATCAGCGGCATTGTGGAAGATACTTCCATGCTGCTTAAGGCCGATGCCTTTGGGCTTTTTATGGATACGGAGACCTATCTGTCCTGTTTTCGGGAGGCGACACAAAAAGAAGACTTCGTTTCCTATGTGGAGTTTGTACCGCATTGCAGGATGCAGAAGGCAATCAAGGATATCTGCGCGCAGCTGCACATCCCGAAAGACAGAGTCAGTGAAAATGCAAAGGTGATGGGCGCCATGATGCAGAGCAGCGATAATTATATTTTGATGTTATATTTGATTGCTTTTGTGTTGGCAGTGTTAGTGGCGGTCAGCGGTATGATGATGATCCTGGGCAGTATGAACAGCAGCGTGGCGCAGCGGACGGAATTTTTCGGGATGATGCGGTGCTTAGGTGCGACAGGAAAACAGGTGCGGCGCTATGTGCGGGCGGAGGTGCTTTACTGGTGCCTGAAAGCAGTGCCGCTTGGACTTTTGCTCAGTGTGGTGACAGTGTGGGGCTTGTGTCGGATGTTACAGGCGCTTGCGCCCAAATGGTTTTCGGAAATGCCGGGATTTGGCATCAGTCTGCCGGGGGTGGTTTTTGGGACTTTGATCGGTCTGCTGACCGTGCTTCTGGCAAGTCGAAAACCGGCGCGCAAAGCTTCAGAAGTTTCGCCCCGGACGGCGGTTTCCGGGAATGCCGATACAGTATTTGCCGTAAGAAGATCGGCGTATACGGGGCGGATGCACGTGGAGACGGCCTTAGGGCTGCATCATGCGGCGGGCAGCAGGAAAAACCTGATTTTGCTGACTTCTTCCTTTGCCTTCAGCATCATCCTGTTTCTGGGATTCGGCATCGGGATCGATTTTATGAGCCATGCACTCGTGGGTCTGCGGCCTGACGCGCCGGGAACAGTCAACGTGGAAGAAGCAAAGGCAGTCTATTTTTCCTTTGCCCTGTTTGTCTATGGCTTTCTGGCGGTGGTTGCCTTGATTGCAGCCTTTAACATCATCAACAGCATTGCCATGAGCGTGGCGGCCAGGATGCGGCAGTATGGCGCCATGAGAGCGATCGGCATCACGGTCAGGCAGCTGCAGACCATGGTCGCGGCGGAGACGTTTGCTTATCTGATGGGCGGACTGGCGGAAGGGCTTTTGCTGGGGCTGCCGCTCCACTACTTTTTGTATCAATGGGCGATCACGGATCGTTGGGGCGATGTTTGGAGTCTGCCGTTTTCAAAATGCCTGGTGATCGTGGCGGTAATGATCGTGGCGGCAGTGGCAGCCATGACCGGACCGATCCGCAGGATCCGGGAGATGTCGGTGGTCGAGACCATCAGTACTTCTTGAAAAATCGGGAAAGAGGAGAGCTGCCTGTCGGTTGACAGGCGGCTTTTTTCGTGCTAAGGTATTCCTCAACCGCATGATACGTGATGAAAAATGACGACGGTGGTAAGGCATTTGACGCAGACAGAAACAGAGAAATGGGAATGTAAGAAGATACAGAAAGGCAGGGAGGTAACATGAGTTGGTTATGGATGATCGTAGTGACTTTCTTTGCGGGGATGGGTGCTGGGCTGGGAACGGGCTTTGCAGGCATGAGCGCGGCAGCGGTGATCAGTCCCATGCTGATTACCTTCCTGCATATGGATGCCTATATGGCGGTGGGGATCGCCTTATCGTCCGACGTGCTTGCCAGCGCGGTGTCAGCCTATACGTATGGGAAGAATAAAAATCTGGATATTCGCAATGGTTTGATCATGATGGGGAGCGTACTTGCCTTTACGGTGGTGGGCAGTTATGTGGCGAGTCTGATCCCGCCGGCAACGATGGGCGGCTTCTCCGTGTTTATGACCTTTCTGCTGGGCATTAAATTTATCGTCAAACCCGTCATGACCACTAAGGAGGCGATGGGAGAGGTCCCCGCAAAGAAGCGGGCGGTGCAGTCTCTGATAGCGGGCGTGATGATTGGGTTCATCTGTGGCTTTATCGGCGCGGGCGGCGGCATGATGATGCTTTTGATCCTGACTTCGGTTCTGCATTATGAATTGAAGACCGCTGTGGGCACCAGTGTTTTTATCATGGCCTTTACCGCTTTTACGGGAGCGGTGTCGCACTTTGCCATCGGCGGAGCGCCTGACTTTCCCGTATGGGTGTTGTGCGTGGTATTTACCTTTATCTGGGCGAGGATCGCGGCGGTCTTTGCCAATAAGGCGGAACCGAAGACGCTGAACCGGGCGACGGGCGTCGTGCTGGTGGTGCTTGGGGTCGTAGTGATGGGATTTCAGTTTTTGACCAGATGATATGAACGATTTGGCCGTTTGGCAGTTGTTTATCTGTTAAGATAAGCGGCTGCTTTTTTGTTGGTAATGATAGAAAAAAGATTTTTATTTACCTATTGACACAGATCTCTGATTTCTTTACAATAGTTATTGACTATAAGTCAATAACTGCAGCAAGGAGATCAATAAAATGGCGAGACCGGTAAAAAAACAGCCGCAGGAATGGGAAAAAGAAATCTTAGACGCAGCCAAATTCCTGTTTTTATCCAAGGGCTATGAGGAGACGTCGGTATCCGATATCATGGAGCGTGTCGGTGGCGCGAAGGGGATGTTTTATCGCTTTTTTGAGAGTAAAGAAAAGGTGATGCAGACGCTCGGTGATCGTATGTTTTTGGAACACAATCCCTTTGAGGAGGTCAGAAAGCGTACCGATCTGAATGGGTTACAAAAGATAAAAGAAGTATTTGCCCTCGACAGAGCCGATGAGGAACGGGAAGCGGTCAGTGCGCAGGCAATCCCGATCCTCAAAGACCCGCGCATTTTGGCGGCGGCGGTGGAGGCAAACAGGCGGGTGCTGACACCCTTATGGTTTGAACTGATTGAGGAGGGCAGGCGCGACGGCTCCATTCAAACCGTATATGCCAAGGAACTGTCCGAGTTGCTTCCGCTTGTCAATTTCTGGCTGATGCCGTCCGTGTTTCCTGCTTCAGCGGAGGAGATCCTGCATAAATGCGAATTTATAGCGAAGGTGCTGGCAGCGATGGGACTGCCGATCATGGACGAGGCGATGTTTGCGCGGACGGAGAGACTGTTGAAAAATGGTATGTGAGAAGTATCCCAAAGTGGCGTTTCCCGCAAACGGTACGGAGGAAGGAGAGTAGGATATGAAAGAAAAATTGTTTACAAAAAACTTTACGCTTCTGGTGCTGGGGCAGGTAAGCTCCTTGTTCGGCAATTACATCCTGCGCCTTGCCCTGTCCATGTATGTGCTGGATCTGACAGGCTCGGCGGCTGTGTTTGCGGGGCTTTTGTCGGCGGCAACGATTCCGACCATTTTGCTCTCGCCTTTCGGGGGGACTCTGGCTGACCGGATGGACAGGCGAAACATTATGGTGGCGCTGGATGCCATGACGGGGATCGCTGTTTTGGGGACAGCGCTTTTTTTGACACAACAGCACGCCATGATCGTGATTGGGGCTTTGCTTGTGCTGCTGTCCGTTTTTGGCGCCTTTGAGACGCCTACAGTGCAGGCCTGCATTCCGAGTATGCTGACGGGGGACAATATCGTGAGGGGAAACGCGGTGGTGAACCAGACCGCTTCCATATCCTATCTGACGGCTCCGCTTTTGGGCGGCATCCTGTATGCGGCTATTGGATTAAAGCCTGTGATGTATGCAAGCGTAGTGAGCTTTTTTGTTACTGCCTTGTTGGAGTGTTTTATCAAACTGGAGTATCGCCCGACAGGTTTTCAGGGAAAGGTGTTTGCCGTGGCCAAGGCGGATTTTCTTGACAGCGTCCGTTTTATGGGGAAAGAGAGAAAGGATATTTTGCGTATCCTGCTTTTAGCGGCCTTGTCCCGTTTCTTTGTGATGGGTGTGACGCTGGTAGGGCTTCCTTTTCTGGTGCGGACGGTGCTTGGACTTAACGCGACATACTATGGCGCGGCGGAGAGTCTGCTGGCGGTGGCCGTGATCGTGGGCAGCACTTTGGCAGGTGCTTTGGCGGGAAAGATAAAGAACGGCGGACTGGCGCCGATGCTTTTCGCAATCGGACTTTGCATTGTTCTGGCAGGGTTCCCGTTTCTCCTTTCGGCAGACGCAGGCGTGCAGTATGCGGTTCTCGTGGCGGCTTTTTGCGGGATGCAGATTGCGATCAGTATGTTTTCCATCTATGCGGTGTCCATGATTCAGCAGAGCACGCCGGAGCAGATGATTGGCAAGGTGATGGCTTACACTTCAGCGATCACCCTGTGCGCGCAGCCGATTGGACAGATGGTGTATGGTTTTTTATTTGATGGGTTCTGTGAGGCAGTCTGGCTGGTGTTGATTCCGACCGGGGCAGTGGTATGCGGGATCGGGGTGGCTGCGAAAAAATAGCGGATTCTTTTTATCTATCGTGCATTTTGATAAATGATTACCGCATCTTTTGCCGTTAATTTTTTGGCGGAACCCGTGCGGTTCCCGCAGGCAGCCATGCAGCGATCCGCCATCTCCAAAATCTGCTGATCAGAAGGGGTGATTCCCAGCTCACGCATATTTGTGGGCATACCGATATGGTGAAAAAATTGTTCCATTGCGGCTATGCCGGCCTCGGCAATCTCTGCATCTGTTCCGGAGGTCGTGATGACCATGACATTTCTGGCAAAGCGGACGAAACGGGGAAGACAGTTTTTGTAAACGTATCTTGCCCAGCTTGACCAGATGGCGGCAAGACCCGCGCCATGCGTTACGTCAAACATACCATTCTCTTTACCGATACGGATCCCTTCATATACTTTGTCCAGCCTTGGATTCGGAACGATCCCGCCAAGTTCTGAAACGGATAAGCCTTCTTCTGACAGGACATGGCTGATCTTTTCCAAGAGTCCCAGACGGCGTGCACTTCTCGAACCATAAACAAGAAGTATGTGAGATGCCCCCAAAGCTTTAAGCCGTTTTCCGGTTTCCAGCTCGGCATCCTAACCGAAAATCACTTCTGTCGGAGCGTAGTAGTTAAAATTGTTTGCCATAATGACCTCCCTTTTTATGCGAAACGATAATGATTGCTTTTGTTGATATTATATAGGGAAATGTCGGGATATAATAGGATTATGGAGACTATATATAGAAATATACCGCCAATTATGGTATTATAATTCTAATAATGATAATTGAAATAGCGGGGAGATACGAAAATGAATCCATTTTTGGTTGACGAAAATCAGGTGGAGCAGATCGATGGCATGACCACGGAATATCCTTATTGTCTGCATAAGCGGGATTTGACGGATTTTATCGTCCCCTGGCATTGGCATGAAGAATTAGAGCTTGGATATCTGCAGGAAGGTGACGGTAAAATCATTACGCTCGATGCAGAATACATCGTCCGTCAGGGAGAGGGGTTCTTTATCAACAGCAATGTGATGGATATGAAAAAGAGTGCGGTTCCCGGGCAGCGGGTGCTGGAAATCAATCATATCTTTCATCCTGTTTTTTTAAGCGGACATTTCAAAAGTCGGTTTGATAAAAAATATCTGGCTCCCGTGATCAATAATCATCAGATCGAAGTGTATATCATCCGCAGAGGGAAGGCGATATCCGATCAGATTCTGGACAATCTTTGGCGGCTAATGAAATTACAATCGCAAGATAATGTGGAATTTCAAACCAGAAATATGTTGTCTGAGACATGGCTTTTATTGCTGGAAGAACTTCGGACAAACAGGGAAGCGCATCCATCCGTAAAGTATGAACAACAGGACAGGATCCGCAGTATGCTGTCCTTTATTCATAATCATTATAAAGATAAAATTACCGTAGCGCAGATTGCTGACGCAGCAGGGATCAGTGAACGGGAAGCGATGCGCAGTTTTCGCAACGGCTTACATCAAAGTCCCATAGAATATTTGATCTCTTACAGGCTGAATGAGGCAAAGAAGCTTTTGCGAAACAGCGATTTGTCGATAACGGAACTATGTTACCAATGTGGATTTTCCGAGAGCTCCTATTTTGGGAAAGTATTTCGCAAAGCATACGGGCTCACGCCGAGAGAATTCCGTTCCGGCAGCTAAACGATTCTTGACGTAATTTTTTATATTTGCTGGCATTGAATCAGAGTAGGTGCCTGCTCCTAAAAATTTTAGGAGGAGATAGAGCAAATGAACGAGAAAATGCGGCAACATTATCTGCAAACCAGTGTCTATACGGATGTGGGACCATACAGAGAATTTATTTTGTCTTTGCCGGATGACATACCGTCGATTGGTATGCTTGTCTGCGATCAAATCACCCATCCATCCATGTATTTTACGCAAAGCTCGCCTTATTTGGAAGAAACTTATTTCGGGAAGTTTTCGTCTTATCCGAAGCACCGTTTCAAAAATGAAGACGAATTGTATATCACGGCAGTTGCCATGATTGCGGGCATTCTGCGCTTAGACGGGAAAGGTTTTACGAAGGGCAGGGATGTGTCGAAAAGGATCACCGTGTCTTGCCGTCAGGCGTCCGTTCTGTTCAGTGCCATCTTAAAAGCAAAGGGGATTCCCTGCCGATGCAGGGCGGGCTTTATGGATTTTGGAGACGCGGGCGAAAGCTTTATGGAGCATTGGGTGAATGAATATTGGGATTTTAAAGAGCGCAGATGGGTGCTGGCAGATGTGGACGGCTATTACGAGTATGAGCCGCGTTTTGGCTATAGCCAGTTCGATCTGCCGCGGCGCAAGTTTGTGACGGCCTCGGAGGCGTGGCTGGGGATGCGGGAAGGCACACTTGATAAGAAACTGGACGTTTTTTCGGAAGACCCGCTGCAAGGTGTCTGCGAGTATCTGTTTATGGATTTTCATGCGCTGATGAATAACGAAATTTTTTATTCGTATCAGCCTTATTATCTGCGGGACGGGATACAGGCACTAAGCGAAAGAGAGCGGTGTGAGCTGGATGATTTGGCAAGATTATTGGCGCAACCTGATAAAAACAGCGAGCAGATCGCGCATTTGTGGGAGACGGAAGAAAAGTTTTTTGTACTGACAAACAATACGCAGAACATATACTATGATACCTTTCAATAACGTATAAAAGATGAAAAGAATTGCCGTAAAAGGGTAATAATAGCTAGAGTAGATTTCGATGGGGTATGGAGGAGATTATGAAAACAATAGCAGTGATCACAGGAGCAAGCAGCGGGATCGGAAAACAATTTGTCAAACTGCTGCGAAAAGAACAGGAGATTGACGAGATATGGGCGATCGCGAGAGATGAACAGAAACTGCGGGAACTTAAAAAGAAAGCAGGCCGTAAGATCAGAACGTATTCCCTCGATCTTTCGAAGGCTTCCTCTATTGCAGAATATGAGCGTATTTTGAAGGAGGAATCAACCAGAATCAAATATCTGGTCAACAGTGCGGGGTATGCCAAATTCTGCTCTTATCAGGATTTATCGATTCAGGAAACGGTGAACATGATCGACTTAAATTGCAGCGGGGTCGTTTCCATGTCACTGGCTTCCATCCCCTATATGGCGAAGGGCAGTCATATCATCAATATCGCTTCGCAGGCTGCTTTTCAGCCGCTGCCGTATCAGAATGTCTACAGCTCCACCAAAGCATTTGTGCGCAATTATTCCAGAGCATTAAATGTGGAGTTAAAGGAAACGGGTATTTCCGTGACCGCGGTATGTCCCGGCTGGGTGCGTACGGCATTGTACGACAGGGCGATCATCGGAGCAGACAAGGCCACAACAAAATTTGTGGGAATGGTAACGCCCGATCAGGTAGCGGCAAAAGCATTGCACGATGCAAAGAGAAACAAAGACATTTCCGTCTATGGAATCCATACGAAACTTGCACATGTTGCGACCAAGATCCTTCCGCAGAGGATGGTCATGAAAATCTGGCTGATGCAGCAGGGGTTATAAAGGGGCGGTACGGTTTTGAAGAAAAAAGTAAAGATGTTGGTTGATCTGTTCATTTTGATTGCTTTGCCGATGCAGATCGTATGCGGACGGATCGGAACTGCGCTGCATGAATGGCTCGGTATCGCGGTCTTTCTGCTGTTTCTTCTGCATCACGGGCTGAACTGGAGATGGTACAAAAATCTTTTGGGCGGCAGATATTCCGCTGTGCGGTTAGGAAGCCTGCTTGTGAATGTGCTGCTTTTTGCGCTGATGTTTGCTGTACCTGTGAGTGGGCTGGCAAGGGCGGAGCATGTTTCTCTTTTACATAGGATTCAGGTTTATGATGAAAGGGTGTTCCATCCGGCTGCAGCTTATCTGATTTGTGTGCTGATAACGATTCACGTAGGGCTGCATGGTGCCGTGATGCACGGCACAGGGGATTGATGTCGCAAACCTTGCGTTGAAGACGGAAAAGCTGTGCCACGCACATGCAATGTATTGACGGTGCTGCTTACGGATAATATACTATTGTAAAAGGAGGAGTTGATATCATGGCGACGACCAATATTACAATGAGAATGGATGAGGAGTTAAAAGCGCAGTTACAGGAACTTGTTTCTAATCTTGGTATGGATATGACTACCTTTTTTACCATATCAGCAAAACAGGCGGTACGGGAACAGCGGATTCCCTTTGCGATATCTATGGATATTCCCAATGCAGATACCATCAGAGCGATTGAAGATGCGAGGCATGGAAGAAATCTAAGTCGTGCTTTTTCTTCTGTTGAGAAATTGATGGAGGATTTAAATGCTGAAGATTAGGTATCATACATCCTTTAAGAAGGATTATAAAAAGGTGGTAAAAAGAGGGTACGACACGAAGTTGTTGGAGGATGTTATTAAAAAGCTGGCAAGCTTCCAGCGGATAAATGGTTTGGCTTCGAAGTGTTTTGGGTAGAACACTCAACGAAACGTTTAGCACGGAATCAACGAATAGTATGTTTTCAATAGATTCTCTTTTTGATATACTGCGGTCAAATATAACAGAGGAGATTTATTGTATGGATCAAAAAAGAATAGGTGCATTTATTGCGCAGTGCAGGAAAGAAAAAAATCTGACACAAATGCAGCTCGCCGAACAATTAGAAATTACCAATCAGGCGGTTTCCAAATGGGAAAACGGACGGGGGATGCCGGATGTATCGCTTTTACAGCCTTTGTGTGATGTTCTGGGTATTAGTTTGAACGAGCTTTTTTCGGGGGAGCATATTTCAGCGGAGGAATACAAAGGGAAAGCGGAGGAAAATATTTCCAATCTTTTTAAAGAGAAACAAATTGCAAATCTTAAGCCTGTAAAATACTTATTCTCTATATGTGCCAATGTCACTTTGTTTGTAGCAGCAATTGAATTAGCAGTTGGTCTTGTGGGACATTTTTTTCATGCAACCATACGGAAACCCATGTTGATCAATGTTTCTGTATGGCTGATCTTGTTTTTGGCTTCCATGGGTAAACTGGCATACGACAAGAAAAAATTGAAAAATCTCAAGCAATCAGGCGTTTGTATGGACTCCGAAATAGAGGACATCATTCCGGCAGTCTGGATCAGAGTAGCGAACTACACCAGCTGCAGAATCGTCTGTCGGTTTGCTTTTGAGGGTAAGGAATACAAAGCGGTAAGTAACTATTATGTTTTGTCACCTTTTAAGCGAAAAGAAGACTTCTATGCAAATGTTTATATCGACAAAGATGATCCGGGCAAATACAGTGTAGAGCTTTTTCAAACAGGCTGATAATTGGAGAATCCGGGAAATAGTTGATTTTAAGAAACAGGCTGCAAAGAAAACGTGTCTTTTATCATCAGAACCGTACTCGCCACCATGATCGCCATGGCAAGATAAAACGGCATCGCGGGCCTTTCCTGCAATAATACCATGCTGAAAGCTACTCCCAGAAAGGGTGCAATGGAATAATAGGCGCTTGTTTTTGCCGCGCCCAGATGCTGCTGTGTGCTTCGGGCAGGCGCTCCCCCAGGAAAAAGGCGATGAGGAGACTTCCCATGCCCGAAAAGAAACCTTTGATGATGACGATTTCCGTGGAACTTTTGTTGCTGATCATTTTGGTGCAGTTGTTTTCAAAACCCCAGCAGATGCAGGCACCCAGCACAAAAAGAGAACCCTCATTGAGGGCAAAGGCGTCCATGCCTTCAAAACTGAGAATGATGCTGGCTATGGTAACCATGAAAATCGCCAGCCACAGTTTTTTGGAGATCATTTCTTTGAAAATCACCAGAGCGATGATGGAAGTGGCTTAGCATCCACTCTTTTTCTTTCTTTACAATTCCATTTTTTACAAATAAATGATAGCATGGGACAGGTCAAATCACAATGACGAATCCACGGAACACTTTTTTATTTCATTTTACAATTTCGAAACATTTTTTCGGTATACTTTTTTATTATAAATAATCTCTCGGAATCCTGAGTGATTATATCCAGCACAGTTGGTAATGAACAT
>ERZ777011.1475-NODE-1475-length-24371-cov-4.523729_pt1 | contig 24371 bp, 19 predicted proteins | sample MGYA00374964_ERZ777011 | MGnify/ENA primary metagenome ERZ777011 (study PRJEB29310, sample SAMD00008975) | mouse gut metagenome | study: EMG produced TPA metagenomics assembly of the Metagenome analysis of fecal microbiota from mouse which was promoted... | reverse complement strand
TTCTCCTCAATCGTCAGCGTGTCCAGCAGATTAAAGTCCTGAAATACAAATCCCAGCCGTTCCCGGCGGAACCTGGCCAGCTCAGACGCCGGAAGCTCCGCAACGTTCTCACCGTCCAGCAGAATCTCCCCGGCACTCACCGTGTCAATGGTGGAAATACAGTTGAGCAGGGTAGTCTTTCCGCTCCCTGAAGCTCCCATGACGGCAATAAATTCCCCGTCCGCCACCTGGAAGCTGATACGGTCCAGCGCCCTGGTAACATTATTTTTACTGCCGTAATATTTTTCGATATTGTTTACCTTCAGCATAATCCGGCCTCCTTTTCCATAACGGCATCATACAGCAAAAGCCGGAAGGATGGTATCGAATTGATATGGATTTTCCTTACGATTCCGTAAGATTTCCTTTAGCCGGAAAGATAAGAGTGACTGCGGTTTCCCTGCCCTCCGCGGAAGCAATCTGCAAACCAATCCCCAGACAGTCTGCCAGCTTCCTGCAAAGATATAATCCCATCCCCGTAGAGCCTCCCCGGGCTCTCCCGTTGCTGCCGGTAAAGCCCCGTTCAAAGACTCTTGGCAGCTCATAAGACGGAATACCCATACCATTATCCCGGACGGTCAGTTGTACCTCCCTGCCATTCCGCATTGCAGACAGAGTAATGACAGGCTCCTCCCTCCGATAACGGGCTGCATTCTGCAGCAGCTGGCCCAGAATAAAGGCCGCCCACTTACCGTCAGTGAAAACCGTTTCCTCCAGGCCGGAGGTTTCCACGCGGACACCGCTTTGAATCAACAGCGTCCGATGCTGCTCCACCGCCCGGGATACGATCTCTTCCAGCTCTGCCTGCCGGATCAGAAAATCCTTCTCCGGGCTTTCCGCCCTGGCGTAAAACAGCGCCCGTTCCACATGGGCTTCGATCTGTGACAATTCCCCGGAAAGCCTGCGCCGGATTTCCGAATCCGTATTCCGGCAGATCAGCCCCGCCGCCGTAATAGGCGCCTTGATCTCATGCACCCAGCCTTCCACATACTCCCGATACTCCCGTTTAGCCGCCTGAGCCTCAGAAACCGCTGCCGTCATGGACTGTCCGGCCTGCCTGCACAGGTCAAAAAGACGGCGTTCATAGAGACTGCGGCTTCCTGATACACACTCGAAAAAGAGGTATTTCCTGTCCAGTCCCTCCATCACATGCGCCAGCTCCTTAAGATGCGCGCGGCAGCGGAAAAAATCACACATCTGTACCATACATAACACCGGCAGGAAAACCAACAGCAGAATCACAATGATACCCGGCTGTGTTCCCGTAGCCAGCAGGAAAAGGGCTGCCCCTCCGGCACAGGCCGCCACCATGAAAATCCGCCCCAGGCGGTCAGATAGAAATTCCCCCAATGTCATAGCTGATACCCCATTCCCCGGCGGGTCTGAATGCAGTCAGGCCGTCCTATCTCCGCCAGCTTTCCCCGCAATCTGGTCATATTGACGCTGAGCGTATTATCGTCAATATAGATCCGCTTGTCCCACAGTTCCTCGATCAGGTCCGCCCGGGATACAATCCGGCCCGCCTGATCCATCAGACAGGACAAAATCTGCAGCTCGTTGCGGCTGAGCACCACGGTGCCTCCCTCTGCGGATACCGTGCCCCTGGCCAGATTCAGCCGCAGGCCCGCCGTTTCCTTTTCCTCCGGCTTCTCCTGCCCGCTGCTCCGACGCAGGACCGCCCGGATCCTGGCCAGCAGCACGGGCACGCTGTATGGTTTGGTAATATAATCGTCACCTCCCAGGCTTAAGGCCCGTACCTCATCCTGGCCGGAGTCCCGGCTGGTCACAAAAATGACCGATACCCCCACACCCCTGCGCAGACCGGCGCAAAGAGCAAAGCCGTCCTGCCCCGGCAGACAGATGTCCAACAAAATCAGGTCAGGCGCCTCCTTCCGCACCTGACCCTCAATGTCCGTAAAGTCCGTAACCACCAGCGGACAATATCCCTCGTTTTCCAGCAGAAGCGCCAGCTCATCCCGAATTGCCCCGTCATCCTCCACAATCATTACCTTCTGCATAGTTAAGCCCGTCCCCGTTCTGCTCATAGCCACCTCCCTGTCACCGCCCTGCCGTGACACAGGATACTCATTCACATAATTCCAGCGCCTCATACACTCGTAAGAGCTCGCCCACACTCCAGGCCTGGGCAAAGCATCCTTTGGAGGAAACCGGGTGCTCCCCGTCGTAGATTTCCGGAAGCTGTCCGATGCAGCCCTCCCGCAGGGCTGCCGTGATGCTCTCCAGCTGTGCCCTGACATGAGCCTTAGCCTCCTCCGAGTAATCATTCACCTTCAGGTACGCAAGATAATAGGCTCCCAGGGGATACGTCCATACCGTACCCTGGTGGTAGGCCAGATCCCGCTTCAGCTGCTCCCCCCCATATTCGGGCTGAAATTCCGGATCCCCAGGATCCAGGGTCCGCAGGCCCAAAGGCGTATACAGCTTGCGAAACACCGTCTCCACCACCTGCTTCTCCTGTTCCCTGTCCAGCAGCGAAAAGGGAAGCGAAACCGCCCAGATCTGATTGCAGCGGATCTGGGTATCCGGACACACCTTGTTGTGTTCCGCACCGTCCTTCTGCTCATCTGCCTTCCCGTTCTTCTGAACTGCCTCACAGCCTGACTCCTGCCCCGTTTTCGTTCCCTGCGCACCGTCCTCCCCGGACAGCACATCCTTCAGGCAGCCTGCCGCCTCATTCCAGAACTTTTCCCGGAAGCTTTCTCCCGCCTGCTCTGCCAAGGCCCTGTAATCTGTATCATCCTCCGAAACCTCACCTTTAAGCTCCCTTTGGAAAAAATCCATGATACAGAGGGCGTTATACCAGTACGCATTGATCTCCACCGGCTTGCCGTGCCGGGGGGTGGGCAGAATCTCCCCCACCCTCACATCCATCCAGGTCACCTGGTCATATCCTTCCCCTGCATGAATGAGGCCGTCCTCCTCCATGGCAATGTTGAAATCCGTTCCCCGCCGATACCAGTCCACGATGTCCCGCATGACTGCCCAGGCCCCGGATACGAAGTCCTTATCCTCCGTCCGCCCGTAATATTCATATACCGCTATGATAAACAAAAGGGCCGCATCCACCGTATTATACCGTGGCTCCTGCTTCCCCTCCGGGAATAAATTGGGCATCAGTCCCTTCCTGCAATACATCATAAAGGTCTTCAATATGCTTTCTGCCACATCATACTGCTTCGTGGAGATACAGCATCCCGGCAGGGAAATCATAGTGTCCCTCCCCCAGTCCTCAAAAAAGGGATAGCCGGCCAGGATCGTCCGATTATCCGTGGAAGACCGCCAGGATATAAACTGGTCTGCCGCTGCCGTCAGCGTCCGGGCCGTTTCATCCCGGAATCCTGCCTTTTGCCGCAGGGCTTCTCTGTATCGTGCCAGATCCTCCGCAATCCGCAATGCGCCGCCCGGCCCCGGCCGCAGGCTCCAACGCCCGGATACAGGTGCCGTACTGTAAAGGATCTCCCCTGAAACTCTTTCTCCCGGCCGGATCCGAAATAGAATCCTGTGATTTGCAGCCGTACAGCCGGTGGCTTTCCTGCCGTCGCAGAAATCATGCCTGTAATAAAGACCGCACTGAAGGCTTACAGGCTGCTGCAACAGCAAACCGTTGGTCTCACAGTAAAGGCTTCTTCCGTCAGATTCGATCACCGCGGAAGCAATCTTCTGTCCGGCTGCTTCCACAGTACTCATGCCGGAAAAGGAAAAGCCCTGCTCTGCTGTAAGCTCCGCCCCCTTGGCCGTAAACTCCATCTGCGGGATCACCTGCAGCTGCGCATCCTCCTGGGACCGGTTCCTTATTTCATAGGAAACGCCCACCGTGTTCTCCCCCGGTGCCAGCGCCACCTTCTTCACAATCTCAATCCCCTTCGTCTCATAACGCCAGACGGGATAGTCTTCATACGTAAAAGACGCCAGGAAGCGGTAACCTGTCTCTTGCTTTTCCGGTGTGGTAAAATCCTGGGTGGAGAGATGAATTTCCTCCGAACCCTGACGCAGGATTTCCTCCAGCCTGTGTATCATGTTAAAACGATGGTTCGGTGCCTCCGTCTGCTCGCAGCTCATAAGCAGGGCATGGTCGTTTCTGGTGCAGGAGCCGGCCATGGTAAGCGACGAAAAGCCTCCCAGGCCATTGGTCATCAGGTAGCAGTTTTCCTCCCCCCGCTCCATTGTCTTAAAATCCTGTCTTCCGAATATAAATTTCACTGTCATACCTCCACAGATCCCTGTTACCGAAGCTCCCCTGAAACCGCCGAAATCCGCTCCGGCCCCAGCATTTCATACATCCCGATTAATGCGATGGTATCACAGAATTCTTTCTCAGTCAACGAATCGATTTGGGTTTCGAAACTATTTGTTGATATTTTTCGTTGTGCAATGATTGATTTTCTGGTATAATAGGCTGGATGCGGAAACTGCGTTTTGAAAGGGAGTTTCGTAAACCATGACTACAATCAATGACATTGCAGCAAAACTGGGTGTTTCTAAAAGCACGGTCTCCAAGGGCCTGAACAATGCCACGGACATCAGCGACGAAATGCGCAAAAAAATACTTGAGACCGCAGTAGAGCTGGGCTATCACAACAAACGGCTGCTGAGCCGTGAAAAAAAGCTCTGCATTATCATCGAAAACATGGACTATCGGACCCAGGACCAATTTGGCTATGACATCATCCTCGGTTTCCGGCAAATGGCGGAGCCGGAAGGCTGGACCGTAGAAATAGTACCTGTTGACAAAGAGTTTCAGCGTCAGATCCCTTATGGCGTATTTATGATACAAAACGGTTATCTGGGCGCCTTTATCCTGGGATTCTCCCTGATTGATCCCTGGATGACGGAGCTTGCCACCAGCAAAATTCCCGCCGTCCTTTATGACAACCAGATAGAGAGCAACCCCAGGATTGCTTCGGTGGGATGCGACAGCCAGGAAGGCTTTGACCAGGCAGTAAAACACCTTCTCGGCCTGGGACACAGGAAAATAGGCCTTCTCTCCGGGCCGCTGGAATCCTATATTTTAAAGGCAAGATACAACGCCTACATAAATGCCCTGTCAAAATATAACCTGGAGATCAACGAAGACTATATCGGTCTCGGCTACTATGTCTGTGACTCCACCAGGGAGCATGTACAGCGCATGTACGATCTCGGCGTGACAGCCATTATCTTCTCCCACGATATTCGCGCCATCTCCGCCATTACGGAATGTGCGAACCGCGGAATCCGCATTCCCGAGGATTTAAGCATCATCGGCTTTGACGATCTGCCCATGACTGCCCTTACGGATCCTCCCCTGACCACCATTCGCCAGGATCGTATTGCTCTGGGCAAGGCCGGCTGGTATGCCATGTCCTGCCTGCTGAATGATCTGCCCATCAGCTCCGTCATGCTGCGGGCGCCGCTGATTGTCAGGCGCTCTACAGGACCTGTGCGAAAGCCCTTTTAAACCAGGAAGCCTTTATTTTTGAAAATAATACATCCTGGCCTCATAGGGGCGCAGCCTTTCCCGCCCGTGCCCTTTCCCATTGTCCGAATAATTGGACAGCAGAAGCTCCATGCCCTGCTGCGCTTCAGCGTCATCGTACACTGCCAGGCACTCTGCAGGGCAGTCCGTCTCCTCCCCGAAAAAGTTACAGATCACCAGCAGCTTTTCCTCCGTGGTTTCCCGGGTATAGGCAAACACCCGCGGATCCTCCCTGCACAGCAGCGCAAATCTGCCTTCTGCCAGGACAGAGTACCTTTTTCGGAACTCAATCAGCTTCCTGTAAAAGCTCCACACCGACCCGGGATCCTCCACCTGCTTTGCCGCATTAATCTCCCTGTAATTCGGATTCACCTGAATCCAGGGCGTTCCCCCGGTAAAGCCGGCGTTTTCGCTGTCGTCCCACTGCATGGGCGTGCGGGCATTATCCCGGCTTTTTGCATAAATACTCTCCATCACGGATTCCTGTGAATATCCTGCTTCCAGCCTCTCCCTGTACAAATTAACGGTCTCAATATCCCGGTACTCCTCCGGACGGAAACGCACATTTGTCATCCCCAGCTCTTCCCCCTGGTAAATAAAGGGGGTGCCCTGCATTCCATGCAGAAGAAGGGCAAGCATCTTGGCGCTTTCCTCCCGGTATTCGCCGTCATTTCCCCAGCGGGACACAATCCTTGGCAGATCATGGTTATTCCAGAACAGGCTGTTCCAGCCGCAGCCGTAAAGCTCGGTCTGCCACTTTGCCAGGACCGCCTTGAGCTTTAGAAAAGGCAGGGGCGCCAGGTCCCATTTTTCCTTCCCGGGAATCTGGTCCAGACAGATATGCTCAAACTGGAACACCATGGAGAACTCGCTGCCGTCCGGGGCACTGTACAGCTTTGCCCGCTCCACATCCGCTCCCCAGGCCTCGCCCACCGTGAGGTAATGGCCCTTCTGAAAGGTCTCCCGGCTCAATTCCCGGATAAATTCATGGAGCCTGGGCCCGTTACAGGTCACCTTCAGCTCCGGATCCTTGGCTATCTGGTCTATTACATCCAGTCGGAACCCCGCCACTCCCTTATCCAGCCACCAATGAATCATATCATAAATCTCTCTGCGCACTTTGGGGTTTTCCCAGTTTAAATCCGGCTGCTTCACGGAAAACTGGTGAAAATAGTATTGCTGCAGCTCCGGTACCCACTGCCACGCAGGACCTCCGAAAACGGAGCGCATGTCATTGGGATACTCCCCTTCCGCCCCGTCCCGCCAGACATAGTAATCGTGATAGGGGTTTTCCCTGCCCTTTAGCGCCTCCTGGAACCATCTGTGCTCGTCGGAGCTGTGATTCAGTACCAGGTCCATCAGGATACCGATCCCATGCCTTTCCGCCTCGGCAAGCAGCTGCTCCATGTCCTCCAGACTGCCAAACATGGGATCAATATCCTGATAATCAGATATGTCATATCCGTTATCATCCTGAGGCGACCTGCAGACCGGAGACAGCCAGATACAGTCAATCCCCAGCTTCTCCAGATAGGGCAGCCTGCCGATCAGCCCCTGTATATCCCCGATCCCGTCCCCGTTGCTGTCCTGGAAACTGCGGGGATAGACCTGATAGATTACCGCCCGCTTCCACCAATCCTTTTCCTGCTTCATAAACATACGATTACTCCTTTTCACGTTTTTGCCTGCAGCTTTCTTTTCCATCATCGATGGCCGTCTCCGCATCAAAATTATACTTATTATAACATATGATAGCCTGAAGTGCAATTTTTCTTTTCCTCTGGCAAATCTTTGCCCCCTGGGTTATACTATAGATAACAACTGCCGCGTTCCGGACAAACTTGTGCAAGCCCGGACAGGACTTTCCCTGAACTGTCGGGTATAATAGTCTCACACAGGAGGGATCGAATCGATGTCACTGCATCTGATACAACAGGCAATCTGCTATATGGAAGAGCACCTTTTTGAAGATATTGGCTATGCTGAGGTAGCAAAAAGCGTGCATATGTCCTGCTACAATTTTCACAGGACCTTCAGCTTTGTCACGGGAATGACAGCTAACGAATACATCCGGAAACGACGTCTCACATTGGCGGCCCAGGAGCTGCAGTCCACCGATATTTCGGTGATCGATGCCGCCTGCAAATACGGCTACGAATCTCCGGAAAGCTTTTCCAAGGCATTTTCCCGTTTTCATGGCTCCACTCCCAGGCAGGCCAGGCAGAAAGGTGCCAGATTACATTTATTCAATCCGCTTGTGATCAAAATAATTATGGAAGGCGGTAGTATTATGGATTACAGAATGGAGCATCAAAAGAGCCAGCAGTTTCTCACATTGACGAAGTCTTTCCCCATTGAAATCATCAATGACGACAATGACCACAGCATTCCCGATTTCTGGGATGAATGCTGGAAAAAGAATCTCATTGATCCCATGAAGCAGCTGCGGAAAGAGGGGAAAAGAGATCTGTACGGCTTATGCAGCCCCACAAAGGACGGAGAAACCCGCTTCGATTACGGTATCGGCATTTTACTGGATGAAAATACCGACATTTCGAAACTGGAACAGTTTACAGACAACGGGTATTCCCTCTGGAAGACAAACGCTGCAGACTACGCTGTATTTCAGTGCTTCGGGCCTGACGGCGACTGTCTTGGCGAGACCTGGAGCAGATTTTTCAAAGAATTCTCCCCTCAGACCGGGTATGTGCAGACAGACGACTCGGATTATGAGATCTACTTCGAAAAGGGAGCGCCCGGACTGTTCTGCGAGCTGTGGGTTCCCGTTGAAAAGAAAGGATCATGAATCATGTACGATAACTACATCTTTGACTTATACGGCACACTGGTGGACATACACACCAATGAAGGCAGACCCTCCCTGTGGAAATATATGGCAGGCTTTATGACCCTGCAGGGTGTCCCTTATACCGGACCGGAGCTGCGCAAAAGATACAGGGCACTGATTGCTGCCCTGCGCCTGAAGCAGTATGAAAAATACAAAACACAGTTCCCCGGCCTGACGCCGGATGAGGTCGAGGTGGATTTATCGGAAGTGTTTTCCCTGCTGTACGATGAAAAAGGCAGGGCCGCAACGCCGCAGATGCTTGCAGACTGGGCGCTGATGTACCGTACCGTTTCCTTGCAGCGCCTCCGCCTCTTTGAAGGGGCGGAAACGCTGCTGAAGGAATTACGCCGCCTGGGAAAGGGAGTCTATCTGCTCTCCAATGCCCAGCGCCTGTTTACGGAGCCGGAGCTGCGGCATCTGGGAATCTATGATCTGTTTGACGATGTACTGATTTCCTCGGACATAGGCTTCATGAAGCCCTCTCCACGCTTTTACGGTGCGCTGACGGAGAAGCACCTCCTTGATCCGCAGGCTTCCGTAATGATCGGAAACGACTGGAAGGCTGACGCCTGGGGCGCTTACAACTGCGGCCTTGCCTCTATGTATATCCACACGGCCCAGTCCCCTGAACTTACCGGCCTGCTTCCTCCGGGCTGCACGCGCCTGGACACTATCCTGGATGTGCTGTCACACTAACCTCCATAGGCGGCTTCGCCGCGGCTGACAATCCCGGGACCGACAGGCTGTCCCGAGAAAAACGCCCTCTGGCGTGAGCAATCGGAAGTTCTCTTCCCTACAGCCCCAGCCAGTTCTTCAGCGGGTTCACTTCTCTGGCCCGCCGAAGAATGTCATCCCTGTTCTCCCTCACATACCGGAACAGCTTCGTGATCTCTTCCTCGGTAAACCCCTGTCGTTTGTCCAGGACTCCGTCCGGCACGATAAATTCCGCGTACTCTTCTCCCCGCGTAAAGCTGATGCGGGCAAATTTCCGCCCTTCCTTTGTCAGAATACCAGATATAAAGGTCTCCATCTCACCCTCCTCCCGGCAAGTCATTCTTTGGAAAAGGATAGGCTCTGAAAGGCTCTGTCCGCAGTTTCCAGGTCGGCAAGGCTGGCGGCCACCATGCCTGTGGCAGTTCCGTCTATCCAGATAATGAAGTTATTCTCCATTCCCGCCGCTCCGTCATAGCTGTATGAAATAAAGGTAATTCCGTTCTCAGTCCCCTGCCGGTTGATCACTACGCCTTCCTGGGTCTCTGCCGCGTCCATATACTGCCGGTAGACGGCCTGCTCTACAAAAAAGGCCTGTAGAACAGTCTCGTCTCCTTCCGTCACGGCGTACCCCCCGTCTGTCTGGCTCAGCCTCAGTCCCCCGGAAGTGTCCAGCGTTACTTTAATATTGTCCCCTGTTCCCACTTTAAAGGTAAGGCTCATATTGCTGTAAGTACTGCAGCCACACAGCATACAGACACACAGAACCACTCCTGCCATAATTGTCTTCATTTTTCTCATGTTACTCATTTTCCCGTTCTCCTTCTACGTTGATTTGCCTGCAGCTCTTCACTTATGGACTGCCTGGCCAGGTTCTGCCCTGGTTCCGGGAAAGGGGCAGGCCTCCCAAATCCCCCAGAATGTCTGTCACCTGCACGTGCCCTTGGGCATTTCCCTTATTCCAGATACTGTCTGAGCAATTCCATCAGCTTTTCCAGTTCAAAGGGCTTCGCCAGATGGGCATTCATTCCCGCTGTTTTTGCCTCCTGTACGTCATCCGCAAAAGCATTGGCTGTCATGGCCACAATGGGCACGGCAGCAGCATCCTCCCTCTCCAGGGCACGAATGGCAGAAGTAGCTTCATAACCGTTCATCACCGGCATCTGTACATCCATCAGAATCAAGTCATAATAGCCCACGGGAGAAGCGGAAAACATATCCAGGGCCGCCCGGCCGTCCTCAGCCTCTTCCGTCCTGATTCCTGTCATTCCCAGAATCTCTCTGGCAATTTCCCGGTTCAGCTCAATATCCTCCACCAGCAGAATCCGTTTATCCGAAAAGTCGGTCTTTAATACCGCCTCCGCCGGGGATGCCTCACTGCTTTCCGTATGTCCGCCCTTCAATTCACGAAACAGTCTGCCCAGCCCCGATTGAAAGACCGGCTTGCTCAGGAACGCATTGATTCCTGCCGCCCTGGCTTCTGTCTCAATTTCCGTCCAGTCATACGCGGAAAGAATCAACAGCGGTGCTTCCCCGCCTGCAGCACCTCGAAGCTTCCCCGCGGTTTCCAGACCGTCCATGCCCGGCAGCTTCCTGCCCAGAATCACCGCATAGAGGCTCTCACCCGCCTGTCTTAAGGTCTGAAGCCGCTCCACCGCCGCCTCGCCGGATGGCGCCCATTCACTGTCCATACCGATTTCATCCAGCATCCTGCAGATTGACTCACCGCAGACAGGGTCGTCATCCACAACCAGCACCGAAAGACCCGACAGCTCGTCACAGGCCGTTTCCTCCCTGTCCTGCAGCCTTAAACAGATGGTGACGGTAAACCGGGAACCCTTTCCCGGCCGGCTCTCTACCAGAATGTCGCCGTTCATCATACGCACGATATTCTGGGTAATGGCCATTCCCAGGCCCGTTCCCTGAATCTTGCTGCTGCGGCTGTCCTCCGCCCGGGAAAAAGGTTCGAATATATGCTTTATGTATTCCTCCGACATGCCAATGCCGTTATCCTCGAATACAAATTCATAGCATCCCGTCATCTGTTGGGAAAGCGGCTTTTCCCTGACAGAGAGCCTGATGCTGCCGCCGTCCGGCGTGTATTTCACCGCGTTTCCCATAATATTGATGAATACCTGCTGGATGCGGAGACTGTCTCCCACCACATCCTCATGCTTCAGATTCAGAATATGTACCTGCAGCTCATGCTTATGTTCCTTTATCTGAGGCTGTATCATTACCAGCAGCTCATTCAACAGATCGGATAAACTGAATTCTTCTTCGTTCAGTGTGATTTTTCCCGATTCTATTTTACTCATATCCAGCACTTCGTTTATCAGCCCCAGCAGGTGCCTGCTGGATGCGGTGATCTTGCCCAGCGCATCCCGAACCCGCTCCTTATTGTCAATATGGGCGGTAGCAATGGCTGTCATACCGATAATGCCGTTCATGGGTGTGCGAATGTCATGGGACATTTTGGACAGGAAGTCCGACTTTGCATGGTTCGCACGGTTTGCTGCCTCATAGGCCTCCTGAAGGGCCTGCTTTTTCTTGTTTTCCTCCCTGGCCAGTTCATCCACACAGCGGAAGCCCAGCACCATGACATGCTCCTCAGCATCCTCGCTCACATCCGCATAATGAATCTCATAATATTCATGATGCAGTTCATTCGGCTTCACCTGGTAGCGGACGGAAAAGTCTTTCTCCCTGCCGAATCGCTCTATGATCGTCTCCGGTCTTGACAGGGCGCTCAGGGTATCCTGATATTCCGGCAGCGCCAGCGCTTCCATGTATTCCCTGAATGCCATGGAAAATCCCTTCTTGTACCCGCTCTCCGCGTTCGCACCGCTCCTCAGCGTATCCGCCACACTGATAATGGTGTATCTGTCTTCATCCAGATTGACATAGTACACGACGGCATAATCCCGGCTGAGGGCGGCCACAATCCTGAGCTGGTGCCGTTCCTTCTCACTGCTCTCCCGAATCAGCTTCCTCTGCCTCTTCCTCACATTGTATATCAGGCTCCCCACCACCACAGCCGCAGACAGGCCCACCAGGGTCACCACCAGCATGTATCGGACCGGGTAAATATAATCCGCAAAATCCGCCATCCTGTAGGGCATATTCAGGCTGGCATCAATGATGTCTCTGATCTCTTCCTCCGTCAGTGACTCCAGAGATTTATTCATGGCAGAAAAGGCCGCCTCATCAATATCGGAATACGCAGTCATACATGCCCAGGATTCAAACCGGTAATTTTCCCACTGAACAAGCTCCGAAAACCTTGCATTCTTTGACTGGTAATTATACTCGATGGTATTGAGCAGCGTGGCATCTGCCCTGCCGCTCCGCACGGCCTTGAGACATTCCTTTGCCGTCTTACAGTAGACGATTTCTATCTCCCCCAAGTCTGACGGCATATTGCTCTCCCAATAGGAGCGCCCTTTCGTAAGCGCCATCCGCATCTTTTTCTCCCTGCTTACCTCATGGTCCCTCCCGGTAACCAGCACGCTTTTATACTCCATAAAGGCGGAGGTAGTCCTGAAATCCTGATCCTTTGAGGTCATTACCAGGGAAGATCCGATGTAGAAGTCAATCACCCCATCCCGCAGCAGCTCCTTCCAGTCGTCCTCCCGGCTGATGGGATACAGCTCAATATTCAGGCCGGTCTTGTCCTTTATCCTATTAAGCAGCTCCACATAAATACCGCCATAAGTGCCATCAGGAGAAACAAAAGCCAGCGGCTCCGTCTTCTCATAAAAGCCTACCATGATCCGGCTTCCCTGGGCAATAAACTTTCTCTCCTCCGGGGTATACGCAATATTATTCCTGTTCGCGCCCGTGATACAGCTCCCCAGCATCCGGCTCATCAGGTCAGGCTCATTCATGGTAATCTGCTGCATACCGCTGTTCAGCTCAGCCAGAAGGTCCTGATTTCCCTTCCGCACCGTATAATAAAAGGGAGTGGCATTCAGAACGGATACCAGCTTGGAATTGGGCACCTGGTTCGCCGCACTGAATATAACCATATCCACCTCTTTGTCCTGCAGCGCCCTGATCTTATCCTCCATTGCGCTGATATAAACCGGCTCATAGGTAAAATCATGCTCCTCCGCAAAGCGGGCCAGCTCCATATTGTTGGCGGAATCTTCTGTGACCGCTATGACGGCGCCGTCAAAGCTCTCATAATCATTATAGTAGAAACCGCTGTCCTCCGTCGCAAACAGGCCGGGTGCCATATAACCACCCACGATAGCCGAGAAATCCATGTATTCCTCGCGCTCTTCCAGCCATGTAGTGGGCAGGAGAATATCAATCCTGCCATCCTCCAGCATTTGTACTCCCTCAGACCAGTTACACTTCACATATTGGCATTCCCAGCCATTGATTTCCGCCAGTCGCTCAATATACTCCTTACAGTATCCGGCGACATTCCCTTCCTCGTCAAAATACAACAGCTCATTAATACCGCAGGAAATCCGCACTATCCGCCTGGAACCGCTTTCTGCCGCCAGCGCAGGCGCCCCCGCTAAAGCCAGCCCGACAAGCATGGCCAGTAATGAAAATAAATATTTTACATGGCAGCGCCTTCCCGTCCGCCTTTCTTTCCTGTTATTCCGCTTTCTCATCGACTTGTCAACCATCCTATATTTTTCAACAATCTTTAATCCCGTAAAGCAGGCCGCTTATTTTTTGTAAAACTATTTGTATTTTATCATCAAACAATCGTTTTGTTAATCCGTTTTCTAATCTTTTCTGAAATCCTCCCGGCCGAAAGGCGCACCCCACGCAAAAAAGCAGCAAACCGTTTTCAAAATACAAAAACAATTTTACTGCTTTTCTTTATATTATTCAGTTACCGTGGTTATGCCGGTACAGGCCACGCTTCTATGATTATCTGAAAATTTACGCTTTCAGGGCCGGCGGATGCCGCGCACTCAGCCCTTGACCGCCCCTGCCGTCATGCCGTTGACCATGAATTTCACCAGACAGAAATAGAGGATGACAATGGGCACTGCAATGAACCCCGCCCCCGCCGCAAAGCGGGCAAATTCCGTGTCCCCCAGGCTCATCAGCCCCACAGCTACGGTGTAAAGATCCTTTTCCTTCAGCAGCAGCTTGGGAAGAATAAAATCGCTCCAGGGAAAGGTAAAGCTGGTCAGGGCCGTGTAAACGATTATGGGCATGGAGATGGGCAGGTTGATCCGTGTAAACACCTGAAAATTCGTGGCCCCGTCAATCCTGGCCGCTTCGTCGATAGAAGACGGAATGGTATCAAAGAAGCCCTTTTGTGTCAGGTAACCCATGGGGGCATTGGCACTGTAAATCAGGATCAGCCCCCACATATTGTTAATCAGGCCAAACTGGGTCATAATAATATACACCGCGATCATTCCCATAAAGGAAGGAAACATGCCCAGCAGCAACGTGGTCTTCATCATGGTCTTTCTGGCCTTAAACTGAAAGCGGGACATGGTGTAAGCCGTCAGGATCGTGAGAAAGGTGCCCACCAGGCAGCTCATCACTGCAATAAACAAAGTATTGCGGAACCACCGGGGATAATTGTACATGGCAGTATCCGTAAACAATGTTTTAAAAGTATCCAGGCTGTACGCACTGGGAAAAAATCCCTCAAAGGAATAGATGGAGCCCGACTTGCTGAAGGATGCCAATATCAGCCACAGACAGGGAAAGAAAAAGATAAAGCACACGGCAATCAATATCAAGTAAGTGACACATGTGTCGGCTATTTTCGAAGCTTTCATTATTCCTCTCATTCCGCCGCGCAAGCGGCATCTAAATTTGCGGGAACTTTGGGACGCGCAGCGTCACAAATTCCGAGATTGAAAATTTCAATTTTCAATCTTACCCTCCAATCGGACCTTTAACGGAACGTGTCCTCTTCCTTGTACGACGCGCTTCTGGTATAAATCACCAGAGAGATCAGAGAAGTGATCAGGAATATCACCAGGCTGATGGCGGCGCCAATATTATAATAGTTATTGCTGATGGACAGGTTATAGAGCCAGTTTATCAGCAGGTCCGTATCGCTGGCCAGAAAATACCCGTCTATATACAATCCGCCTCTTAAAAAATAAAATACACCAAAATTATTGAAATTGCCGATGAACTGACCCAGCAGCACCGGGGTGGTGGAAAACAGTACAAAGGGCAGGGTAATCCGCCGAAACTGCTGCCAGGGAGTGGCGCCGTCGATCTTCGCGGCCTCCATCAGAGTCATATCCCGGTTGGACAGAATCCCGGTGGCCAGCAGCATAATAGAGGGAATGCTGACCCAGGCGTTGACCCCCAGGCCGATCAGCCGGGCAATCCACTTGGCATCAATGTCCAGAAAACCAATAGCCCTGTGGCCCGCCCCCGTAATCAGCTGGTTGATGGGGCCGCCATAGGAAAACATAAACTTAAAACCCAGCAGCGTAATAAATCCCGGAACCGCATAAGCAAGGATGGGAAAAGACCTCCAGAATACCTTACCCTTTACACAGTCCTTGTTCAGCAATAGCGCCAGTCCTAAGCCCGCAAAGTAATTCAGGGCCGTAGAACAGACCGCCCAGAGCAGATTCCAGCCCAGAATCCTGCCAAAGGTAGGCGCAAACTGAGACAACGTGGTAATCTGCACGAAATTATCCAGCCCCACCCAGTCTACCAGCTTCGGCGGTACGATACTTCCGCCGTAATTGGTAAATGCAATGGCGATCATAAACACAATGGGAAGAATATTAAAGACACAGACGCCAAGAATCGGCAGGAATAACACGGTTTTATAAAATTTCCTGTCCAGGAGCTGCTTTGCGTCCTCCTTAAAACGCGCAGGCCTTCCGCCTCTTTCCAGACGCCTCTGAGTCTCTCTGGCATCCCGTACATTGGATACATGGACCGCCAAAAGGAGCAGAAGGGCAATCACCGCCAGGATGCCCATAAGCAGCATAACCACGGAATTATCTCCTGCAATCCCCAGCCAGGTGTCCCCTTCCCTGGTCCCCAGGGTAAACAGCCCCGCCAGATCCGCTCCGCCCCGGAATACAAAGTAAGCAATCCCTAAGGCCAGGACTGCCAGGTAAAGCAGCCCTTTCCCCACCTGGCCGTACATAAGCTGCCCCAGCCCCATCAGGCACATGCTGGCTTTCACCTTGCTATTGGGCATATCTTTACCAGACTTTTCTTTATGTGGTGTACAAGTATCTGCTATCCTTTTGGCCGGCATTTTATTATTTTTGTTCTCCATATATTCTCATGCCTTTCTGAATCTGTCCGTTTGTTTCTGCCGAACCGGCCGCTGATCCGGTTGTGCTGACCCGGCCGCCGATCTGGCCCTGCTGACCCGGCTTCTGATCCGGTCCTGCTGACCCGGCCGCCGATCTGGCCCTGCCGGCCCGGCCGCCGATTTGGTTCCTGCCGGCCCGGCCGCCGTTACCCTGTCAGTTCGTTCCTGCCAGCGTATGCACTGCGTCATAGATCTGGACGTCCACGGAAGCCAGCCCGTTCTTAATGTCCTCCAGCGTCTTGTACTTCTTCTCCGCCTCCGGCCGGAATGCGTCCTTGGCAAGATCCTCAAAGAAAGTCTGACCCGGCGTCCAGATCTGCTCCACCGCCCGGATGGAGGGCATGACCACAATATTACCGGCATCCAGATTATGATACATAATCTCCGACACACCGCCAACCGCATCCGCCACGTCATTTCTGGCCGGCACAATACCCAGCATTTCGTTTCGACGAAGCATCATCTCATAGCCTGTGGCAAACTCCACAAAGGCCAGGCAGGCATTGGGTGACTTTGTATAGGCACTGATGGCATAGCCGTTGACACCGCCCATGGCCTTTAAGGGAATCAGCTCCGGGTCCTCTTCCGTCAGGTCGCCGCTTGCCGGTAACTTGGGGATTTCCGTGATTACCAGATTCTCCTCCGCCAGGGCCGCCGCCTCTTCCTCGCTCATTCCCTGCGCCTGATAAGCCAGCCGCAGCTCCTTTAGAAACAGGGTATAGACATCCGGAGTGGTCATGGTGGCAAAATACGTTCCGTCTGCCAGCTTGCTGTAAGCGCTCACCGTAATGGAATCGTCGATACAGCCCTCGTTCATCAGAGCTGCCTGCTGCAAAAGCACATTGGCGCCAATCTCCGCATTCCCTGCGGAAAAGCCCAAATCATCCGCATTGGTATTTTGATCCCCAAATACATAGCCCCCGTAGGAAAAGAGAAATCCGGAGGAGAAATACACATCATAAAGAGAGCGCATATATCCATAGCAGCCGTCGTTCCTGGCCACAATCTCCTGGGAATATCTGTACATATCGTTCCAGTTTTCCACCATGTCCGGCACCTGATTGCCGTTTTTATCCCAGGTAGCCTCCCAGTCCTCAGGCAAAAGATCCTTTCGGTAATACAGCATGGAGGACTGCACGTTTACCGGCACCCCCATGTAATACCGAACGCCGTTTACAGTTGCCTGATACGCATTCCAGGCATTTTCCGTGATCTGGGAGAAGCACTCCAGACGCTCCGCGGGAATGGGATAAATATGCTTTCCCTCCACATACTTCATCAGCACATCATTGGCCTGATAGAGTACGTCAGGACCGTATCCGTAAGGGCCGTCATCCGCCAGATTGCTGTATTGGTCCATATTGGCGTCCACCGCCACGATCCCGTACTCCGCATATTTTGCGTTGAAAGCATCTATCAGCTCCTGGAAATACCCCTGCTCAATGGCCGTATCATTTTCCAGAACCCGGATCGTCACGTTCCGCTCCAGCTCACCGCTGTAAATATTGCTCAAATCCACGCCGCCGGCATTTTCCCCCGTGCCGGTTACTCCCCCGGCCTGCCCTGCTCCTGACTGCCCTGTGCCTTCTCCCGACTGCTGTCCGCCTTCGCCGCCGCAACCGCAAAACAGTCCTGTACACAGGACACCTGATAAAACCAGCGCTGTTATCTTCTTTTTCATTTTTCCTCCATTCTGAAACAATCTATGCCGAAGAACGCGGGCAGAATATCAATTCTGCTCTGCGGTCATGGGGATTTGTGATGCTTCTGCACAAATCCCCGGTCTCCGGGAATGCCTTCTGCGGAGGACCACAAAGCCCTCAGCCTCCAGGCAGCCTTCCGCATAACCGTTTCCGACGATTGCTTCTCCCTCTGCTGCAATCGTCCTTGTTTCCTTCGTCCGATTGCAGTACAGTGTCAATTCCTCTTCCTTCAAAAAACGCTTCAGCACAAACAGCTCATTCTTACTATACAGCCGGATGCTGCCTGTCTGCACTGCCTTTTCCTTTCTCAAAGCCAGCAGATCCTTGATTTTTTCCATGCAGTACCTATCCCAATGGCTTTCCTCCCAGTCGAAACAGCGCCGATTGTCCGGGTCGTAGCCTCCCTCCAGCAGAATCTCCGTACCATAATAGAGGCAGGGCGCTCCCACAAACATAACCATCACTGCCACCGCCGAAAGCAGTCTGTCCCGGTCACAGCCCACCCAGGTATAAAACCGGTCCGTGTCATGGGAATCCAGCAGGTTCATCATCATCCGGTTCACCTGGTCCGTATTGCGCATCAGCAGACCGTTCAGCTTCCAGGCAAACTGCTCCGCATCAAAGGCGCCGAAGGCATAATAATCCAGGCAGGCCTTGGTAAAGGCATAGTTCATAATACTGTCATACTGATCTCCCCCCAGAAAAGGATTGGCATCATGCCAGTTCTCTCCGATCACGGCACAGTCCGCTTTCACTGCTTTCACCCTTTTGCGGAACAGACGCCAGAAATCATGGGATACTTCGTCGGATACGTCAAGACGCCATCCGTCTATATCATACCTTTCAATCCAGGATACCCCAATGTCCAGCAGGAACTCCTGTACCTGCGGATTGGAGGTATTGAACTTCGGCATATAATCGCAGAAGGAAAACACTTCATAATTCAAAGGCTCCTTCTCCGGCCTCTCCCCCCGGATGATGAACCAGTGGAAATAGGGTGACTCCTTTCCCCTCCTTACCACGTCCTGAAACTGGGCCAGATTCTCGCTGCAATGGTTAAATACAGCATCCAGTACTACCCGGATTCCCCGGATATGGGCTTCCCGGACCAGCCTGCCGAAATCCTCGTTGCTGCCGAAATGACTGTCAATATTGGCATAGTCCGAAATGTCATATTTGTGATTGGAGACGGATTGAAATACCGGAGTAAGATACAGGGCATTGATCCCCAGCCCTTTCAGATAATCCAGCTTGCGGATAATTCCCGGAAGATCCCCGCCGGCAAAGCTTTTCGGGTGAGGCTTCTCCCCCCATTCCATATTGACATATGTGTCATCTTTATCCTGCAGGCCCCTGCAGAAGCGCTCCACAAAGATCTCATAAAACACCGCACTTTCCATCCAGGGTACTTCCCTGTGAATGTCTGCCGAATTTATATAAGGCAGCTGGAAAAAGTTAAAATACGCCAGAGAGAAATCATAGGCATCGCTCAGTCCGTCCTCCGAATAATACAGCTCTTCCCCCCGGGCCTTCAGCCGAAAAATATAACTGAGCCTTACATCCTCCAGCTTCAGCTTCACCTCATACCAGGCAAACAGCCTGTCCTCGTACTTCCGCTCCATTTCTCCGCTGAGCTGACGCATCTGAATCACATATTTACTTTCATAGATTACCCATACCTCATCCAGCGGATCCCTTTTGTCCACACGAAGCCGCAGTATGACCTCTTTCTCCGAAACCGGGAAGCAATACCGGGAATCCGGTATATGTAAAATTGCCTGTTCGTTCATATTTTACTCTTTCTCCTGTTCTGCTGTTCCTTTATTCTGCCGCTTCTTTTCCCATCTGCTCCGCAATCCGCTTTCAGGCAGTTATTTGCGTTTTTTGCCGGCCGCATTGACAAAAGCCGACATGCAGTATATAAATAAACTATGAGCAAAAAATATACCATTCGAGATATTGCCAGACAGGCAGGGGTCTCCGTAGCCACAGTGTCCTATGTGATTAACCACCGGGAAGATCAGCGCATCAGCGAGGAAACCAAAAAGAAGGTATGGCAGATCATTAATCTGCTGGACTACAGGCCCAACGCCTCCGCAAAGTCTCTTGCCACCAATAAAACCTATAATATCGCCTTGTTCCTGCGCCGGGAAACATCCCTTTACAAGCGCTCCGAGCAGCTTGCCGTTGCGGATGCCCTGGCCTCGGTGCTGCAGTCCCACGGATACCATCTGCTGCTGGAAAGCGAGGAAAATGTCTCCCGAATCGACTATGCGGACGCTATTCTCTGCTATGACACGGACACGGATTTCTTTAATCACGTGGGGGACAACAACCTGATTCCCCTGATCGCCATTGACAGCCTCACCCCTTTGCAGATCTTTTTCCAGGTGTGCACGGACTATGCCGGCATCAAGGCCAAAGCAGCAGAACATTTCGGCAGTGACGATTTCCGCTATCTCTGCCTTGCCCCAAATAACGCAGAGCTCGGCAGGCTGATCCGGAGCACCTTTCCCTCTGTGATCTTCGTGCCGGATAACGATTCCGGCCCTTCGGGAGAACTTCCGGCCCTTTCCGGAAATATCCTGTACAGCCAGCAGGCCCTTGCTCCGCTGGCAGGCCCCGGCGGCTTTTATGCCGCCTGCTGTCTGCGGGAAAAGATGGAGCAGGTCTTTGCCTGTTTTGAGCTGGCCGTAAACCGCGTCCCCGATTGTGAACATAACCTGTTTATCTGACATGCCCCTGCCGCAGAAGCTGCGGCAGGAGCTTTCTTTTAAATCCTGCCTGCCTTACATTATTTCCCTTCAAATCCCACCGTAAGCTGAGTCGTTGCCGGGTCATAGGTAAAGATATAGGTACCGGCAGCCTTTGCCACAATATTGTAACTCTCCGTGCCGTCCACGAAGGCAAGGGATTCCTCATCCGTAATATTGCTGTAACGGACATACTCATTTCCCACGGCGGAAGTATCGTCTGCCGAGGTCACCAGAGTGGTCAGCAGGAATTCGTCCCCTTCTTCCAGATCAATTACCAGGGTATGGATCCCGTTCTCTTCCGTAAACCGATACTGTTCGTCATATTTATCCTGCCATTCTGTAACCTTGGCCCCCTTGATATAATAAGCGGTGGTCAGTTCACCCATCTGTGCCTGAATTTCCCCGTTGTAGGTAAAGGTGATCTTATCATAGGGGTTGGAATTATAATTTTCTTTGGTCTCCTCGGTGTAATAGCTGTTTGCCGTATCATATACGTCGGCACCGGGATAGGTGGTCAACGTGAAGGTATAATTTCCGTTCCGCTGACACTTGATGTTAGCCTTTTTCGTACTGTCGGAAAGACCGCCGGACACACTGAAGCATTCCACGCCGTCCGCCTCCGTAGTCTCCAGATAACCGCCGCCCCGCTGATTACACCAGGAGGTGTCAATGGCAAACTGGAATTCGTCGCCTTCACAGAGATCGACGGTAATCGTATAAACATTCTCCCCTTCTGCCTTTGTCAGATAGTGCTCGTCATTGATTACCTTTCCCCAGCTGGAAACCGCCAGCAGAGGGCTCTTGCCGCTGCCTAAGATGGCAAAGGTCCTGGTGTCTTCCTTATTTTCCATAAAGCCCGCAAACACCGAGGTATCTTCCGTAACCGGCTGGGAAAAATCAAACACATGGCCCATGGACGGTGTTGCAAACCATCCCATAAATACCTGACCTTCCTTTTCCGGAGTATATTCCGTGGGAGATGCCCCGTCCGCCACCTCTTCCTCGGACAACACCGTAGTACCGTCCGAATCATAAAAAGTCACCTTGTAAGATGCTGCCTTGGAATCGCCTCCGTCCTGCACGGTGCCGTCCGCGCCGCCCTGCACGCTTTCCTGACTGCTGCCCTGCTCCGTTCCTGCACCGCTGCTTCCTTCTTTCCCCTCATTCCCGCAGGCCGCCAATGAGAAAACCATCGTTGCTGCCAATACCATACTTAACACTTTTTTCTTCATACTAATAACCCTGCCTTTCCACAACCTGCGAATTCTTGACGACGAAAAGCACAGGCTTTTTGTCGTATGAGCCGCAGGCACAAATTTGCGTGTGAAAATTTATTTTTCACACTAGCCTCCCTGTATTTTGATGCCGCCATCAGCTTAACCAGTTAAGTTTACAGGCAAAAAATATAGGTCATTGCGTTTGCTTAACCAGTTAAGTAAATTATAATAAGAACCACGCAAAATGTCAACTTTCGTTATCAACAAAAGCGATCCCTCATATTTAGTAATATTAGACAAAAAGAAAATCGTCAGCATTTTGTGCTGAACAGCATGAAAAAGCTACATGACTATATCGCATCTGCCCTGGTACAACAGGAAACCACAAAAGCAAGATACGTTTCGATCTGCCGCGGCCTGGTACAATATCAGGAAGAATTTCCTTTCTATTTCAAAATGGTGTTGGACAAAATCAACATTGACTTTGAGAATCCCGGCTATCTGCCGGAAGAGAAGGAAACCTGGCAGAACGGCGAGGAAATAAATGAAAAGCTGAAACACTTCTTACGATCCGGTGTGGAAAAAGGAGATTTACGGGACGACCTGGATATTATGCCCGCCATATTTAATTTCTGGGGAATGCTTAACGGTATGATCCAGCTTGCCACAAACAAAGAAGAATATAACAGCAAGTCAATGGGAGTATCGAAACACGAATTTTTGGAAGATTGTTTCATAAATTGTTTGTGTACAGAACGGTGTCATTACCGGCATTGATATTCTGGAACATAAAAACGGACGCGGGGAACCCGCGGAAATCATTACGGAGCGGATCATCGCGGAACAGAAAATAGAGGTTGACGCAGTGTCAGGTGCAGCAAATTCAAGTATTGTCATAAAGAAAGCTGTTGAAAATGCACTTCTGGGAGGGAAGTAGGAGAAAGGCTTTACTTTCCCTCCTACGCCCTCAAAAACTCCGCCAAAGGCGTCAGATATTTCCGATCCGTCCAGTCACAGCTCTGTCCGGCCGCACTCATCAGCGCCTTCATCCAGGGCTCATAGGTGTCAGGATCCTTTTTCGCCACCGACTTCTGCAGCATTTTGCACAGGGTCCTGTCTATAAACTTCATCCGGCTCATATCCCATGCCCCCCGCCCATAGAAAAGGGGAATTCCTTTCAGATCTCCGGTGAGATTATGCTCCCTGACAGCCGCAAGGGCAGCCTCGTCGTAAGGAGAAGCCCCCACACACAGTATGGCTGTCTTTTTACCCTTCAGACCGGAAAAATTCTTCTTGAAAAAGGACAGGCCCGCAATTCCGGAAGCATAAATGCCGCCGCACAGCACTACAGTTTCATACTGCAATACCTGCTCCGGTGCGGCCTTCGGCGTCTCCACACAGTCAAAATCCGTCATCTCCTGCAGCCAACGGGCGTACTTTAACGTTGCTCCATATTTAGACTGAAATAAAATAATTCCCTGCTTCATAACTGATTTTCCTCCCGTTGCATTGTAAATCTTTACTTTATGCTTCCACTCCGCTAAACCCCGCATTCCCATAACCAACAAGTCAGCAAGGCGAAATTCTTCTCACATTTCCCGACATGCCGCCTCTTGACCGCTTAATAAATCTTCAATTCCGTTTCCTCCAGCGCCTGTCTCATAAATGCCTCGTAAGCGGCTTCCTGCTGCGCATATATCTCATCCGCTGAAATACCCGGCGTGGTCACGGAAAAAATCGTACCGATCCCTATAGTATAAACCAGCATATTCAAATGCAGCTGTTTCGCCCGTTCCAGGCTGATCTGCAGATGGTCCGCAATCCCTTCCGCAATGTGCGCCCCGGCCTCCGCCTGATACAAATCGTCCAGTGAAGAAATTCCCCTGCGCCGGTGTAAAATGAAAATTCTGAACAGATGGGGTTCTTCCTTTGCCAGCTGTACATAGGATCTGCCTGTACTGCGAAACAAATCATTTGGGTCGGTATGCGCCGATACATACTCCCGGATAAAGCTGCGCACCTGCGCTGTCACAGCTTCCCGCAAACCCTCCATATTCTCGCAATAACTGTAAACAGGCTGTACCGAGCAGCCCAGCCTGTCGGCTATATTTTTTACCAGGACCTGCTCCATCCCGTCCCTTCTTGCAATTTCAAATGCGGCATTTACCACCATTTCTTTGGTAATTCTCTGCTTCGGCATTTGTCTCCTCCCGGTAATGATACATTTATATAAACTATTTATATAAATAGATTATATATTATGCCGTGTTTTCTGTCAAGGAGTCAAGACCACCGGCTTAGCCGGTGGCTTGCATTGCCCCTATAAGGGGCTTTTA
>ERZ777011.1474-NODE-1474-length-24376-cov-88.643518_pt1 | contig 24376 bp, 24 predicted proteins | sample MGYA00374964_ERZ777011 | MGnify/ENA primary metagenome ERZ777011 (study PRJEB29310, sample SAMD00008975) | mouse gut metagenome | study: EMG produced TPA metagenomics assembly of the Metagenome analysis of fecal microbiota from mouse which was promoted... | reverse complement strand
ACTGACCTTTGACAAAAGCAAGATGCCGCCGATAGGCAAGGCTGTGGAAGCATTGGAGAACCTGCATGAAATACTTGTGAATTTCGAAAAATATAGAAATTATATGTAATTATTTGTTTAAATTCGCATCCAATAGGAAAAACTTTAAATATAAATCATCATGGGTGAACATTGGATTGGTTATATGATAATTGCGGCAGTTGCAGCCCTACTGTATTGGGTTTGCGACAAGTTGCAAATTCTAAAGTCGAAGCCCTTACGTATCCTTGTCATTATATTCATTTCTTCCGTAATATGTTGGGTTATTTACGACCTTGTCATCGCAGCTGAATAAAGCCTCAAATTCAGATCAATGTAGAAACGCGGTTGTTAAACGACGACGATGTTGGTAGTACCGCTGATACCACGGCATCAGGCTGCGACCCGCATGGCCTTTGCTACTATGAAAAGCGCCTTGCTTTTAGTCGGAACATATCCGACGAGCTGACGACTCTATTTAGCCTTGTTTAATTTGACACTGTCCGCTTAAGGCTGCGGACACCTTTCACCCTCGCCCGGTACGGCGGGGGTGTTTGTTTTGGGCATGAAAAAGCCCCGACCGAAGCCGGGGCCGGGTGTCATATGGACTTCGTGGTCAAACAAAAAAAGAGACTATTGGACACCATTTCGTTTTGGATTACGCGCTGCGGGTTAATAAAGACATCTGCAGCCCTATGTTATTATCATTGAGCTCGTTCAGTAACGTAGCTTCTTCATCAGAAGTTAAATAAACGGCCTTGCCGTTTATGCATTGTATAATGCCGTTATGCTCTTTTCTATATTATCAAGGTGCTTGTTGGCCGATGACATAAGGAAAGTCAAAGCTTCGTTCATCTCTTGAATTTTACCTTCAGCTTGAGCCTGTGCGGTTATCTCTTTTAGGTAGTCGGTAGCGGCAGGATCGCCGACAGCTTCCCGACGCTTCCATTCTTCTATTCGTTCTTTCATCTTACTGCATTAATAAAGGCTTCTCCCGGTTCGCGAGGAGCAGCCGATGTAATCATAACCTTTGTACATCAATATGACAAACGTTGCGAACCAAGTATTTTTGACATATCGGCAAGAGCATAGTTAAATACTTTGAGTTCTTCCTCCGTAAACTTCGCCGGAGTACCGTTTACAAGATTGCCGTTTATGCGTTGTGAGAGCCATGCCCTCGATTTTTTAAAGTACTTTTTAGCGACATAGCTCAGGTTAATCATGTCGCCGAGTTCTCCGAGATAGAGTTTCGTAGCGGTGGCATGCAGTTCATCAACTTCGGCAGTGAGCTTATTTATGTTGTCTTTTACGAAAGCGTCAAATTCTGCCTTTTCTTCATCGGTATCAATGCCCGATTTTATTTCTGCCATAAGCGCGTAGACCTCGGCCGATATTCCCGTATTAACAAGGCTCTGAAGTTTTTTGAGGTCTGATGTAATTTTGCTCATAGTTTTCCTTTTTATAATCTACCTTTCTCTTTAGAAAGAGGGAGGTCTGTTTTTATTTCTTCTTATTTTGCTCTTCTAAAATCTTGTCTAACTCATTTATCGGGTCTGCGATTTTAAAGAACTCCAATTTTGCCCGGGCTTCCATTCTCTTGTGGATTAGCCACCGGATTGTTTCTTGTTTATTTATTATTGATATCGTTCGTAATTACAATACAAAATTAATAAACATTACGTTATTATACGGATTTTAATCTGCTTTTTTTTTAATATTCTACTTTATTGCTGAGCCGTAACTGCCCGATGGCTACTAAAACAATCAACGCCACCGAGAGAAGCATCAGACTTCATCGGTGGCGTTATTTGTTTTAGAATCGGTTTTTCCAATCGCCGTTATATTATCGGTCGGACATTGCTTTTTGAATATCTATCGTTTTCGTTTCTCCGTTTACGGTCAGAGTGACCTTGCAATCTTTGAAAACAGTTAGTCGCTTGAACTTTAACTTGTAAGTGGCAACTCCATTAACAACGTCACATCTGATTTGTTTTGCCGGATACTCCTTTCCGTTATTGAATAATACGGCATCCGTTATCTCGACGCTGCCGCGAGCGTCGTTATCGACAAGAACAACATTTGTCGCTCCCTTGTTGTCGATGCTTCTGTACCTGATTTCGGCAGATGCGCCAAACACCATCAAGCTAACAAAAGAAATTAGAATGAATGCATCTAACATTTGAAAAGGGACCCGGATAGCAATTGAAAAGGGGACCACCCGGGATGGGAATGAAAAGATAATTAAATTTGTTGGTTCATCATTTCCTGGGTTTCCTTCATGCGGTATGACTTACCTGTCATATTGAGCAGTATTGCCTTGTGGGTCAGGCGGTCGACCATGGCAGTGACCAGGACCTTGTCATCGATAATCTCGTTCCAGCGGTTGAAAGCGAGGTTTGTTGTGACGACGGTGGTCTTTTTGTCCGTACGCAGAGAAAGATGGTTGAAGAGCATCTCGGCTCCGGCCTTGTCGCACGAGACATATCCGAACTCGTCACATATCACCATGTCGTATCTCTCGAACCTATTCTCCAGTGAGCGGAGTGTCAGCGAGTTGCGGCACTCGCGTATCTGCGTCAGCAGTCTGGGCACGGAGGTGAACAGCACGGAGTATCCGGCATTGCAGGCGGCTATGCCCAGGGCTGTTGCCAGATGGGTCTTTCCGGTGCCCGGATTGCCGTAGAGTATCAGATTGCGCCCGTTTTTGATGAAATCAAGTGTCTCAAGTACAGGGAGTGCCTTACGTGCGTCGGCCGGAAGAGCGTCGGTGTCTATCTCGTTGAGATAGCGCAGTTGTGGAAACCCGGCGTTTTTGATGCGGTGGCGCCGCTGGTTTTCGGTACGGTTTTCTTTTTCGCGACGCAGCAGTTCGGCTGTGAACTGCCACAGGCTCCACTGTTCGTCGGCGCTCTGCTGTATAAGCAGGTCTATGTCGCGCCTTACAAGCGGGAGTTTGAGGTCGAAAGCGCATGAGCGTATTATCTCGCGCAGTCTGTCCATGTCTGATTCGGTTGTCATTGCTATTCTGTATTTTAACTTTTTTGGGGGGGATTTAGTTTGCCTGCATTGCGCGGCTCGCTTCCATAAAGGAGGAAAGCATATCGAGTGTATGGATTGCCGAACTTTCTATCTCGGTCTGCTGTGGGTCAGGGGCATGAGCAATGTCCCCAGCATGTATGCCGGTCACACTCTGCACCGCACTTTCCGTGGAGAGCATCTGAGCCTGTATCTGTTCGGCGGATATGCGCTGGAGTCCGCGTGCTTCAAGGCATGCGGCGGCGCGGACTATGTCTGTGTATGCCAGATTGTTGTCTCGGGCATATACGAGCAGCTCAATGAAGCTGCGCGGTGACTCGCTGAAGTGGTCGCGGTAAAGCGCCGCCACCGACGGGTGTACCTGCTGCAGCGCCACGGACCGTCCCAGGGCGGCCGGTTTGCGCAGGAATGTCCCCAGATAGTGCATCAGGTCTATGACCCAGTCGCCGGAGCGCCGGCTGCGGGCATGTGAGGCCACCTTGTCGCGTCCCGACAGCACCACGATACGCTCGGAATAGAGCTTTACTGCCACCTGTGAGCCTACAAGCCGGTCAGGGACAGAGTAATGCACGCCTTCGACGGTTATCGTGGAGTATTTGCCCACGCGGTAAAGCCGCTGCTCGAAGCAGCCGATGTCGCCGTGATCCAGCGGGCGGAGCGCCGCAATGTCGGCCTGTGTGCGGCTGCGTTTCTCATCGGCCGACATATTGGAAGCCTCGGCATTGATTCTGTCACAGACCGCCGACAGATGCGCCTGTGCCGCCTCCAGGGAGTCAAAACGCACATCGAACGAGAATGCACGGCGGCGGATGTACTCCACAGAACGCTCCACTTTCCCTTTCTCCCATCCCGAACGCGGATTACAGAAATGCGGCGTGAAACAGTAGTGTACCTCCATGCGCAGCAGTGCGTCCGTATGTTCGCGGTCGCGTCCGAGGAACTTCTTTACGGCCGTGCGCATGTTGTCGTATGCCATCACACGCGGCGTCCCTCCCAATTCCCTGAAGCAGTTGCGGTGCGCTTCCATAAGGGCAAGTGTGTCCTCCCGCGAGAACAGATAAGCCTTTCGCATGTTGCTGTGGTCAAGGGTAAAAACCGCCATGTGCAGACGCGTGCGGACCCCTCCGAGCCACAGCGTGACCACTCCCCAGTCAAACTCGCACCGGAACCCCGGCTCATAGCTCTGGCGGATGTACGCTCTTGCCGGCTTCTGTGTCTGTTCCGGAATGGCCTCCAGAGCGCGTACATACTGACATACCGTGGAATACGCTATGCGGATGCCCTCGTCCTGAAGGCGACGCCACATATCGAGCTTACGCATCTGCTGCTTGTGAGGCCCGGCCGCCGCATTCTCCCGGTTGCGGGCTATGAAGCCGTCAATCCGGCGCCGCACCTCTTCGGTCACTACACGCCGAACTCGGCCGCTGCTGTCATACTTCGGCTTTGTCAGGAGATAGTCCTCTACCTCCCCTGATGTGGGCGACGGGCCTGTTTCATTCTCGAACTCACGGAGATACTTGCGTACCGTCTTGCGGCTCATGCCGTTGCGACGCGCTATCGCGCGGATGCTCATCCCCTCGCGGCGATGAGACAGAATAATGGATGTCTTTTCCTCCATGTGTAACATTTTTGTGGACGCGTTGATGTTGGTTTGTTTTATCAACGCAGTCCGGGTTAAACTTACCCATGGGGTGGGTCCCTTTTCAATTGCTGTACCTGGGTCCCTTTTCAAATGTTAGATGCAGTATAAGAATTGGATGTCATGGGAAGACCGCAATATCGCCAATAACGAATTGAATATGCTGAACTGATTGCGATGCTTCATATATAAACACTACACCCTCGCCCGACGGCGGGGGTGTTTGTTTTTGTTCCGGGAAATAAAAAGGCCGCTCCCTGTTCGCAAGGGAGCAGCCGGTGTAATCATAACCTTTGTGCATCAATATGACAAACGTTGCGAACCATATTAATTCTAATAAACCACGACCGAAGCCGGGGCGTTTGTCTTAAGAAATTTATGAGTTAATTTTAAAGAGGGGTTAAAGACGCTGCAAGATAAGATTATTTTAGTTTTTGTGCAATTTTTCTTCTGATAAATTTGCACATATGGAGCAAAAATGCTACCTTTGTATTGTTGTTAAGAATAAAGGAGGCATCAAAACCTCCTTTTCATAAGACTTTAATAGTTTCATTAATATATGAAAGCGAATATCGTTTTTGAAATGGCAAAGGATGGCGGATGCTCCTGCTATATGTTGGAGGAAGTACCCGACTTTGGTTTGCTGGGCTATGGGAATACTCCTCAGGAGGCAAAAGCCGACATGCTGAAAGCCTATGAGGAAATCAAGGAGATTCTCGTGGCCGAGGGTAAGACTCCGGCAGAATTGGAGTTCGTGTACCACTATGACATGAAATCTTTCTTTGAGTATTTCGACTTCTTGAATGTGTCAAAGGTTGCTGAAAGAGCAGGGATCAATCCTTCTCTTATGCGGAAATACACATCGGGAGTGGCTAATGCCGGGGAAGGTCAGTATCTGAAACTCCAAAAAGCGATACACTCAATAGCAACCGAATTGGCTGCCGCCAATTTCTAAGATTTTCCTGCCCGTGAGGGTGGACTTCATAAATCAAATGTACGGCCGTGTCCTTTGGGGCACGGCTTTTTTTTGTGACTTTATGTTGCACAATTGGAAACTTTGTCGTAGTTTTGTGATGCTAAACGCCATGATGGTGTGTCCATCACGATGAGTCTCGGTTAAGGCTCGACATTTTCGGGCATTTTTTGTGCCTACATAGATACAGCCATACGGCTGTCATATCCACACAACTTATAGACTCTTCGGGGTGGAAACATTGTGGTGTTTAGCGACGGGATATGACAGCCGTTTTTCTGTCGATAAATGCTAAACACTACAATGTTATGAAAGCGACAATCGCTTTTCAGGAGCACCGCTCCTCGACCCTGCGCCTTGGCCGTGTAGCCAAGCGAGTTATTAACCTTATCAGCCGCATGGCGCTGCCGACCGCGGTACTGTCATGTGTGGCCACACTCGTCTTTGCAGTCATGGGCAAAGAAGTGTCAGCAGCCATTGCCGGGGCGGTATGCCTCATGGCGGCTATGGCCTCAATGGAGAAAGGAGGTGAGGCATGAAGTACTTTATCCATTATCAGGCGGACTACTCACCTTACTGCAAATCGAAGAAAGGTCAACCTATCGTCGAAATGACCCGTGAGTTTAAAGGGGTACTTCTCGATGAACCATCTCTGTATGCTCTGGCCTTGGGTCTTGAGGTCAAAGTGGCGGAGCTGAACAAAGCGTTCCCGCGCAATAAAGAATACAAGTTTGAATGGGCTAAGGAGCATGACCGCATATACATAGCTGTTGACAGCAGCGCGTCAAAGGGCTTTGATAATTCATATGTGGCGGTTATCGGTTATATGCCCGTGAAATGTACGTTTTCCTTTTGCGACGGGGAAATAATCAAGGAAGGAGGTGAGGCATGAAACTCCTTTCTGTTACCTACAAGGATAAGATCAACGAGATTGTGGAAGCCGAAAGAGACGGCATGGTGTCTCCGCAAGCGGCGGTTCTGGCCATGGGGCTGGAACAAACAGCTCCGGCTGAGGTGGCGGGGCCGTCTCCCGCTAACGAGTCTTCGCTTAACATTGCCCGGCTGTTTGCTCCGATCTGTTCGCTCGATGTGAACGAAGTGGCGGAGGTCATGCTGGCTCTCGGGTACAAGATATGGCTCGACCCGTTCGACGGCCCCGTATGGTGTCTCAAGCCCTCGGAGCCATATTCTCCGGAGGATGAAGAGGACGAATGACAAGTATTTGGCTTTGGTTAAATAATTGATTATCTTTGCGGATATAACCCCGATGACTATGGCTACAGCATTAATAACAGGCTTATTCTACTATCCGAGCGACGGAACATTTCTTGAGCTGCTGCTCTGGCTGGCTCTGTTTGCCGGAGCCTTGTATGTGGCTTTTTATGCAGTGCTGTTTGTCGTGGCGTTTATTCAGCTGATATTCAAAAATATCATACCTGATATCGTATCGGTGTTCAAGAAGATAGTACAGCGGTTATTCTGACCTACATAATACACATTGACAAGACAGCCGGCTTCCGGCTGTCTTTTTTTATGCCCTTATGGCTCAATAGTTTTGCGCAAACTAATTTGAGCATCATATGGCATCGAACATTCAGAAAGACGCGGAAATCAATCTGAAGGTCAACTCACAGGACTCGGAACAGACTATTGAACGGCTCGAAAAACGGGCCAAGGAACTGCGGAAACGCTTTGCCGAAGCTACGCGCCTCGGCGACACCAAAGGCATTGACGATACTGTAAAGGCCTTGAACAAGGTAAATCGGGAATTGGATAAGAACCGGACCAATGCGCAGAAGGTAGAGGCGGCCATGAAGGACCTTGACAAGGCCACACCGAAGGAACTGCGCCGCACAATCAGCCTGATAAACTCGGAGCTGAACTCCGGACGCGTCGTGCGAGGCTCGAAGGAGTGGGACGCGTACATCGCGAAGCTCCGGGCTACGCAGTCGGAGCTGCAGAGGGTCAACACCCAGATATCGGGGCTGGGAAAGGCTCAGGGCGGCTTCCTGTCGGGCTTCGCCGGCACCTTCACCAAATGGTGGGGAACGTACACTATCCTCACACAGGCTATCGACGGGGTGAACATGAAGCTGTCGACCATGCGCAAGAACTTCCGCGACAAGGGCGAGGCACAGGCCAATCTGAAAGCCCTTACGGGTCTTGACGATGACAGCATATCATGGCTGACGAAGAAGGCCGAAACCCTCTCTCAAGAGATGGACGAGACGGGACTTCGAGTGCGCCAGTCGAGCAAGGAGATACTTGAAGCGTACATGCTTGTCGGCTCTAACAAGCCGGAGCTTCTGACCGACAAACAGGCACTGAATGATGTCACGGTTGAGACCATGCGCCTGTCATCGGCGGCGGGCATGGGCCTGAAGGAGGCGGTCGATGCTACCACCACAGCCCTGAACCAGTACGGCGCCGGAGCCGACGAAGCGGCCAAGTATGTCAATGTTCTGGCCGCCGGCTCGAAGTTAGGTGCCGCGAATGTGGAGCAACAGGCTGCCGCCATACTCAAGGCGGGAACCGCGGCGTCCATGGCCGATGTGCCTATCGAGCAGCTTGTAGGATCAATCGAGACTCTCGGTGAAAAAGGCATCAAAGGCGAGGTGGCGGGTACCGGGCTGAAGAAGTTTTACCTTACCCTTCAGTCAGGTGCTGAAGAGACCAATCCGAAAGTCGTAGGACTGACTGAAGCTCTTGAGAACCTGAAGAAGAAGGTCGACGAGGCGGAGGCCAAACGAACCGGCGGCGGTGCTTCGTTCCTGAAGAAGATGTTCGGCGAGGAAGCATTCTCGGTAGCATCGATAATGACCTCAAACATCGATAAGTTTGAGGCGTATACCCAAGCCGTGACCGGTACGTCGGTGGCCATGGAACAGGCGGCCATCAACTCCGACACCCTCGCGGCCAAAAAAGCGCAGCTCAAGAACAAGATGATCGAGACCGGCAACGAGCTGGTCGAACGCCTGAACCCGTCGCTCGGTATTCTCGTGTCATGGCAGACAAAACTTATCGGCTGCCTGCCTGACGTCATCGACTTCATTGTCGAGAACAAGAAAACTATTATCACCCTTGCGGTCGCATACGGCACTTGGATAGCCTGTCAGAAGTTAGCCATCGCAAAACAGATTGTACTTAATAAGTATACGGCGATTAGCACAGCTCTTCAGGCTACGTATACGGCTGCTGTCAACTTGTGCGCGGTGGCATACTATACTCTTACCGGGAATACGCTCGCCGCACGCAATGCTATGACGGCATTCAATGCGGCTTGCGCATCGAATCCGGTCGGCGCTGTCGTGACGGTTCTGACGGCGGCTGTTGTGGCATTCACTATGTTCAAGTCTTCGGCCGACAAGGCAGCCAAGAGTGTTGACGTCATGGGCCGTGTGACGGAGAATGCGGCACTACGCCGGGAGAAGGAGCGCGAAGCCATAAAAAAGCAGATTGAAGAGCTGGAGAAGTTCAAAGGCAGCAAGGAAGATGAAGAGAAGTTGTGCAATCGGCTGAATGAAAAATACGGCACCGTGCTCGGTAATTATAAGAGCGCTGCTGAATGGCTTGATACTCTGAAAAAGAAAGGCGACAAGTGGGTCGAGACCATATATAAACAGATATTGGCCGAGGGAAAGAAAGAGGCTGCTATGCAGCTTAGGGCCGAGGCTGAGAGGAAAAGAGCCGAGGGAAAAGCGCAGGAGCCCGGGTTTTGGGATACTTTTAATCGATTGGTTACTGTCGATTGGAATAAAGTCGGCGTTTTCCGAATGCAGGGTTGGGACAGTGCAAGCAAGGAAGTAAAAGCTCGCATCGAGGCGGATGCCGAAAAGGATGCCAAAGCTCTTGAAGACTACGCCACTAAACTTACCAATGAAGCGGCTAAGGCATTGGCAGCTACTCCGACAATAACCACTACTGAAGAAGAACCTGACGGCGGTGGCGGCGGCAATGGCGGCGGTGGGGACGATGATGATGAAAAGAAGCGTCGGGAGGCGGAGCGTAAACGCCGCGAGGAGTTGAAGGCCGCGCTCGATGCAGAAAAGGCACAGCATGAAAAGAGCATTGCCGAAATCATGGCTCTTTATGCCACAGGTGGAACCGACTATCGCCAATATATCGAGGCGAAGGAAAAGGCCGATGAAGACTACATCAAGGCACAGATGGACGTGTACCGGCAGAGAAATATGGAGGACTCGTCGGAGTACGCGTCTCTTCTCCGGCAACAGGAGGAGATGAAGAAAAAGCACCTTGATAAAATACGTAAACTCGACATCGCCGACCTGAAGAAGCTCAAGGAACAGGCCGATGACTTGGCCACTTCCAACTTTTATGATCCTAACAGTGCGGTGTTCCAAAATCAGGTGGCCCTGAATGAGGCGCTGCTGAAGGCTGACGTGGACTTCCTGCAGGGGAAGATGAAGCTGTATCAGAAAGGCTCGGAGGAATATATGGCTGTCGAGCAGGAGCTGGAGAGCCGTCTCGCTCAGGAGCGCAAACGCAAACGTCAGGAGACGGCCGATGCATACATGCGCTTTCTTGAGGAGTACGGCAAGGCATCGGGTTCGGTCCGGGAACAGCAGGAGATTGCGACTCTCGACGCCATACACAAAGCCGGCCTTATATCTGAAGAGGAGTACCAGAAAGCACTGCAGGATATCAAAGACAAATACGTCAAAGAAGACAAGGACAAGGCTAACTCGAAGAAGAATAAAGAGGCGGAGGAAAGATGGGAGGACTTCAATGACGGTTATAATCCGTCGGGTGAGTTTGACCGTATGATTGCCAACATTTATACCTCATGGGTAGACCTGTTTGCCGACCTCGATGTGCATAGCGAGGACTTCTTCGAGCGCTTCGCCGGGGCCGCACAGGCTGCTTTCGCCTTGGTGTCGGCAGGGCTGTCGCAGGTGAGCGGCTATATGCAGGCATGTCAGGATGCGGAGATTGCAAAAATCGAGGCCCGATATGACAAGGAGATTGAGGCCGCGGGGAAGAATCAGCGTAAGGTGGCCCGTCTGGAGAAGCAGAAAGAGCAGGAGGTGGCCAAGACCAAAAAGAAGTATAACGACCGGGCAATGAAAATGGAGATTGCTCAGGCGATAGCGCAGACGGCGACAAACGCCCTCGGAGCTTACGGGGCTATGGTCAAGATACCGGTTGTGGGTCCGGCGCTGGCGGCTGCAGCTGCCGCCATGGCAACCGCCGCCGGTATGATACAGATTGCCACGATCAAGAAGCAGCATGAGGCGCAGGCTTCGGGTTATTACTCCGGCGGTTTCACCTCTCGCTCGGCCGACAACCGCAAGGAGGTCGGTGTGGTGCATGCGAATGAATTTGTGGCCAACCATGAAGCGGTTGCAAATCCGGCCATAGCACCGGTGCTTCAGCTTATCGACCGGGCACAGAAGAGCAACACTGTCGGGTCACTGACCTCGGACGACGTGAGCAACGCACTCGGACGAAATCAGGGGGTGAGCGCGAGAGGGGGCGACGCTGCCGCGTCCGGAGACACTTCAGCGACGGCCCAAGCGCTCGAGCTTCTGGCAGGAGTTGTGTCGTCATCAGGACAGACAATCAAACGTCTGTCTGATCTTATCGCGAACGGGCTTCCTACATATATGGTGATGGACGGTGAACAGGGCTTCTATAAACAATATAAACGTTTCCTCAAGACAATAAAAAGAACGAGACCATGACGGAACTTGTAATCAACGGCCAGCAGGTGGCCATGAAAGAAAATGTGTCGTTTAAACTGACGTCGGCAAATCCGTATTTTACCGATAATGACGAGTACTCATATGATATTGAGCTGCCGATGTCTGCCGGGAAAAATTTTCTGATATTCGGGAATATCAACCGCTTCGACATAGCCAAGAAGAAGCTGGAGAAACTGCCGGCAAGGATGACCGTCGACAATACGGTTGTGTTCAACGGCTACGCGGTCATCACGTCCGTCACTCAAGACAGCGTTAAAGTACAGTTGCTCGGCGAGCGTTCGGCCACGAATGCCGACAGCAAGTATATAGACGAACTGGACCTCGGGCGCTTTCTGTGGAACAGCGAGAAGTACTCCCTTACACGCTATAAGAATGGCGGACAGGCGGTAAGCAGAGCTGTTAATCCGGCAAGTATCGAAGGTAATTCATCTCTGCCGTCACTGCCCGTCAACTATGAGTTTGAGGACCCTGAAGGCAGATGGGTACAGTACCCGATACTAAATACCAGTAACGATCTTGTGACCAACGATTTTTTAGTCTGGGGTAAAGACGGAGGCAAGGACGTAAATATGATGACGATCCAATCTGTTTATTTCGAATTAGACTTTCATGACGGACGTTCGTTTCGCCGCTCTCGACAACCTTTGCTATGGTGGTTGTGCGAGCTTATTGCCGGTGCAACGGGCTACTCTCTCGACAAGTCGGACAATGCCATTTATAACGACCCGTTCTTCAGATATATTTTTATTGCAAATGCTTTTCCGACAACGCTGCCTAACAGGATGCTCCCCCATTGGACCGTCGGTGAGTTCTGGGCCAACCTGCAGGCAGCGTTCGGCGTCGTAGTATCTTACCGGGGTAACCGGATGAAAATAACCCGACGCAGTACTTTTTTCTCAAGCAATTCGGAGGTAATAACTATCGACAGGTCGGCAGATGAATATTCCTGCGATACGGATGACGATGAGTCGGCCGACATATCAAGCTCGAATGTCGCGTTCTCCTCTTTCGAACATGAATCGCTCGACCTTCTCGATGACTCGGTTCTGGAGGTTGCCGCCATTGACTCATCGTTTGATAACCTTGAGGCGATAAGGGTTTGGTGGAAATCATTGGCAAATGCTCTCCGTAACGGTTATCGTGACACTATCTTCAGATGCAAAGACGGTCGCGAATATATTTTCTTTAAGGATATGTTCGATACTCCACGGTTCGTTCAAGTCAATCAATTCGGACCTCGTATCACTGACTCGGAAAAAGATGACTCACAAGTAGAACTGAAATTTGTGCCATGCTCTTATCACGACCATACCGTTATTATGGTAGATAATGTATTCCATCCGTTAAAAAAACATTCGTATATCGTTCCTGTAAAAGGGGTCGAGGCTCATGTCGAGATTCTCGGTAGACCTGACAGGGAGAAGGACCGACGGTCAACCGTGGTTCTGGAGGAGATAATAGAGGGAGATACGTCATCGATGGGAGAAGAGGCCGAGGATGTAATCTATATGGGTATTGTCAACGGACATCGGGAAATAGAACTGTTGCGCGACGGATTATATCACCTGTTTGATTATCCTGATCCGAAATCGCGCGAGCGATGGATCTATGATATCGAGGCCGATGAAATAAAAGGTGAACATGCAGGGGCTTCGTTCAGTCTCAAAACGACTCAAGGGTCACAGACCATTCAGTCTGCAACCCTTGATAACGGTTTTGTAATCGAGCCGTCGATTAAGTTCTGCGTGAAGTTCCTGTCTGATAAGATACCCGACCCGACGAAACTTTTTAATATCCGGAACCGGCTATTTGCATGCGAAAAGATTGAGGCGACTTTCGACAGTAACGGACTGCAGCCTATGCTGACCGGCTATTTCTTCCCGGCGAAGCTATAGGTCGCCTTTGAACGTCTTGGTCTCGTCATGCACGGGCAGGTCTCGGCCCTGAAGGTATTTGTTGGTGGTCGAGATATCGGTGTGCCGGGCTTGGTCTCTGGCCACGACTATGCCGGCGGAATTGGCGAGATCACGAATGCCGCTATCCTTCAGGGAATAGAACTGGTATTCATCGCTAAACTTGAGAGCCTTGCGGATTTTTATCCACTGGCGCCGGAACTGCTCACTGCTTCCCTTTGTCGGCGAGCATCGCATCTTGTCGCCGAACAGGTACCAGTCGCTCGGATGACTGAAGACTTCAAGGTCGATCATCAGCTTTATTATTTCTGTGTTCAGACCGACCTTCCCGTCGCGTTTGTTTTTACTGTCGCTCGACGAGATGAAAACAGACTGCTCTGCTACTGATATATCCCCTATCTTTATGCATGTAAGCTCTTGCGGACGAATGAATGTGTAATACTCCATACGACAGGCAAGAAGCATCATCTTGTTAGTTTCTAAAAGATAGGCCTGCAGCTTACGAAGCTGTGGGCCGTCAAGCGGCAATCGCTTTTTGGGGTTCTCAGGGATTGGCTTGATCTTCTCAAGAGGGTTTGAATGCAAGTACTCCCTCTCCATGAAAAAGGATGCGAGGGATGAACACCAGAGCCTATAGTTGTTACGAGTACGCGCGGAGACTTCACGGTCGAAATACAGCCAGTCGAGGAAGTCGGAAAAGAAGCCTGTGCTTAGTTGGTATACGTATTTCGGAGGCAGAAGCTGCTCTTTTATATAGGTCTCCAATGTATTAAGGTTGGATGTATAACTTTTACGTGTGGTGTACTTCTGCAACTTCTCTATGTTTTTCTTGTATTTATCCAAGGCTTTCTCTACTAAAACATAGTTATTGCTCTCATTTTCATTAATCCACGGAGACCAGCCTTGCCGTAATAACTTGGTTAATGACTCGATTAATTCGGCTGCTCTTTTACGCCTGTCGGTGATTTTTTTGATGCCGTCAAGGTGGTACTTCTTGCGCTTCATCAACCCGACGGCCGGGTCATAGGATGTGAAGTCGACATACCATTTTTTACCTGTGTGAAGTACCGGATAGGTGAAGTTCAAAACCTCACTGCGATAGGGTGCTTGTTTGCGTGCTGGGCACATTTTTTTAACATTCTTTCGCGACAAAGAATGTACCGATTAAACTTGACCGCCGCGGGCCGTATGGAAAGAGCGTCTATATCGTGTCTACGCTCTTTAAGCAAAAGTCCTGCAACTTATTGAAGTGCAGGACTTTTAGCCGTTTTTGGCGGAGAGGGAGGGTTATGAACCCACTCTCCAATATCCTTGAAATTCAATTTCTTATCAGTATGTCAATGCCTTAGGGGGTACAACTTAGGTTACAAGAATAACGCTTTTCTGTCACCTTTTGGCTGTTCGTTGTCTGCCTAAAACTACGGTTCAAAGATACGGCTTTCTTTTGATATGTGCAAATCATTGAAAATAAATATTCTGCGGTTAGTGCAAGGTGCAAGCTATATATAGATATATACTTGCACCTTGCACTACATCTTTAGTTTTTTAGAAAGATGAAGTGTTATCAAGAATTTAATTGATAATCCGATAGTATAAGTTCAGGGAAAAACGCTATCTTTGCAGAACTAACAGAAAAATAAATAGTTGTTCAACAATATGAAATGGCAGTTGTGCATATAGCTACGCCCAACGAATAGCACTTCCAATTATTGCTATTCAGCAATAGACAGGCTTATGTTTTAAGTTTGCCTGTCATTGTTTTGTCATTATCCCTTATTATAAATCTATAAGATTGTCGTGCTGCTTAAAGCGGCAGGATGTATTGTATCATATTGGTTTGAACAAATGAATTATACCTATAAGAAAATCTGGCTCATCGCTTTTCCTGTAATGATGAGCATCCTTATCGAACAACTGATAAATATTACCGATGCTTTGTTTTTAGGGCATGTGGGTGATGTGGAACTGGGCGCATCTGCCCTTGCCGGAATATGGTTCTTGGCAATTTATATGCTCGGCTTCGGGTTCAGTTTGGGGTTGCAAGTGGTAATTGCCCGCCGAAACGGAGAGCAGCGGTATGCAGAAACGGGAAAAACGTTCTTTCAGGGATTATTTTTCTTGCTGATACTGGCGGTACTCCTCTGTCTGCTGTCCAAGATATTTTCTCCCGTTCTGTTGAAACATCTGATAACTTCGGATGATGTTTATAATGCGGTTATCCGCTATTTGGATTGGCGTATTTGGGGATTGTTGTTCTCTTTCCCGTTCCTTGCCTTACGCTCGTTTTTGGTAGGCATTACACAGACAAAAGCTCTGAACATGGCAGCTTTCACTGCCGTACTGGTGAACATTCCGCTGAACTGGCTCCTGATATTCGGCTTCGATATGGGTATATCGGGAGCGGCTATCGCTTCTTCATCTGCCGAAATGTGTTCGCTGGCTGTATTGGCTGCATATATGTTTCGGCACATTGATAAAAAAGCGTATGGCTTATACTGGCGTATTGATATAACTATATTGAAAGAGGTATTTTCTATCTCGGTATGGAGTATGCTCCAGTTCTTTACAAGTGTAGCCATTTGGTTTCTGTTCTTCGTGGCTATCGAACGTTTGGGAGAAACGGAATTGGCAGTATCAAACATTGTAAGAAGTGTTTCCGCACTGTTTTCTGTTATCGTCAATGCGTTGGCAGGTGTCACCGGTTCTTTAGTGAGTAATCTGATTGGAGCAGGTGAAAAGAAAAAAGTTTTTCCGCTTTGCCATAAGATTATCCGTTTAGGATACGCAACAGGCATTCCATTGATTGCTTTTGTGTTGTACTTTCACCAGCCCATTATAGGGGCTTATACGGAAAATCCCGGTATCGTACAGCTTGCATGGGCGCCTTTTCTTGTCATGCTGTTAAATTACTTCTTTGCACTACCCGGTTACGTCTATCTGAATGCCACCACAGGAACGGGAGCGACACGGACGGTATTCATTTTTCAGGTGACAACTACGATTGCTTATCTGTTCTGCTTATGGGGATTAGATTCTTGTGATGTCCCGTTAGCGACATATTGGGCTGTGGAATACTTATATGTGATACTGCTTGGTACACAATCCGTCATTTATCTTAAATATAAACAATACTAAGAACTGAAAGTTATGATGAACAAGATATATCCCCGTAAGGGTGACACGCAAACCGTTTATTTGAACGCTGTCGTAAAAGACCCGTCTATCGAAATAGGCGACTATACCATTTACAATGATTTTGTTTCAGACCCGTGTCTGTTTGAGCAAAACAATGTGTTGTATCACTATCCGATTAACCACGAACGGCTGATAATTGGAAAGTTCTGTTCTATTGCTTGTGGAGCAAAATTTCTGTTCAACTGTGCCAATCATACCCTAAAATCACTATCGACATACACATTTCCGCTGTTCTATGAAGATTGGGAATTGGATAAGGTAAATGTGGCTTCTGCTTGGGACAACAAAGGCGACATCGTGATAGGCAATGACGTGTGGATAGGATATGAAGCCGTAATTATGGCTGGTGTCCATATCGGTGACGGGGCTATTATTGGAACAAGGGCGGTTGTGACGAAAGATGTGCCGCCCTATACCATTGTGGGTGGTGTCCCTGCCAAAGAGATACGAAAGCGGTTCAGTCCTGATATAATAGAACAGATGCAGACTTTGAAATGGTGGGACTGGTCGGTAGATAAGATACGGGAGTTTTTGCCTTATCTGATGAATGGCGATTTAGAAAAAGTCGTGGCAATGAAAAATAGGTAGCTATGAGAACAATAGCGGAAGAAATGTTGTCCCGGATAAATGCTGAAATAAAATTGCTCAATTATGACAATGATATTACAGCAGATGATGCTTTGCACATGGTAAAGTTCATTACTCCGCTATACAGCCAATTAAGAAAGCTTGTATCAGACTATGTATTTCCAACAAATGAGGACGAAATTCTCTTTTTTAAGGAAATCAAGCCTAATATCCTCGACAAATATCTTTATTTCAGTAAGGTTTACAGTATCGAAATGAAATGTCCCATTGGTAACAATGAGATTATCAAAGAATATTTGAACCAAGAATTAGAGGAATTAACCCGTTTCTTCCGTGACAATTTGGATTTTTACCAATACTATCGGTCAAAATCCACTTATATGGATAGCTTGTATTTCGTTCGCAAGAAAACGGACATTCAGTTATTGCTTGACAGTTTCCAATATGACCGTGACCCGTTGTTTTCAACGGAATACGATTATAAGATTGCGAAGATATTATGTAACGAAATGTTGCGCATATATTTAAATCAACGGTTGGTAAAACTTGGGAATACGAATCAGTTAGAACACAAGCTGCAACAACTGGATAAGTATATTTTCCGCTTTACAGGCAAAAAGGCATATCTTATTGAATTAGGATATTCTCTTGTATCTTCGGGCGACATAAACAATGGCAACGTGGAGATAAAAGAAATGATGAATTTCCTTAGCACGATATTCCACATTGATTTAGGAGATTATTACGCTTCATACATAGCCATGAAGGAGAGAAAAGACCGAACGGCATATCTTCATCATCTGATAGAAAGCCTTGTTAAGCGGATGAATGAGGATGATATGAAATAATCTCCAGTATTCCAGTATGTAGAAGTACCATGTTCTCCCCAACATGGTACTTTCTTTTTATAGTGAAATCTACTTTGAAAAATGACATTTCGGGGAGCTTTTACGCCAATATTCTCCTAAAATAACCTGAAAAAAAGTAATACCATGATAGATACAACCATGACTTTTAGGTTATTTCTTCTCCCGAACTTTGCGGCAAATCAATAAGTTACAATATGGAGATTATAACATTTGAGTCAAAAGCCTATAAGGAACTTGACAACAAGATTACCGCCATAGCAGACTACATCTTCAATCACTTGGACGAAAACAAGACCGATGAAGATGAAATTTGGGTGGATAGTTACGAAGTCTGCACGTTCCTGAAAATCAGTGACCGTACTTTACAACGCCTAAGGGCGGCAGGAATGATTTCTTACTCCGACATCAAGGGGCATTACTTCTACAAGATTAAGGAAGTAAAGCGAATGTTGGAAGAACGCCTGATTAAGCGTGATAAGGAGTGTATAAATGAACTGATAACCAATCATCAGAAATATGTTAAGGAAAGAAGAAATTCTAAGCAGAACAAATAACGGTCTGCTTGTTTTCAAACATTACTTACCCGGGGACTGGCGTATTGGCAGGCACTTTCTTAATCCTTTTTATCAGGATAAGAAAGCATCCTGTAATATCTACTTCGACCGCCATAGCGGTATGTACAAGATGAAAGACTTCGGTAACGACAATTATAGCGGCGATTGTTTTTTCTTTGTGGGGCAGTTAAAGGGGCTGGACTGTAATCGGGCGGCTGACTTCGTGGAGATACTGGAAATCATCGACCGGGATTTGGGCTTGGGGCTGGCTTCCGGCACTCCGGTTTCCCTTCCCCCGGCAACCGTCCGCCGGGCAGTGCCGGACAAAACAGAAGAAACACCCGAAAAGTCTGTCAAGCCCTACCAGTTCCGGGAACAGAAATTCCCGCTTGCCGAGTTGGAATACTGGCGGCAATATGGCATCACGCCCGAACTGCTGGAACGTTACAAGGTCTGTTCGCTCCGGGAATACAACAGCGAAACGGCAGAGGGTAAACCGTACACCTACACTTCATCGGTGGCAGAACCCATGTACGGCTACAAAGGCAAACAATATATCAAGTTGTACCGCCCGCTCTCCACACCCCGCTTCCTCTATGGTGGCAGCTTCGGCGAAAACTATTGTTTCGGGCTGGAGCAACTGCCCGCCAAAGGTGACACGCTCTTTATCACGGGCGGCGAAAAAGATGTGCTTTCGCTGGCGGCACACGGTTTTAATGCTATCTGCTTCAATAGCGAAACGGTGACTATCCCGCCTACGCTGGTTTATCGGCTAACATTCCGTTTCAAACACATCATCCTACTTTTCGATATGGATAAAACGGGCAAGGAAAGTTCACGCAAGCAGGAAAAGCTATTGGAAGAATTTGGCGTGAAACGTCTGCTGCTACCACTTTCGGGAACGAAAGAGGAAAAGGACATATCCGACTACTTCAAAGCCGGGAACACCCGTGAAGATTTCCTGAAACTGTTTATAGAATTTTTAGACAACCTGTATAGCGACACACTAATTATGCTAAAATCATGCGAGATAGATTTCAACAACCCGCCAGCCAAAGCGCAAGAGATTATTTCGGCGGGTGACGTTCCGTTAGGAACACAAGGCAACCTGTTCGGCATCACCGGGGGCGAGGGAACGGGAAAGAGCAATTATGTAGCCGCAATCGTAGCAGGGTGTATCTGTCCGGTTGGTGCGGATGTAGATACGCTGGGCATACAGATAACCGCCAACGGCAGGCACAAAGCGGTTTTGCTCTATGATACCGAACAGTCGGAAGTGCAACTGTTCAAGAATGTAAGCAACCTGCTGGCACGTGCCAAACAGCCGGACAAACCCGATGAACTGAAAGCATTCTGTCTGACGGGTATGTCACGCAAAGAACGCCTGAACGCCATTGTGCAGAGCATGGATAAGTTCTATTACCAGTATGGCGGCATCCAGTTGGTCGTCATTGACGGCATCGCAGACCTTGTGAAAAGTGCCAACGATGAAGCGGAAAGCGTGGCGGTGATAGATGAACTTTATCGGTTGGCGGGTATCTATAACACCTGTATTCTTTGTGTGCTGCACTTCGTTCCGAACGGTTTGAAGCTACGGGGACATTTGGGCAGCGAGTTGCAGCGCAAGGCGGCTACAATCCTTTCGATAGAGAAAGACGATGAACCCACCCAGTCGGTGGTAAAAGCCCTGAAAGTAAGGGACGGTAGCCCGCTGGACGTTCCTCTGATGCTCTTTGCATGGGACAAGAAAGCCGGGATGCACGTTTACAAGGGTGAGAAACCCCGTGAGGAAAAAGAGAAGCGCAAGGAAAGGGAACTGGTAGGTGTTGCCCGTGACATTTTCGGGCGACAGGCACATATTACTTATATAGACCTTTGCGAACAGTTGCAGCAGGTCTTGGATGTTAAGGAGCGTACCGCAAAGAGTTATATCCGCTTTATGCGTGAACGGGAGATTATCATTAAAGACCCGGTGAACCAAAGCTATTTTATGATAGGTCTTATTTAATCCGGTAGCCTTATGTATATAGATAAAGAAAACTTCGTGGCTTGGATGGAGCGTATCATGGATAGGCTCGATATGCAGGACAAAAAGATAGACCGTCTTTTAAGTGGTTACAATTACCTAAACGGTGAAAAACTCCTTGACAATCAGGATTTGTGCTTTATGCTGAAAGTGAGTACCAAAACCTTGCAACGTTACCGGAAGAAAGGAATACTGCCTTACTTGACGTTAGACGGAAAATATTTCTACCGTGCAAGTGACATACACAAGTTAATCCGTGAACGCATGGATTGAGTGATAATCAATATCATATATTTTCATCTTGAATCCTGTCTTGTTATGATAATAAGGCAGGATTTCTATTATTTGCAAGGTTATTCCAGCGATTTTCGCTACTTTTGCAAAAGTAACATAAGAGAATAACGGCGGTTGAACAGTTTCGGCTGTAATATCGTCTTTATATATAACATATTCGTTCGCCGAATATCTCAAAGTAGAAAACTGGCACTTTTCAAAAAATGACGAGATTTTCAGCGCAATGTCTATGCTATGCTTCGTCATAGCGTGGGCTTGCCTGTTTCGTCATTTAGGGTATGCCAGTACCTCTACTTTGGAGCAGTGTAAGTTCACGCTTCTTTTTGGGATGCTGGCGGACAGTTGAATATAGATTAGTAAACTGTTTAATACCCGATAGGATGAAACAAATTAAAGCGCATATCGCCGTATCTCTTGACGGACATACAGCAACTTTAGACAAAGAACTGGACTGGTTGCCCAATGAAGTAAAAGCTATCATCGGCAAATACTATTTGGATGCAGATTGCCTGCTTATGGGGGCGAACACCTACAACTACATCTTTGAACACTGGGGCGGGTGGCCGCACAAAAGCAAACGGTCTTTTGTGGTGTCACACTACGACACCAACGTGACGCCGGACTGCGGCGTGAAGTTCCTGACCGAAGAACCGCTGCAAAGGGTCTATGAACTGAAACAGAAAACCGACATATTGGTAGTTGGCGGCGGCAAGCTGCTTACTTCATTGATTAAAGCCGGATTGCTGGACAGCCTGACTATCTACACCGTCCCAGTCATGGCGGGCAAAGGCATCGGCTTTATCGGGGAAACATTCGGCTCACATTGGAAACTCTCGGAAAGCAGGGTGCTGGATAACGGGGTGGTCTGTTCGACCTACCTGTTTGGCGGGAGCGTATAAAAAAATGCGCCCGGTTCCCGCCGGGCGCAACCACTAAAATTTCAATTATTATAAGTTGTAAAACCTATCACAATGAAATTTCAGTGGCAAAGATAGGCTATTTCTTCGGTTTCGCTTTCTTTTCGGGAAATGAAAAACCGATATTGAACTGTTCGTCCAGCACAAGCGAAGCATCGAAAGCCTTGCCGTTCTTGCCCTTGAAGCCCTTGATTAGCCCTGTCTTGCGTTTCGTCGCCAGCTCGACAATCTGCTTGTCGGAAAGCTGCTTGTCGCACTTGTTGCGGAATATGGTAAGCGTGCAGTCCACGTTGGAACACTTCGCCACTTTCGGGTAGAACAGGATGCGCCCGTTATTGCATTTGGGGCAGGAACAAGTTTCGCCATTGGCGATAGATAACTGCACCGATAGCAATTCCGCCGTGATTTGAGCGGCGTACACCTCAATGCCCTTTCGGAACGTGTCGGCATCCATGCTTCCCGCTTCTATCTTGGAAAGGGCGGTTTCCCACATACCCGTCATTTCGACATCGGCAATCTTCTTGTCCCTGACTATCTTGTAAACGGCAAGCCCCTTGTCGGTAGGCACAAGGTTCTTCTTCTCACGCACGATGTACTGGCGGGCGAACAGCGTTTCAATAATCGCCGCACGGGTGGCGGGCGTGCCTATCCCGGCATCTTTCAGGCTGGCTTTCAGTTCGGCATCCTCCAGTTCCTTTCCGGCGTTCTCCATTGCGGCAAGCAGGCTGCTTTCCGTGTGCAGCGGTTTCGGCTTGGTCTGCTTTTCGAGCAGATCCACGCCGGAGAGTGGCAAATATTCTCCCTCTTGGAGCGGCGGCAGGCTGGCGGCTTCTTCATCCCCGCCCGTTTCTTGCTCGCCGAACACGGCACGCCACCCAGTTACTTTCATTACAGACCCTTTCACCGTGAAGTCGGTATCTCCAGCCGACAATATGGCGGTGGTAACGTCTTTCACGCACTTGCCCGAAAAGGCTTCCAGCATACGCCCGGCTACCAGCTCGTAAACCGCCCGTTCGTCTTTGGAGAGTTCTCCGGGCAGGTTCTCGGTAATGATTAAGGCGTGGTGGTCAGTCACTTTGCTATCGTTCACGCTGCGGCGGTTCAGTGCCGTACCGTCCAGCCCGGCGGCATACCCGGCAAAGCGGGGGTATTGCTCCAGCAGGGCGACACGCTCCGGCATTTCATCGAAAACGTCTTCCGGGATATAGCGGCTTCCGGTTCTCGGGTAGGACATCACTTTCTTTTCATACAGGCTTTGCGCTATGGAAAGCGTCTTGTCAGCCGAAAAGTTCAGCTTCGTGTTCGCTTCCTTTTGCAGCGTGGTAAGGTCGTACAGAAGCGGCGGTTCTTGGGCGGTTTCTTTCCTCTCAACGGATTTCACAGCAAGTTGCCCGGCATCCTTTACACGTTGCAGGGCGGCTATAGCTTCGGGCTGCTGTTCCCACTTGGCGGTCGATTGGGCGGTGAAACTTATCCCCCCGCTGGCGGTATGGGCTTTGAGTTGCCAAAACTTGGCGGGTACGAAATTCTTGTTCTCCAAATAGCGGCTGCATATCATCACGAGCGTGGGTGTCTGCACCCTGCCCAGCGAGAACACCCCCTGCCCGGCGGCTACGCTCAACGCTTGGGTGGCGTTTATCCCTATCAGCCAGTCCGCTTCGCTGCGGGACTTGGCAGAAAGGTAGAGGTTATCGTAACATTCGCCCGGCTGCAAGTTATCCAGCCCCTCACGGATTGCCTTGTCGGTAAGGCTGCTTATCCACAGGCGCACAAATGGTTTTCGGCAGTTCAGGTAATGGAAGATGTAGCGGAAGATTAACTCACCCTCACGTCCGGCATCGGTGGCGACAATAATCCGGTCGCACTGGTCGAACACTTCCTTTATCACTTTCAACTGTTTCAGCACGCCGGGGTCTGCCTTGTAACCTTTCTCCGCTTTCACCTGACGGGGGATTAGCTGGAAATCGGGCGGCAGTATGGGCAGGCTCTCCCTGCGAAAGTTCGCCACGCCGTAGGCTTCCGGCATGGCAAGCTGGATTAAGTGGCCGAACGCCCATGTCACCATATACCCGTTGCCGGAAAGATAACCGTCATTACGCTGGGTCGTACCGATGATGCGGGCGATGTCCTTTGCCACGCTGGGCTTTTCTGTTATCAATGCAATCATGTTGTTTCTTTTTTATGGTCTGTTACTGACTTGATTTTCCGTAAAATTTTACGGTCATAATAAATATGGTAGCCGCCCACGTAATACTGGCGGTTGTGCCTGTCTATTTCTTTCCAGTCGGTTTTTAAAGAAAGGACTATGAAGAAAATCAGGACGGCAAGCGGAATAGCTATAATATAGATTAGCTGCATACCTTTATAATTTCATTCCTTTGGACTTCTTGGGCTTGTCCGCTTTCAGGCTCTTGTCCTGCGCTTTGCCCTGCTTCTCTTTCTGCTTGGCGGTGGGCTTGTCCTGACCTTGTTTCAGCGGCTCTTTGCCCCGCTTGGTGGCTTCGTTGGTCTTGCCCTCCGAATTGACCGCTACCTGTGTCCGGCTCTCGGCGGCGGGGGTAACGTCTTTCGGCTGTACCTTGTCGGGGGATTTGCCCTGTGCGCCGGGCTGCACATGACCGTTGAACTCAA
>ERZ777011.1473-NODE-1473-length-24389-cov-14.828060_pt1 | contig 24389 bp, 22 predicted proteins | sample MGYA00374964_ERZ777011 | MGnify/ENA primary metagenome ERZ777011 (study PRJEB29310, sample SAMD00008975) | mouse gut metagenome | study: EMG produced TPA metagenomics assembly of the Metagenome analysis of fecal microbiota from mouse which was promoted... | reverse complement strand
AGGAACGTGTGAAGGCTGATATCTGGTATATGGAGCATTGGACAATGCTGCTTGACTTATATATCATTTATAAGACTGTGGCGAATGTGATTGTGGGAGAGAAGAATGCGTATTAGAATGGATTGTATTGATTTGGTATATATAGAATTAATAAAAGAACTGAAAAATATATCTAAGTATTGAGTAGGGAAAGGCTAATCGAAATATACTGGGAAGATAGTAATTTGTTAGTTGTATAAAGGTTATTGTGGCACAAAATCAAAATAAGGTTATAGCTAAAAATACAGTTTTTTTATATATACGTATGATGTTAACAATGTTAGTGACATTATTTACATCACGTATAATATTAAATGCATTAGGTGCGGTAGATTATGGCTTGAATAATATAATCTCAGGTACTATTGTTTTATTTAGTTTTATTAATGGTTCTTTAGCTGTATCAACATCGAGGTTTCTCACTTTTGAATTGGGAAATTCGAATATTAAAAAGTTGCAGGCTATCTTTTCAACAGCTTTGTTTATTCATAGTGCTTTTGCTATGATTGTTGTGCTTTTAGGAGAAAGTATTGGTTTATACTTGATAAATTATAAACTTGTTATTCCGTCTAATAGAATATTGGCCTGTAACATAATTTTTCAATGTGCCATTTTTTCTTCTTTTTTGACTATTATTCAAGTACCTTTCAATTCATTGATAATTGCACATGAGCGGATGAAGATTTATGCATACTTAGGTCTTTCTGATGCTATATTAAAATTAGCAATTGCTTATATTATATTGAAAGCGCCATTTGATAAGTTAATAACATTAGGTATTTGTAATTGGGTAATTACATTTCTAATGTTTATGTTCTATTTTTTTTATTGTAAGAAGTTATTTAAGGAATGTGTTGTTTGCTTACATCCTGATAAACCAGCGTTAAGACAGATGCTTGGTTTCTCTTTTTGGAGTATATTTGGTTCTTTTGCTTCTTTGTTAAAAGATCAAGGGCTAAATATACTGATGAACATTTTTTTTGGACCTACAGTAAATGCAGCTAATGCAATTGCACAACAAGTAAATAGGTGTGTGATGAATTTTACGAATAATTTTACAATAGCTTTGAATCCACAAATAATAAAATCGTATTCAAGTGGAGATAATGTTAGGGTAAGATTTTTGTTGTTTGTAGGCGGGAAGGTGTCTTTTTTCTTACTCATGCTTATATCAATACCAATATTAATATATTGTCACGAAATATTGCTATTGTGGCTTAAACAGATACCAGAGTATTCGGTCTATTTAACTCAATTAGTCATTGTTGTATCTTTAGTTGAGTGTTTTGTATATACGATGGGAGCCGCAATTCAAGCTACTGGTAGGATTCGTAATTATCAAATTATAATAAGTCTTATACAAATAATTTCTTTTCCCATTTCATACGCTCTATATGCTTTGGGATATTCACCGGGAGCAGCTTTTATAGCTATTATAGTTTTTAGTTTAATAGCTATGTTTTGTCGTTTATATTTTCTTTATATTTATATTGGTATAACTGCTTTGGAATATAGTAAAAATGTAATTCTAAGGTGTTTCATTACATTTGGAATTAGTTTGATTATTCCATTATATTTGAAAATAATATTCCCTCCTACAATATTATGCCTACTTTGTATTTGTTTAGTTTCTATTATTATATCTCTTACGGTTGTTTATCTTGTAGGGCTTTCCAATGAGGAAAAGATAGCTATTATTGAAAATACTCGTAGGTTCAAATTTAGTGTTATAATCAAATTCTTGAAAATATTATCTCTTTTGTTTTTTGTGTATTTCTGTATAAGTTTGATGTCACACGATAATGGAAAGCAGGCTTTAAATGTGAAGAATGTAAATATTCATTTCTCGTATGATGATGTGTGGCAATGCCTTGACGACATAACTGTACATGAGAATGAATACAATAGTTTGTTTGAAAATTCATTCTTTGCATATTTGAGAGAAAAACATAAAAAATATGGAAGTAAGTTTACACTCTATGTTTATGAGAAAAATGACAAATTCAGAATAGACCATGTAACTGATAAATTTAAGAAAGAATTTCAAGAAAATAGCGACTGGTTAAAGTTTGCCTTTCATGCCAGTACCGCATCTATGAATATGCAATCTTTGGAAGAATTTGAGAAATCTTACAATAACGTGTGTACTAGTATAACAAAATTTGCAGGTAATAAAAGTGTTGCTCATATAGTTCAATTACATGGTTTTCAAGGTGATAGGCAGCTTTTGAACTTGTTAAAACCAAGTACTAAGGTTTTGTTGACAGCAGATGATTCTCGGTTAAGTTATGATTGTACTTCTTTGGAAGTTGATAGACTAAATTCAGATACAATCCACAAAAATGGCTTGGTTTATTGCAAAACAGATTTGAGATTTGAGAAAATATCAGACTACGCATTCTTGAATCTTGAGTGGATGAACAATTTAGTACAGAAAGATACTATTGTTGTGCTTACTCATGAATGGTTATTTAATGATTTGTTGAATAATTATAAAATAGATAAGTTTTTAGAACTAACGAATGGAGCTATTTATATAAACTAAATATTTATGGAAAGGATTAAGCGTTTCATTGATGGATATGTTCCTGTAACGAGTTGTACGTTAAGATGTCATTATTGTTACATTACCCACCAACGTCTTTTTGATACAAAATTACCCAAATTCAGATATGATGCAGCATTTATTCGTAAAGCATTATCAAAAGACAGATTAGGAGGTACATGCTTGATTAATTTATGTGGAGGAGGGGAGACTTTATTGCCTGCTGAGGTAGTTGGGTATACAAAAGCATTATTAGAGGAAGGGCATTATGTAATGATTGTGACTAATGCAACGTGTTCAAAACGTTTTGATGAGATCGCTCAATTTCCAAAAGAGTTAAGAGAACGTTTGTTTTTCAAATTTTCATATCATTATTTGGAATTAAAAAAAAGGAATCTATTACATATCTTTTTTAGGAATGTTTGTAAAATGCGTGATGTAGGGTGTTCATTTACACTTGAGGCCACACCATCTGATGAATTAGTTCCTTATATAAATGAAAGAGGAAGCATTGAAATATTTGGGTGCGCTAAATCATGTTACTGTTGCTCGTGATGAACGCTGTAAAATAGAAAAATTACCAATTCTAACAAAAATGTCTCGTAATGAATATCAGAAAACTTGGGGAGTGTTCAATTCCGAGTTTTTTGATTATAAGATGTCTATTTTTGGAGTGAAAAGAAAAGAATTTTGTTATGCTGGTGATTGGTCTTTAAGTGTGAATATAGGAACAGGAGAAGCTTCTCAATGTTATTGTTCTTATTTTAAACAAAATATATATAAGGATATAACTAAGCCAATAAAATTCATTCCTGTTGGAAATAATTGTAATCAGTATCATTGTTATAACGGACATGCTTTTTTAGCTCTTGGCGACATTCCAGAATTGAGGACTCCTACGTATGGTGAACTGAGAAATCGTATAACGATTTATGGAACTGAATGGCTACAGCCTAAAATGAAGGCTTTTATGAATACAAAATTATACGAATCAAATAAGGAATATACTGAAGTAGAAAAAATGAAGGTCAATAGATTGATTCGTATTTTAAGAATAAAGTCTGATGCTAAAAACTTTGTTAAACGAATTCTATTTAAGGTAAAGCATGGATTTTAACGAAAAGATAAATAAGCTAAGAACAGAAATTGCAAAGGCATTAATTCCTGTTATTGATAATGACTATGTTTTATTGGGACTTCCATATTATGATAATGTTGGAGATGTTTTAATATGGGAAGGAACGGAAAATTTTTTAAGAACTCTTTCTCATAAATGTTTGAAGAGGGCTTCAATAGACACTTTTGATTTTGGGATATTAGATTCTAATGTTATTATTCTTTTACAAGGAGGAGGGAATTTTGGTGATATATGGATAGAACATCAAGCTTTTCGTTTGAAAATAATAGAAAAATATCCTCAAAATAAAATTGTAATTCTTCCACAAACAGTATTTTATACAGATGATTTCATTTTAAAAAAAGAATGTGTTCTTTTATCAGATCATAGTAGGTTAACAATATGTGTGAGAGATAAACGTAGCTATGATTTGTTGAAAATGAGTACCTCTAATCAGATACTACTAATTCCAGATATGGCTTTTTATATTGATTTGCAGTATATTCATCGTTTTGTTGGTAAGGTACGTGATAAAGCTTTGTTATTAAAGCGGAAAGACAAGGAAATAGTAGATTGGGATTTTAATGAATATATTAAGGGAGAAAGGTGGGTTGAGGTAAGGGATTGGCCTTCTATGGAAAAGAAATCATTGCTTTTACGGCTTTTATATAAGTTGGTGAGTATTCAAATAAAAACAAATTTTCCAATAGGAGATATATTTGCTTTTTATTATTATAGGAATAGAGTTATTGCTCAGGGAGTAGAATTTGTTTCTCAATACAAAAATATATACACAACAAGATTGCATGTAGCAATTTTGTCAATTCTGCTAAATAAACCTTTCTTTTTCTTTGATAATTCTTATGGAAAGAATAGTTCTTTTTTCGATACATGGCTCTTTGATTTAGATAACGTGGAATTTATATCAAAAAAAATATGTCCAAAGGAGTAAGTGTAATTGTTTGTTGTTATAATAGTGCTTGGATTATAGAGCGTTGTTTGAATGCATTACTGAAGCAAAAGCTAAATAATTCCATTGCTTGGGAAATTATAGTAGTAAATAATGCTTCAACAGATGGCACAGATGTAATTGCAAATAGATTGCTAAATAATGCATCCATACCACATAAAGTTATTAATGAACCCAAGCAAGGATTAGTTCATGCCCGAAAAAGGGGAGTGGAAGAGGCTCAATATTCTTATATTCAATTTTGTGATGATGATAATTTATTATGTGATACATATATAGAGCAAATGTTTGAAATGATGGAGTCTAATCCACTATTAGGTGCATGTGGTGGAATGGGAGTTGCAGAATTTCAAGGGATACCACATCATTTTGTAAAAAAGCATTTGCCAATATATGCTATAGGACCACAAAAGGGTGAGACTTATTTATATGGTGCAGGGCTGTGTGTTAGGGCTTCATTATTAAAAGAAATATATGATTCGCATTATGTGTTATTATTAACTGGTCGATGTGGGAATCGTTTACTTGCAGGTGATGATAGTGAAATAACAAAGTTAATATTGCTTAGACATTGTGTGCTTGCAGCAACGGAGAAAGTAACATTTGTTCATGTTCTCTCAGAAAAAAGATTGAGTTATAAGTATTTAGTATCTATGTCTAAAGGATTTGGATTATCCGTACCTGTTCTTATGGCATATGATTTTGCTATAAATGAAAAAAAATCTATTATCTATCACTATATATCTTATATCAAAATCCTTATAAAGCTTTGTTTGAATGTATGTTTGATGCTTTTTCAAAATGAACGTATAGTGACTGTCTATTATTTTATCAGTGCTATTAAAGGATATCATTTTTGGACAATAAGACGACTTCATTCTGTTGTTATGAGTTCTTTGAACTTAAAGTCTGCATCAAAAAAAAGTCTTTCTTCACAAAAATAACTGTGTTTATGGAAATATGTAATAAACATTTGTAATATGGAGTATTTTATATTGTGATTTGGTTAGTCTATATGTGACGATAATAAAAAGTAAGTATGAAGATGGAAAATGAAAGTAACATACCAAAGAAAATACATTATGTTTGGTTAGGGAATGCTTCTAAGCCTCGTTCTGTGATAGATTGCATTAATTCTTGGAAGGAGAAAATGCCTGATTATGAAATTAAATGTTGGGATGAGAATGTATTTGATGTAAATTCAGTTCCTTGGGTTAAGGAAGCTATTAGCAAAGGGAAGTGGTCATTAGCGTCAGATTATATTAGGCATTATGCTATATATACTGAGGGAGGAATATATTTAGATACTGATGTAAAAGTATTTCGTCCTTTTGATGAGTTTCTTAATTGGGATTTTTTTACCTCTGTAGAATATCATCCTCAGATTTATATTTCGTCAGGCAGAAATTGTGTTGATGTAGATGGGCACGCTTTGAAAAAAGGTGATGTAGTAGAAGGGTGCGGATTGCTGGCTGCATGTTTTGCTGCAAAAAAAGGGAATGCATTTGTAAAGGAATGTTTGGAATACTTTGGAAGTAGACATTTTGTCAAAGAAGATGGTAGCCTTTTTATAGATATCATTAATCCTGGGATAATGGCAACAATAGCTACAGCATATGGATTTGTTTATAAAGACGAGGATCAATTATTGGAAAATAATATGATGATTTTTAATTCCTCAGTTTTTGCAGGTAATCCTGCGACAAGAACCAAACAATCTTATTGTATGCATTTTTGTGATGGAAGTTGGAGGGATAAAAGCTTTTTTGAACGATTAAAATGGGAAGTTAAGAAATTTCTAAAGCATCGATAGTTGCTATATGTATACTTTATACTTTTTAATAATTTACTTTATCTTTTGCTGGAGAACTCGTGCATACTTAGTGCTTTCTTCATTATTCATTTTATTTCCTATTCATATCACATTAAAGCATTGTTTTGCAATTCTAGGTGGGGATGTTTATTTTCCTTTTTGGTATGATATTGCAATATTCTTTCTTCTACAAAAGGCGTTTAGAGTTAAAATGCAGGTTTCTTACTATTGGATTGTCTTTTTATTTTTTATATTATATCTTTTTGCTTTTTATTTTTTGCTGCCTAATGATAAAGATGCGATCTCGACATTGAGGATTTATCTTCATTGCTTTTGTTTATTTTTTAGTTTGTCAACTTTGAAATTTACTTCATTACAAATAAAAAAACTTTTTATTGTACAACTTTGGGTAACATATATTCTTTGTATAACAGGAATTGTCATTTATTTTTTCTTTCAATCAGATTGGCATCTTTTTTTAAATCATTATATAATTGATAAGAATGGAGCCTTGAGTTATGTAACTCCATCTTTTACGATAATGGGAATTGAGAGGATGAATGGTCTTATTGGAGCTCCAAATCAGTTTGGTGTCTATATGGCATATGTTTGGCTATGGATATATTCAGCATGTATTTCTAAATCCATAAATAAATTTTCTTCTTGGTTATGTCTTGTCTTGATTTCTGGATGCTTGTTCATGTCTTTTTCTAGAGCTGGTTGGGCGCTTGTTATTATAACACTCTTTTTATTTAATTTTTATAAAGGAAAAGCTGTTGTTGTAATCAAATTTATGTTTGCTATGTTATTTGCTTTGGTATTAATAATGGCTATTGTTTTTATTTTAGAACCAATGTTTTTTGATATTGTAGTAGCTTCTTTAACAGGTGAAGAAAGTAGTGCTTCAACAAGAGGAGATATGGTTCATGATTTTTATTTGCAGTTATTGTCAACGCCATGGGGAAATGGTCTAGGAACAGGAACTATAGATGGTGATGGAGGAAATATTGCAGAATCTTCTATTTTATTACAAGCTTATGAAATAGGAATACAAGGATGTGCCTTTTATTTGTTTTTATGGTTTGTGCTTTTAAAAAAAATGAGGCAATATAAAACGGAGATTTATTTGATAATGTCATCGTTGATGATTGCTACATTAATGGTTTCCGTTGTATCAGTTAATATATTTCAGTATCCTTATGTTTATTATATATGGGGAGGAATGGGATTTGTTTTAAATAAATCAGTAAAATCAGTTTATGAGAATAGATAATCCATTAATTACTGTCATAACAGTGTCTTATAATTCAGTATCTGTTATTGAGGATACGATAGAAAGTGTACTTAAACAAACATATCCTCGGATTGAATATATAATTATTGATGGTGGAAGTCGGGATGGTACGGTTGATATAATTAGGCAATATGAAAAATCTATTTCTTTTTGGATTTCTGAAAAAGATAGTGGGGTATATCATGCAATGAATAAGGGTATTGATAGAGCGACAGGAGAATGGTTGATTTTTATGAATAGTGGTGATCGATTTTATTCTGAAACAATTTTATCACAAGTGTTTGAGCATGAATATAAATCAGATATTATTTATGGTGCTGTAGAATTAGATTATGGTTTCACTAAAATTATAAAGAGACCATATCCTTTAGAATGTCTTCCATTGCATATGTGTTTTTCACATCAATCTTGTTTTGTTCGAACTGATTTAATGAAAAAGACTAAATTTGATACAAACTATTCTATTGTTGCCGATTATGCATTTTTCTTGGAACAATATAAAAAAGGAAATCTTTTTCATCAATTACCGTTTACAATATCTACTTATGATAATGTAAATGGAATTTCATCTGCTCCTAATATTAAAGTTTTAATAAGACACTTAAATGAATTGCAAAGAATAGAGGTATTTCATGGTTCTATACATTTTGAAATATTAAAGTTTTTAGTAAAGAGAATGATTAGATGTGTATGTCCGAAATTTATTCTAAAAATTTACTACAGAAAGGTGAATGATTAAGTAAGAATGGTAGATACTGACATAATAAATGAAAACAATATACATAGTTGACTTGATTGGATCTTACTGTGGCATGCATTATTATGATGAAGCATTTGCCGATATTTTGCGAAAGAAGGGATCTCAAGTAAAAATTCTTTCTACTTTTAATGAACAAGGAGAGAAACCTTTTTTCTCTCTTATATTTGGTAGGAATAAACTGATATCAGTGTTGTTGCTTTTGAAAAATTACCTACGGTTATTGAAACATATGATTACTCACAAGAGAGGAGTATATATTTATATGTGTTATGGTGAACTTTATGATCTGTTAATGATGTCACCTGGTATGGTTAGTAGGCGATTATGGTGTGATATGCATGAAGCACATGCTTTAAAATATATAGATACTTCGCGTGTCTTATGTTTCTTTGATTGGTATTATACTAAATATGTACGTTGCTTTATTTATCATTCTGAGCGTACAAAAAATATATTGAATACTATAGGGGTAAAAGTTCCAATGTTATATGTACCTCATTTAAAATATTCTTTTAAGAAAAAATATGAGGAAAAGTCACTATCTAAAGATGTTGCTAATGCATTTGTGAGTATTGGCAAAATTAAATTTCTTTTTTTTGGAAACTTAAGTTATGCAAAAGGTATTGATATCATTGTAGATGTATTTGCAAGATTACCGCATGGTGCAAGGGAAAAAGTCGAACTTGTAATTGCTGGTAAAAATGTTGAAAATATAGATTTTAGTTTATTGTATGGAATATCAACAGATTACAGGGTACTTGATCGTCATATTAATGATGATGAATTGGTCTATTTATATAGTCATACAGATGTAGTTTTACTACCTTATCGTAAATCTTCGCAAAGTGGTATTTTTGCAATGGCATGTTATTTTAAGAAAGTTATGTTATTAACGGACATTCCATATTTTCGTAAAATGATAGACGAGTTTCCTAGTTTTGGCAGACTTACATCAATCAATAAGTATCGTCAATCAGTAGAGGATATAATAAAAAAACCAGTGTTAGATAATTATTATACAACTTCAGATTGTGAACGTTATGAACAGAAGAAAGAAATCAACGATTTTGTAACTATGGTTGATGCTGAGATAAATAGAGTTTGAAAAAATGATTATGGTATTTTCTAAATTTATTTCTGCTTTTATTTAAGAAAAAGTAAAACTCTCATATTGGACTCGCTACACGAAATATTGTTCCGAGAAAAAGAGATTGTTTTGTATACTTAGAGTTATCAATTTACCTTCATATATTAAAATTTCTGATGAAAATAGCTTTTATTGGCACTCGTGGTATTCCAAATAACTATGGGGGCTTTGAGCAGTTTGCTGAATACATTTCCGTAGGTTTGGCAAAAAGAGGTCACATAGTGACTGTCTATTCTCCTCATTTTCACCCTTATAAAAAAGATTTTTATAAAGGAGTACGTATCAAACATATTTATAGTCCTGAAACATGGATGGGGAGTTCTGTTGGGAGTTTCTTTTATGATTATTTTTCGTTAAAAGATGCACTCAAACGGGAAAAGTTCGATATTATTTATGAAGCAGGGTACACTAGTATTGTACCAGCTTATATTTGGTTTAATGTGAAGAATATTAAGTGTCCAATATTTATAACGAATATGGATGGATTGGAATATAAGCGTACAAAGTTTAATAAATGGATACGGAAATTTGTCTTTTGGGAAGAAAGACAGGCTGTAAAACACAGTCATTATCTAATTGCTGATAATATGGGTATTCATGATTATTATAAGGCGAAATATAATAAAACTTGTCGTTTTATTGCTTATGGAGCAGATATACATGATGATTACAATAAGGAAGTATTGAAGGAATTTAAGTTAGAATTGAATGGTTATTATTTGCTTGTAGCGAGGTTAGAACCTGAGAATAATATTGCAATGGCTATAGAAGGGTATTTGGCTTCTAAAGAAAATGGGCGTAAACCATTGATAATTGTAGGTAAAACTAATACCCCTCATGGTAAAAAACTTGTGGAACAATATGCTAAAGAGAGTTATGTGCGTTTTATTGGTGGAGTTTATGATTTTGATAAACTGAATTCAATACGTAAGTTTTCTTTTGCATATTTTCACGGTCATTCAGTAGGAGGAACAAATCCATCACTTTTAGAAGCTATGGCTTCAGGTTGTTTTATTTTAGCTAATGATAATATATTTAATCGATCAGTGCTAAAAGAAAATGCCAAATATTATCATACAGCAATAGAGGTGACCAAGTTATTAAATGATATGGATATTATTGCTGCACGAGATAAAGAGAAATTTATATCTGCAAATTTGGAAGAGATAAAAACAGAATATTCTTGGGAGCATTTAGTAGATGAACATGAAAAATATTTTATGGAATTGTTTGTTGAGAAATGATGATAAAGTAAAATGTGTAGTAATTGAAGGGTAATTATGAAATTCTAATAAATGTATGGTGGATTAACCCTAAAAGGTATGGTATAAAATAAATGTTGAGATGTAATAAACACGTGAGTGTTTCGTATGTGAGATGAAGAAAAATGTAGGTCCCTAGCTTCATGCTGTTTACAGCATGATTCCCCTACATTGTAGATCAGAAAAAGCGCGACGGCACATTGCTGATCTACACCCTGGCATCGGAGGTTAAAGCCGATGTGAATTTCCCACTATATCAACTGTCTGTGAAGATCGTTGATATTTCCCGATTTATTCTCATAATACCAGATAATAGTATCCTCTTTCTTTGTTTATATGTTATAATAAACAAGAGTTGGCGCAGATGTATTTTCCTGATCTGACGGTCCGTGCTTCAGTTAATAAACTCCGGTGCTGAATGAGGAGATGCAAGCCATTGATGGATGAGATACTATCTACCGATTTTCATCCCTCTGTTAAAATAGTCTTTTTCTGCTTGATTTTATCTGATTATTGCTACTTTTGTCCATAATATAAAAAATAAAAAAAGACATGGGAGCGGAAGGAATACAGGATAAATATGTAAATCCATATACCGATTTCGGATTCAAGTTGCTTTTTGGTACAGCAATGAATAAGGAATTGTTGATTAGTTTTTTAAATGCACTCTTATTTAAGGAGGAGGTAATCAAGGATGTCACTTATCTAAATGCGGAACATCTTGGAACACAGGAATATGACCGTCGGGCCGTATTTGATGTCTATTGTGAAAATGAGAAGGGTGAGAAGTTCCTGGTTGAGATGCAGCGTGGCGAGCAGCAGTTCTTTAAGGACCGCAGTGTCTTTTATTCCACTTTCCCTATTCGTGAACAGGCCAAACGTGGGGAATGGGATTATGAGTTGAAGGCTGTCTACGTGGTGGGTATCCTGAATTTCTCCTTTGACAATTCTGATGCGGAGTATTTCCATCATGAGGTGAAGCTTGTAGACCTTTATACTCATAAGATATTCTATGACAAGCTTACCTTCGTTTACCTTGAAATGCCCAAATTCAACAAGAGTGAGGATGAGTTGGATAGCATGTTTGACAAGTGGCTGTTTGTCTTGCGTAATCTTGCCTCTCTGCTTGAACGTCCTAGAGCATTGCAGAACAGAGTTTTTGACCGCCTTTTTGAAACAGCGGAGATAGCAAAGTTTACCCAGACTGAACTGAGTGAGTATTGGGACAGCTTGAAGAATTTCCGTGATTGGTATAGTGTTATATCTACGGCAGAAAAGAAAGGACGGGAAGAAGGAAGAGAAGAAGGTCGGGAAGAAGGAAGAAAAGAAGGAAGAGAAGAAGGAGTAAGAGAAGCCAATTTGAATAATGCTCGAAATCTGAAACAATTGGGAGTAGCAATTGATGTAATTTCACAAGCTACCGGATTGTCTGAAGAGGAAATAGAAAAGTTATAGTGAAAGAAACTGTTTTGAGTTTTATTCAATGTGGGATATGGAGTTGGTCATAACCAAGCATTGAGACAAGTTCTTGATTCAGACAAAAAATACCATGTTTTTTGTTGAAAGATTATGACCGTGGCAAGGCAATCACTGCATTATGGCAGCGATGTCGGTGCCGAGATGGATGCAGGGATTATGTTAACATGGTTTCTGACGATAATAGTCTCCTCTTTCTTTGTTTATATGTTATAGTTTTTGTAACTTTATAGCATAGAAAACAGTAATAAAGAAACGATGGAACATTCAGAATTTGTAGTGAAATGTTATAATAAACAAGAGTTGGCGCAGATATATTTTCCTGATCTGACGATCCGTGCTTCAGTTAATAAACTCCGGCGCTGGATGAGGAGATGCAAGCCATTGATGGATGAGATACTATCTACCGATTTTCATCCGAAGACAAAGGCATTTTCTGTGAGAGAAGTACGGCTTATCACCTATTATTTAGGAAAGCCGGGAGACTTATAAATGATATAAATATCTAAAAAAAACTACGGGAGACAGCATTTTCACCGTCTCCCGTAGTTTTTTTAGATAGTAAAGTACTCCTTTTGAGCATCAAAACAGGGGCAAGCTTTATGAATCGAAGCACTAAGCTGATAATGCCCTATGATTTGCGCTTCTGGATACTGATGTTTGAGAATCGTCAACAAGTCGAGCAACGCAAAGCGTTGCGCCTGTGTTCTCGTATCTGCCGGACGACCTTCTTCATTCAGTCCGCCTTCATAGCAGATTCCAATACTATGCCGGTTATAAGTGAACTTGCTGTCTCTTCCAACACACTGAGGGGGATAAGGCGGGGAGAGGATATGTGTATTTATCAGTATGTGCGCGTGATCCGGTGTATGACGGAGTATCTTCATTTAATTATCCGGATGGATATGTTGCTGAAGGAGTTGAGAACCGTATTAGCTTCCAATTGTGATTTGGTGGTTGCTACGGTTCCGCACCGTTTTCATGGGATTTGCTAACCGAAAGAGTGGGTGGTGGTGATGCAATGGGATGGGGTGAGATTGTGATTTCTATATGTTGATTCCTAATCCGGTGGAAGAAATTTCAGAATTTATTTTTATCTTTGAAATCCATTATAAACAGAAAAAGAAATAGATATGAAAAAAGTAATTTGCAGTGCGAAAGCTCCGGGGGCTATCGGCCCTTATAGTCAGGCGATAGAAGCCAATGGTATGGTATTTGTGTCCGGACAGTTGCCTATTGATGCCGCTACGGGACAGATGGCTGAAGGGATAGAAGGACAAGCTCGCCAGTCGTTGGAGAATATCAAGCACATTCTTGAAGAAGCAGGATTGACAATGGGAAACATTGTCAAAACTACTGTATTTCTTCAGGATATGTCTCTGTTTGCAGGGATGAATGGCGTGTATGCCACGTATTTTGACGGAGCTTTTCCCGCACGTTCGGCGGTTGCCGTAAAAGCTCTGCCCAAGGATGCGTTAGTAGAGATTGAGTGTATCGCGGTTCGCTAACAAATCTGCGACAATGAAACTGCTGCCTCCTATAAAGATCAGATCTTTGAGGGGGCAGTTCTTTTTTGCCGCCTGTACAGCTTCTACAACAGTGGAGTAGGTGGTACCTTTCAAACCGTTTGTTTCTGCCAATGCCAATAGTTCATTTTCCGGAAGCGCACGTTTCACACTTGCTTTGGTGAAATAATAGGTGGCATGTTTCGGCAACTCTTGCAAGACACTGCTGATATCTTTATCGTTCACCATGCCAAATACGATGTGTAGCTCCTGGTTGAATTTCTGATGAAGGAAATCCAGCTGTCCACAGACATATTTGATGCCATCTACATTATGTCCCGTGTCGCAAATGATATCCGGATCGCTATGTACTTTCTGCCAGCGTCCCATCAGTCCGGTAAGTTTGCACACATCGGCAAAACCATTGAGATAGTCTTTGGGACAGATGCGATAACCTATTTTAGTCAGTTCCTTAAGAGCAGACAGGATGGTGAGAATATTTTCATGCTGGCAGAGACCGCTTAATTCCATAAAAAGACCTGCCGGAAACATTTCATTGACAATTCGGATAGCATCTTTTCTCTTGTCGAGTATTTTGTCTAATGCTTTTATGCTATCTGCCGGATGCAGGGTATTGTCCAGATGTTTTCTTAGCGCCTGCATTTCCGGATAAGGAAGCCAGTCTGTGGGATTATTGGGGGAGATAGAATCTGCATAGTTGATAGGTGCATTCATTTCTTTGGCTTTCATGGTGAACACACGTTTAACACTGCCTTTAGCCCTGCCAATGACTACCGGAACCCCTTCTTTGATAATGCCTGCTTTTTCTTTGGCTATTTTTGTCAGGGTATTCCCTAGATATTGCATGTGGTCGAAACTGATATTAGTGATGACACATAAATCGGGGTGAATGATGTTGGTGCAATCCAAACGTCCGCCCATTCCTACTTCGATAACGGCTACGTCTACTTTCTGGTCCGCAAAGTAGCGGAACGCCATGGCAGTAGTCAGTTCAAAAAACGAAGGATGGAGCGGTTCGAAGAAGGAACGGTGCTCTTCTACGAAGTTGACTACATATTCTTCCGGCATCATTTCTCCGTTGATGCGGATGCGTTCGCGGAAGTCAACCAAATGGGGGGAAGTGAATAAGCCTACCCGGTATCCTGCGGACTGTAATACGGCTGCAATAGTATGTGAGCAGGAACCTTTTCCATTGGTTCCGGCGATATGTATCGTTTTGAATTGTTGATGAGGATGCCCGAAATGTTCGTCCAATCGATGTGTGGTCTCCAACCCCGGCTTATAGGCGTTGCCTCCTATTTGTTGAAACATTGGCACACTCTCATATAAGTACTTTAAAGTGTTCTGATAGTCCATGTTTTATAATATTTAACTTCGGGCGATCTTTATTGCCCGCTAATTTGTTTATCTTTAGAACCGTCAATCTAACCGTAAACGCGGGGACTGGCGAATGAGATTGCAAATATCAACATTTAAATCTGAGAAATCATGAGAACAAAGAAAAATTTTGTGCTAGACACCAATGTTATTCTTCATGACTACAATTGCTTGAAGAATTTTCAGGAAAATGATATTTACCTCCCCCTTGTGGTACTCGAAGAACTGGATAAGTTCAAAAAAGGAAATGAGCAGATCAATTTCAATGCCCGTGAGTTCGTACGCGAATTGGATGTATTGACTAGCGACGAGCTTTTCTCCGAAGGGGTGAAGCTCGGCGAAGGATTGGGGCGTCTGTTTGTCGTGACAAGCAGCGTGCCGGCTACCAAAGTGTGGGAATCGTTTCCAATAAAGAAACCCGACCATCTGATTTTGGCGGCGACCGAATACTTGACCGATAAGTATCCGAATGTGAAATCTATCTTAGTGACCAAGGATGTGAATCTGCGCATGAAAGCTCGTTCAATCGGGTTGCTTTGCGAGGATTATATAACGGATAAGGTGGCCAATGTAGATGTGTTCGAAAAATCCAATGAGATTTTTGAAAATGTAGATCCTGCATTGATCGACCGCATTTATTCTTCTAAAGAAGGTATTGACTTAAGTGAATTCGATTTTAAGGATTTGATTCATCCCAATGAATGTTTTGTGTTGAAGAGTGATAGGAACAGTGTGCTGGCACGCTACAATCCTTTTACTCATTCTATAATCCGCGTGATGAAAGGGAAAAATTATGGAATCGAACCCCGGAATGCGGAACAGAGTTTTGCGTTTGAGATCTTGAATGATCCGAATATCAAACTGGTAGCTCTGACGGGAAAAGCGGGAACAGGTAAGACTTTGCTGGCTTTGGCTGCTGCGTTGGGTAAACTGACCGACTACAAACAGATTTTACTGGCACGTCCTGTTGTGGCGCTTTCTAACAAAGACATCGGTTTTCTTCCGGGAGATGCACAAGAGAAAGTGGCTCCTTATATGCAGCCGTTATTTGACAACCTGAACGTAATAAAGCGTCAGTTTGCTGCAAACTCTACCGAAGTGAAGCGGATTGAGGATATGCAGAAAAGCGAACAGCTGGTGATTGAAGCTTTGGCCTTTATCAGGGGACGTAGTTTGAGCGAGATGTATTGCATCATCGATGAAGCGCAGAACCTGACGCCGAATGAAATAAAAACAATCATCACCCGTGCGGGCGAAGGTACGAAAGTGGTGTTTACCGGGGATATTCAACAGATTGACCAACCTTATCTGGACAGCCAGTCCAATGGTCTGGTATATATGATTGATCGGATGAAAGATCAGAATATCTTTGCACACGTTAATCTGCTGAAAGGTGAACGAAGTGAATTGAGTGAGTTGGCAAGTAACTTGCTGTAAGTAGGATAAAGTGTTGATTTACAATTAGACGATTTACAATGTACGATGAAAGCTGGAGTACATCATAAATCGTCTAATCGTAAATCTTATTATTCTTTTTTCCCGAAATATTTAAGGAACTGTGTACGTTCAAATGTATTGACGCCTTTCATATCTTTGATATTCAGTTTGCCTTTGAATTGAGCTATATTTTCGAATCCTTTGCTTTCCATCCATGCAGAGAGGAAGCGGTTGGCTTCTCCGATGAATGCGTTTGTATTCAGATAGACTGCGCTACATACTTCTACGGCTGAAGCACCGGCAAGGATTGCTTTCACTACTGATTCAGCATCGGCAACACCACCGGAAGCCGCATAGTCGATCTTATCTACTACAGCAGACGCAATTCCGATCCAGCGGAGCGGAGTGGAGAGGTCGGAAGCATTACTGAATATTTCTCCTGAAATATGCTCTATCTTTTCGATATTGATGTCCGGTTGATAAAAGCGGTTGAAGAGAACAACTGCGGCTGCACCGTTGGCATACAACTGATCGATTAATGCCACAGGATTGGTCAGGTTATCGCCCAGCTTCATGATAACGGGAATGTTAACCGTCTGCTTGATGTGGCGGAGAATGTCGATGTGGCGTTGTTCGAATGAACCGTATGTATATTGCACTTCTGATTGTAAGGCGAGAATATTGATTTCCAATGCATCGGCACCGGCTTCTTCAATTTTCTTTGCAAAGTCGATCCATTCCGAATCAGTGTAACAGTTGATGCTGGCAATGATAGGAATGGGGCATATCTTTTTGCTTTCTTTTATCAAAGTCAGGTATTCAGATAACTTGTGTTCACGGATATATTCTTCCAGATAGTCACTGGCTTCGGGATAGAAAGCCGGGTCTTTCAGTTGATCTGCTTCCAGCATGATCTGTTCCTCAAACAGTGATTTCAGAACGATAGCACCGGCACCATCTTCAGCCAATTTTTTGTTTTTGCCAACACTATTGGTCAGCCCTGAACTGCTGATGATGATAGGGTTTCTAAGAGAAAGCCCTGCGAAAGTAGTTTTTAAATCGGTCATAGCAATATGTTTTTTAATATTTAATCAATAATTTCTTTCTCCGAAAATCTTGCTTCCTACCCGTACTAGCGTACTTCCTGCGGCAATGGCTTCGTGATAGTCGTATGACATTCCCATTGATAGTTCGCAGAAGGTATCAGAGTGGGTGAACCAAGTTTCTTTTATCTCATTAAAGAGTCTATTTAATGAACAAAATTCCCGGTTGATTTGTTCAATGCAATCGGTGTTGCTGGCCATACCCATTAATCCGCAAATGCGCACATGAGTCAACTCTTTCCATTCTCCGGCATTCAGCATCTCTTTACATTCTTCGGGACTGAAACCGAATTTGGTTTCTTCCTGCGCAACGTGGATCTGCAACAGGCAGTTCACAGTACGTCCAGCCTTGACAGCTTGTTTGTTGACTTCGGCCAGCAGTTTATAACTATCAATTCCATGAATCATCGCTACGTATGGTATCATGTATTTGATTTTATTCGTTTGCAGGTGCCCGATAAAATGCCATTCGATATCTTTGGGCAAACTTTCGTATTTAGCTGTCATTTCCTGCACTTTGCTTTCCCCAAAAATACGCTGTCCCGCCTGGTATGCTTCTTCTATCGCTTCGTTGGGATGGAATTTTGAGACAGCAACCAGCCGGACTCTTTGAGGGAGTTCGGCCAGCACTTGCTTTAAATTGTCAGCAATACTCATTGTTACTTATGCTTTTGACGGATCAAATTCCGGTTTGTCATTCGGTTCGGTGCTGTAAGGATATACATCCATGAGCGGAGTTTCGGATACCATACCGATCTGATAATCTGCCATGGTTCCTTTCATGCCCTCATCCAGCTTTTTCACTGCATCACGCAAGTCGGCAGCTTGTACCAATACTTGAGTGGAAGTCTTTTTCTCCGCACCACTTTTTTCATCGAGCGTGATAAAAATAAGTTTGCATTTGAACCAGCGGTCGGCACTTTCTTCGTCACTGGGGAATAATTCGCTATAGTTGGCACGTTTGATGTCCGAAACGGTAAATTCTCCGGAAATAAACGGAGTCATTTCTTCGATAATCCGTGCTTCTGCTTCTGTAAAACTGAGTGCGTCAACAAGATAAGGTTCTGTTACTTTCTTCTGCATTCCGTTTTCCATTACTTTCTCGTAACGGATCTTGCACTCAAACCATGTATGCATTGCCATAATTTTCTTCCTTTTTAATTAATTGATTTATGTAAATTGCCTACAAAGATAAACAAAATACCAAAGTAAGCGCCGAAAGGGTGAACATATTTGGAGGAATAGTTGTTTCTTATATAAAGTAAATTTTAAATATAGATGCATTATGGCAACAACAAATTTCAAAGGACAACCGGTGAAACTAATCGGTGAATTTATACAAGTAGGTAAGGTAGCTCCTGATTTCGAGCTGGTAAAAACAGATTTATCTTCTTTCTCTCTGAAAGATTTGAATGGTAAAAATGTGATTTTAAATATTTTTCCCAGTCTGGATACCAGCGTATGTGCAACCTCTGTACGTAAGTTTAATAAGATGGCTGCCGGACTGAAAGATACGGTAGTATTGGCTGTCTCTAAGGACCTTCCTTTTGCGCACGGTCGTTTCTGTACAACGGAAGGTATTGAAAATGTAATTCCACTGTCTGATTTCCGCTTCTCTGATTTCGATGAAAGTTACGGAGTACGTATGGCAGACGGTCCGTTGGCAGGACTTTTGGCCCGTGTAGTAGTTGTGATTGGCAAGGATGGCAAGATTGCTTATACGGAACTTGTTCCTGAAATCACCCAGGAACCTAACTATGACAAAGCTTTGGCAGCGATATAATAATGAATTCAAGTTTCGCAAGTATTCTGCATAGCTTCTTGAAGGAGGGGAAGCTATACGGGCGAACTTATATCGAACTGACGTTAAGTATTAGTCGTAACCCCTGATTTGTCAGAGTTGTTAATACTTAACACTTATTTTTTCTTCATCAGTCCCTTATAAGCCAGGAATCCGATGACTAATACCACTACTGCTATAATAACATAGCCGATTTCGTGGCTGTATGTGGTTGCTTTTACATAAACGTCATTAGTGGTTTTGAGGTCTGTAAACCGGTAGATCAGGTATCCGAGTAGAGCTAATATGCTGTTCCATATCGCAGCGCCGAGAGTGGTGTAAAGCAGGAAAGGACCTAATTTCATGCCGGCTAATCCTGCGGGAATACTGATAAGTTGGCGTACAGCCGGAATGAGACGGCCAAAGAAAGTGGAGGCTGCACCGTGCTTTCTGAAATATTCTTCTGCATGGTGTACCTTTTCTTCGTCAATAAGGCACATGTGTCCTAAACGGCTGTTAGCGAATTTATAGACAATAGGACGACCCAGCCAACGCGCCAGATAATAATTTACTAATGCACCGATATCTGCTCCTATGGTGGCAAATAGAACCACGAGAAAGATATTCATACTGTCGTCTGCCATAGCTTTCCATGCGGCAGGTGGCACTACGGCTTCCGAGGGGAAGGGAATAAAAGAGCTTTCGATAGCCATAAAAATGGTGACTACCCAATAGTTCAAATTTTCTAATACCCATTTAAGAAGTTCTGCTACTGATTCCATGTTTTTGAGGATAAAATTTATTTATTTGATTTATTTTTTTCCTTATTCTCTTTTTTCATGCGTTCCCACACTTCTTTGAGCATTTTTTCGTCTTCCTCCCTATGCTCGGGACTATTTAACAGATCTAGAATCATATCTTCTTCCAATGGATGATTACATTCTTTGTTGTATTTAAAAAAGTTGTCGATTTCACCGTGCATGAGGCTAAGCACGCTCAGTTTCTCTGTCACATCTTCGTGTTTCGGGTTCATCTGATACACTTTTTCAAAGCATCTTTTGGCTTCCGTCAGATATTCATTTTCCGAATAAGCAGAGGCGATCATATACCACATTTCTACGTTGGAGTTAATCTTTACTGCTTGTACGAAAGACCGGGCGGCTTCGTCTTCCAGTTCCTCTGTCAGGTATAGTTTTCCCTCTGTCAGATAAATCAATCCTTCATTCGGGTTTATCTCTTTGGCTTTTTCGCAGAGCTGATGTGCTTCTTCATATCTTTCCAGATGAGACAGGGCGAAGGCTTTGCTGGTATATGTGTCTATTAATAGGACAGACTGTTTGTCTCCGTCTTCTTCAAAACGTGCAATCACTTTGTCGTAATAGCCATTGGCTTTCTGCCATTCTTCCTTATTGCCGTAGGATATTCCCATGAACATATAACCTATTTCAGGGGGAATGGATTTAAGATCGATCGCTTTTTGATAATTCTCGATGGCATCATCCGAATTGTTCAGATAGAAAAAACAATGCGCTTTGTAAGCGTAGGCTTCTCCACATTGATCGTTGGCTGCCAACGCAAAATCACAGGCTTCGATGGCTTTGTCTATTTGTTCCTGTATAAAATAGCATTTCGCCAGTCCCATCCAGTAGGAAGAGTTGAAAGGGGATTTGTCGATGAGTTTGTTGTAATAGATGATGGCCGATTCTATTTGGTGGGTCGATGCCAGATAATCGGCTGTGAGGGCCATATATTCTTCATCTTCGGCATAACGCGATTTTCCTCGGTCGAGCCATTCTTTGGCTGCGTCCGGATATCCCATGTCCAGATAGAGAAATACGACATCAATGATTGTTCCCAGTTCGTCGGCATCCGCTATCGTACTTAATAGCCATTGGGTTTCTTCCAGTTTTCCTTCATTCAGCAATAGTTCGGCTTTCAGCAGTTTCACTTCCGGGTCAAAATCTTCGGTGATGGAATCTGCTACTTTCTTTGCTTTTTGCAGTTTTTGGGTGTCTAGGTAAAGATAGGCTTGTTCGGTGAGCAAAGCTGTATTTCCCGGATGTATTTTAAGTCCGTAGGTGATCGCTTCTTGTGCTTCTTCAAATTTCCGTTCGGAGGCATACCAGTCGGCGATGTCGGCCAGTTGGTCAGCATCCAGATAAAGTTGTCGGTTTTCTGCTTTTGCTTCTTCGTAGTTTGTGATAAGTGTGACTAGTTGCTTTTTAGCTGATGGTGAGTTCTTTCTACCCATTTTTTATTGATTTTGTTCACCACAGATTACACGGATTAACACAGATTTTTATTCTTTATTTCTCTAATTTGTGTTAATCCGTGTAATCTGTGGTGAAAGGTTATTTATTAATCTTCCCCCATGTATCTTTCAATCCTACTGTGCGGTTGAAAATCAGTTTTTCCGGGGTTGATTCTTTGTCGATATTAAAGTAACCGATTCGTTGGAACTGCAGGTAGGAGAGTGTGGGCAGGGTAGCTGCGAACTTCTCTATGTAGCAGTTGGGCAGAACTTTCAGTGAGTCCGGATTGATGATCTCTTTCATGGCTTCCAATGCTTCGCAATTTTTTGCTTCGCGGATGGCAGCCAGTTCGTCGCGTGGGTTTTCCACTTTCCACAGGCGGTCGTACAAACGTACTTCTGCTTGCAGGCAGTGATTGCAGCTTACCCAATGGAGCGTGCCTTTCACCTTACGGTTTGCGTCCGGCATACCGCTACGGGTATTAGCGTCATATTCGCAATATACCTCTGTTATTACGCCGTTTTCGTCTTTCTTGCAACCGGTGCATTTTACGATATAGGCATTTTTGAGGCGTACTTCCTGTCCCGGTGTCATGCGGAAGTATTTCTTGGGAGCGTCTTCCATGAAGTCATCGCGTTCCATCCACAGTTCACGGCTGAATTCGATCAGGTGGCTTCCTGCTTCCGGATCTTCCGGATTGTTGATCGCTTCCAGTTCTTCAACCTGTCCTTCCGGATAGTTGGTGATGATCAGTTTAACCGGGTTGATTACTGCCGATACACGGGTGGCACGGCTATTCAGGTCGTCCCGAACGGAGCTTTCCAATAGGGCGATGTCGTTCAGGGCATCGTATGTGGTATATCCGATTTTATCAATAAATTTATGAATAGACTCCGGTGAATAACCACGGCGGCGGAAACCGCAGATAGTCGGCATACGAGGGTCGTCCCATCCGTTTACCAATCCTTCTTTCACCAGTGTGAGCAGGTTACGTTTGCTCATCAGGGTGTAGCTTAGGTTCAGTTTGTTGAATTCAGTCTGACGAGGACGGTTGTCGTTCAGGTCTTTTCCTTCTTTCAGCCAGTCGATGAAGAGGTCGTAAAGAGGACGGTGTACCACAAATTCGAGTGTACACAGCGAGTGAGTTACTCCTTCGAAGAAGTCACTCTGTCCGTGAGCGAAGTCATACATCGGATAAGCCTTCCAGGTAGTACCTGTACGGTGGTGCGGGTGTTTCACTACACGATAAATAATCGGATCGCGGAAGTGCATGTTTGGGTTGGCCATGTCAATCTTGGCACGGAGCACCATAGCACCTTCTTCAATCTCACCGCTATTCATTTTCTTAAAAAGTTCTAGGCTTTCTTCGATAGGACGGTTGCGGTAAGGGCTTTCCGCACCCGGTTGGGTAGGAGTACCTTTTTGCTGTGCGATCAGCTCGGAGCTTTGTTCGTCAATATATGCTTTTCCCTCCTGAATCAGGCGGATAGCGAAGTCCCATAATTGTTGGAAGTAGTCGGAAGCGTAGTATTCGTTTCCCCACTGGTATCCCAACCATTGAATGTCTTCTTTGATAGCTTCTACATATTCCACATCTTCTTTGGTCGGGTTTGTGTCGTCGAAACGAAGGTTACATACACCGCCGTGTTTTTCTGCGATGCCGAAATCAAGGCAAATAGCTTTGGCATGGCCGATGTGAAGGTAGCCGTTAGGTTCGGGCGGGAAGCGTGTCTGCACTTTTCCACCATTTTTACCTTCTTTCAAGTCTTTCTCTACTGCCTGTTCAATAAAGTTCAAGCTTTTCTTTTCGCCTGCTTCTTCGTTTTTAATATCTGTCATAACGGTTAATGTTATCTGTATTTAGGCTACAAAAGTAGGACATTTTTTTTATTTAACTGGAATATAACCGTTCTTTTTTAATGTATTGTCTGTCAGATGATGGCTATTGACGCCAAAGTGTTAAAAGATCGTTGCAAAAAGGACGAAAACTACCCGAAAAAAGTAATTTTTTGCGGATTTTTAAACAGAAATTAGGGCTCCTTAAAAAATCGTCCTATATTTGTCACCTATAGCGGACAAGCTACAGGGGATTTTGCTTCAAATGATAATAAATCCAAAGAATTTTCAAAAAGATGTTATATGACATGTTTTATAATTTGGATAGTATCAGTAAAACCGCCTATATTTGCACCGTTATCCTGAAAACAATCTTTTTACCTTAAAAAAAACTAATACCTATTGAAAACTGAAAAATGGAGCTTTGTGAAAAGCCCCATTTTTTTTTGCTCTTATTTTTTAAGCTCCTTTCTAATTCGTATCTTTGACCCTTGCATTAAGAGAGTATTCTCAATCTTAAAATAGTAAATAGTAAATCGTAAAATAGTAAATAAAATTATGTTTTCTGGAATCGTAGAAGAATATGCTACTTTGGTAGCACTGGTGAAAGACCAGGAGAATATACACTTTACATTTAAGTGTTCGTTTGTGAATG